>Ga0164241_10006023_pt1 | contig 11155 bp, 9 predicted proteins | sample OricomyardsoilBY_FD_108780 | JGI IMG/M metagenome (GOLD analysis project Ga0164241, IMG submission 108780) | Backyard soil microbial communities from Emeryville, California, USA - Original compost - Back yard soil (BY) | ecosystem: Environmental > Terrestrial > Soil > Unclassified | place: USA... | reverse complement strand
TCTGAAGGTCCTTCCTTTCCTGCTCGGCATCGCGCAGGGCGCCACGGCCCAGGGTGCCGACCCGACCCGGCCCCCCGCGCAACTCAGGGCCGAGCCGGGTGCCGAGGCCGCGTCGGTGCCCGCAGCCGATCCCCGCCTGCAATCGCTGCGCATGGGTCCGGGCATTCGCGCGGCGGCCGTGATCGACGGCCGGCTCGTGCATGTGGGCGACCGGCTGCACGGCACACGCCTCGTGGCCGCCATCGCCGAAGGCGCCGTGCTGCTGCGCCCTGTCAACGCCCAGACCGGCGGCCAATGGCTGCGCCTGGCCACGGACATCAAGAAAACGCCCGCCGGCGTGGAGACCCGATGAAATCACTGCTGATCGCCTCGCTGTGCCTGGCTGCCGCCGCGCTTGACGCCGCGCAGGCCGCGCCCACGCTGCCCCTGGCCCTGCCGCCCACCCAGGCCAGCGCCCAGGCCCTGGCCCGCTTCGATCTCGCCGTGGACAACGCGCCCGCTGCCCAGGTCTTCATGCAGGTGGGGGCCGACACGCCCTACAACATCATCGTGTCGCCCGAGGTCACGGGCCAGGTCTCGCTGCGGCTCAAGAGCACCACCGTGCTGGAGGTGCTGGAGTCCCTGCGCGACCTCTACGGCTACGACTTCCGCATCACCGGCAACCGCGTCTTCGTCATGCCCAACACCGTGCAGACGCGCCTGTTCCGCATCAACTACCTGCCCGGCCGGCGCCAGGGGGCCAGCGATCTCTTCGTGACCTCCAGCGCGATCACCAGCGCGCCCGCCCCGGGCACCGCCAGCAGCGCCCCGCAAGGTGGCAGCACCACGCACAGCAACGACAGCTCCCATGTGCGCACCACCACCGACGCCGATTTCTGGCGCGACGTGCAGGCCTCGCTGAACGCACTGGTCGGCAGCCGCGAAGGCCGCAGCGCGGTGCTGAACGCCGCCGCCGGCGTCATCATCGTGCGGGCCACGCCGGCCGAAATGCACCTGGTGGAGGACTACCTCAGCGCCGTGCAGATCGCCGTGGAACGCCAGGTCATGCTCGAAGCCAAGATCGTGCAGGTCGCGCTCAACGACGACTCGCAGGCCGGCATCAACTGGGGGGCCTTCGCCAACAGCCTGTTCGGCAACGGCACCAAGATTGCCATCGGCATCGGCCAGCCGGGCGCCGTGATCGGCAACCCCAGCGGCCAACCCGGCGGCAATTTCACCGACGGCAATGGCAACAGCGTGACCGTGGGCCAGGGCCTGGCGCCCAGCCTGAATGGCCGGGGCTTTGCGGGCCTGGCCATTCAGGCGCCCAACTTCGCCTCGGTGCTGAATTTCCTCGACACCCAGGGCAACACCCATGTGCTGTCCAGCCCGCGCATCGCCTCGCTGAACAACCAGAAGGCCCTGCTCAAGGTCGGCAGCGATTCGCTCTACGTCACCGCCGTCACCACCAACACGAGCACCAGCGGCTCGGGCACGGTCAGCTCGCCCACACTGACGCTAACGCCCTTCTTCAGCGGCATCATGCTCGACGTGACGCCGCAGATCGACGAGCAGGGCTTCGTCGTGCTGCACGTACACCCATCGGTCAGCGTGGTGACGGCCGTCAACACGCCGATCAACCTCGGCGTGCTGGGCAACTACAGCCTGCCCCTGCCCACCAGTGCGGTCAACGAGACCGATTCCATCGTGCGCATCAAGGACGGCCATGTGGTGGCCATCGGCGGCCTGATGCAGCAGATCGCGTCGGACGACCGCAGCGGCCTGCCCGGCCTGTCGCAAGTGCCGGTGCTCGGCGGCCTGTTCCGCCAGACCAGCACGGTGAACCGCAAGTCCGAGCTGGTCATCCTGATCAAGCCGACCGTCATCAGCGATGCGAACTGGCAGGACGTGGACGCCATGACGGCCACGGCGCAAGCGGTGAAGGAACACTGAGCATGGCCCGCCCCGAACGCCTCCGCCTGGGTGACCTGCTGGTGCAGCAGGAGCTGCTCACGGCCGCGCAACTTGACGAAGCGCTGGGCCTGCAAAAGTCCACGGGCCGCAAGCTTGGCCGCATCTTCATCGACAAGGGCTGGCTCAGCGAGATGCAGATCGCCCAGGCCCTGAGCCGCCAGCTCGGCGTGCCCTGCCTGGACCTGAGCCGGCGCGCCGTGCGCCCCGAGGTGGCCCGGCTGCTGCCCGAAACCCAGGCCCGGCGCATGCGGGTGCTGCCGCTGGAAGAAACCGCGGCCGGCGTGACGGTGGGCATGTCCGACCCCAGCGACATCACCACCTGCGACGAGGTTTCTCGATTGATCAAGCGGGAGATCGTCGTCGTCGTCGTGGCCGATTCGCAGCTGATGACGGCCATCGACGCGGCCTACCGGGGCGGCGGCGAGATCGCCGGCCTGGCCAAGCAGCTCACCAGCGAACTCTCCAGCGTGGAGATCGAGCTGGGCGATCTGCTGGGCCTGTCGGCCACCGGCGCCGAGGACGCGCCCGTCGTGCGCCTGCTGCTTTCGGTGTTCGAGGAAGCACTGCGCATGCGGGCTTCGGACGTTCACATCGAGCCGCAGGAACGGTGCCTGCGCATCCGCTACCGCATCGACGGCGAGATGCATGTGCAGACCGAGGCCGATCCCAAGATTGCCGCCGCCGTGGCCCTGCGGCTCAAGCTGATGTCGGGCCTCGACATCTCCGAGAAGCGCCTGCCGCAGGATGGCCGCTTCGCCGTGAAGCTCAAGCAGGGCACGGTGGACCTGCGCCTGTCCACCATGCCCACGCAGCATGGCGAATCGGTGGTGATGCGCATCCTGGCGCAGAACACCGGCCTGCTGAACCTGACCGCGCTGAACCTGCCGGCCCATGTGGACGCCGCGCTGCGCCGCGCCATCCTCAAGCCTTCGGGCCTGGTGGTCGTGACCGGCCCCACCGGCTCGGGCAAGACCACCACGCTCTACGCCGCGCTGGCCGAGCTGAACACCGCGGGCCGCAAGATCATCACCGTGGAAGACCCCATCGAGTACCGCCTCGCCGGGCTCAACCAGGTGCAGGTGATGGAGAAGATCGACCTCAGCTTCGCCCGCGTGCTGCGCGCCGCCCTGCGCCAGGATCCCGACGTGGTGCTGGTGGGCGAGATGCGCGACCAGGAAACCGCGGAGATCGGCCTGCGCGCAGCGATGACCGGGCACATGGTGCTGTCCACCCTGCACACCAACGACGCCGCCAGCACGCCGCTGCGCCTGATGGACATGGGCGTGCCGCGCTTCATGGTGGCCACCTCGCTGCAACTCGTGCTGGCCCAGCGCCTGCTGCGCGTCGTGTGCCCCCATTGCGCCGAAAGCCATGTGCCGGACAACCAGGAGCGGGCCTGGCTCAGCGGCCTCTGCGACGGCCGCGAACCCGATCTCTCGCAGCTGCGCCGGGGTCGCGGCTGCAGCCGATGCAACAGCACCGGCCATGTGGGCCGCACCGGCGTGTATGAGCTGATCGACATGGACCGCGAGATGGTCAGCGCCTGCAACGATCCCGATCCCCACGCGCTGGTGGACGCCGCCCGCGCCCAGATGCAGGGCCGCACCCTGGCCCGCGAGGCCCTGCGCCTGGCCATCGAAGGCCGCGCCACGGTGCGGGACGCGATGGCAGTCTCCAGCCAGCTCGACACATGACGCCCACGTAATTGATTACCTGCATGCCGCATTTCACCTACACCGCCCGCATGGGTGCCCAGCTCCAGCGCGGCACGCAAGAAGGTGCCAACCCCCTGGCCGTGGCGGCGATCCTGCGCGGGCGCGGCCTGGCGCCGGTGACGATCACCGCGACGCGGCGCGAGTTGCCGGGGCAGGCCGAGGGCGGGCTGCTGAGCGCCTGGCGCCGGCCCCGCGTGAGTCTCCTGGAGCTGATGCTTTTCAGCCGCCAGCTCCACACCCTGCTGCGCTCGGGCGTGCCCATCCTGCGGGCCCTGGCCTGCCTGCAGGAATCGGCCACGGCGGCCCAGTTGCGCCACACCATCCAGCAGCTGCGCCAGAGCCTGGAATCGGGCTTTGACTTCGCCACCTCGCTGGCCCAGGCCCCGGAGGTCTTCAGCCACTTCTACGTGGCGCTGACCCGCGTGGGCGAAATGACGGGGCGGCTCGACGAGGTGCTGATGCGCCTGTACGAGCATCTTGAATTCGAGATGAGCATGGCCCAGCAGGTGCGGGCGGCGACCCGCTATCCGATGTTCGTCTGCATCGCCATGGCGGTGGCCATCGGCGTGATCAATGTGATGGTGATTCCGGCCTTCGATGGCGTGTTCAAGAGCCTCGGTGCCGAGCTGCCCCTGCCGACGCGCATGCTCGTCGCCACCTCGAACTTCACGCTGCATTACGGCTGGCTGCTGGGGCTCCTCGCCATCGGCGCGGGCCTGGGCTGGCGGCGCTGGAGGGCCACCCCCACCGGGCGCTATTGCTGGGACCGCCAGAAGCTGCGGCTGCCGCTGGCCGGCAAGATCATCAGGAAGGCCACGCTGGCCCGCATGGCGCGGGCCCTGGCCCTGTCGCTGAAGTCGGGCGTGCCCGTGGAGCAGGCGCTGTCGGTGGTGGCGGCCACGGTGGACAACCTCTATATGCAGCGCAAGGTGGAGAAGATCCGCGAGACGGTGGAGCGGGGCGAGTCCATCCTGCGCGCCGCTGCGGCCAGCGGCGTGTTCACGCCCGTGGTCTTGCAGATGCTGGCCGTGGGCGAAGAGACCGGCGCGCTGGACGAGCTGCTCGACGAAGTGGGCCTGCTCTACACCCAGGAAGTGCAGTACGAATACAAGACCCTGGGCCAGCAGATCGAGCCCATCCTGATCTGCTGCCTGGGCGGCCTGGTGCTGATCCTCGCGCTGGGCGTGTTCCTGCCCGTGTGGGACCTGGGCCGGGTGTCCTTCAAGCACTGAACCCCATGCATTCACGCCACCCCGCCCGGCTCGAACTGGCGCTGACCCTGCTGGTGGTCGCGGTCATCGCCGGGCTCTTTCTCCAGCGTCTGCTGACCTTCCATGAAGAGGGCAAAAAGGCGGCGCAGGAGTTTCACCAATCTCAGGAGCGCGCCGCCAGCGCACTCCTGGATGCGGCCTGCACGAGCAGGCCGGCCAGCCAGCCCGCAAGGGCGATTTGTTCTCAATCCAAGCCAATCTCTGGAGCGCAACCATGAGCAGTACCCGACAAGCACTTCAACGCGGTTTCACGATGATCGAACTCATCGTCGTCATCGTCATCCTGGGCATCCTCGCGGCCACGGCCCTGCCCAAGTTCATCGATGTGAGCGCCGACGCCAAGGACGCCGCGCTCGACGGCGTGGCCGGCGCGGCCAACAGCGCCATGTCCATCAACTACGGCGGCTGTTCGATCACGGCCAATGTGGCCACGGACCGCAAGTGCGTGCTGATCGCCACCTGCGACGAGGTCAACAACATCCTGCAAGGCGGCACCCCGGCCGGCTACACCGTGGCGGCCACGGCCATCGGCACCAAGGCGGGCGACACCATCGCCTGCACGGTGACACCGGACAAGCCCGGCAACAAGGCCACCAGCACCTTCACCGGCATTCGCACCACGCCCTGATCCGCTGAACCCGCGAACCCGTGAAGCCATGACCGTCGGAGCCATCGCCCTGCGCTTCGTGCTGGCAGGACTCTTCGTCATCGCCTGGATGACGGCCCTGCCGGCCCGAGCCGCCACCTACAACTACCGCAGCGACAGCTTCGCCTGGGAGACCGCGGCCAATGTCGTCAATTGGGACAAGAGCTGCACCGGCTATCCCGGCGACGACGACAAGGCCACGCTCAACTTCAGCGGCGGCTTCACCTTCACCTTTGCGGGCACGGCCTATTCCTCGGTGCGCGTGCTGTCCAACGGCATGCTGCAGTTCGGTGCCGACAACGGCTTCTTCCGCAGCTACGGCAACACCTCCCTGCCGGCCGATCCCGGCGGCAGCTACAGCGGCTGCGTCGCCGGCCCGACGACCAAGGTCTTGATGGCCTACTGGACCGACCTGAACCCGGTGCAGACGGGCAGCGGCAGGGTCTACTGGGAGCAGAAGGGCACGGCCCCGAACCGGCGCCTCATCGTGAGCTGGGACAGCGTCTACCAATACGGCACCAGCACGCCCTACGCGGTGCAGGTGATCCTGTTCGAGAACGGCGAGTTCAAGTACCAGTACGGCAATGCCAACGCGAGCGGCTCGAGCGCCACCATCGGCGTGCAGGTGGACAGCAGCGACTACACGCTCTATTCCTACAACAGCGGCTACAACGCCAACGGCTCGGCCATCCGCTGGTTCATCCCGTCCGGCGCGGCGGACCGGGTGGCCGAGTACCGCTTCGACGAGTTCAGCTATGCGGCCAGGATCGGCGAGGTGCTGGACAGTTCGGGTCACGGCAACCACGGCGTGGGCATGGCGCCCAGCGCCACCACGGTGGCCGACGGCAAGGTCTGCCGCGCCCTGGACGTGCCAGCCAACACCAGCAACGCCAGCGCGGGCGCCGACAGCCTGCTCAACATCTCGGCCGGCGTGGGCAACGCGGGCTCGCTGTCCTTCTTCTATCGCAGCGACCTGGCCTGGAGCAGCAACACGCCCGCGATGCTGATGGACGCCAGCAACCAGGCCAACAGGCCCTTCTACCTGCAACGCGATGGCGGCGGCGCGCTGCGCTTCGTCGTCAGCGACAGCAATGGCACGACGCTGAGCACCTCCGGCTCACAGCTGCTGAGTCCATCGGCCAACAGCTGGGTCCACATCACCGCCACCTGGAACCTCAACCCGGGCAGCAACCAGTCCACGCTGCGCCTGTACATCAACGGCGTCCTGCAGGCGACCAAGATCGGCACCACCACGGGCATGCTCTCCGGCGCCATCGGCGCCCTGATGATCGGCGACAACCGCGCCGCTGCCGCGCCGAGCGGCGGCACGCTGAACTCGGCCAGGGGCTCCATCGACGAGCTGCGCATCTACAACTACGAGATCAGCATCTTCGACATCCTCAGCGACGTCTTCGCCAGACACGACTGCCCCCTGCCGATCGATCATCTGGAACTGCGCCACGCCAGCGGCACGGGCCTGACCTGCACGCCCAGCACCGTCACCGTGGTGGCCTGCCAGGATGCCGCCTGCAGCGCCGAGTACAGCGGCGGCGTGAGCGGCAATCTGTCCAGCAGCGGCGGCACGGTCCTGTGGCCCGCCGGCAATGCCTTGAACATCCCCTCGGGCACCAGTCGCGTCGATGTGAGCCTGCAGCTCGTCACGGCCGGCTCCACCCTGCTGGACACGCAGGCCAGCTCGCCCGCGGTGCCCAACGCCACCCGCTGCAACTTCGGCAACCCCAGCTGCACCTTCACGGCCGCCGATGCCGGTTTCATCCTCAGCCTGCCGCATCACTACACCTACAACTGGACCGGCGGCAGCCTCCGGGCGGTGAGGAAGTCCGACGCCAGCAATGCCTGCACGCCGGCCTTTGCCAACGTGGACCGTAACCTCAATTTCACCTGCACAGCGCTGGACCCCACACCGGCCAACAACCCCGGCATGATGAGCCTGCGCAAGAGCAGTTCGAGTCCCGCCACCTTTCTCAACACGAGCAACACCAACGCGGCCTGCGATGCCACCGGCGCTACGGTGTCCCTGCGCTTCGACGCGAACGGCCAGGCCGCGCTGCAGGCACTGGAAGCCCTGCCCGGCAAGTACAGCCTGGCGGCCACCTACACGGGCAGCAGCGGCTCGGGCGATGCCGGCCTCGTCATGAAGGGCAGCAACACCTTCATCGCCGCGCCGGCGCAACTGGTGCTCGACACCGCGCCTTCGAACCCGGTGGCCGGCAGCCCGATGACGCTGAAACTTCGTGCGCTCAATGCAGGCGGCTTCTCGCAGGCCAGCTACGGCCTGGAGGCCACGCCGCAAATGCCGGTGTTCGTCTTCAAGCGCGCCAGTCCCACCGGCACCGGCGCTGTGGATGGCAGCTTCAGCGGGACGCCCACGCCCACTGCCGGCGGCTACGTCACCGTCTCCGACCTGAGCTGGAGCGAGGTCGGCACCTTCGACCTCACGGCCACGATCCAGAACTACCTCGGCAGCGGGCTCAGCACCACCTACACCAGCGGCGTTGCGGGCGCCTTCGGGCCGGTGAAGCCGCATCATTTCGACGTGAGCACCACGGCCGCCTGCGGCACGTTCAGCTACGCGGGCCAGCCCTTTCCGGTGACGATCACGGCGCGCAATGCCCTCGGTGCGAGCACGCTGAACTACGACGGCAGCGCCAGCACCTCGCCCAATTTCGCACGGGCCCACACGCTCTCGGCCGCGTCCGCAATCGCTGCGGGCGCGTGGAGCGGCAACCCGATCGCGGCGAGCAACTTTCTCGCCGGTGCGGCGAACATTTCCGCAGCCTACAGCTTCAGCAGCAAGCTCAGCGCGCCGCAAAGCCTGGGCGTTCGCACGACCGATGCCGACGGCGTTTCCTCCGCCGCCGGCACCGAAGGCACACAGGCCCTGCGCTCCGGGCGGCTGCGCCTGTTCAACGCCTATGGCCGCAGCGGCGTGGCACTCAGCATCAGCGCCCAGGCCGAGTACTGGAGCGGCAAGGCCTGGCTGCTCAACGACAAGGACGGCTGCAGCGCCCTGCCCGCAGCCAGCTTCGCCCGCTATGACGCAGTGGACACCCGCGGCGCCAGCGCCAGCCTGAACACGAGCTTGAGCGCACTGAGCCTCAGCGGCGGCAGCGGCACCCTCACGGCCAGCGCACCGGCCAGCCCCGGCAGCCTGTTGATCGCGCCCAATCTCGGCGCCGCCAGCACGGCCAAGGCCTGCGTGGCCAGCGCCGGCACGCCCAGCGCCAGCGGCGCCGCCCTGCCCTGGCTGCGTTCGCAATTCGGCACGCCCAGCGCCGACAGCGCGGTTTGCCCCGGCGGCGCCTGGGGCTCGGACCCCAGCGCCCGCATCAGCTTCGGCATCTTCTCGCCCGAATCGCAGAGGACCATCCGTGTCAACGAGATCCACTGAGCGCGGCTTCACCCTCGTCGAGCTGGTGCTGATGATCGTCCTCATCGGTGCCCTTGCCGCCGTGGCCCTGCCGCGCATGGACGCCCTGCTGACGCTCGGCCGGGACGGCTGGCGCCAGGATGTGATCGCCGCGCTGCGCGAGGCCCACAGCACGGCACTCGCGCGCCGCCGGCTGGTATGCGCCAGCGTGAGCACGGGGTCGGTGAGCCTGAGCCTGGCGCCGGCCAACCCGGCCACGAGCTGCACGGTCGTACTGCCCATGGCTAACGGCCAAAACACACTGACACTGGCCAATGCGCCCGCCAGCAGCAGCACGACGCTCTACTTCCAGCCCGATGGCCGCGCCACCAGCGATGGCGCGGGGACATCCGCAACAGACATCGCCATCACGCTCAGCGGCTACCCCAGCCTGCTGATCGCCAGCGAGAGCGGCTATGCGCGTTGACATGCAGCGCGGCTTCACCCTGATCGAGATGATCCTCGCCATCGTCGTCATCGGCTTGAGCCTGGCGATGGTGCTGCTGGCCTTCACGCAGGTGGGAAAGAGCAGCGCCTCGCCCCTGCTGCGCAAGCAGATGCTCAGCATCGCCGAAGAGATGCTGGAAGAGATCTCGGCCAAACCCTTCGCCGCCGCACCGAACCCCGCCCCCACCGGCTGCGCACGCGACACCTTCAACGATCTGGCCGACTACAAGGGCTACGCCACGAGCAACAGGGTCTGCGCCTCGGACGGCACGGCCATCCCCGCCTTGAACGGCTATTCGGTGGCCGTGCAGGTGGCGCCTGGCACGCTGGCGGGCGTGACGGCCGCCCAGCGCATCCAGGTCACGGTCAGCACCCAGGGCGAGTCGCTGGTGCTCGTGGGCTGGCGAACCGACTATGGCAACTAACGCGATGAAATCGCGCGGCTTCACGCTCATCGAGCTGATCCTCGTGATCCTCATCCTGGGCGTGATGGCGGCCGTGATGGTGGTGTTCCTGAAGCCGGCCTTCGACACCTACATCGACACCGGCCATCGCGCCGCTCTGCACGACACCGCCGACCTGGCCCTGCGCCGTCTGCTGCGCGATGTGCGCCGCGCCGTGCCGAACTCGGTTCGCCTGCCCGAGTCGCATTGCGTGGAGATGGTGCCGGCCTCGAACTTTGGCCGGCTGCGCATGGGCTTTGATCGCGCCAACGATTCGGGTGTGCTCTGCACCCCCGGCGCCAACTGCTCGGCCTGGCTCGATGTGACCCAGCCCAGCACCACGGTGGATGTGTTCACGCCCATGGACACCGCGCCCAAGGTGGGCGACTTCCTCGTCATCGGCAACCAGAACGGCGCCGACGTCTACAGCGGCGCCAGCCGCGCGACGCTGACTGCGGTCAGCACACCGAACGCCAAGTTCGGCACGCAGCGACTGGGTTATGCGGCCCAGCAGTTCTCGCCCGGCTTTGCCAGCGGCCGCTTCGCCGTCGTGCCAGCAAACCAGCAGGCCGTGTTCTACGTCTGCGCGGGCCTGGGCATGGACGCGAACGGCAATGGCACCGGCGCGCTCTACCGCCTGAGCCACTACGGCTTCAACGCCGCCTATCCGGCCGCCTGCCCGTCCGCGGCCGGCGCCAAACTCATGGTCGACAAGCTGGTGGACTGCAATATCGTCTACAGCCCCACGCAGGGCGCGACCGAGCAATACGGCTTCGTCTGGATGCAGATGGACCTGATGATCCACGGCGAACGGGCCACGCTGACGGCTGGCGCCCATGTGTTGAACGCGCCATGAAGAAGAAGCAACAACGGGGTTTCGGCGCCATCGCCACCATCCTCATCGTGGTGGCCCTGGCCGCCATGGCCGCTGCCATTGTTCGCCTGGCCACCGGCTCGAACCGCGCGCTGGCCGACGACGTGCTGGCCGCCCGCGCGCTGCAGGCCGCCTACGCAGGCAAGGAATGGGGGCTCTACCAGGCCCTGCATGCCGGCGGCCCGTGGAACGGCAACTGCTCGGGCCTCAGCCAGACCCTGGACCTCACGGCCGACTTCGGCCTGCACGTGACGGTCAGCTGCAACGCCATCCTCTACAACGAAAGCATGCAGGCCAACGGCACGACGGTCCGCACCGTGCGCGTCTTCACCCTCGACGCCGTGGCCTGCAACAGCACGAGCTGCCCGGACAACGC
>Ga0164241_10006021_pt1 | contig 11156 bp, 10 predicted proteins | sample OricomyardsoilBY_FD_108780 | JGI IMG/M metagenome (GOLD analysis project Ga0164241, IMG submission 108780) | Backyard soil microbial communities from Emeryville, California, USA - Original compost - Back yard soil (BY) | ecosystem: Environmental > Terrestrial > Soil > Unclassified | place: USA... | reverse complement strand
TCCGCGAGACGGCGAAGGCCGGGCCGTGGCAGGGCAGGACGCTCCTCGACCAGGCCACGGCGCGCGGCTACCAGGTCGTCACCGACGCCGCAGGCCTGGCGAAGGTCCGGAAGGCCGACCAGAGGACCCCCGTCCTCGGTCTGTTCGCCGACGGCAACTTCGCCACCCGGTGGTCCGGACCGCTCGCGACGCGCACCGGCGGCGCGGAGACGCCCGTCCGTTGCACCGCGAACCCGAGCCTGCCCGCCACGCAGCCGAAGCTCGCCGCCATGACCTCCAAGGCGATCTCGCTCCTCGACGACCGCCGGTCGAGCAAGGGCTTCTTCCTCCAGGTCGAGGGCGCGAGCATCGACAAGCAGGACCACGCCGCGAACCCGTGCGGCCAGATCGGCGAGACCGTCGACCTCGACGAGGCCGTCCAGGCCGCGCTCGACTTCGCGAAGAAGGACGGCCACACGCTCGTCGTGGTGACGGCCGACCACGGTCACTCCAGCCAGATCGTCTACCCGGGCAGCACGACGCCGGGCCTGACCCGCACCCTCGTCACGGCCGACGACCAGCCGCTCACCGTCGCGTACGGCACGGCGGACGAGGGCGGGTCGCAGGACCACACCGGCACGCAGGTCCGCGTGGCGGGCTACGGCCCGCGGGCGGCGAACGTCGTCGGACTGACGGACCAGACCGACCTGTTCTTCACGATCCGGGACGCCCTGCACCTCGACTCGCGTCCGTCCGGCCCGCACGGCCACGGTCAGCACGCGCACCGCTGACGGGTCACCCGTCTCGGGCCCGCGCCCGGCGTCGTCCTCGGCGCCGGGTGCGGGCCTTCGTGTCGCGGTCTTGAATGAGGACGTGACCGCCGCGCCCGTCCCACCGCCCGCGTCCACGCCGACGGCAGCGACCCGCCCGCCTGCGGCCGAGTCCCCGTGGGCGAGCCCCGCGACGGAGGTGGCCGCGGCGTTCGGGGCCGGCCCCGACGGTCTCGGGTCGGGGACCGTCGCGCGGCTCCTCGAGGAGGTGGGGCCCAACGAGCTCCCGCCGCCTGAGCGCCCGCCGCTGTGGCGCCGGGTCCTGACCCAGTTCCAGGACGTCCTCGTGTACGTGCTGCTGGTCTCGGCCGGGCTCAAGGCGATCCTGGGTGACTGGATCGACTTCACGATCATCCTGCTCGTCGCGGTGGTGAACGCCGCGGTCGGTTTCATCCAGGAGGGCCGGGCCGAGAGCGCGCTGGACGGGATCCGGCAGATGCTCTCGCCGTCCGCGGAGGTGCTCCGTGACGGGGCGTGGGCGACCGTCGACGCGGCGGAGGTCGTCCCGGGCGACGTCGTGCGGGTACGCCCGGGGGAGCGCGTGCCGGCCGACGTCCGTGTGCTCGAGGCGACGAACCTCCGCGTCGAGGAGTCGGCGCTGACCGGCGAGTCGCAGGCCGCCGCGAAGGACCCTGAGCCCGTCGATCCGCGGTCCGGCGTGGGCGACCGCACCAGCATGCTGTTCTCCGGGACGATCGTGGTCGCGGGCACCGGGTCCGGGGTGGTCGTCGCCACGGGTGCCTCGACCGAGCTCGGCCGGATCCAGGGGCTCGTCGCAGAGGCCGACGACCTGTCGACCCCGCTGACCCGGCAGCTCGGCCGTTTCGGCACGACGATCGCGCTCCTCATCCTCGTCCTGGGCGTCGTGATGGCGGTGATCGGGCACACGCTGCACCACTTCTCGGTCGACGAGCTGCTGTCGGCGTCGATCGGGTTCGCGGTCGCGGCGGTGCCGGAGGGTCTGCCTGCGCTCGTCACGATCACGCTCGCGCTCGGCGTCCAGCAGATGGCCCGACGCAACGCGATCACCCGGCGCCTGCCGTCCGTCGAGACGCTCGGCGCCGTCACGACCATCTGTTCCGACAAGACCGGCACGCTCACCAAGAACGAGATGACGTCGCGCGTGGTGCGGACCGCGGGCCGGACCTTCGAGGTCGAAGGTGCCGGCTACGCCCCGGAGGGCGGCCTCACCGTGCCGGACACCGGTGCGGCTGCGGTCGTCGCCGAGCACCCGGACCTGCGGGCGGTGGTCGAGGCGGTCGCGCTGTGCAACGACGCGCAGGTCGTCCCGGCGGCGAACGGGTGGGCGCTGGTCGGCGAGCCCACCGAGGGCGCGTTGCGCACGCTCGCGCTGAAGGCCGGCACGGACGACACCGGCTGGGAACGTCTCGCCGTGCTCCCCTTCGACTCGGCCGTCAAGTACATGGCGACGCTGGACACGCGGGGCAGCGACGACGTCGTCCATGTCAAGGGCGCGCCCGACCGGGTGCTCGGCCGGTGCGTGCGCCAGGCCCGTCCCGACGGCGTGGCCGAGCCGCTCGACGTCGCGTTCTGGGAGGAGCAGGTCGACCTCCTGGGCTCGCGCGGGCTGCGGGTGCTCGCGGCCGCGCGGCGGGCGGGCGGGGCGCCGGCGCCGGGCGGCGCCGGCGGCACGGCCGTCCTCTCCGACGACGACGTGCGCGGGCTCGAGCTGTGCGGGCTGATCGGGATCGTGGACCCGCCGCGCCCCGAGGCCGTCGCCGCGGTGGCCGACTGCCACCGCGCCGGCATCGCCGTCAAGATGATCACGGGCGACCATCCCGGCACGGCCGTGGCGATCGCCAAGGAGCTCGGGATCCTCGGCCCGGACGGGCGCCCCCTCGGTCCCGGGACGGCGGACGAGGACACCGCTCCGACGGCGCTCACGGGCGCCGAGCTCGAGGTCCTGACGAACGATCAGCTGCGCGCCGTCGTGCAGGACGTCGACGTGTACGCGCGCACGAGCCCCGAGCACAAGATCCGGATCGTGTCGGCCCTGCAGGCGCACCGCCAGGTCGTCGCGATGACCGGCGACGGCGTGAACGACGCCCCGGCGCTCAGCCAGGCCGACGTCGGGGTGGCGATGGGCATCAAGGGCACCGAGGCCACCAAGGAGGCCGCCGACGTGGTGCTCGCCGACGACAACTTCGCGACCATCGAGCGTGCCGTCGAGGAGGGGCGGCGGATCTACGACAACGTCCGCAAGTCGGTCCTGTTCCTCCTGCCGACGAACGGCGCGCAGGCGCTCGTCATCCTGGTCGCCGTCCTCTTCGGGCTGACGCTGCCGCTCACACCCGTCCAGGTGCTGTGGGTCAACATGGTCACGGCCGTCACGCTGTCGCTCGCCCTGGCGTACGAGCGCGCGGAGCCCGGGATCATGGACCATCCGCCCCGCGACCCGGACGCCTCGCTCGTCGGCCGGGCGGCGCTCGGGCGGATCCTGCTCGTCTCCGCGGTGATCGGCGGTGCCACGCTCATCGTGTTCTTCACGGAGCGGGCCGGGAACATGAGCGTCGCCCAGGCGCAGACGACGGCCGTCACCACACTCGTCTTCGGGCAGCTGGCCTACCTGTTCAGCTGCCGGTTCCTGGGACGGTCGAGCATCACCCTCGACGTGCTGCGCGGGAACCGGGTCCTGTGGATCTCGGCGGGCGCGCTGATCGTCCTGCAGCTCGTCTTCGTGTACGCGCCGTTCATGCACACCGTCTTCGACTCGGCGTCGGTGGGCTGGCGCGGCTGGTGGGTGCCGCTGGTTCTCGCGGTCGGGGTGTTCCTCTTCGTCGAGGCGGTGAAGGCGGTGAGCCGCCGGCGGGAGCGTTCCCGCGCCGCCGGCGGCGTCCGGCCGTCAGTGGTTTCGTAGCGCCCTGACGAGCTGGGCCTTCTTCATCGAGGACCGGCCCTCGATCCCGATCTCGGCCGCGCGCTTGCGCAGGTCCGCGACCGTCCAGTCGTCGTAGCTCGGGGAGCTGCCGCCCTTCTTCCCCACCTTCGAGCGGGAGCTGCCCGCCGCGGCGTTCGCGATGCGCGCGCTCTTCTCCTTCGAGTTGCCGTCGTCGCGGAGCTCCTCGTAGAGCTTCTTGTCCTTGACGCTCGGTCCCGGGCTGCGCTTGGGCACGTCGTCCGCCTCCTCGGTTCACTGGATGGGTCGGTGCGCCGTCGGGGACGGTCACCGTGCCTCCACCATGCCCACGCCCGACGACGTCCGCACGCCGGTGCGGAGGACACCGCGCCCGAGCAGGAGCCCGTGGAGGGCGAGGGCCGCGACCGCCATGAGGAGCGCACCGTCCAGGTAGTGGCAGTACATCGCCCCCAGGTAGCTCGGGCCGCCCCACGCGTCGGCGGTGAAGTGCGGGTCGAGCCCGGCGACCACCTGCTCGCCGGCACGCCAGAAGCCGTACAGGAACAGAGCCGCGAAGGGCACCGCGACGAGGGCGCGGAGCGCCGCTCCGGGACGCCGCGCCGCCGTGCGCAGGGTGAGGCGGACACGCCGGCCCGCGGACCTCCCGAGCGGCGCGAGCAGCGTGGCGCGCAGCCTGCCCCGGGCGGCGAGCACGACGACCGCGCCGGCGGCGAGCGCCGTCAGCACGAGATGCACCGCCCAGGCGGAGGTGCCGTCGTGGTGGACGACGGGCGCGTCGCTGCGGGCGAGGTAGGTGGACGTTCCCGTCACGACACCGGCGACGAACAGTGCGGTGGCCGTGGCGACGAGCGGGCGGGAGAGCGGGTTCGGTGTGGTCATGGCTCGAGCCTCCCGCCCGGCCACGCACCGGCGCGTCGTGCCAGCGGACGGGACGGTGCGTCGTCCCGGGGGACGAGGCCGGCCCGGTGACGTCCTCGAGGACGACGCGCCCCGTCGTCCTCGAGGAGGACGACGGCGCAGGCCACCCGCCCTAGGGTCGGTGCCATGACCCTCCCAGGCGCGCCCTCGCACGACCTCGCCCCTGGCGCCGCACGCCCACCCTCGCGGCGTCGCCGGCCGGGACCATGGCTCGACGTCGCCGTGGCCGTGGCGTCGTTCGCACTGTTCACCCTGCCCGTCCTGCTCTCGCCGCCGGCCGACGCCCACCCCGTCGCCACGCTGCTCCTGGGGCTGCTCGTCGCCGCGCCGCTCGCGTGGGCGCGCCGGGCGCCCCGCCTCGCGCTCACGCTCGTCGCGCTCGGGCTCGTCGTCGCGGCCGTCACCGGCGTCCGGGTCACGCCGTTCGTGAGCGACCTCGGGCCCGCGCTCGGCGTCGCCGCGTACGCGTGCGCGTCACGCCTGCCCCGCCGGACCGCCGCCGTCGCGGTAGGGACCGCAGCGGTGCTCGTGTGCGCCACGGACCTCGTCGCCCTCCACCTGTGGCCGGACCGCGACCAGGACCTCGTCCAGCTCCTGCTCGCCGGCGCCGGATGGTTCCTCGGCGACGTCGTGCGCGCCCGGCGCGGGTTCGCCGACGCGCTCGCAGCCGAGGAAGCGAGGCTCGCCCGCGAGGCCGACGCCAGGATCCGCGCCGAGGAACGGCTGCGGGTGTCCCGCGACGTCCACGACGTCGTCTCGCACACGCTCTCCCTGGTCGCCGTCAGGGCCGGCGTCGGCCGCGTCCTGCTCGACGACGACCCCGAGCAGGCGCGCGCCGCCCTCACGACCATCGAGGACGCGAGCCGGCGGGCCCTGACCGAGCTGCGGGACGTCCTCGCCGGCCTGCGGGACGTGGGAGAGGCCGAACCCCGGACCACCGAGCCCACCCTCGCGGACGTGCCCGCGCTCGTCGCATCGGTCGTCACGGCCGGTGTCGACGCAGACCTGCGGCTCGACGGCCACGCCACCTACGACCGGCTGCTTGAGACATCCGCATACCGGGTGATCCAGGAAGCCCTGACCAACGCCGTCAAGCACGCGCCGGGAGCACCCGTGGAGGTGGCCGTCCAACGGTCGCACCCGCTCGTGGTGGTCGTGGAGAACACCCGCGCCAGCGGCCCGGCGGGCGCACCTCTCGGCGGGTCCGGGTTCGGCCTCGACGGCATCCGCGCACGGGTCGAGCTGCACGGCGGGCACGCCGACGCGGGCCCCACCGAGGCCGGCGGCTGGCGCGTGCGAGCCGTCTTCGGCCCCGACGTCCCGACGCACCCCGCCCCCGCACCCCATACTGGGGCGCGTGCCGGACAACACGAACGCCCTGATGCCTGACCAGGGCGAGCCCGTGGCCTCCGAGGCCACCCGCGTGCTCGTCGTCGACGACGAGGCCCTCGTCCGCGCAGGCTTCCGGGCGCTCGTCGCCTCGGCACCCGACCTCGACGTCGTGGGGGAGGCGTCGCACGGCGCCGACGCCGTCCGCCAGGCACGGGCACTCCACCCCGACGTCGTCCTCATGGACCTGCGCATGCCCGTCATGGACGGGCTCGAGGCCACCCGCTACCTCGTCGGCGAGCCCGACGGCCCCCGCGTGCTCGTGGTCACGACCTTCGACCACGACGAGCACGTGTTCCAGGCACTGCGTGCCGGAGCGAGCGGGTTCGTCCTCAAGGACACACCCCCCGAACGCCTCCTCGAGGCGATCCGGGTCGTCGCTGCCGGCGAGTCGCTCCTCGCGCCGAGCGTGACCACCCGGCTCGTGGCCGCCTTCGTCCGGCAGACGCCCACCTCGACCGTCCCCACCGCCGACGACCGCCTCGCCGGGCTCACCGACCGCGAGCGCGAGGTCCTCGCCCTGGTCGCCCGAGGCCGGTCGAACGCGGAGCTCGCCGCCGAGCTCGTCGTCGAGCTCACGACCGTGAAGACCCACGTCAGCCGTCTCCTCATGAAGCTCGGCGCCCGCGACCGTGCGCAGCTCGTCGTCGTCGCGTACGAGACGGGTCTCGTCGCGCCGTCGGGCCGGGCCGACGGATAGCGTGGGGTTGTGCGCGACGACGCGGTGCCCGGCGGCGACCCGGCCGGGGACAGGACCCCGGAGGAGAGCCCCTGGGCGCCCGACGACGCGGGCCGCCGGGAGACCGTCGCCGAGCGGCTGGACCGGAACTGGAACGAGCTCCTCCAGGAGCTCCGGGTCACCCAGACGGGCGCCCAGGTCCTCACGGGCTTCCTGCTGACCGTCCCCTTCCAGCAGCGCTTCGGGCGTCTCGACGACCTCGAGACCGTGACCTACCTGGTCCTGGTAGCACTGGCGACGGCGGCCACCGGGCTGCTCGTGGCACCGGTGAGCCTGCACCGGTTCCTGTTCCGGCGGCGGCTCAAGCGCGAGACCGTCGTCCTCGGGCACCGGCTGGCGCGGCTGGGCCTGCTCGCCCTGGGGCTGACGCTCGTGGGCTGCGTGTTCTTCCTGTTCGACGTCGTCGTGTCGGTGTCCGCCGGCGCGATCGCCGGGGGAGCGGCGCTCTGCGGGCTGGTCGGGCTGTGGGTGGTGCTGCCGTGGTCGGTGGCCCGCCGGTCGGCGCCCGGTTCGGTTCCGACGCCGTTCTGAGGCGTTCGTGGCGCGAGGGCCGCGTCAGCGTGCGACGGCGGTGACGGCGTTCGTGACCAGCTCCGCGGCCGCGGACGTCTTCGGGGTCGCGGCCTTCGCCGCGAAGGCGGCCGCCGCGAGCACCAGGGTCGCGCTCGACGCGAGCGTCCGGACCGTGTTGCCCACGTTCCAGCGTCCGACGAAGTCCGCCCACACGGTCGCCGGGTCGGCGTGCGGGGAGGCAGCCGCGAGCGCCTGGTTGAGCGGGACGTTCACGGCGCCGGTCGTGATGATCGTCCCGACGACGTAGACGGCGGCCGCGGCGAGCAGGAGCAGTCCGGCGGTCCGCTGGCCCGAACGCAGCGCGAGGAACCCGGCGACGGCGGCGAAGACCGGCACGAGCATGAACAAGGCGAGGAAGAACGGGTTCTCGATCCGCGCGTTGATCTGACGCATCGCCGCGACGGCCGTCGCGGGGCTCGCCGCGGACAGGCCCGGCATGACGCCCACCGCGAAGGCGAAGAACGTGCCGGTCATCGCGCCGGCGGAGAGGACGGTGAGGCCGGTCAGGACGGCGGTGAGAGGACGCACGGTGACTCCTTCGAGATGGCGGCGGTCCGGGCGACCGCCTGCGTCGAGTCAACCGGTCCGCGCGACGCAGGGACATGGTCAAGACGCTCGACGGCATGCGCGAGCGTCTCAGACGGTCACTCCTGCCGGCCGCGCGGCGGTGTCGTGTCGCCCCCGAGGCACGGACCGTCACGTCTACCGTGGCGGCATGGATCCCCTCACCGCGCTCCTCGACGGTCCCCGTGCGCGCGGGGCGTTCCTGCTCCGCGCGTCGTTCGACCCGCCGTGGTCCGTGCGGATCGCCGACGAGGCCCCCGCGACGGTCGTCGCCGTCACCCACGGCACGGCCGCGTTCGAGTCGGACGCCGGACCCGGCGTGACCCTCGGCCCGGGGGACGTCGTGGTCGTCCCCGGCCCCGTCCCGTACACGATGGCGCACGCCCCGGGAACCGCGCCCGACGTCGTCGTGCACCCCGGGCAGGTGTGCCGGTCGCCCGCGGGGGAGCCGATGACAGAGCGCATGACCCTCGGGCTGCGGGCGTGGGGCAACGCGCTCCCGGGCGAGGCGCGGATGCTCGTCGGTACCTACCCGCTGCCGGACGCGACGAGCCGGCGCATCCTCGCCGGCCTGCCTCCGCTCGCGGTCCTGGGGCGGACCGGGCCGACCGGGGCCGCGCGGCGGCTCGTCGACGTGCTCGACGACGAGCTCACGCGGGACGAGCCGGGACAGGAGGTCGTCCTCGATCGCGTGCTGGACCTGTTGCTCGTCACCGCACTGCGCGACTGGTTCGCGATGCCGGACGCGGACCGTCCGGGCTGGCTGCGCGCCGCGCACGACCCGGACGTCGGGCGAGCGCTCGCGGCGATCCATGACGACCCGGCCCACGGCTGGACCGTCGAGTCGCTCGCGGCTCGCGCGGGCATCTCGCGCGCGACCTTCGCCCGGCGGTTCCGCGAGCTGGTCGGCGAGACGCCGCTCGGCTACCTCACGGGCGTGCGGCTCGCGGTCGCGGCCGACCTCCTGACGTCGTCGGACGCGACGCTGGAGGCGGTGGCCCGCCGCGTCGGTTACGCGACCCCGTTCGCGCTGAGCGCGGCCTTCAAGCGGGTCCACGGGCTCAGCCCGCAGCAGTACCGGGATCGCTGACCGGGAGGCCGTCGGGCTCGTCGGACACCGCGTCGCCGGACACCGCGTCGCCGGGCGCTTCGGACCGGAGCGTGAGCGGATGGGAGGCGATCGCGGCGGCGAGCTCGCCCTCGATCCGGTCCAGGTAGACGCCGGTCGTGGCGATCGACGCGTGCCCGAGGAGCTCGGCGACGACCTTGACGTCCCACCCGTGCGCGACGAGCAGGGTCGCCGTCGTGTGGCGCAGGGCGTGCGGCGTGGCGCCGCGTCGGAGGTCTCCCGGAACGCGTCGCATCGCCCGCGTGAGCAGTGCCCGGACCGACTGCGCGTCCATCCGGCGCCCGCGCCAGCTCAGGAGCAGCGCACGCTGGGCGTCGGCCGAGCTCTCGCCGCGGGTGAGCAGCGTCGGCCGGAGGGTCGCGAGGTAGTCGCTGAGCGCCGCCTCGAGCGGTGCCGAGAGACTGACGGTGCGGACGGCGCCTCCCTTGCCGCGGATGCGCCAGCGTGCGGCGCCGGGCTCGCGGGCGACGTCGTCGAGGTCGGCGCGCACGAGCTCGGAGACGCGCGGCCCGAGGACGAGCAGCAGGGTGATCACCAGCCGGTCACGGACGGCGAGGTCTTGGTCCCGGCGCACCGGAAGCTCGCGCACCGCCTCCTCGGTGGCGTCGAGGAGGGCCTTGGCCGACGACGCCGGGAGGGCGGTGCGCTCGACCCGCAGCCCGCCGCGGGCCCTGGCCGGGGGAGCGGCCCAGAGGAACGGGTTGGCCTGGACCCAGGCGTGCTTGGTCGCGTGCGTGAAGAACCGCGAGACCGACTGCCGGAACCGGTTCACGCTGGCGGTCGACTTGCCCGGCCCGCCCGGCTTGTGCGAGGGGTTCGAGTAGCGCGCGTCGGGTGCGAGCTGGTACCGGAGAAGGACGTCGTCCAGGTCGTCGCCGGAGATGTCGTCGAGCACCCGGCTGGGACCCGCGAGCACGGAGAACTCGCGCAGGTCGCGGGTGTAGGTGTCACGGGTGGTGGGGGAGAGGATGCCGCGGAGCGTCTCCGCGTCGACGACGGTGCGGTAGCGGTGGACGGACTCGGCGACGGTGAGCCTGACGACGCGTGGTGGCGCTGCCACGAGACCTCCTCAGCGGTGGGACGACACGACCGTAGGGGACGGGTCCGACATCGGGTGCCAGCCTGCGTCGCGCCCTGCCGGAACGGCATCCAAACCGTGCAGTTGAGACATACAAAGTGGTATCAATCGGACATCGCTTGCCGAGAAGGGGCTTGTGGGAAGGATGGCGTAGCGTCCGAAGCACGTCCTGGCGATCCGCCGAACACCGCGCAGAGGAGTCCCCATGAGCACGCTGACCGACCGACCGCACACCGCGCTCCTGGTGATCGACGTCCAGAACGGGGTGGTGGGAGACGCCTACCACCGGGACGACGTCGTCGCGAACGTCGCGACCCTGGTCGACAAGGCGCGAGCCGCCGACGTGCCCGTCGTCTGGGTGCAGCACTCGGACCCCGAGCACATGCCGCGCGGGGGCGAGGGGTGGGAGATCGTGCCCGAGCTGTCGGTGTCAGGCGGCGAGGCCGTCGTCCAGAAGGAGTACCCGGACTCGTTCGAGGACACCGACCTCGAGGAGCAGCTCGCCGCGCTCGCCGTGGGCAGCCTGGTGGTCGCGGGCGCGCAGACGGACGAGTGCATCCGCTCGACGCTCCACGGTGCTCTCGCGCGCGGCTACGACGCGACGCTCGTCTCGGACGCGCACACCACGGAGGACCTCTCGGAGTTCGGGGCGCCGACACCCGACCTGGTGATCGCGCACACCAACCTGTACTGGGAGAACCACCGGGCACCGAGGCGTCGCGCAGGGACGGTCACGACGGCCGACGTCAGCTTCGACGCTGGTCCCGAGGTCCGTGGAGAGCCAGCCTGAGGCGGCGCTCCAGCCGGCCGGACGGCGCGGTGCGCTGCCGCTCGTCGGTCGCGACCCAGCCGGCGAACCCCGACGGCCCCTGGGGGCCGTCGGCGAGGAACAGGACGGCACCGGGCGACGTCAGGCGGGCGCGCACGCCGACGAGCTTGCGTTCCCACGGCTCGGGCACGTCCAGATCGTCACGGCGTGCCGTCGCTGCAGCCCAGATCCTCGCCGCGGACACGACCTCACGCTCGGTCGGCGCGCTGGTGGTCGTGACGACGCACGCGGTGGTCGGGGGCACGGGTCC
>Ga0164241_10006020_pt1 | contig 11157 bp, 11 predicted proteins | sample OricomyardsoilBY_FD_108780 | JGI IMG/M metagenome (GOLD analysis project Ga0164241, IMG submission 108780) | Backyard soil microbial communities from Emeryville, California, USA - Original compost - Back yard soil (BY) | ecosystem: Environmental > Terrestrial > Soil > Unclassified | place: USA... | reverse complement strand
TTGTCGGTGGGCGTTGGTAGCGTTGAAAACGGGGGTCCCCCGGGCGGTTGTCCACATGTGCCGTGGCTGTCCACAGGTTGAGGGGTTTCTCAGCCGCTCGCGCCATTCTTGTCGGCGGTCGTCATTACTCTGGATTTCGGGGGCCGGAGGCCGCTGTTGATCTTGGTCTGGCCTGGTGGGGGCCAGTGGGGTGTCTTTGGACCCTTGAAGGGGGTCGGGGTCGTCGGCGGATTTTACGGGCTCCGACTCACGCCTCAAGAGGTCGCGCCTGACCCAGCGCTGGTCTTTCGCCGTCGGCGACGCTCTTGACCCGCGAGCCTCCGTCGCCCTGAGGGCAGGGCATTGCGGGCAGGGGCTGGCGCCCCTGCCCTCCAGGTGACCCGCCGACGACCCCGACCCTCAACCTCACTCGGGCTGCGCCTCATGGCCCGGCTTCGCCCTCGGCGCTGGCGCCGCATGCGCTTGGCTTGCCCCTCGGTGCTTGCGCCGCCTAGCTCGGCTACGCCCCCGCCGCTCGCGCCATACGCGCTCCGGCGCCCCGTGCTGACCGCCCCAGGGCTCAGTCGCCCTTGCCGCTGGAGCTACACCGCTCGGCTCTCCCCGTGCTGGCGCCTTGGCTCGGCTTCGCCCTCGAGCCCCCAAACAAGAGCCGAGCCCACGCAGGGGCTCGGCTCCGCCTTCAAAGCTCCGATGTCAGTACAGGGCGCTCGCCAGATCGCGCCTTGCCTTGGCCACGTTCTGGTCCTCCGGCGGGAAAAGCCCAAACAGCTCCACCAGATGCGTCCGTGCCCGGTCACGATCCTCGCCGCCGGTGCGGCGGATCACCGACAGCAGGCGCGCGAAGGCCTGCTCCACCTGCTGGCTCGCCAGTTCGAAGTCGGCCGCCAACAGCTGGGCGTCGATGTCCTCCGGGGACGTGTCCGCGCGGACGATCACCGACGGGTCGGCCGAGTCGGCACGCGCCAGGAAGCGGACCTGCGCCAGGGCCGCCTTGGCCTGCTCGTTCGCCGGTTCCGCGTCCAGGATCTTCCGGTACGCCGTCTCCGCCCGGGTGTAGTCGCCCTGCTCGAACGCCGACTCGGCCTCCGTGAAGCGTTCGTCCTCCGGCTCCGGCTCCGGTTCGGCGGCGGGCTCGGCGCCCTCCTCGGCGGCACGGATACCGGGCAGGCGGTCACGCAGCGCATCCAGCAGGCTGTTGATCCACTGCCTGACCTGCGGTTCCGGCTGCGCACCCGCGAACGCCTCCACGGGCTGCCCACCGGCGATGGCGACCACGGTGGGGATCGACTGCACGCCGAACAGCTGCGCAACGCGCGGGTTGGCGTCGACGTCGACCTTCGCGAGGATCCACGCACCGTTACCGGCCTCGGCCAGGCGTTCGAGCATCGGCGACAGCTGCTTGCACGGCTCGCACCACTCGGCCCACAGGTCCACGATCACCGGCACCTGCAGCGATCGCTCGACCACCTCGTCCTGGAAGGCCTCCTCGGTGACGTCGATGACGAACTCGCTGGACGACGACTGCGGGGACGGTTCGGACGACGGTGCGGACGGCGGGCGGTCACGCGTGGCATCCGCCCGCGCCTTGAGCGCGGAGAGATCCACCGCTCCGGACAGCGCCGCCGACAGAGCCGCAGTTTGACGTGGGTCAGGCCTACTCACGTTTACATCCTGGCACGCCCCGCCGGTCACTCCGCGAGGTGCTGCTCGATCCGCTCGACCTTGGCCGTCAGCTGGTTGGTGTGACCCGGCCGGATGTCCGCCTTCAGCACCAGGCTGACCCGCGGCGCATCCCGCTGCACGACCTCCACCGCCTGCCTGACCACGGCCATCACCTCGTCCCACTCGCCTTCGATGGTGGTGAACATGCTCGTCGTCTCCGACGGGAGGCCCGACTCCCGCACCACTCGCACCGCTTCGGCCACGGCTTTGCTCACGCTGTCCGACTCGCCGCCCGCGGGGGCCACGCTGAACGCAACTAGCACGTCTGCTCCTCTCCGTGCGCAACTGTGCGTGGGCACCCTGGCCGGTACCGACTGGTAACTTCAACCATCATGAGCCGAGTTCTGCCGTTCGACCCCATCGCCCGCGCGGCGGAGCTCTGGTCCGAGCGGGTCGGGCCGGCCGGGACGATGGCTGCGGTCACCAGCATCATGCGGGTCCAGCAGGTGCTGCAGTCCGCTGTGGACTCGGCGTTGCGCCCGCACGGGCTGACGTTCGCCCGCTACGAGGCGCTCGTGCTGCTGACGTTCTCCAGGAAGGGCAGCCTGCCGATGCGCGTGATGGGCGAGCGTCTGCAGCTGCACCCGACGAGCGTGACCAACATCGTCGACCGGCTCGAGGCCGACGGGCTCGTCCAGCGGCTGCCGCACCCGACCGACCGACGCACCACGCTCGCGGAGATCACCGAGGCGGGCCGGCAGCGCCGCGAGGAGGCGACCGCCGCGGTCACCGAGATCGACTTCGGGCTGCGCGGCCTCACCGAGCGGCAGACCACCCAGCTGACCGACCTGCTCGCCAAGGTGCGCAAGGCAGTCGGCGACTTCGAGGACTAGCTGTCACAACGCGGCGCGCCCAGGGGTCATCGGTGTGTACGAACACCGAACGACCCACAGGGGAGACCGCCATGGATGCCCGGTTGAACGTCCTCGCCAGCCCGACCGCGACCAAGGTCGTCAAGCACCTCGTCGCGACCAACCAGGTGCTCGCGAGCTCGTCGCTGCCCACCGCGACGCAGGAGCTGGTCAAGCTGCGCGCGAGCCAGATCAACGGGTGCAGCGGCTGCGTCGACATGCACTACAAGGAAGCCGTCGCGGCCGGCGCGTCACCCGAGCGCCTCAACATGGTCGCCGCGTGGCGGGAGGCCACGGTGTTCACCGAGGCCGAGCGGGCCGCGCTGGAGCTGGCCGAGGAGGGCACCCGCATCGCCGACGCGGCGGGCGGTGTCTCCGACGACGTGTGGGCCAACGCGGCCAAGCACTACGACGACGAGCAGCTCGTCGTGCTGGTGATCACGATCGCGCTCATCAACACGTTCAACCGCATGAACGTGATGACCCGCCAGCCCGGCGGCGACTACCAGCCCGGCATGCTCGCTCACCACTGACCCGCCTCCCCGAAATTCAAAGTGTCCGTTGCGTTCCAGCGAACAGGCGCGACACGCGGTTGTATGTGGCTGGGTGCCGTCACGGTCCCCTAAGGTGCGGCTGGCCAGGGCAAGACTTCCCAGCTCGTTAACTGTCCTCCCACTGGAAGACCTTCGCGGCGATCGCGCCGACCACGAGGATGAAGGCGGACAGGACCAGGCACGGCACCACGAGTGCCGACGGACCCTGGCCGCGTACCAGGAAGTCCATGATCCCGTCGTTCATGTGCCGCAGCGGGAAGACCTGGGAGAGCGTCTGCATCCACGGCGGCGACTGGTCGATCGGGAAGAACGTGCCGGAGAGGAAGGCCATCGGCAGCACGACGATGTTCGCCGCGCCGGTGGCCGCCTCCTCGGTCTTGCAGAACGCGCCGACGAGCATGCCGATCGCGAAGAACGCGAGGATGCCCAGCAGGAACACGGGGATCGCGAGTGCCCACGTGCCGGTCAGCTGCAACCCGAACAGCGGCAGCGAGCCGATGCCCAGGAAGATCAGCGCCTGCACGATCGCCACGCCGATGGTCACCACCACGCGGGAGGTCAGCACGGTGGACGCGTGCACCGGCGCGAGCCGGATGCGCCGCAGCACCTGCTTCTTGCGCCAGCTCACCAGGGTCAGCGCCGCACCGAACACGGCGGTGACCGCGACGCCCCAGGACATGATGCCGGGCGTGATGTACTGGATCGGCTTGAGCGAGGAGTCCTCCACGTTCGAACCGTCCACACGGAACTTCGGCGCCTCGCCGGTCGCCTGCTGGTTCATCTGGCTGACCACGCCCTGCACGATCCCGGTGATCGTGCCCGCCTGGATCTGGTCGCTCCGCGCGAACCGGTAGACGATCGCGTCGCCGTCCTCGGCGACGACCGCGGGCAGGTCGCCGTCCCGGACCTTGCGCACCGCGTCCTCGAGCGAGTCGTGCCGTTCGAACTCGAACGCGCCAGTGCGCTCCAGGCCGGTGATCACCGGGCCGTTGCCGACGACGCCGAGGTCGATCTTCTCCGTGCCCGCGTCGCGGAACAGCAGTCCGAACACGACGAGGAACATCAGCGGGAAGACGAACGTGAAGAACAACGTCGCCTTGTCCCGGTAGAAGCCTTTGAACATGGCGAGCGCGAGGCTCTTGAACGCGGTCACGCCCGGTACTCCCGTCCGGTCAGGTCGAGGAAGACGTCTTCGAGGGTGGCGGTGCGCACCTGCAGCCCGGCGAGCGAGCCGCGTTCGGCCAGTGCGCCGAGCAGGTCGGCGGGCTTGCGGGTGGTGATCGTCAGCGACGCGTCGTCCTCGTTGACGTCGTCCGCGCCGGGCAGGACGTTCGCGTCCGAAGTGGACATCACGCCGCGCTCGAGGATGACGCGGGTCGGCGCGTCGAGGCCGCGCACCAGGCTCGTCGGCGTGTCCATGGCGAGGATGCGGCCCTCGTCCATGATCGCCACCCGGTCGCAGAGGATCTCCGCCTCGTCCAGGTAGTGCGTGGTGTACATGATCGTCTTGCCGCGCTCCTGGATGGCCCGCAGCACGTCCCAGAGGTTGCGGCGCGCCTGCGGGTCCAGCGCCGCGGTCGGCTCGTCGAGGAACACCACGTCCGGGTCGTGCACCAGCGCGCACGCGATCGACAGCCGCTGGCGCTGACCGCCGGAGAGCTTGTCCTCGCGGGTGTCCGCCTTGTCCTTCAGCCCGACCAGCTCGAGCATGTCGTGCGCCCTCGCCGCGCCGACGCCGTAGAGCGAGGCGAACGTCTCCAGCTGCTCGCGCGCGGTGAGCTTCTCGAAGAACGACGACGCCTGCAGCTGCACGCCGATGCGCGGCAGCAGCGCCACCCGCCGCGGCCACTGCGACTCGCCGAGGAGCTGGACCGTCCCGCTGTCGGGCTCGCGCAGCCCCTCGATGATCTCGAGCGTCGTCGTCTTGCCCGCCCCGTTCGGCCCGAGGATGCCGAAGAACTCCCCCTCGGCGACCGACAGCGAGACGCCGTCCACCGCCTTCAGGTCCCCATACGCCTTGTGGATGTCCTCGACCACCACGGCGTTCCCTGTGTCGACCACGAGCGAGAAGATAACCGAGTACCGCCCGGAATCGACCCGCTACCGGCCCGATTCGCTACCAAAGGAGAACACCATCCATCCCGAGGTCGAACCCTTCGCACACAGCATGCTCGACGTCGGCGACGGAAACCTCGTCTACTGGGAGCAGTGCGGCAACCCGGACGGCACGCCCGCGGTCGTGCTGCACGGCGGGCCCGGCTCGGGCTGCACACCCGGCCACCGCCGCTGGTTCGACCCGGACCGCTACCGCGTCGTGCTGCTCGACCAGCGCAACTGCGGACGCAGCACGCCGCACGCGAGCGACCCGGCCACCGACCTCACGGCCAACACCACCGGCCACCTGATCGCCGACCTCGAGCTGCTGCGCGACCACCTGGGCATCGAGCGCTGGCTGGTGTTCGGTGGTTCGTTCGGCTGCGTGCTCGGTCTGGCCTACGCGCAGCGCCACCCCGAGCGGGTGTCGGCGCTCGTGCTGTACGCGCTGGCCACCGGCACGCAGGCGGAGGTCGACCTGCTCACCCGCGGGCTCGGACCGCTCTTCCCCGAGGCGTGGGCGCGGCTGCGGGAGGCGGCCGGCGACGACGACATCCCGGCCGGCATCGCCCGGCGGCTCGCGTCACCGTCCGAAGAGGAGCGCACGGCCGCGGCGGCCGCCTGGTGCGCGTGGGAGGACGCGATCCTGCCGACCGAGCCGCCGAGCCCGCGCTACGCCGACCCCGCCTTCCGGCTCGCGTTCGCGCGGATCGTCACGCACTACTGGTCGAACGGCCACTTCCTCGGCCCGGACGGCGCGCTGCTCGACCGTGCCGGGCGGCTCGCCGGGATCCCGGGCGTGCTCGTGCACGGCAGGCTGGACTGGGGCAGCCTCGCCGGCACGCCCTGGCTGCTCGCGCACGCGTGGCCGGACGCGGAGCTCGTCATCGTCGACGAGGCCGCGCACGAGACCACCACCTCGGGCATGGCCGGCGCACTACTCGGCGCCACCGCACGATTTGCGTGAACCGCGCGGGGCGCCCGCACGTCAATGAGGGTGAACGCTCCCGCGGTGAACCACCGGCCCGGGTGCCCGCAGCCAGCGAGCCCCCGGGTCCGGCCCGGACTCAGCGCCGCGCGCCCTTGAGCAGATTCCCCTCGGTCGACAGGTAGTGATCGCGGTAGTCGAACCGCTTCACGTCGCCGAAGATCAGGTAGTAGTACTTCAGCTGCTCGGACCACCAGTAGCCCGGACAGAAGTCCCCGCGCACGGGCGGGCTCGTGGTCACGTCGTCGAGGATCGTGTAGCCGTAGCGGACCTTCGACGTCTTCTTCATCTGGTCGTAGTGCTTCTTCGCCCGCTGCCGGTACCGCTCGTCGTGCGTGACGAGCCACAGGCTGAACGCGGCGTCGGCGAACTCCGGGCGCAGCTGGTTGCCCTTGCTGGTCGCGGCGAGCGTCGTGTAGTCGATGCCCTCGGGCAGCACGCCGTAGCGGTCCTGCACGACGTTCCACGAGTCGTGGTATCGCTTGCCCTCGAGCACGTCGCCGCCCTCGGCGAGCAGCCCCGCGAAGAACGAACCGAGCTCACTCTGCGTCCGGCTCACGATGGCGCCGGTGAACGCATCGACCTGGGCGAACCACAGGTGCCCGCCGACCATCTCGGACTGGTGGTTGAGGATGCCGGCGACCAGCGTGTCGTACCAGGCCTTCAGGTCCGCGTCGCCGAAGAGCTTCCAGCCGTCGTAGAGGTACTCGTAGTACGAGTCCGCCGGCGGGCCGACCGTCGCGGTGGTGTTGAGCCACTCCCCCGTCTCGGCGTGCACCGCGTACGGGAGCAGGTCCAGCGGGCTGCGCTTGTCGAAGGTGACCTCGAAGGCGCGCTTGGCGGCATCGAAGTACTTCGGCTCGCCGGTCCACCGCGACAGCGAGCCGAACTCGGTGATGTAGGTACCGGTCTCCGCGAGGTTGGTCTCCGGCGAGCTCACCGCGCCGGTTGCCAGGTTCACGAAGCGGTACGGCACCCCGCTCGGCGACTTCGTGAAGGCCGGTAACAGCCGGTCGCCGAGGTCCGCGGCCAGCTCGAGTAACCGTGCCTCGCGGGTGCAGTGGTAGGCCGATAACAGCCCGCCGAGCATGCGGATGTTGGTCTCGAACGCCTGGAACGGCGCGTCCACGGCGAAGTTCAGGTTGGCCCGCACCCAGGCCAGGCCCTGTTCCAGCTCGGCGTCGAGCTCCATGAGCCACAGCGTGTCGAGCGCCTCGACGACCGTGAGGCCCATCGGGTGGCCGTCGACGAAGAACTCCTCGAAGCCGCCGCTTACCGGCTTGATCTGGTCGTGCCCGAACGCTTTGTCCACATAGGAGCGCCAGGCCGCGCGGGTCTGTTTCCGGACGTCGTCGGCGACCGGGCCCCACGAGCCGGGCGCGGCCGATACGCCCGGAGCCGTGACCACCCCCGCCGCGCCGAACCCGGCCACCGCGCCGAGCAGTCCGAGGAACCTTCTGCGATGCAGGGACGTGCGCATCGGGTACTCCTGACAACCTTGTCGGTACTTCCTTGCGGTCTAGACCACCATGCGGAGAATTGTCCACCACGTCAAGGTGTTGACACACACGCACGCGACATAGTCGAATCAGCGGGCTATGACAACGTTGTCCAACGAGCGCGGCCGCCGGGTCCGCCGGGCCACCATGAGCGACGTGGCGCGGCTCGCCGGCGTGAGCATCAAGACCGTGTCGCGGGTGGTCAACGACGAGCCGGGGGTGCACGCGGACACCGCGGAGCGGGTGCTCACGGCCATCGCGCGGCTGGGTTTCCGGCGCAACATCGGCGCGCTCAACCTGCGCCGCGGCTCCTCCACCGGCACCATCGGGCTCGTGCTCGAGGACGTGGGCAACCCGTTCTACTCGGGACTGACCCGGGCGGCCGAGGAAGTGGCGCGGCGGTTCGGCCGCCAGGTGCTGACCGGGTCTTCGGACGAGGACCCCGCCCGCGAGCGCGAGCTGTCGCTGGAGTTCTGCGCGCGGCGGGTGGACGGGCTGATCGTGGTCCCGGCCGGGTCGCGGCACGGGCACCTGATGCCGGAGATCGCCTCGGGAACGCCGGTGGTGTTCGTCGACCGGCCGCCGGGCGACGTGGTCGCGGACACCGTGCTGGTGGACAACGTCGCGGGCGCCGCGGGCGCGGTCGCGCACCTGGCGCGCCACGGCCACCGGCGGATCGCGTTCCTCGGCGACGCGCCGGCGATCTTCACCGCGGCCGAGCGGCTGCGCGGCTTCCGCGAGGGACTGGCGACCGCCGGGCTGCGCTACGAGGAGCGGCTGGTCGCGATGGGCCCGCACACGCAGGCAGGCGTGACCGCGACGCTGCGCGAGATGCTCGGCGGGTCGTCGCCCGCAACGGCCGTGGTCACCGGCAACAACCGGATCACCGTGGCGGCGCTGCGCGCGCTGGCCGGCGCGGCGACCCGGCCCGCGCTGCTCGGCTTCGACGACTTCGAGCTGGCCGACCTGCTCGACCCGCCGGTGAGCGTGGTCGCCTCGGACCCCGCCGTGCTCGGCAGGGCCGCCGCCGAGCTGCTGTTCACCCGCCTCGACGGAGACGACTCACCACCGCGCCGGATCGTGCTACCGGTCCGGCTCGTTGCCCGTGGTTCAGGAGAGGTTCGCCCGTGAGTTCTGATTCCGAGGGGTTGCGGCCGGTTCGGCTGCCCGCCAACCAGCCCGACCGGTTCTACCGCGGCGGCGCGGCCATCGCGGCCCTGCGCGGGTCCGAGCCGCTCGAGTTCGGGCCGGAGGACTGGGTCGGGTCCTGCACCACGTTGCACGGCGCGGCGGACCTCGGCCTCTCGGTGCTGCCCGACGGGCGGGTGCTGCGCGACGCGGTCGCCGAGCACGCGGGCAGCTGGCTCGGCACGGCGCACGTCACGACGTACGGCACCGACCCGGCGCTACTGGTGAAGCTCCTCGATGCGGGCCAGCGGCTGCCCGTGCACTGCCACCCCTCCGACGAGTTCGCGGCGGCGCATTTCGGCTCGCGGTACGGGAAGACGGAGGCGTGGGTCGTGGTGGGCGCGACCGGGCCGGACCCGACCGTCCACATCGGATTTGCCGACGATGTGCCGGAGGGCACGGTGGCGGACTGGGTCGCGCGGCAGGACTCGGCCGCCATGCTCGGCGCGCTGAACCGGGTCACCGTCCGGCCCGGCGACACCGTCTACATGCCGGCCGGCGTGCCGCACGCGATCGGCGCGGGTGTGTTCATCGTCGAGCTGCAGCAGCCGACCGACCTGTCTGTCACCCTCGAGTGGAAGGGTTTCCTCGACGACGAGGCGGGCGGGCACCTGGGCATCGGGTTCGAGACGGCTTTGGCCTGTGTGGACCGTTCCGGCTGGCGCGAGCGGCTGGGCGACCTGGTGCGCCACGAGCAGGACGCGACGGATCTGTTCGGTGGGGCGGCGGCGGGCTTCTTCGGCGCGGAGCGGGTGCGCGGCGGCGCTTCGCTCGCGGCGTCGTTCGCCGTGCTGGTGGCGCTGTCCGGCTCGGGCGTGCTGCACACGGCGAACGCGGGCGACGTGCCGATGCGGCGCGGGGAGACGTTCGTGGTGCCGTTCGCGGCGGGCGAGGCCACGGTGACCGGCGACCTGGAGGTCGTGCGGTGCCTGCCGCCCGGCGCAACCCCGTGAAGCCCGGGCGGCCCATGGGCCTGGCCCTCAGCCGGTGAGCCGGTCGGCGGCCGCGAACGGGTCCAGCTCCCCCGCCGCCACCTGCCGCGCGAGTCCGGCCAGGTCCCCCTGGCCCACGCCGAGCCGCGCGCGCAGCGCCGCGACCGCGATGGCCTCGATCTCACGTTCCGCGCGGCGGACGCGCCGCGCGGCCAGCTCGCCGTGCGACGTCAGCCAGTCGCCGTGGGCGTCCAGCGCCTCGGTCAGGGCCTCGATGCCCTCCCCCGCCGACGCGACGGTCCGCACGATCGGCTGCCGCCACGACGGGCCGGTCTCCCGGCGGCCCAGCGAGATCATGTGCTTGAGGTCCCGCACGGTCTCCTCGGCGCCGTCGCGGTCCGCCTTGTTCACCACGAACACGTCCGCCACCTCGAGGATGCCGGCCTTCGCCGCCTGGATGCCGTCGCCCATGCCGGGGGCCAGCAGCACGACCGTGGTGTCCGCGAGCGCCACGATGTCCACTTCGGACTGACCGACGCCGACCGTCTCGACGATCACCACGTCGCAGCCCGCCGCGTCCAGCACGCGCACCGCCTGCGGGGTCGCCGCGGCCAGGCCGCCGAGCTGCCCGCGGGTGGCCATCGAGCGGATGAACACGTCGGGATCGGTGGTGTGGTCCTGCATCCGGATCCGGTCACCGAGCAGCGCGCCACCGGAGAACGGCGACGACGGGTCGATCGCGAGCACGCCGACCCGCTTGCCCTGCTTGCGAAACGCCCCGACCAGCATCGACGTCGACGTCGACTTGCCGACCCCGGGCGGTCCGGTCAGGCCGAGCAGGCGCGCGTGCCCGGCCAGCGGGTTGAGCGCCGCGGCGACCTCACGCAGGTACGGGCTCTCGTCCTCGACCAGCGAGATCAGCCGGGCGACCGCGCGGGGCTGCCCCTCGCGCGCCCGCCCGACCAGATCCGCGACATCGACCAAACCGTCCACAGGGGACGAATCTAGACGCGCAGCAGGAGGGCGTCGCCCTGGCCTCCGCCGCCGCACAGCGCGGCCGCGCCGAACCCGCCGCCGCGGCGGCGCAGCTCGTAGGCCAGGTGCACGACCAGCCGCGCGCCCGACGCCCCGATGGGGTGGCCGAGCGCGATCGCGCCACCGTTGACGTTCACGACGTCGTCGCCGAGGCCGAGTTGGCGGGCGGACACCACGCCGACCGCGGCGAACGCCTCGTTGATCTCCACGAGGTCCAAGGCGGAGGGATCCAGGGACAGCCGGGAGAGTGCCTGCTCGATCGCGTGGGCGGGTTGCTCGTGCAGGCTGGGGTCC
>Ga0164241_10006019_pt1 | contig 11160 bp, 16 predicted proteins | sample OricomyardsoilBY_FD_108780 | JGI IMG/M metagenome (GOLD analysis project Ga0164241, IMG submission 108780) | Backyard soil microbial communities from Emeryville, California, USA - Original compost - Back yard soil (BY) | ecosystem: Environmental > Terrestrial > Soil > Unclassified | place: USA... | reverse complement strand
CACGAACATCCAGACGAATATCTCCAGAGCGGGACAGATGGTCGTGGGCGGCCAACACCTCATCGAGACGACTGATAGTGGCAAAGCTATATCGACGATCACGATGATGAGCGAAGACCACGATTTCAGAAACCTGATGAAGGAAGAAATCTACGTCTTGTCTAAGAAAGAGTACGAAGAACTGCTAGTAAACAAAGTCATCATGACGGAGTAACCATGAAACTCTCAGACCACATCGCCGACCTTCAGCAACTCTACGCGGAGCACGGTGATATCGACATTAACATTTTCCTGTATGACAGCGACGGAGAGACTGGTGAGCCTTACCTTTGTCTCTGCGAAGAGGAAGACGGAACTATTAAGAGTGTCACTCTCGGTGACGTATCTTACGCTGACGCGTTCGCTGAGTGCGAAGACGACTCGGAAGAAGGTTAATATGCAGTACCAAGGCGGAATATTTCAGACGTCGATCACGATCAATAACTGCGACCACTCCACCCAGGACTGGAAACGGAACGTCGATCTCTGTATCTTCCGCTTTCCTACTCGCAGGAAAGACGGGACTTACGATCTCGACTTGTCGACATTTTGTCCCAAAATTATGAACAGCTTGAACTCTAAGGGTTGGTGTATAGCCTTCGCTTACGGCTCAATCGAGAACAAGATTCGTCCTTTCGTGTTCGCTGCAGAGATGGTAAGAGCTGGGTTCAATCTAGTCGACGTCATTGTAGCTACGCGCCCATGGTGGGGTGGAAAGAGGAGTGATACTCACTTAGCTCTCAGCTACGAGTACATCTACCTGTTCTCTAAGAGCGACACCTGGTACCTGGACCGCTCACCTATTTACCCGCTGCTCGAAGGCGAGAAATACGAAGAAGCCTCTTGCCCAGGAAACGCTTGGAACTTAAAGAATTTCAATCCAGCCGAGAACTACTCGGCTGAGCTAGCTTCTGCCATCATGAAAATGATCTGCCTCTTACCAGGCAGCGTAGTCATGGACCCAATCATGGGTGGAAGCTCAGGACTGGAGGCTGCTTTAGAGTGTGGCCACTCGTTCATCGGCTTTGAGCCTGATAACTCTAAGTACTTGAAGTACGACAAAATCATGAAGAAGGCCCAGAAGATGGTCAAGGAGCGCGACAGTGAGCACGCAAGATGAGAGTGGCTTTTTAAAAGTCCAGTACCTGGAAGACGAGTTCGAACGGTTGGCACCTCCCGAGTGGAAAGACCTTCCTATGTCGATGCAAAGCGTCATGATGATTAAAGACGATAACGACAACTTGTTAGCCCAGGGTCACGTACAAGCTTTCATGAAAAAGTGCGAAGGCGAGACGTTCACTGACGCGGATATCCTAGAGGTGTTCGAGGCAATCAAGAAGGTGGGTACACCTATCGGATGGTTGCTGCGCCTCGGGTGTTTGAATTTGGTAGATTTCCCTGAAGGGCAAGACCCTACCGTGAAAGAATTTTTTGAAGGCGAGTTCGATGCTTCTCTTGTGAAAAAGAAGGTCGTCATACTCGCTTACCCTATGATGGAGAAATAAGATGGGTTTGTGGGAAAAAGGTAAAACAAAGCACGTTGCTCCGAACTCGCCAGAGCTTCAAGCGAAAGTGTTAAAAGCTGTCGGCCTCTTGTCCAAGATCGTAGGGAATACCCTCGGGCCAGGTGGACGTCCTATCCTCCTTGAGCGAGATGGACTCCCTCCGCTCGTAACCAAGGACGGTGTCACTGTAGCGAAGGCAGTCAACGCCTACGACGCTACAGAAAACGCAGTAATCGAGTGCGTCAAAGAAGTTGCTGACCGAACAGGTAAACAGGCTGGTGACGGTACTACGACCTCGGTCATCTTGTCCGAAGCGATTGTTCGCTACGGTTTCGAGTACCTGCAGCGCAATCCTAGCAGCTCACCTCAGCGATTCTTGCGAGACCTCATGGTGGATTTCAACACGAAGATCAAGCCAGAGATCGCTCGTCTGGCCCGCAAAGTGACTGACGAAGAAGGCATGCGACACATCGCTCTCATGTCTGCTAACGGTGACGATCTCGTGGCTGACGCCGTAGTCCAAGCGATCTTATCGTCTGGCGAAGACGGCTCTGTCATTATCGACGAGAGCCCAGGTAAAGAGACTGAGACCAAAGTGGTCGAAGGTTTCGCTTCTCCTAAAGGCTACGACTTCCTCGGTGCACTCGGCGCGTCGTTCGTTAACAACGAGCGAGACATGGAAGTTACTCTGGACAACCCTATTCTCGTGCTCTTCAACGGTACTCTTCGCGACGCGAACCAGCTTGGAAACATCGTTCAGCTTAACGGCCAGAGCGCGAGTCCTCGCCCAATGGTTTTCGTAGCTCACGAATTCTCTGACGAGATGCGAAACATCCTCGCTTACAACACTAAGCAAGGAGCTATCAAGCTCATCCCAGTGATTACTCCCCGAGACGGGACTCCTATGGGTAAAGAGCTTTTCATGCAGGACCTCGCCGCGTACACCAACGCCAAGATCTTCGATCCTCAGAGCTTCCCTAAGGCTACTCTGCAGGACCTCGGAGACTGCGATAAGTTCCGCATGAGTCGCTGGCAGACAGTCTTCATTGGTCAGCCAGACCAAGAAGCTCTCGCTGAGCGTATTGACAATATCAAGGCTCAAATCGCGACGGTTTCGGCTGAGATTGACGCAGAGATCTACCGCGAGCGAATCGCTCGTCTGACAGGTGGCATCACGACCATCTGCGTCGGTGGACTCTCTGATCTGGAAGTTCGAGAAGCTAAAGCTCGCGTCGAAGACGCTGTTTGCGCTGTTCGAGCTGCCTTGAAGCAGGGTGTCGTACCAGGCGGTGCGACTACCACTCTTCGCCTCTCAGCGCTGGATATCCATCCCGTACTGAAGCAAGCTCTCGCTGAGCCTATCTATCGTCTCCTCGATAACGCAGGTCTCCAAGACGCAGGCGTGGCGGTCACCAAAGACCTTGTCCTGAAGGACGACAACACGGTGTACGATGTCTCGCAGCACGAGATGGTAGATCCATGGGTCAGAGGCATCCTCGATCCAGCGAAGGTTATAGAGACGGCTATCGGTAACGCTTTGTCTGTCGCTGGTACTCTCGTGACTCTCGGAGGCGTAGTCGTAGTGGCCCGCGACCTCAACCTAGAAAACCAAGCCGCCCTGTCAGCTCAAGCGTTTGACAGCATGATGGCAGCCGGAGGTCCTCCAGTATGAACAAGAACCTAGCAATTGCCGGAGGCGCAGTCCTCCTACTCGCGCTCACTTTCGCTGGTGGGCGCTACTCAGTCAAAAATTCTGTCGAGACTGATAAACTCCTTGAGAAGCAAAAAACTGAGCTTACTTCTCAGTTCGAAGAGCGGCTCAAGGAAGTGAACGAACTCCATACTAAAGAGCTCGTAGAGCAGAAGTCTAAGTTTACAGACACGACCAAAACGACTGTCATCAACAAAGACGGAACCACTACTGTCACCGAGCATACGACTGTCAAAGAGAAGTCGAAAGTCAAAGAGCGAGTAGTTGTCAAAGTCGAAGTCAAAGAGGTCGAGAAGATCGTCGTTAAGACTGAGATACAGATTAAAGAAGTCATCAAAGAAGTCACTAAGATTACGCCTCCGCCGTCTTGGCGAGCTTACGGCGTAGGGGCAGTAGTATCACCTGGTGACAGGAATACTATGGGATACGGTGCTGGAGGCTCATACGACTTTGGTCCGCTGAATGTCGGAGGCTTTGGCGTCTACACACCCAACGCTTCTGATAAAGTACTAGGACTAACTGTAGGGATAACTTTCTAATGCCACAGAATAGATACAAGTGCAGCAACGATCACGAGTGGAACTTTATTGGTCCATATAAAGCTCGCGCTTGCCCAGAGTGCGGAGTCGAGACTAAACCTCGACTCCCTACTGATGTCAGCTCTATCGCTTCTATGGAAGTGGTTGATAAAGAGCGAAACGTCAAGTGGCGAGACGGCTTTCAAGAGAACGCTGGAAAACGTAACAAGTTTTACAACAAGAACAACGCGAAAGAGAATGCCCGAGTTCATGGGGATTCCTATCAGCAGCACGGTATCACCGAAGACGACGCCAAGATGATTTGATTTAACACATGGTAGAATATACACAGAAGAATGAGGACACCTATATGACTTTACAAGAAGTTTTTGATAAGTGGAAAGACATAGCAGACCGCAAATCCTACGACCAGATGAAAGAAGAAATCATCGCGTTCGTAGAAGAAGCTAAAGCTACTGGAGCCACCTACAAAGACCTCACTAGGTGCAAAGACAGGATTCTTTACCTCTGGTCTCCGCGAAACTGGAAAGAGGCTCAAAAAGAATTCCCTCATTGGCGCGAACCCACCTGGTACAATGAACGTCACAAGTGGTTGATTGAACGCATCGGATTTACGCTAAGGACTCAGTTCGCTGAAGATATCGCAGACGCGAAAACTCAAGTGAAGTACGAGAAGCCTGCAGCAGCTCCTGCACCAGAAGATACGATGCCGACTTTCGATAACTTAGAAGACTTCCAAGCGTGGAAAAACCGTAAAGCGAAGATGGGTTAATGTATGGCGATGAACGACGTAATTAAGCTCTATACTGCCACTCAAGACAAAGCCATAGAGACTAAGAATAAACAGGCCTACGTAAACCAGCGAAAGATTGATCAGCAATTCAATCGCATGCAAGAGCAAGACGCTTTCGCTGACAGCCTCAGGATTGACCCAGCGAAAGCCTACAAGAAGGGCATCATTCGCGAGCAGAACGAAGCTTACCAAGCAGTTATCGAGAAGAAGCTTCCGTTCATCAACAATCTCCTCTCTGCCATCGTGCCAGTCGCAGCCGGTAACGTATACCTTATCGGCGGTGTTACAGGCGGCGGTAAATCCACTACCGTGGCGAACATCATTATCCCTATCCTAGCTGACCAGCGCAAGATCTTGGTCGTGACAAACGAAGAGAGACGAAGCGACGTTTACTCTCGAGTCGCCTGCCGTAACCTTGGCCTGTCTTTCTATAAACTGAAACGCGGACTTCTTCACGCAGAGACTCGCCAGAAGATCAACGACGAGTGCGACCGCTTAGAAGACCTCATGACCGTCATCGGTACAGACTTCCAGGACAACCCTGACATGGTGTGTACACCTGAAGGCTTGAAGCTGGTATTCGAGCACTTCGCTCCCGGTCACGACATCTTGCTGTTTGACTACTATCAGAATATCACTATCAGTCGCGTGAACGACGATCCAGCTCCTTGGGTTCACCAGGCTACGTTCTCGAACTTCTTGAACATCTTCAAGAACAGCTTCCAAGGCCCAATCTTCGTGATGAGCCAGCTAATGGACGCGAAAGACAAGACTACTTCTTCGTTTAAAGAGCGTATCGAAGGTCGTAAGTCGATTGCTAATGTGGCTCCGGTCCACATAGAGATCAAGCCTAACAAAGAAGACTACACGACTCTCTTCATCGTTCACAAAGACCGACTGACGTCTTGCGACGGATACAAGATGAAGATGGGCTTCAATAAAGAGACCGGCCAGTATGTCAACAACGATGACGACTTCAAAGCCAAGGCAGCAGCCTGGATGGCAGACCGTATCGCCCAAGGCGAAGCGGCAGAGAAAACAGAGACAGAGATAGCCCTACTCGAAGGCGAGATGGTTGACACAGTACAAACACAAATCGACGCAGAAGCACGGAAAGAGAAGGTCATAGATGAGCTCGACTTTGACAATTGGGTCTCCGACTCGGACATTGATTGAGAAGTATTACGCGACCCTCTTCGACCCTGAAGAGGGTCTTTGCTTGGCGTACAACGCCCAGGGCCGAAACGTGACGCCCGTCGCAACAGCCCTAGCTTTTCCCAAGTACACAGATCTGCAGTATATCGCCATTAATCCGCTCTTGAATTACAGGCTAGATGATAACGTTACTGCTTACAGGAACTTCCTGTTCGAGAACGATAATATCAGTCTTCAGGAGCAGAACGACCTCATTAAGGCGTCTGGCTTGCCGTACTCTGCAGCTGTTTACTCTGGCAACAAGTCTATTCACTTTCTAGTATCGCTAGAGACTCCCTTGGAAAACAGAGCGATGTACGACTTCGTGTGGCGGTGGATATTCAATATTCTCTGCAAAGACTTGCCCGAAGAGAAGCAGTTTGACAAGAAGACAAAGAACCCCTCTCGCTTCAGCCGTACTCCTGGTGGAACTAACGTGAAGGTCGATGACCAAGGCGTAGAGTTCCACAGGAAAGAGCAGAAGATCCTCAAGGTAAACGGCAGGATTCCTGACCAGACTATGAATGACTGGCTCGTCAAGCATCCAGAGCAGATGCCAGTCGTTAAAAAGTACGATCACTCGATCGCTTTATCGTCGACCGCTCAACCTATGTGGTTGTCGAATTGGACCCAACACCTCTTGGACGAAGGTATATTTAACGGTAAGAGGAACGACGAGTGGTTCAAGATGGCTTTCGACTTCATTGAGTGCGGCTTCCAGTGCGAAGAAGCTCTCGGGTATGTAGAGATCCACGCAAAGAACTTGGGCGACTTTCCTAGGAAAGAAATAGAGACTACGTTCAAGTCTGCATACAAAACGAACGATAGGCGACAAGGCCAATGATAATAACCGACGTAATGATCAAGGACTTCTTGTCCTTCAAGGAAGCTCACTTCCAGTTTCCTCGCAGTGGACTCGTTCTACTCTCAGGGTGGAACGAGGATCAACAGCGATCTAACGGAGCAGGCAAGAGTAGTCTTTTCAACGCTCTCTGCTGGTGCATCTACGGCGAACTTCCAAAAGAGATCAAAGTCGAAGAGCTCATTCGCAGAGGCGAGAAATCTTGCGCCGTGGCAGTCCGATTCGAAGTAGATGGAATCCGCTACGGCGTGGTCCGTAAACGCCCATCAGGTCTCGAAATCACTATCAACGGCGAGAAACAGAAGGGTAACCCTAAGTTTCTCCAAGCCTTTATTGAGTCTACCATCGGACTGAATTACAAGCAGTTCCTCATTACTTCCTTCTTTCCGCAGAAAGGCGACGCGTCTCGGTTCATTAAGCAGAACGACGCGACTGCCAAAGACTTTCTCAGCACTATCCTGAATTTCAACAAGACCGAGCAAGCCTACAAAAAGATCCACATGGAGATGAAAGACTTAGACGTCCTAATCGGCACTAAGTCTGGAGAAGTGGCCTCTATCGAGAACTCGATTACTCGCTTCGAGTCGCTGATAAATATGCCGATCCCGGAGATGCCAGATCGCGCTCAAGTGGTCGCAGTAAAGAAGGAACTCGATCTTTTGGCTGCTCAGACATTGACAGAGCCAGATACGACTCAATTAGACGCCCAGATACTTCAAGTCCAATCAGGTGTCAATACAGTGAACGCTCTCAAGCATCAGACTGGTGCGTGGGGCGGGAGTATCTCCGAGAAGACTCTTCGCATCAATCACTTAAAGAACAGCGACGCTCATACCCTCACCTGTCCATCTTGCTCAGCTGAGCTTCTTGAGTCAGCTGGCCAGCTAGTAGAGTTCGATCACGCGACAGCGGAGCAGATAAAAGCTGACAAAATATCAGCTCTCAGCGCAGAGATAGAGGTTTTGCAAGCCAAGATCGACAAGGCAAAACCTGTCATCGAGAAGGCTGCAGAGTTTGATAAGAAGCTAGAGGACTTAAAAGTCAAGCGAAGATCCCTTCGTCACGACTACGACATGTCTTTGCAACGTCAGTTTTTCCTGAAAGACCAGATCCAAAGCTTCAAGAAAGCTATCGTCTCTAGTCAGCAGGTTCAGAGGCAGAGAGACGAGATTGTCACTCAGCTAGAAGAGATGCGAGAGCAGTTAGCTATTAAGACAGCTGAGCTTCAGAATCTCCAGGGAGACCTAATATTAGCGGCTGCCTCTAAGGTTGTGCTGTCTCCTACTGGAGCTATCGCTTACTCCCTAGACGGAATAATGAGTGATCTAAACGAGCAAGTCAGCCAATACCTCGATATCTTCTCTCACAACACGATGGTGTACAACGTGACCTCTGGAGACGACAAGGCCAAGGTTACCCATACCCTCTCAAAAGACGGCGCTGACGTCTCTGTAGGGTCCCTCTCGGGAGGCGAGGAGAGAGGTCTTATCCTATCTGTTGACCTTGGCCTCGCTGAAGTCATCGTCACGAGAAGCGGTGTAAACCTCCCGTCAGTCCTTATGCTCGACGAGTGCTTCGAAGGCCTCGACTACGTAGGAAAAGAGCAGGTCATTGACGCTCTCAGAGAGATCGCTACAGATCGCTGCATTATCGTGATTGACCACAGTACCGAGTTCAACGCTCTCTTTGATCAGTCGATGAGAGTAGTCAAGAAAAACGGGATCTCTAGTTTAGAGATCTTGTAACATACGGAGGCCGAATGAGTAACATTACAGTAATCGAGTGCTGGGGTAGCCCAGGTTCAGGTAAGAGTACGTTCGCAGCTGACTGCTTCGTCGAAGCGGCAAAGAGAGGGTTGAATGCTTATTTGGTCACGGAGTTCATTAAAGACCACGCCGTCCGCGAACTTCCGATTGGAGAGCTTGACCAAGCTTGGATCACTGGAGAACAAACTCGGAAGGAAAGTTCCGCGTACGGAAAGTATCAGTACATATTTACAGATTCCCCAGTCTTACTCGCCAGCTTTTTCGACTACTTCTACAACGACGACGATATGGGACTCGCGTCCTACGTCTGCCGCTGGGAAAACAGAGCGAATCTATCGCATAATATCCGTCGTATCCGTGTGTTCTTGCCTCTCGTTGAGGAGTGGTTTTCGCAGACTGGTCGATACGAGTCTTACGAACAGTCCCTCGAAATGAGCTTGAGGCTCCAGAAGTGGATTCCCAAGGTCGTAGGTGCCAACCCAATTGTGATCGACGAGAGACGGGACCGTGTGGATTTTGTTAAAAAATATCTAATACCCTAGGTATAAATGAAACGGAGGTATTTAATGAACATCTTCGTTACAAACCCTGATCCTGTACTGTCCGCAGAAGCCCTAGACCTGAAGCGCGTAATCAAGATGATCACTGAGAGTTATCAGTTGATGTCTACTGCCCTTCATCTCAACGGGCTTACTCCTTTCTATAAGCCTACTCACGCTGGCCACCCTTGCACCAAGTGGGTCGCTGAGAGCGCGACGAATTACCAGTGGCTGCTCATGCACGTAGATGCTCTTTGCAGTATTTACACGGCTAGATACCAAAAGACTCACTTATGCTAGCGTAAATACAGAAACACTGCAGTCGAAGGTTTGCGTCTCATGTACGACAAGCGAGGCGGAGGTCAAACTCCGTTCACTAACTGTACAGAGTTCAAAGATGACGAAGTTTTAGTGGCTTATCAGAAGCAGCTAGTCAAAAAGTGGGACAACGACAAACTCCCTCCTCGCTGGCACGCTGGAAGCGAACATTATCAAAGGTGGAAAAATGCGTATCAGGCCGTCTAAGACTCAGTACTTCATCAATATTGCTCAAGCGATCGCTTTAGGGTCTACGGACCCAAAGACTCAAGTCGGAGCAGTTCTTGTCGACAACAAGAACCGGATCATCGGTACTGGATACAACGGAGCTCCCGCAGGGTTCGACGACTCAAAGATGCCTTGGGATAACCGAGAAGAGTGTTACCCGAGGATCGTTCACGCAGAAATGAACGCCATTTTGTACTCTGGAGCTCGATTCGATGAGCGAGCCAAGTTGTACTGCACGATGTCTCCTTGCAAGGATTGCATCAAGCTAGTGGCAGCCGCGGGCATTAAGACGATCTTTTTTAAAGATCGGTATAAAGATTACGACACCGTTTCAGGGCTGGCATCCGAGTTTGGTATCCAGCTTACTCAACACAAGGAAGACTAACATGGCCAAGAAAATGCCCTACGAGACAGCACTAGGAATCGTTGACGACGACTTCAAAGCTTTGGTACAAGCTACTGGAGACCGAGCAGCGCTGAAAAGCCTGATCGTTGACTCTCAACGAAACATCCGCACTAACCAAGACAACGAAGCCGACGACGCTCAGCTGCAAGCAGCTCGCGAGATCGTCAAGGACTTGGGCGGCGGTTACCGCGAAGCTAACAAGACTCAGAGCGCGAAGATTGTCGTAGCTCTGCAACGACTCGAGGAACTAGGCGATGGCTGATAACGACTTCACAGTCCTGTTGGAAGACTCTGCAGTAGCAGGTGGAAAGCAGGACAAGAAGTCTGGTTCAACCAGCTCCAAATCGAGTGCAGGGCCTGCAGGTTCTAAGCAACAGATCGAACAAAGGGTCGCGTCGCTAGAAACACCTCAGGCCCACTCTGTTTCCTCTATGGATGACATGTTCAACCTGGCCCGCGAGTGGGTTGGACACCCCTACTTATCCCCTTCTCTTGTGATGCAGTTCGGCGAAACTAAAGCTCTCGAGCTTACTTCTCGTCGCAGCAACTCCCAAAAAAGAGCTATAGATTGTTCAGGATTTGCTCAAGAAGTCTTAGGGTATGCCGGTGTTGACCCACCTGGAGACCAGACTGCCGAAGGACTCTATAAGTATTTCAAGTCAGCTGGGACTTCGATAAAGACTCCTGATCGTGGAGCTCTAGTTTTCTTTGAGCCAAAAGTTAAGAAAGACGACGATAGCAATACCTGGGACGCTGGGCGCAGCATTACACATGTGGCGTTATCCCTCGGTGGTGGTAAGATAATGGATGCTAGCGGCGGACGTGGAGTAACTGAAAGGTCACTTCCTCCCGCTGAAAAGTATACTTATCACTACATTATGCCCAGCTACAAGTTTGGGCCATCGGGAGTCTCCTAATGGGATTTTTAGACCGATTCTTAAAGAAGCCTGAAGCAAAACCAGTTCCAGCTCCAAAACCTATCGAGGCAGCTCCTCTTACTCCAGTTCACGCCGCAGAGATCTCGGAAGCCTTGTCGTCTCCAATGCGAACTGGCTCAGGTGGAATCAACCTTATCAAGACTTTCGAAGGCTGTAGGCTTAAGGCTTACCCAGATCCAGCGACAGGCGGAGACCCGTGGACAATCGGGTACGGCCACACTGGCCCGGATACTAAGCCAGGATGGCAGATCACACAAGCTAAAGCAGACGAGCTCCTAGTTAAAGACTTAGAGCACTTTGAGCAAGGCGTTCGATCTTTGCT
>Ga0164241_10006018_pt1 | contig 11160 bp, 5 predicted proteins | sample OricomyardsoilBY_FD_108780 | JGI IMG/M metagenome (GOLD analysis project Ga0164241, IMG submission 108780) | Backyard soil microbial communities from Emeryville, California, USA - Original compost - Back yard soil (BY) | ecosystem: Environmental > Terrestrial > Soil > Unclassified | place: USA... | reverse complement strand
GCGCCACGGTCTCGAGCGCCTGCTTGAGCACGGCCGGCTGCGGCCCGAAAGCGTCCAGCACACGCCACGCCACCTGGGCCGCGCGCGCCCGGTCCACGGTCGCGAGGTTGCTCAGGCCCTCAGCCAGCGGCTCCGCCCAGCCCGCCAGCGGGTGCGCCTGCGAGACCGTCCATTGCAGCACATCCCCGAGCCGCGCGGCATCGCCCGCCTTGGCTGCCATGCGCAAGAGCTCGATCGCGGCGGTCGTCTCCGCAGGACGCAGGCCGAGCCAGCGCCCCGTCCAGACCTGCGCCGCGTAGACCTCGCCCAGCGCATCCAGCGCCGCCACCAGGCCTCGACACTGCTGCGAGCTCGGGAAGGTCAACGCCATGGCCCGCTCGTAGGCCACGGCCGCAACGCGATCGAGACAGCCCGCGGCGGCCTCGGCATAGGCGACGACGGGGCGCACCGAGCTCGGGTCGGCGTTCGTGCCGACCTCCGCCGCGCGCAGTGCTGCGGGCAGCTCGCCGAGCAGCAGCAGCTCCGCCGACGCCACGCTGGCGAGCCAGGCGCGCAGCGCGGGACTGAGCGTGGCCCCCAGCTTGAGCAGCCCTTCAGCGCGCAGGCGCCGGTTGCCGAGCTGAGCGGCCAGCGCGATTTGCATGCTGGCGGCCCCTGCCAGGCCACGCCCATCGTCCGCCGCCAGCACCGTCAGCGCGCCCTGGAGATTGCCCGCCCGACGCTCGAGCCGCGCCAGCGCCAGCAAGGCACGCCGCGCCGAGCTGCCACCTTGCTGCGCTACGAGAGCGTTGGTCCAGAGCCGCGCGAGTGCGTCTTTGTCGCGCAACCGGATCAATATGGTCTCGAGCAGGCGCGGCCAGCGCAGCTCGGTCGGGCGCCGCTCCATCAGCTCGGTCAACACGCCGCGGTATTGCTCGGCGCGATCGGGCCTGCCGCGCAGCCAACCTGCCGCCTGCCGCAGAGCGCTGACACGCTGGTCACCCTCGAGCCCATCGAGCTCCAGCAGCACACTCGCCAAGCTGCGCTCTGCCTCGGCAGCGGGCTCCGCGAGCGGCTCGCGCACCCCCCGCTGCTCGTCCGAGCCTGCCCCGAGTGTGAGCGCCGTGTCGACGCACCACAGCGCCAGACTGGGATCCTCCAGACGATCGCGCGCGAGCTCCAGCAGCTCGCGCAGACAGTCCAGAGCGGCCTCCGGAGAGCCGCCGCTGCGACCGCTCTCGCCAGCGCGCACCGGGGCCTCGACGAGCGGAGTATAGTCGCCGGTGCTAGCGGCATGGCGGCGCAGCGCGGCGCGAGCAGCGTCGCTGCGCGGGTCTGCGACCACGGCGAGCTGCCACGGCTCGAGCGCACGTTCGGGGCTGCCCATGCGCCGCTCGAGCAAGTTGCCGAGCTCCAGATAGCACTGCCTGCCAAGCTCGCCGCTCGCCGCCTCCGCCGCCAGCTCCAGCCGCGCAGCCTGCCATTCCCACAGCTCGAGCCGCACCAGCAGCGGCTCGAACGCCTCTGCCGGCTCGGCAACGCCGTCCGCCTCCGCTGCGGGACCCGGCACGGCAGCCAAGGCCCCGGACACCAAGCGTGCACCGACCACGGCGTCCAGCCGCGCATCGAGCGCCGCCGCCAGCGCCGCTTCGGCGCTGCCATCCCGGAGCGCCGCTTGCAGGCGACGACGGTGCACGGCACAGGCCACATCGATCTGCCCGAGCGCGATCAGGGCCTGCGCGTGGCGGCGCCACACCTCGTCCGCGCTCGACGCCTGCCCTTTGTCGAGCAAGGCACGCGCCAGCGCCTCCGCGGCACCGGCATGCTGCCGAGCCGTGTCGAACGCTCGCAGCACGTCTTGAAAGGCTGCCGAGTCGTCCCGTCGCATACGCCGCCGCTCGGCGCCCCTCAGGTACGCGTCCGCCGCCTGCGCGGAGGAGGTAGCGCGCGGAGCCCAGCCGTACACGGTGGCTTGCAGCTCGTGGATCAGTGGATCTTCGGGGTCGTACGCGGCCGCCTCGCGCAGCGCCGAGAGGGCTTGATCCGCGTTGCCCAAGCGGGCCCAGTACAGGGCAATGCGCATCGACAGGCGAGCGCGATCGAGCCCGGGCGATTCGAGCAGCGGCACCAGCATGCCCACGCCGAGTTCCGTCTGGCCGAGCTGACAATGCCAGGCAGCGAGATCGGTGCGCAGCCCATCTTCGCCGAGCAACACGGCGCGACGAGCCAAGCGCACCGCGATGTCGAGCTCCGAACGGCGCTTGACCAGCGCTCGCGCCAGCGCCGCCGCGATCAGTCGCTCGCGCTCGACGTCCCGCTTGCGCTCCGCGCGCCGAAGCTGAGCGCGCAACGCCGGCAGCTCCGCACGAGACTCCCGCCAGCGCGGCAAGGGCGGCTCCGCGTCGAGCGCGTGCAGCCCGCGCAGGCCGAAGTCGAGGGGCCCCGAGCCGTGCAACGCATCGCTCGTTGCGACATCGGCCTCTCGGCTGGACGCGTCGTTGGACACGGTCGCGAATCCCGACGGGTAGACGCTCTGAAAACCATCTGTCATCGACGACGCTGCCAGTCCCTCGGAACCTAGCTTGCCTGACCTCGGATAACCGGTCTAGCCTAGCACCACATGTCTCTGTCCATGCGTCGTGCGTCATCGGGCATCGCAAGCCTGGCGCTGGTAAGCGTCTTGCACACATCTATCGCGGCTTGGGCCCAAACCCCAGCCACGGGCTCTGCGGCGAGTCCCGCAGCGAAAGCAGCGGCTCCGGCCTCCCCGGCGGCGCCCAGCGCGGGCGCTCCGACGGCTCCCAGCGCGGGCGCTCCGACGGCGCCATCCCAGCCGGCCGCCGCTGCGGCCCCGGCCGACGCTGCGGAAATGCGCGAGCAAGCTCGGGCCGCCTACAGTGCGGGTCAGGAGGCGTTCAGCGCGGGACAATATGCCGCGGCAGAAGCGCACTTCGCTCGAGCGGATGCACTCTTGCCCGCAGTTCAAGCCAAATACTGGCGTGCCCTGAGCCTGGACAAGGCAGGTAATGTTCCCGCGGCATTGGCTGCGTACGACGTGCTGCTCAGCGAACCGAAGAAAGACGAACTCGGGCCGGAAAAGCTGGCGGCGGCCACGACGCGCCAGCGAGAGCTCGCAGCGACCCCGGCAGATCTGTTGGTCACCACCACGCCCCCGGGCGCGCACGTGCAGGTCAGCGGTGTCGACCTCGCTTCCCCGACGCCGCTGTCGTTGAAGCTGGCGCCGGGGCGGCACGCGCTGGTCGTCTCGCTGCCGGGCTACGAGCCGCAGCGCGTCGAGATCACCGCCACGCCCGGTGCGCAGTTGCGCCCGACGTTGACCTTGGTGTCGCAGGCATCACTGGGCGTGATCGCGCCGGTGACGGCCCTGTCGGCGCCGCCCACCGACCCCAATTTTGGATTGAGCGCGCCGGGGCCCGCGACCCCGCACAGCCCGGTGCCCGGCTACATCACCCTCGGCATCGCGGGCGCGAGCGCGGTGGTGGGCACGATCTTCGGCATTCGGGCGCTGAACGACGAGAAAGAGTTCAACGACAACCCGACCAGCGCCAAAGCTGACGACGTCGAACGCAACGCGCTGATCGCGGACATGGCCTTCGGGGTGACGCTGACACTCGGTATCACGGGCGTCGTGCTGCTGCTGGCGGACGATCCCGCGCCCAGTCAGGTGGGCAGCGCCTCGCCGAGCGCACAGCGCGACGTCGGCAAACTGCAATTGTCCCCCTACGTGTCACCGCGCGGCGCCGGCGCCAGCGCCTCGCTCCAGTTCTGAGAAGGTTCTCGACCCGCGCCGGGCGACTCCGCGCGAGCCGGTACTCAGCGGGCGCGGCACCTCCCGGCTCCGTGGAGCCGGGGACGTCTGCACCCGGCGGGGCTTCTCAGGCGCGGCCGCCGAACTCAGGCGCGGCCGCAGCGAGCTTCCGTGAACCGCCGATCTCAGGCGGGCGTATGGACAGCCGCGAAGCGCTGCCGGATGGCTTCGCTCACCCGATCGTAATCGGGCGGCAGCAGCACCGCAGGATTGGCGCGCGAGCTCATGATCTGGTCGAGCTGACTCTCGTGATAGCGCACCTTGAACTCGGTGAACTTCAGGCCGTGCGCCGTCGAGATGCAGACGACCCGCTCGGATTTGCCGATCGTGCCACGTTGCACCAGCTTCTTCAGCACCGCGAGCCCGACGGCGGTGTGCGGGCACGTGTACATGCCCGTCGCATCGGCCTCGGCCGCCGCGTCTGCGAGTTCCTGCTCACTCGCCTGTTCGACGACGCCACGCATCGCGTCCAGCGCCCGAAACGCCCGCGGTGCACTCACGGGATTGCCGATCTGAATCGCGCTGGCCAGCGTGGTCTCCGCACGCATCGGCTCAATCTCGCGCTTGCCGGCACTCCAGGCGCGATACATCGGATTGGCGTTCTGCGCCTGCGCCACCACCAGACGGGGCAGGCGGGTCGCGACGCCCAGGTCGATCATCATCTTGAAGCCGGCGTACAGCGCCGCCGCGTTGCCGAGATTGCCGCTCGGCAGGATCACCCAGTCCGGGACCTCCCAGTCGAACTGCTGGCAGATCTCGATGGCCACGGTCTTTTGGCCCTCGATGCGCAAGGGGTTCATCGAATTGGCCAGATACACGACCTCTTCGCGGGCCAGGCGCGTCACGATCTCCATGCAGCCATCGAAATCGGTGTCGAGCCCCAGCACCAGCGCGCCGTGAGCGAGGGGCTGCACGAGCTGCCCGGTCGTGATCTTGCCCCGCGGCAGCAGCACCACCACGGGCAACCCCGCCGCGGCCCCGTAGGCCGCGAGCGACGCGCTCGTGTCGCCGGTGGAAGCGCAGGCGACGGCCTTGACCCGCAGGCCGCGGCGCACGGCTTGACGCACCACACTGACCAGCACGGTCATGCCCAGATCCTTGAACGAGCCGCTGTGGCTGTTCCCACACAGCTTGACCCAGAGCTCGCTCAGGCCGATCTGCTTGCCGTAGCGCTCCGCCCAGAACAAGTTGGTGCCCCCCTCGTCCATCGAGACGATGAGGTCGTCATCGACGTCGGGCATGACCCATTCGCGCTTGCCCCAGACTCCCGAGCCGTAGGGCCAGCGCGTGCCTTTGTAGCGCTGATCAAAGAGCTGGCGCCATTCCGCGCCGCTGCGCGAGCGCAGCGCGTCCATGTCGTGCTCGACTTGCAGCAGTCCGCCGCAGGTGGGACAGCTATAGACAGCCTCGGTGACAGGCCAGGAGCCCGCACAACCGGACAAACAGGTGAAGCGTGCCGAATACGTCACCGCGCGTGTCTACCTCTAACCCCGAGACTTCACCAGCTACCGACGTCCCTTAGCGAGCGACACTCGTTACGGTAGGCTCCGCTCCAGTGTCAACCTCTCGGCCGCGGAGCACCCCGCCCCATAGCCTCACGTGGGGCGTTTTGTGTCTCGCCCCCGCCACTTGGCTGGCATTCGCATGCTCTCGGCAACCGGAGCTGGACGACGTTTTCGAGTCTCCGCGGCCGAATGGGCCCGTCGCCAGCACAGCGCCGGCCCGCTCGGATTTCGAGTTGGAGCCCGGCAGCCGAGTCGAATTTTGGCTGGGCCCGCGCGCGCGGCAGCTCCACGGCAGTGTAGGCGTGGCCCACAGCCGGCTACGCATCGATCCCGCCCAGCCCTCCGCGACGCGCGGCAGCGTGAGCTTTGACCTGGCCACACTCGCCTTCGATCCGCCCGCGGAAAATGCCTGGCGGCCAGCGGCGAGCGCCGGCGCGGAGGCGGCGGGCTCGTTGACCGAACAGGCGCTCAGGTGGCTCGAAATCTCGCCCACGGCCGCCCTCATGGAGCACCCGGAGCTGCGCTTCGCCCAGTTTTTGATCCGTGATGTGACGGCGGCGGGCAATTCTGCGGGGCGCCCGCCCGCGGCAGGCGACCCCCAGGCCCCCAGCGTCTGGGCCGTCAGCGGCGAGCTGGAGCTGCACGGGGTCCGCGCTCCGTACACGTTGCCTCTGAGCGTGAGCTTTCATTTTCCGAGCGCCGAGGCTGGAGCTCCCCCCGGCCCGCTCCGGCGCCTCGACATCACGACGCGCGAGCCCACGCGCATCAGCCTGCGTGCCCACGCGCTCGTCCCGCGCGATGGCCACGGTGACATACTCGCGGAACTGCTTAGTGAACTTCGCGCCTCTCGAATCGACGAAGTGCGTCTGGGAGCTCGCTGGACCGCCACCGCGGTGGGCGTGCAGGGGGCGGTCAACGCCCCCTGAAGGCGGGGCTCGCGAGCCGCCGAGGCCCCGCGAGTAGAGGAAACTACGCTTCCACGAGTGGAATTGATACGCTGGCCGGGGATGCCTGCCACGAGTCCGTTGGAGCACGACGAGTTGCGCCACATCGAGAAAACCCTCGATGAAGGCAACACGTCGGAGGCCGCTCAGCTGCTCGGGCGCTTCGCCAACTCTCGTGACCACGAGGTAGCCATCACCTTCCTGGCCACTCGCCTGCTGTTTCAGCGGGGTCGCGTCGACGCCGAGGGGGCCGCCGATCGCCTGCACGCACTGATCGAGCGCGTCGATCATTTCCCCGAGGCCGAGGACTGGTTGGCGGAGCTGGAGGGGCGCACGGAGCCCAGCGCGATCCCGGAGCTGCGGCCCCCCCCGGTCGCCATCGAAGCCGACGTCGAAGCCAAGCTCCAGGGAAACGCCGAGGCAGACCTCGATGGGGACGAGCCTACCTCTCCCAGTCACCCGCCCCCGTCTCGAGCACCAAGCGTGCCGCGGGCGGTGGGCTCGCACCCGTACCTGGACAACATCGACGACGAGGTCACTCCGGTAGAAAGCCCGAACTCGTCCAGCGCCGCTGCGGCGGAGGCGCGGGGCGCGGCGCGCCCGAACAGCTCCGCCCCGCCCCCCCGACCGCCCCGGGTCTCGGTCCCGCCCGAGCCCCTGTCGGGCGAGTCGCCCACTTCTTACAAACCTTTCGATAGCCTGCGCGCCAAGGAGCGGCTCTCCGTCCAAGCCGGTCGCTATCGTGCCAGCAGTTACCCCGATGAGTTGCGCCACGAACCCTCCGCGGGTGGCCAAGGCTCTGGCCAAGACCTGGACGGCGTCTCGGAGATCCGGCGCCGCATCTTGGAGGCCTGGGAGCTGGTGCTGGGCGGTCGTCACGATCAGGCTCGCGCGCTGATCCCGGAGGAGCCCACCCCTGCAGAGCTCGACGCCGAGTCGCGCGTCGCGCTGGCGCGTGTCCTGCTCGAGCTGGGGCAAGCCGAGCGCGCCGCCACGGAAGCCACGCTCGCGCTCGACGCCGAGCCCGAGTTGCCGGAGGCGCAGCTCATGTTCGTATGGAGCGCAGTGCGCCACGCGCGGCAGCGCGACGACGCCTGGTCCCTCGAGCGGGCAGAACTCGTGCTCAAAGTGGGAGATTTCGGCCCGCCCCCGGAGGGCGGCCTGGTCTTGGCGCTGACCGCTTGCGTGGAGGCACGCATCGGCACGCCCGCGGTCTCGCTGCGGCTCGCACAGCGCGCCTTGCGCGCCAACGCCGAGTCCATCGACGGCCTGGCCGCGCTCGCCGAGGCGGCCGCGCTGTGCGGAGAGGAACAGCGCGCAGAAGCCGCGCTCGAGCGCCTCTTCAGCGTGTCGGAGGGCGCGGCCGAGCAGATCAGCCCGCGCCTGCGGCGCCTGGGGGTCGGCGAGCAGGGGCCGACGTCTTCATCGTCGCTGTGGCTGCCGCTGGAACACACCTTGTCGAGCGGAGCCCGCGATGTGGCGCTCGAGGGGCTGGAAGCGCTAGCCAAGGAGAAGCTCGCAGAACTCTCGCTGCGGCGTCCTGCCGATCGCCCAGCGGCGGGGCGCTCGATCAGCCAGTTTTTGACGCTGGCGCCGATCTTTCGACACTTCGGCCTGTACGACCTGTCGAGGGCGAGCCTGCTGCGCCTCGATGTTGCGCTCGGTCTGCTCTACGGCGGCGGGCCTCGAGTGCTCGACGTGCCGGGCGCGAGCGTGAGTTTGTGGCAGATGAGCGGGTTGTATCTCGGCGAAACACTGCGCATCGCGTATGCCGGGCGCTGGCAAGACGGCGAGAACCTGGAAGGCTCCACGCTGGTGCTGGAGGGCCAAGTGGTCCAGCCCTTTCAGATCGTGCGGCATCGCATCGCGCACGGCCGCCATGCCACGCTCGAGAGTGCACTTTCGGACGCGCTGGGCCCCGCGCCGACGCCACCGCTACCGGGCTGGGAAGACGCGCAACGCACCTCGCCCTCGTTGCCGTGGGGCAGTCGCGAGTGGCCCGGAGTCGAGGATCTTCCGCGCCTCGGGCGCGCGCTCGGCCACTCGGTGGTGGCCGTGTTCTGCGCGAGCCATGGCATTCCCGCGCTCGACCGCTCCGCCAAGACGCTCTCGGCCTTGGATCGGTATCTGAGCTTGGTGGCGCCGGCTGACCTGCCGTTGCCCCGAGAGGCGGCTTGGACGCGCTGGTTAGCGAGCTTTCTGGGTGCATACCTCGGCGAAGTGCTGTGCAGGGAGTTCGGCGGCAGTTGGGTGCGCGGCGCCGGACCCGGCCCGCAGAGCGCGGCGATCCAGCTCGCGGGGCGGCGCGTGGAGCCGCTCGCGCTCCTGCTCGACACGTTGAGCGGTGGGCCGCAGATCTCACTGGCCGACTACGCCGCGGAGCTGCGGCGTGCGCTGGCCACGTCCGAGTTTCCCAGACGCCCCTGAACAGCCTGGGCCGGCCAACCACTTTCTGGGCCACAAAAGGCCTTTCCAGGCTGATTCTGGGCTCCTAGACTCCGCGCCGCCTTCCCGGCCCCGCCGCGGGGCCACTCCCATGCCGGCCCGCCGCCGATTCGGACGGCTCAGGCAATGCCGTGCCGCGCCTCGAGGACGCCTCGTCCACCCCTTCCATGCTTAATCAACTGAAACTCCTCCGCTTGCCGGAGTCCCTCTCGTTCCTGCGCTCCAAACCCGTCCGCTACGCGACGGACGTGGTGCTGATCTTGGGGCTCACCTCGCTGCTGAGCATCTGGCTCAACATCCGCTACCCCTTGCCGATGGCGCTGCGCGACCACGCGTACCTCGCGCTCGAGGTGCCGATCGCATTTGGCATCGTGGCGCTGGCGCGACGAGTTGGCCTGCGCGTGCCCTGGTGGGTGTTCTTGCCGCTGGCCCTTCTGGCGCTTCTGGTGCGGCTCTTCGAGACGGCCGACAACATCTCCCATCGCTTTCTGTATCGCGACTTTCGGCCAGTCCTGGACCGGAACCTGATCCCGGAGTTTTTCCGACTCGTCTACGACACCAGTCAGGCTCGGCAACTGGTCAGCCTCAGCGTGGCCTTCGTGGGCTTCGTCGTGGGCAGCGTGGCCATGGTCTGGTTGAGCCTATGGACGGTGTATCGCCGCTCGAGCCAGCCGTTTTTTCGTCGGGCCATCGCCGTGCTGGTGCTCCTGACGCTCGGTGTAGTGATCGGCCAGGAGCTGGGCGGGCCCCAGCTGTACACGCGCGAGATCTCGCAACGCGTCGCGCAGGAGATCCGCGCCACCTCGCATTTGCCCAAAGAGCGCAAGCACATCATCAGCTCGATCAACGAAGTCAACGAGCGCATCGGCAACGGCGTTTTCCTCGACAAGCTCAAGGGCAACAACGTGCTCCTGATCTTCGTCGAGTCTTACGGGCGCACCGCCTACGTGCAGCCCCGGCAGCGCGAGATTTTGATCCCGCACCTCGAGGAGATGCAAAAAAACCTCGACGCAGCGGGCTTTCAGGTGGTCTCGGACTTCGTCACCTCACCCACCTACGGCGGGTTCTCGTGGTTCGCGCACATGACGCTGGACACGGGAGTCAAGGTCATCAGCCACCTCCACTCCCAGCTCCTCGACGAGCTGCGCCCGCCGTCGTTCGCCGACCACTTCCGGGACGCGGGCTATCTGCCGGTTCTGGTCATGCCGGGCACGACGCGCGCCTGGCCCGGCATGGATGACTATTACGGCTTTCGAAACCACTATTTCTCCTGGGAGTTCGGCTACCAGGGCCCTCGTTACGGCTGGGCGTCGATGGCGGATCAATTCGTGATGGACCGCATGCAGCACGCCGAAATCGAAAAGAGCCAGCAGCCCCTCTTCATTCAGTACGCGCTCATCTCGAGCCACGCTCCGTTCAACGACATCCCACACTACGTGAAAGACTGGTCGGAGATCGGTAACGGCTCGATTCTGCACACGGCAGGTCGGGACTCCTATGACACCACCTGGGAAGATCCCAAGGAGATCAACGAGGGCTATGCCGCGGCCATCACTTACGAGATGAAGGTGATGGAGGGCTACCTCGAGACCTACGTCAAAGACGATACGCTCGTGATCTTCGTCGGGGATCACCAACCTCACCAGCAGGTGACGGGAACGGAGAACCTGACCTGGTCGGTCCCGATTCACGTGGTCAGCAGAAACCCCGATTTTGTCGCGCCGTTTCTCAAGCGCGGCTACATCCACGGCATGATCCCCGAGCAGCCCCTGCCCCACGTCGGCATGGAGCGCTTCATGGAGGAATTTCTGAGCGACTTCAGCACGGAGCCGCTCGCGGTGGACCCAGGGATCTGGCCGCCGATTCAGGAACGCATGGACGCCGAGCGGGCGCAGGCCGAGCAGGCAAAGCTGCGCTGAAGGGGCTGGGCCGAGGGCGCCGCGCGCAGGTCAGGGCTGCGCGCTCGGCCTCAGAACTCGTGAGCGCCCAGCTGTTCGCGCTGGGCGCCGTTCAGCGGGGGCGGCGGGACACTGCGCTGTTTGGAGTCCGCGAGCACGAATGCAACGTCCGGCGTCGACTCGGCCTCGACGTAGATCTGATACGAAAATAGCGAGCGGCTGAGCCGGATCAGCGCCAGGTTCGCCTGCACTGCGGCGCGGCCCAGGATCCCGTTGCCGAGCACCTTCGGAAACGGCGCGGGCACGCCGCGCACCCGCTTGATCCGGAAGCCCTCATCGCTGAGCAGTCGCCGCAGCGTGCGGAAGGTAAACAGCCGAGTGTGGGTGCGGTCCAGGATGCCCGCCTTGCCGTAGTTGAACTGGCCCAGCGCCAACATGATGCGCTGGATCACGAACGCGATATTTGGCGTGGTCAGGATCAGCGTCTTGGACTCGTAGCCAAACTGCTTGCGGAGCTGCTCCAGAAAGCGTTCTGGGTCCTTCAGGTGCTCGATGATGTC
>Ga0164241_10006017_pt1 | contig 11160 bp, 8 predicted proteins | sample OricomyardsoilBY_FD_108780 | JGI IMG/M metagenome (GOLD analysis project Ga0164241, IMG submission 108780) | Backyard soil microbial communities from Emeryville, California, USA - Original compost - Back yard soil (BY) | ecosystem: Environmental > Terrestrial > Soil > Unclassified | place: USA... | reverse complement strand
GGCGATCGTCGCCACCTTTTTCGACGAGATCAGCCAGCGGCTCTCCGCCGACGGCCGGGTCGAACTTCGCGGCTTCGGCGCGTTCTCGACCCGCGCGCGCGACGCGCGCCCCGGCCGCAACCCGCGCACCGGCGAAACGGTCGATGTCGAGGCCAAACGCGTTCCCTATTTCAAACCGGGCAAGGAAATGCGCGCGCGGCTCAACGTCTGAGGCGCGCAACTGCTCGCCTTCCGCAAACGCGCTTGACCCTGCGCGCAACATACGCTTCGTCATTCTCGCCGATGCGGACGTGGCGAAATTGGTAGACGCACGGGACTTAAAATCCCTCGCCCTTTCGGGTGTGCGGGTTCGAGTCCCGCCGTCCGCACCAAATCCCTTTCCTGATCGCTGGCGCGGCCCGCGCGGCGATGGCAGTATGGCGGGATGATCCGTCCGGCCTCGTTTCTCCTCGCGCTTGCCCTGCTTTGCGGGTGCGAGCGGCGGGCAGATGTCGGGCCGGTGGTGGTCAGCCCGATCGGCGGCGCAGCCGAGTTCACCGACGCCGCCAAGGGCGCACACACGCCGGCGGGGCGGATGCTGGTCGATGCCGTCGCGCAAGGGCTGGTGCGGTTCGACGCCTCGGGCCAGATCGAGCCCGGCCTGGCCGAGCGCTGGATCGTGATCGACGACGGCATGAGCTACATCTTCCGCTTGCGCGACGCGACCTGGAGTGACGGCAAGCCGGTCACCGCCGCGCAGGTCGTCGCCATCCTCGATCGCCAGATCGCGCACGGATCGGACAATCCGCTACACCGCTATCTCTCGGCGATCGACGAGATCGTCGAGATGACCCCGCAGGTCATCGAGGTGCGGCTGAGCCGGCCGCGACCCGACCTGCTCAAGCTCTTCGCCCAGCCCGAGCTGGCGATCTTCCGCGCCAATCCGCCGGGCGGTACCGGGCCGATGCGGATCAAGGATCACAAGGGCAGCCAATGGCTCCTGTCGCCGGTTCCCGATCCCGATGCCGACGCGGATGACGATACGGCCAAACCGAAACCCGAGGACGATGTGCGGCTGATCCCCGAGCACGCGGCGCGCGCGATCGTCCGCTTCGCCGAGCACCAGTCCGATCTCGTGACCGACGGCAGCTTCGCCGATTGGCCGCTGCTGGCCTATTCGGACGTGGCGCCGGTCAACATCAAGGTCGATCCCGCCGCCGGATTGTTTGGGCTGCAGGTGGTATCGCGCGACGGCTTCCTGGCCGATCCGGCGAACCGCGCGGCGGTGGCCGAAGCGATCGATCGCGATGCCCTGGTCGCGGCGATCGTCCCCAATTGGCCGGCCACGCTCACCGTCTTGCCAGAACAGCTCGATTCGGCGGCCGCGCCGGCGATGCCGGGCTGGGCGACGCAGCCGCTCGCCGGGCGCATGGCGGCGGCGCGCGCGACCGTGGCGAAATGGTCGAGCAAGGCTCCGGGCGCCGTCACCCTGCGCATTGCCTTGCCGCAAGGGCCGGGCGCCAATCTCGTCTATGGCCAGATCGGGCTCGCGCTGCAGCAGATCGGCATCACGCCCTTGCGCGTCGCCGCGGATGCCGAAGCCGATCTGCGGCTGGTCGATCGCGTCGCGCCTTACGACAGTGCACGATGGTATCTGGTCAACGCCTGCCAGCCGTGCAGCGGTAGCGTGGTCGCGCTGATCGAGGCGGCACGCGACGCGCCGGACATGGCGGCGCGGGCGCGGGCTATCGCCGCCGCCGATCGCGCGCTCGCCGCCGATGCCGCCTTCATCCCGATCGCGCGGCCACTGCGCTGGAACCTCGTCGCGCAGCGGCTTCGCCAATTCCAGGGGAACAGCCGCGCGTGGCACCCGTTGAACCGACTGCGCAACGACACCAGGTAACAGGCATGGCCAATACCACCCGCATCGACCCCACGCCGCTCTCTCGCATCGTGCCCACCGGGCGCGACGCCGCTTCGGTGCGCAAGCGCATCGAGGCGATGGAGCATCTGCTCGAGGGACTGTTCACCATTCCCGGCACCAAGCGCAAGATCGGACTCGACGTGATCCTCGATCTGATCCCGGTCGGCGGCGATGCGGTCGGCGCGGCGATGGGCGCCTGGATGGTGTGGGAGGCGCGCAACCTCGGCATGTCCAAGACGGCGATGGCGCGGATGTTCGGCAATGTCGGGATCGATTTCCTGCTCGGGATCATTCCCGTGGTTGGCGCGGTGCCCGACTTCTTCTTCCGGTCGAACACGCGCAACCTGAAGATCATCAAGCGCCACCTCGACAAGCATCATCCGGGCACCGCGACGATCCAGGGGTAGAGGATCAGCTGCCCAACGCCTTGCAGGCGGACGATTGCCTTGCGGCATCGATATCGGGGAAATGGCTGCGGTCGTCGACCAGGATACGCAGCAGCGCGATGCCGCGGCTGCCCTTGACCGGCACCGGTTCGTAACCCGGCGGCGCCTGCCCCCCGCCCTTGCCGATCAGCGCGATGCGGATCGGGTTGTTGCCCGCCTGCAGGTTGTTGCGCACGAACACCGTATCGGTGCGCGCGTCGAACACCGAGAGCGACCAATACGGCGCCGGGACCGCCGCGACATCGATCAGCACCGGGCCTTTCGACAAGTCGAACGGGCAGGAGGAATAGGCCAGATCGGGGCTCGGCCGCACGATCGCGCGCGAATCCGATGTGGCGAGCGGCTGCGCGGTGAGCGTGTTCCAGCCGCCATGACTGGCGATGCGATGCTCGGCGGCCAGCATTAGGATGCGCGGCGCCTGCACCATCGTGACGTGATAAACGATCGCCAGCAGCACGAGGCCGAGGATGGCGGGCGGAAGCCAGCGGCGGATCATGCGCAGGCCTCCCGCGTAATGGCGGGCAATTGGGTGCGCGCCAGGTTCCCGGTGCCGCCATCGGCGGGCAGATAGACGCGCAGGGTCAGCTGGACGCGGTCGCCATGGCCGGTCGGCAGCCAGTTGCCCGGTTGCTGCGTCGGCGCCACCACGACGTTCCAGCGCACCTGCTCGTCGGGGCGCAGCGCGGCACTGGAGATCGCGTAGATGCCGGGATCGTTCTTCACCAGATAGCCTTGCGTGTCGTAGAGCGTCAGGCTCCACCAATGCCCCGGCAGCGGCCCGCCCGAGATGCGATAGCGGCAATGACCGTCGAGCGGCTGGCCGGCATCGTCCACCGCGGCATTGTAATAGCGCGCTTCCGACGCCGGCAGCGCGAGCATCCCGCGCAAGGCGACGACCGCACGCGTCCGGCCGCTGGCGTCGGCGGTGCCGAAATCCTTGCCCGTGGTCCATGGCCCGATCGTGTCGGAGGCGGCGATGGCGCCGGCGCGCACGGTATGCAACGCCCAGGCGAACCCCAGCACGATGCCGACGAACCCGCACAGCAGCCAGCGCGCCCAGGGTTTCAGTGCGGGAAGACGAAACCGTCCGGCGGGCGGAGGTGGCGGTGCCACCGTGGCTGCGTCTTCGACCATGTTGCTACCCCTTCAACGCCGCCTGTGCTGCCGCCAGGCGTGCGATCGGCACACGATAGGGCGAAGCCGAGACATAATCCAACCCCGTCGCTTCGCAGAACGCGATCGAGGCGGGATCGCCGCCATGTTCGCCGCAGATGCCGAGCTTGATGCCGGGGCGCGTCGCGCGGCCGCGCTCGGCGGCGATCTGGATCAACTCGCCCACGCCGTCCACGTCGAGGCTGACGAACGGATCCTTGGCATAGATGCCTTTTTCGACATAGCTGGTCAGGAAGCGGCCGGCATCGTCGCGGCTGACGCCCAAGGTGGTCTGCGTCAGGTCGTTGGTGCCGAACGAGAAGAACGCGCCGACCTCGGCGATCTCGCCCGCCTTCAGCGCGGCACGCGGCAACTCGATCATCGTGCCGACGAGATAGTCGAGTGTGCGACCCTGCTCCTCGAACACGGCTTGCGCGGTCTTGTCGACCACCGCCTTCATCAGTTCCAGCTCGCGCCGCGTCGCGACCAGCGGGATCATCACTTCGGGGATCGGCGCGTCACCCGATTTCTCCGCCATCTCGATCGCCGCCTCGAAGATCGCGCGGGCCTGCGTCTCGTAGATTTCGGGATAGGTCACACCCAGACGGCAGCCGCGATGGCCGAGCATCGGGTTGAATTCGTGCAGCTCGGCGGCACGACGCTTCAGCGTCTCGACATCGACGCCCGCCGCCGCCGCGACCTCGGCGAACTCGGCCTCCTCGTGCGGCAGGAATTCGTGGAGCGGCGGATCGAGGAGGCGGATCGTGACAGGCAGCCCCGCCATCACCTCGAAGAGCTGTACGAAATCCCCGCGCTGCTCGGGCAGCAATTTGGCGAGCGCGGCGCGGCGGCCGGCCTCGTCTTCGGCGAGGATCATCTGGCGCACCGCGGTGATGCGCGCGGCGTCGAAGAACATATGCTCGGTGCGGCACAGCCCGATGCCCTCGGCGCCGAACTCGCGCGCGGTCTTCGCGTCGAGCGGAGTCTCGGCATTGGCGCGCACCTTCAGGCGGCGGACCGCGTCGGCCCACACCATCAGGGTCGCGAAGTCGCCCGCCAGTTCGGGCTGCACGGTCGGCACTTCGCCCGCCATCACTTCGCCGGTCGCGCCGTCGATCGTGATCGTGTCGCCTTCCTTCACCTCGCGCCCCGCGACGCGCATCACCTTGCCCTTGGCATCGATCGCGAGCGTGCCCGCGCCCGACACACAAGGACGCCCCATCCCGCGCGCCACCACCGCGGCGTGGCTGGTCATGCCGCCGCGCGTGGTCAAAATGCCTTGCGCGGCGTGCATGCCGTGGATGTCTTCGGGGCTGGTCTCGACGCGCACCAGGATCACCGCGTCGCCCGCATTCGCGCGCTTCTCGGCGGTGTCGCTGTCGAACACCACGATGCCCGAGGCCGCGCCGGGCGAGGCGGGCAGACCCTTGGTCAGCACGTCGCGCGTCGCTTGTGGGTCGAGCGTCGGATGGAGCAATTGATCGAGCGCCGCCGGATCGACGCGCGCGATCGCTTCCTCGCGCGTGATCAGCCCTTCGTTCGCCATATCGACCGCGATCTTCAGCGCGGCCTTGGCGGTGCGCTTGCCCGAGCGCGTCTGCAGCATCCAGAGCGTGCCCTGCTGCACGGTGAATTCGATGTCCTGCATGTCGCGGTAATGCGTTTCGAGCGTGTCGAAGACCCTGGCGAGCTGGCCATAGACCTCGGGCAGCGCCTCCTCCATGCTGAGCGGCTTGGCCCCTGCTTCCTCGCGCGCCGCCTTGGTGAGATATTGCGGCGTGCGGATGCCCGCGACGACGTCTTCCCCTTGAGCGTTGATCAGGAACTCGCCGTAATAGGCATTGTCGCCCTTCGACGGATCGCGCGTGAAGGCCACGCCGGTCGCCGAGGTATCGCCCATATTGCCGAACACCATCGCCTGCACGTTCACCGCGGTGCCCCAGCTCGCCGGGATGTCGTTCAGGCGGCGATAGACCTTGGCGCGCTCCGACTGCCACGATCCGAACACCGCGCCGATCGCGCCCCACAGCTGATCGTGCACGTCCTGCGGGAACGGCTTGTTCCACTGTGCCTGCACCAGTTTCTTGTATTCGGCGACCAGCGCCTGCCAGTCGGCGGCGGTCATGTCGGTATCGAGGAAATAGCCCTTGTCTTCCTTGGCGATCTCCAGCGCTTCCTCGAAGCTGCCGTGATCGAGCTCCAGCACCACGTCCGAATACATCTGGATGAAGCGGCGATAGCTGTCCCACGCGAAGCGCGCGTCGCCCGAGGCCTTGGCGAGGCCCTCGACGGTCTCGTCGTTGAGGCCGAGGTTGAGCACGGTGTCCATCATCCCCGGCATCGACGCGCGCGCGCCCGAGCGGACCGAGACGAGGAGCGGATCAGCGGCGTCGCCGAAGCGCTTGCCGGTCACCTGCTCGATATGCGCGATGCCGGTCGCGACCTCGGCCTTCAGGCTCTCGGGGAAGCTGCCGCCCTGATCGTAATAGACCGCGCAGAAGGCGGTCGAGATGGTGAAGCCCGGCGGCACCGGCAGCCCGATCGACGCCATCTCGGCCAGGTTCGCGCCCTTGCCGCCGAGCAGATTGCGGTCGCCCTTCCCGCCATCCGAAACTCCGCCGCCGAACCGGTATACGTAGTGCGTCATAATGCCTCTTCGCTCCTATTCCCTCTCCCGCCTTCGCGGGAGAGGAGCGAGACTTGGCGCGTCCGCGCCTAGTCGCAGCGGTGAGGGTCTTCTTTCTTTCTAACGCGATGAAGAAGGAAGAAGACCATTACCAACCCTCTCCCGCAAGCGGGAGAGGACTACAATTCACCCCTCGATCTTCGAGAAATCGGCGACCCCGTGGACCGCGTCGCGCACCCGCGCCAGCAGCGCCAGCCGCGCCGCGCGCTTGGCGGGATCGGCATCGTTCACGGTCACCGCGTCGAAGAACGCATCGATCGGCGCGCGCAGCATCGCGAGCGCGGCCATCGCCGCCGCGAAATCCTCGTGCGCGACGGCATCGGCAGCCGCCGGCCCCGCCGCATCGAGCGCCGCGATCAGCGCGACCTCGGCGGGCTCGGGGGTGTAGGGGAGTGCAACCTGCTCCCTCTCCCCTCCGGAGAGAGGGTCGGGGAGAGGGGCAGTATCGGACGGCGCCGCTTGTGACTGCCCCTCTGCCGGCTTCGGCTGCGCCTCGCCACCCTCTCCCCGGAGGGGAGAGGGAGAAACGTCATACCCTTCCTTCTTCAGAATATTCGCCGCGCGCTTGTACCCGGCGAGTAGATTCGCCCCGTCCTCGGTCCCGACAAACGCCTGCAACGCCCGCACCCGCGCGAGCAGCCGGACGAGATCGTCCTCCCCGCCGAGCGCGAACACCGCATCGATCAGATCGTGCCGAACGCCCGCTTCGCGCTGCTGGACCTTGACGCGATCGGCGAAGAAGGCTGCAAATTCAGACCGCAGTAGTGCGCTCTTCTTCCAAGGGTGAACCCCTTCCGCGCCGGCAAAAGCCATCTCGTCGTCAGTACCCATCGGCGAGTAAGGGTCTCGTTTACGACCAAACATCACGTGCCAGTCTCGATCGACCCAATCTGTCTCGAACGACTCAGGATGGGCGGTGATCAATTGATCGTTCGGCTCTTCGCCATCCCACGTGAAAGCGCGGTTCTCATCAGCGATCTGCCACAGGAGCAACGTGGTTGCGTCAAAAGCTGTGCCAGCCAATGGCAGGCGCAACTCATTATGTTGCACAATAGCAAGAATGCCGAGGGCTACTCGCCGTAGAGCAAATGGATCCTTCGAGCCTGTGGGGAGCTCATCGATCGCAAAAAACGAAGAAAGCGTATCCAGCTTGTCCGCCAGCGACACCGCCACCGTCACCGGCGCGGTGGGGACGTCGTCGCCCTGCCCGACCGGCTTGTAGTGATCGCGGATCGCCTCGGCGACGGCGGCATCCTCGCCCTGCGCGGCGGCGTAATAGCCGCCCATCACGCCCTGCAATTCGGGGAACTCGCCGACCATGCCGGTGACCAGATCGGCCTTGCAGAGGCGCGCGGCGCGTTCGGCCTGGGCGGCTAATAGCCCTCTCCCCTCCGTGGAGAGGGTTGGGAGAGGGGCAGTTACGGTGGGCGCTTGCGACTGCCCCTCTCCTAAATCCTCTCCCCGGAGGGGAGAGAACTTGGATGGCACAATCCCCTCTTCCACCAGCCAGCGCGCGAGCTTCGCGACGCGCTCGACCTTGTCGGCGATCGTCCCGAGCTTCTCGTGGAACACGATCTTCTCGAGCTTTTTCGCCTGCTCCTCGAGCGGCACCTTCAGGTCGGTCTCGTAGAAGAAGCGCGCGTCGCCCAGCCGGGCGGCGAGCACCTTGCGGTTGCCCTCGACGATCTTCGCGCCGCCGTCCGCTGCATCGATGTTCGCGGTGCAGATGAAGGCGTTGGCGAGCTTCCCGTCGCCATCGCGGCACACGAAATACTTCTGGTTCACCCGCGCGGTGAGTTGGATCACTTCGGGCGGCACGTCGAGGAACGCCGCGTCGAAGCGGCCGAGCAACGGCACCGGCCATTCGGTGAGCCCGGCATTCTCGGCAACCAGCCCCTCGTCGGCGATCAGCTCCAGCCCGGCCCCGGCGGCAAGTGCACCGGCCCGCTCGCGGATGATCGCGCGGCGCTCGTCCTGATCGATGATCACGTGGCAGGCGCGCAGTTTCTCGGCATAATCCGCCGCCGAGCCGATCGTGATCGGCCCCGGATGATGGAAGCGATGCCCGAGCGTCACAGCGGAGCTTTTGATGGTCGCATCGCCGGACGGAAAACCGGTTCCCACTTTTCCTGTCGATGCTCCGGGCTGCACGCCGGCGATCTCGCACTCCACGATGTTTTCGCCGAACAACGCGACGATGCCATGCAGCGGGCGCACCCAACGCAAGGATTCGGTCGAGGCCGACGCCTCGCCCCAGCGCATCGATTTGGGCCAGGGGAAAGCGCGAACGATCGCCGGGATCGCCTCGGCCAGCACGTTCGCCGTCTTGCGCCCGGGCTTGTCGATCACCGCGAACAGCACCCCGTCGCGCTCGACCAATTGATCCTGCGTCAGCCCCGTCTTGCGCAAGAACCCTTCCATCGCCTGCGGCGGTGCGCCCCCGCGCGGACCTTTCAGTTCCTCGCTCACCGCCGCCGTCTCGGGGGGCAAGTCACGCGCGATCAGCGCGAGGCGGCGCGGCGTGGCGTAGGTGACGATTGCGGCCGCCTTCAGCCCGGCCTTGTCCAGCTCCGCCGCGAACAGCCGCGCAAGATTCTCCCGCGCCTTGTCCTGCATCCGCGCGGGAATCTCTTCCGAGCGAAGCTCCAAAAGGAAATCGGTCATGCCGCATTTTCCTTCTTCGTGCCTTCGTGTCTTTGTGTGAGAAAGATGGACTCACACAAAGACACGAAGGCACGAAGTCGAGGAGAATGATTGCGCCTGTCGGCGCGATAGCGGCTCACGACGCCCACCCGTTCTTGTCCATCCACGCCGCGCACGCGCCTTTCGCCAGATCGCGCACCCGCCCGATATAGGCCTGGCGCTCGGCGACCGAGATCACGCCGCGCGCGTTGAGCAGGTTGAACACGTGGCTCGCCTCGATCGCCTGCTCATAGGCCGGGATCGGCAGCCTGGCATCGAGGCAATTGCGGCACTCGGCCTCGGCCTTCCGGAACAGGTCGAACAGCGCGTCGGTATCGGCGATCTCGAAGTTCCACTTCGACATCTCGCGCTCGTTCTCCAGGAACACGTCGCCATAAGTCAGCTGCGGAGCGTTCCCCACCACATCATTGAACTTGAGATCGTACACGCTGTCGACATTCTGGATATACATCGCCAACCGCTCGAGCCCGTAGGTCAGCTCGCCCGCCACCGGCTTGCAATCGTATCCGCCCATCTGCTGGAAATAGGTGAACTGCGTCACCTCCATCCCGTCGCACCACACTTCCCAGCCCAGCCCCCAGGCGCCGAGCGTGGGCGATTCCCAATCATCCTCGACGAAGCGGATATCGTGCCGGGTGAAGTCGATCCCGATCGCCGCCAGGCTGCCGAGATACAGGTCCTGCAGATCGGGCGGGCTGGGCTTCAGGATCACCTGATATTGGTAATAATGTTGCAACCTGTTGGGGTTCTCGCCATAGCGGCCGTCGGTCGGGCGGCGACAGGGCTGGACGAACGCCGCGTTCCACGGATCGGGGCCGAGCGCGCGCAGCGTCGTCGCGGTGTGAAACGTGCCCGCGCCCATCCGCATGTCGTAAGGCTGAAGGATCAGGCAGCCGCGCGCGCTCCAGTAATCGTGGAGCTTGAGGATCATGCGCTGGAAGCTCAGCGGCTCGGCCAAGGGAACACCTTCGCAACTGCAACAAGAATGTCCCGGCGCTTTGGCCTATGGACAATAAGCGGTCAACAGCGGCGACGAAGCGTGCCCCGACAGCGGTGATTGACTCAAGCAACACGCTGTCCCAATTTAACCATGATGACCCGCCGGGGACCCGGATCGCCCGCCAGCGGCGTTGCGGCTTGGCTCGCTTTGGCCGCGCTGTGCCTCTCCGCTCCCGCCGACGCCCGGCACCGCATCCCTTACCCCGTGCTGCCGCCCGATGCCGCGGTGAGCTGGCACCCCAAGACCTATCCGCCGCGCCCGCGCATCGCCTATGCCAGCCTGCCCCGCGACGAGCGGATCGCGCCCGACGATTTCACCTTCGACCAGGATAGCGACGACGCCCCGCTCAGCCCGCAGGAAACGGCGCGGCTCGAGGCCGAATATGCCCGGCGCGAGCTCGGCCAGACCTACACGCCCAATCCGGCGATCTGGCGGATCGGCGACCGCGACACGACGATCTATCTGTTCGGCACGGTGCATATCCTGCCACCCGGCTTCCGCTGGCGCACCGAAAAGCTCGATGGGATCGTGGCGCATGCGCAGGCGTTGCTGGTCGAATCGGTCGATGACGAGCCCGGCGCGGCGAAGCTGATGAACGGAGCGAAGCCCGGCGGGCCGCCGCTGCCGCCCTTGCTCGACCGCGTCTCGCCCGATCATCGCGCCACGTTGAAGCGCTTCATGGACGGCCTGCCGCCCGAGGCGAGCAAGGTGCTCGACGGGCTGCCGACCTGGATCACCGCCGCCGCGATCTCGTTCGTGCGCGATTATCGCGCCGGCGACATTCCCGGCCAGGGCGCCGACGACTGGCTGGAAGATGCGTTCCGCAGCGCGGGCAAGCCGGTCGGCGCGATCGAGGACGGCAGCAAGGTCCTGGCCCGGGTCAGCGCGATTCCCGATGCCGAGCAGCGCCGGATGCTCGACGCCGCGCTCGACGCGCCCGAGGTGAAGGTGGAGGCATTGCGCGCGCCGCTCCACGCCTGGGCGAAGGGCGAGATCGGGCCGGGTTCGGCGCTCACCGTCGATCTGCCGGGCGCGAGCGGCACCAGCGCGCTCACCGCGCCTTTGCTCACCGAACGCAACCGCGCCTGGGCCGGTGCGCTCGCCGCGCGGCTCAAGCGCCCCGGCACGATCCTGTTCGCGGCCGGCGCGGGGCATTTCATCGGGCAGGATTCGGTGCTCGCTTTGCTGCGCGCCAGGGGAATCAAGGTTACGCGGGTAGAGTAAGCGCGCGTCGTGAGCTAAGCCCCGCCGCCATGACATTCCGTTCGCT
>Ga0164241_10006016_pt1 | contig 11161 bp, 6 predicted proteins | sample OricomyardsoilBY_FD_108780 | JGI IMG/M metagenome (GOLD analysis project Ga0164241, IMG submission 108780) | Backyard soil microbial communities from Emeryville, California, USA - Original compost - Back yard soil (BY) | ecosystem: Environmental > Terrestrial > Soil > Unclassified | place: USA... | reverse complement strand
TGGTGGAGCAACCGCGGCCAGGCCTATGCGAAGAACGTGGGCTGGCGGCTGGACTACCACTTCGCCACGCCCAAGCTCGCGGCCCTGGCCAAGCGCGAGGCCATCTACACCGAGAAGAAATTCAGCGACCATGCGCCGCTGACGATTGACTACGACTTCCAACTTTGATCTTCCGCCTTCTGTCCGCAGGGCTCGCCGCCCTGTTGCTGACCGCTGTAGTCAGGGCGGCGGCAGATACACCTGACGAGCTGCGCCAGCGCATCGAGGCGGTGGGCAACGCTGACCGCGACTTGTCCGTCAAGCTCGCACGCCAGGCACTGGCTGCGCCCTTGAGCCCGAACGAGAAGGCCTGGTTCCTGGAGCGGCTCGGCACCGATTTGCGCCGCCTGCGGCGCTGGCAGGACGCGCAGGCCGTGGCGGCGCAGGGCCTGGCCCTGTCAGGCATCGATGCCGCACAGCGCGTTCGGTTCGCCACCCAGGCGGCCTATGTCTTGCAGGGCCTGCACCAGCCCGACCAGTCACTGCGTGTCTTTGACGAGCAGATCGTCAAGGCGCTGCCCGAGCTTTTGAAGTCCCCCGAAGCGCAAACCCGACGCGTTGCGGTCGACGCCCTGCGCATGCGGGGCGCAGCGCTGCTGGCCGTGCCGCGCCGGCCCGAAGCCATGGAGCAACTGACCCAGGCGCTGCGCCTGTACGACCGACTCCAAGACGCCGAAGGAAGGGCCGAGACCCTGCACGTGATTGCGGCGCTGCGCTTTGCTGGCGGCGATGCGCCCGAGGCGGAGCAGGCGGAACAGCAGGCCATCGACATTGCGACGCAGGGCCAGGTCCAAGGCGTGCTGGCAAAGATGTACCTGCTGAAATCCTATTTCCAGGGCCAGCGCGAGCAGGGCGAGGAGTACGCAAGCACGCTGCGCGCTGCGCGCGATGCCGCCGTCGAGGAAGGCGACGATTTCATCCAGGCGATGGTCACGTTCAACCTGAGCGCGGTGGCGATCCAGCGCAAGGACTGGGCTGAAGCGCTGCGCCTGACCGACGCCGCGGTTCCTGCCTTCATCAAGATCGGCGATCTGAACATGGCCGACATGAGCCGGGGCAACCATGGCATTGCGATGAACCGTTCGGGCCGCCCCGAAGGGATCGAGCTGCTGCGCCAAGCGGGCCGGAGCATCGCCAAACGCCCGGGGCAAGAAATCACATCGGTCGCCATGCAACTGGCGCTCGCAGAAGAGCTCGCCCTCAACCGCAACTTTGAGCAGGCCTACGCGGCGCAGCTTGAATACCAGCGCCGCAGCGACGCGTTGCGCAGCGCCGCCGACCAGAAGCGCATCGCCGAGGCCGAGGCCGCCTACCAGGCCGATCGGCAGCAGCGCCAGATCGACGCGTTGCAGCTCGAGGGCGCCGAACAGCAGCGCTTTCGCTGGTTGTGGGTGCTGGTGGGCGTTCTCGGTGTGGCCGTGGCCGCGGTGGCCGCCATCAGCCGCTTCTATCTCAAGCGGGCCTACAGCGCCATGCACGACATGGCACTGGAAGACCCGCTCACCGGACTGCACAACCGCCGCTACCTGAGCAGCCGCATCGCCGAAGATCTGGCCCAGGTGCGCCGCCAGTTCCAGGAGACCGGCCTGTTGCGCCGCGCGCGCGAGCATGTGCCGGCCACCAGTGCCGCGTTTCTGCTGATCGACATGGACCACTTCAAGACCATCAACGATGAGCATGGGCACGCGGCCGGCGACGCCGTGCTCAAGCAGGCCGCGGCCGTGCTGCGCAGCGTGGTGCGCCAGTCCGACATGCTGGTGCGTTGGGGTGGCGAGGAATTCCTTGTCTTTGCCCGGTTGAAAGTGCCCAGTGAGGCCGAGGACCTGGCCGAGCGCATCCGCGCCCAGATGGCGGCGCACGCCTTCGTGATCGGTGAGGGCGTGACGCTGCGCAGGACCTGCTCGGTCGGCTTCGCCTGCTATGCGGTGTCGATGCAGGGCGCTGGCGGTGTAGAGACGGCGCCCAGCTGGGAGAGCGTCGTCAGCCTGGCCGACCAGTGCCTTTATGCCGCCAAGGCCAGTGGGCGCAATCTCTGGGTGGGCATCCAGCCGAATGGTCCTGTCAGCTCGGGCCCCGCGCAGTTGCAGGCGCGGGCCGGTGTGGAGCAGGGCTACTTTGCGATGGCGCACAGCGCGGGGCGCGAGGTGCTCTGGGCGGGTGCCTGACCGCAGCCTTTGATCGCGCTTCCCCGGGCCCATGACACACAAAAGAAAGGGGCGCTCCATGCAAATGGGCGCCCCTGGTGGCTGCCGGGACTCCGCCCCGGCGGTGCTTCAGCTTACGGCGTGCAGCGATAGACCATCACGTCATCCAGATACCAGCCGACCTGGCCACCGCAACCGTCGCTGCCCATCTCGAAGCGCAGCTTGACCTTGTCGTTGGCCGTTGCGTAGGGGGCCAGATTGACGATGGATCGACCCCAGGAGCCAGCCGCCGTCACGCTGCCGGCATCCGTGCCCGAGAAGGCCGGTTGGCCGGCCAGCGGGCTGGTGTTGGTTGCGGCCGAGGCCAGGGTCCTGTTGTAGGGGTTGAAGATGAAGTCGACCGCCTTGACCAGGGTCCAGGCGCCGCCATTGACGCTGATCTTGAGATTGCCGCCGTCATAGCCGGTCTCCGTGGCAACCCAGTGATCGAAGGTGAGTCGCGGCGCGGTGGCGCCCGCCGGGATCGTGATCTCCGGGCTTTCCAGGCGCATCAGGCCCGACTCGTCTCCGCCCACTTGGCAGGTGCCGATGTTGGGGTCGGCCGCCGCAATCGCGTAACCGGCGCGTCCGCTCGGCAGATTGTTGACAACACCCCAGTCGCGCGCGGTGAACTCCGGCTGGCTCCCCACATGGGTGACTGCCCATTTGAGGCCGCCCTTCTTGCCGCCATCAAAGCTGTCCGACGCGATGGCCGTGGCATTACCAGCGGCACACAGGGCCGGCGGATTCTGCTGCAGAACCGTCGTGTAGCTGCAATGGTTGGGTGTGCGCAACTCCACGGCGGCTGTCATCTTCGCAACCTGCGCGCAGTCCGCGGCTGTGATCACCTCGCCCGAGACGCCGGCCGAGGCGGCCGCCGTGGTCAAGGCGTTCAGGCTGACGCCGACGAGGTCCTGGCAGGACTGCTCCACGGCGTCGGCATGGGCCGCGAAACCGCTGGCAGGGTTCTGGTAAACGCTTTGGGCGCGCCAGTAGATGTGGGCCGCTTTGGTCAAGCCGATGCCGGTGACGGTCTGGCCGTTGTAGGTGCCGCCATCGACCAGCAGCGCGTAGCCGTGGTTGGGGATGCCGGAGTTGCTGTGTACGCCGCCCTGGTCGCTGTTCGCATCGCCGACGTTGGTGCAGGTGTACTGGGTGTCCGAGACCTTGCCCGCATTGCCATAGCAAGTGGGGTTGTACATGTCGCGGATGGCGCCGCCGAAGGCCGATGAATCTTCGCCGATCAGCCAGCGAACCGAGTTGTCCGTACCCGGGCCACGTTGCAGCGAAGCAGTCACGCTGCCGGCGGCCTGCGCCTTGAGTGCCGTGCCATCAGCCTGCAACATGGACAGCGAGGGGATCGTGATGGTGGCATCGTCGCCGCTCATGTTGATGGCGCCGGCCGCGTTGTTGCCGATGATGACGCCGATGGCGCCGTTCAGCTGGGCGTTCTTGGCCTTGATCGCGAAGCTGCAAGTGCCGCGGTCCATGAAGGCCAGCTTGCCGGCCACGGCCGCAGCGTTCACGAAGGGGGTTTCGCAACCGTCGTTGGCCGTGCCGGAGCCGTCATTCACGACCACCACCGAGGTGGAAGGAATGCTGAAGGTCTGCGGACCGAAGGCTGCCGTGCCTGCCGACTTGAGGCCGGCAATCGCGGCCGGAGCGGTCACCACGATCTGCGTGGCGTTCGTGAAGGCCGTGCAGGCGTTGGCCGTGCGAAGCGCGTCGGGTGTGTCGCCCCCACGGCCGTTGATGCGGTCCACGGTCTCGCCCCAGATGTCCGAGTAGGCCTCGTTCAGAGCGCCCGGCTGGTAGGCGTAGATCAGGGCGTCGGTGTACTGCGTGTAGGCGTGGCCCCACTCGTGCGCGGTCACGTCGTCGGTCGTCGTGCCGGGGCAGAAGGAAATGTAGGTGCCGTTCCACGAGGCGTTGGGGCAGGGGTCGGAAGTCGTGGAGCCACGATCGAAGATCGAGTCCATGGTCGCGCCCTGTCCGTTGAAGGCGTCGCGGCCAAAGGCGTTCTTCATCAGGTTGTAGATCTCGGCCGAGGCTTGGATCATGTTGTCGGCTTCGGTCGTTCCCGTCGGGAAGGCATTGCCTTCGACCCAGAACGGCGTGTTCGGATAGTTGGGGCCTGGGTGCGCCTGCCCGACGGCGTCGAAGGCGCGGCGGTTCAAGTTCTCGTGAATACCGGTGATCTTGTCAACGACCTTGCCCGAGTGGGCATCGACGTAGACGAACTCGCGCACATTGCTGCCATTGCCCACCTCGACCTGCCAGACCAGATGGCTCGGGCCTTGAATGTCCTGGGCCAGCCCTTCCCGATAGATCATCAGCGTGGGCTTGGTGGCGGAGAGCTCAACGGAGCGTCCGAGATCCGCCAGCACGCGCGACTTGGCGGTCTGGATGGCCGAATCGGCGGAGCGCGTGGGCGTGGCAGCGACCGTGATCCCGGGCACGAAGGTGCCATTCACGACCGCGAGCGTGTCCGAGCCGTCGAAGTGGGCCTTCAGTTCGGCGCCGAACACCGGCAGGCCGTGATAGACCTGCGGATAGGTGATGTGGGTTCGGCCCTGCTGGTCTTTGTCCACGCGAGCGGCGCCGAGTTCAGTTTGGGCGTTGCTGATGCCGAAGAGGCCGCCGTAGCTGCTGAGGAACTGGCGCGAGGTGCTGTCCCGGCTGGCATCGGTGACGACGGCGCGAGCCATGCTCTTGGCGGTTCTTCCACGAGCCGGCTCGACGCTTGGCGCCAGGCGCACGAAGTTGGCGGCACCCGTGGCGCTGCTGTACGACAGTGCCGGGCTGGCGCCGGTGCTGGCGGTGAGGCGGTCAATCGCCTCGCGTTGGCCCGCAAGGGAATTCTGGGCCTGAGCCTGGGCTGCAAAAGCCAGGCTCAGGGACAGTGCGATCAGGGACAGGGGGAAACAACGGGTCTTGGCCATGTACAACTCCTTGGTGCAGCGCCATGGCTGCACTCACATAGACGGAAGAGGGTTGGGGCGCGGTCGCGCCCCGTGGAGGTCGATCAATTCGAGATCGAGATCGAGATCAGACGCTGCGGCGACGCAGGGCGAGCAGACCTGCCAGGCCGAGGCCGGCCAGCATCCAGCTCGCGGGTTCGGGGACCGCGCTGATGGCCGTGCCGACCGTGAAGTTGTCGAGACTGGCATACAGGGATTGACCCGGGGCGCTGATGCTCAGCGAGGTGATTGCCATGTCTGACACAAAGCCCCGGTAGCTGTCGGCCATCGAAGCGGGTGTGAAGGACACCGTGGTGCCATCGCTCAGCGTGACGGCGACCGACACGGCCTGGAATTCGTCGGAGAGGTTCGTGGTGAAGAAGTTGCCGCCCACGGCGGTCACGTTGCCGCCGGTGAAGTTGATCGTCAGGGCTTGATCGATCTGGTTGGTGCCGAGGAAGCCGCCTTCAAGATAGATACCGTCAGACGCGGAAGCCGAGTACGAGAAGCCTGCGCCCGAGAAAACGGCCGGCGTGCTGCCCGCCGGACTGGCCAGGCCGGTGAAGGCCTCTGTGTAGGCGCCTGCGGCGACCTGCGTCATGAACGACGCGGCGTTGGCGTAGGTGGTGGTCCCCGCCTGCGCGGCGGCACACAGGGCTGTCAGCGCGAATGCCGACAGGAGTTGCTGAGGTTTCGACATTCGGTTGCCTTCAGATGAAATGTTACGAAAGGCAAACCATAGCGATCCGTCCGATCCAGCCGAACCCCTAATACCGCGAGTTTGACGGGAGCAATTTCCCTGATTGCTTCAGGCCGCTGCGCCGATCAGGCTCGCGATCCGCTCGTCGCTGAGCCGCACCGGGAAGCTCGCCATCGGCAGGATCGAGGTGACACGGTGCGTGTCCAGCGCGGTGTCGCGGGTGGCCGGGGTCATGCGGGGCTCGCCATTGGCGTTGGTCAGCACGCTCACCAGCGGCTGGTGCGCCTTCTCGCCGTTCTTGACCACGAGCCCCATTTCACCCGAGGCCAGCTTCACCAGCGTGCCCGGCGGGAAGATGCCGAAGGCCTTGATCAGGGCCGAGGCCAGGGGGCTGGCGTCGGCCATCTGGTGCAGCTCGCGGCCGGCCTGCAGGGCGCTCATGGCTTCGCGGGTGGCGCGAGCCGAGAGCCGCGCGGTATACACGTCGGCAAAGCGCAGCATCTCGGCCAGCTCGGCGATGTCGGTGATGCCGTGCGGATAGCCGCTGCCATCGGGCAGCTCATGATGCTGGAGCACAGCCTGCAGCCAGTCGGAGTCCGTCACGCCGGCGGCGCTGAGCATTTCCACACTGCGCAGCGGATGGTTCTGGATCTGGTCGCGCTGCTGGCCCGTCAGCGGCGAGACCTGGCTCGACAGCCGTGCCTGCAGGTCCAGCATACCGAGGTTCATGGTGAGCGCGGCCTGGAAGGCGCGGCGCTGCGAGCTCGGGTCCCAGCCCAGATAGCGGGCGGCGGAAAGGCAGGCAGTGGCCGCGTGGATCGAATGGCTCACGCCGTAATGCCCGGCCATCGATTCGGGCTGCCGCACGATCTGCGACAGCGCCACTTCGGGCGCGCAGTCGATCAGCTCCAGCAGCAGGCCGGTGGCGTTGTTCACCGCCGCGGCGAGTTGCGAGGGTTCGGCCAGCAGGGCCTGGCGCACGTCCTGCTGGGTGCGACTCCAGTCCGAGGGCAGGCGCGCCATGCGCAGGGCCGGGTCTTCCTGGCGCTGCTTGACCGAGGCGACCAGCTCGCTGGCATCGACCACGGCGCCGCGGCGGAACAGATCGGCCAGGTGATCGGCGTCCTGGATGATCTGGCCTCTGGCCAGCAAGAGCACGCGCGAGTTGTCGCGGACGCTGAACGGCAGTGCTTGACCAAGGACGATACGGTCCTTGACTGCCGCGAGGGGACAGACTCGCATGAACTCCCTGGGGATTTGTCGTTATGGGTTGCGGCCCGACTGTAACTGGCGCGCAGCCTGCTCCTGTGCGGGATGACACGCATGGGCTTCGCCCCGCGCCGCGGCCACAAGTTCCTCCAGGATGCCGGGAGGCGTGGTGGGCGTGATCCGCATCACAGCGGCCCTTGAGCGCTACCCATTGCCGCTCTTTTCGTAGAACCGGAAGGTCTCGAGGCCACTCCCGTGGCCTGACTCAGGGCTCCGATGCCCATGGTGCTGAGACCCTCGAAAGGAAGAAGAAGGCGAAACGTCCAGCATAACCCTGAGGGTTTGTTGCCCTTAACGATTGCCACGGGAAAGCACTGATGGCTGATTGCCGAAGGGTGCGGGGAGACCCTGAAGCCGGCACGAAGAATCACCCGCATAGTCAGCTCACGCGAAGCGTTAAGAATTCACGCTTCATGCCACTTTTCGTCCTTTGTTGGTAGTTGCAAGGAACCTAGCCATGACACCGAAGTTCAACGATTTTCTGTTGAGCGGCGTTTTCGCCGTCTCCATGTTCGCCTCGGCCTCCAGCCAGGCGTCTGACCAGATCGCTGCCGTCACAGCCGCTTCGACGACGTCGAAAATGGCAACGCTGCTGACCCCGACGGCCGGCACGCCGCAGGTCGTGTTCGACAACATGACGGCGATCCAGGAAGGCGCCCCCGGCGCAGCGGCCTCGGCCACCAGCTCCACGCCCAACACCTTCATGGGCCAGGGCTACACACTGGCCGCCGGCACCACCTCCATCACGGGCTTCGACCTGTTCCCCGTCAATCTCTCCGGCACCACGTTCACAACGCTGAAGATGAATGTCTTCGTCTGGGGCGGGGTCAACATGGGCACCGTGAATGCCGCCAACCCGGCCTTCAGCAATTTGCTGGGCAACTTTTCGGTGACCAGCGAGCCCGGTAGCTTCGACTCCGGCTTTTTCTATTCCTTCAACGGGGTCACGCTGGACACGCCGATTGCACTGAGCGGCACCACCATCGGCCTGACCTTCAATATCCAGGGCAGCACCGACGGCGTGAACTTTTCGAACGTCAACAGCCTGACCTCGATCATTGCCAATGGCGTGGCGCCTACGGTGGGCTCGGCGGTGTTCAACGGCTACTACCGCAATGCCAACAACGAAACCAACGGCAACTTCACGTCCACCCTCAAGTCCTTGGGGCTGACCAACCAAAGCCTTGGCGTGCGCATCTACGGCGAGAACGTCTCGGCCGTACCGGAACCCGGCATCTACCTGATGATGGGCCTGGGCCTGGCCGTGCTGGCCATCGCGCGCCGCCGCAAGACCCAGGCGTAAAGATCGTTCGCGCCTGACCCCACAACGCCGGGCCCTGCCCGGCGTTGTTGCGTCCGGCCCCGGGAAATGCCTGCCGGAAGCCCTGTTGGAGGGCGGCGACAATCCGCGCCACTTTCTTCACATCCTGCCGAAACGGAGCCCCGTTTGAACGCCACCGTAGAGCCCTCTCGCAGCAACAGCAGCGCGGGCCACACCATCCTCGGGCACCCCGACGCCCTCTTCGTCCTCTTCTTCACCGAGATGTGGGAGCGCTTCAGCTATTACGGCATGCGCGGCCTGCTGACGCTGTTCCTCGTCTCGACCTATGCCCAGGGCGGCTGGGGCTGGACGCGTGAAAGCGCCGGCTCGCTCTATGGCTGGTACACGCTGGTCGTGTACGCCACGCCCATCCTGGGCGGCTATTTGGCCGACCGCGTGCTTGGTCTGCGCCGTGCGGTCGTGATTGGCGGCCTGATCATCGCAGCGGGTCACATCTCGCTGTTCATGGACACCGTACCAACCTTCTACCTCGGCCTCGGCCTGGTGTGCTTTGGCACGGGTCTGTTCAAGCCCAACATTTCGGCCATGGTCGGCCAGCTCTATGGCAAGGGCAACGAGAACGGCCGCGACGCCGGCTACACCCTGTTCTACATGGGCGTGAACGCGGGCGCCTTCTTCGGCATCCTGCTCTGCGGCTACATCGGCGAAAAGATCAGCTGGAACTACGGCTTCGGCCTGGCCGGCGTATTCATGATCCTCGGCGCCCTGCAGTTCTGGATCGGCCAGGGCATCTTCGGCAGCATCGGTGGCAAGCCGACCCAGGTGGAAGACGCGGCGGCTCCGGCCCAGGTGCGCGAGGCGGACGAGGCGCCGGGCCACGTCGTCGCCGACCGCCTCAAGGTCATCGCCGTGCTGTCCTTCTTCACCATCTTCTTCTGGTTTGCCTTCGAGCAGGCTGGCGGCTCCATGACCATCTTCGCGGCGGACTACACCGACCGCGTGCTGATCGGCACGGGCGGCTTCCTGTTCAAGATCATCAACAGCCTGATGACGATCATTCCGGCAGCCGTGCTGACCTTCCTGCTGATCCAGCTCGTGCGTGGCTCGGGCAAGCGTTACCGACTCTCCAGTCTGCTGTTGACGCTGGCCATGGCGGGCATCTGGGCCGCTTCGCTGTGGATGCTGAATCGCGAATTCGGCCTGGACCAGACCGAGGTGCCAGCCACCTGGTTTGGCGTGCTGAATTCCTTCTTCCTCGTCATCCTGGCGCCGATGTTCTCGAAGATGTGGACCAAGTACTGGAACCCCACGGCGCCGATCAAGTTCGGCACGGGCCTGATCCTGCTGGGCCTGGGCTTCGGTGCTCTGGCCTTTGGAGCGATGGGCATCGCACCGGGTGCGCAGACCGCCAAGATCAGCATGATCTACCTGATCCTCGCCTACTTCCTGCACACCATGGGTGAGCTGTGCGTCTCACCGGTGGGACTGTCCTACATCAGCAAGCTTTCGCCGACCAAGTTGCTGGGCCTGATGTTCGGCATCTGGTACTTCTTCACCGCCCTTGGCAACAAGCTGGCCGGCACGATGAGCGCCTACATCGATCACATCTCGGCCAGCGTCGGGCTTGGCGGCTTCTTCCTGATCCTCTGCCTGGTTCCGGTGGGCGCCGGCTTGCTGTCGATGGCTCTCAACAAGTGGATGGTCAAGCGGATGCACGGCATCCACTGATCGATCAAGAACTTTCCAGCACCCTCAAAAGCTCGCGGCCATAGGCCTCGAGCTTTTTTGTTCCCACGCCGCTGATGCCGCCCAGCTCGTCGAGCGTGGACGGTTGCTGCTTCGCCATTTCGGCCAGCGTGACGTTCTGGAAGATCACATAGGCCGGCAGGCCATGCTCCTTGGCCACCTCGGAGCGCCAGGCTTTCAGCGCCTCGAAGCGCACGAGCTGTTCGGCGTCCAGGTCCAGCGCCTCGGTCTTGGCGCGCGCCGTCTTGGTCCGGGTCGTGTTGCCACGCGCCGCCTTGACGGGCGCTGTCGGCACACGCAGCTGCAACTCCACGCCGCCGCGCAGCACCTCACGCGCCGAGTCGGCCAGCACGAGCGTCTGGTACTCGCCTTCGGTGAAGACATGACCTAACGCGATCAATTGACGCAGTACGGCACGCCACTGTTGGTCGCTCAGATCCGCGCCAATTGCCCAGGTGGACAGGCTCTGGTGGTGGTACTGCGTCACCTTGTCCGTCACCTTGCCGCGCAGCACGTCGATCAGATGGCCGGCACCAAAACGCTGGCCGCCGTTCTGATGAAAACGATAGATGCAGGAGAGCAGCTTGCGCGCCGCGTCGGTGGCGTTCCAGGTGGCCGGCGGGTTCAGGCAGTTGTCGCAGTTGCCGCATTCGGTACTGCTTTCGCCGAAATACCCTAACAGCCTGACTCGACGGCAATCGGTCGCTTCGGCCAGCGCCAGCAGCGCATCGAGTTTGCCGCGCTGGCCCTTCTTGAATTCTTCTCCCGCCGGGCTCTCGTCGATCATGCGGCGCTGGTTCACCACATCGGCCAGGCCATAGGCCATCCAGGCGTTGGCCGGCGCGCCATCGCGGCCCGCGCGGCCGGTTTCCTGGTAGTAGCTCTCGATGTTCTTGGGCAGATCCAGGTGGGCGACGAAGCGCACATCGGGCTTGTCGATGCCCATGCCGAAGGCGATGGTGGCCACCATCACGATGCCGTC
>Ga0164241_10006015_pt1 | contig 11161 bp, 12 predicted proteins | sample OricomyardsoilBY_FD_108780 | JGI IMG/M metagenome (GOLD analysis project Ga0164241, IMG submission 108780) | Backyard soil microbial communities from Emeryville, California, USA - Original compost - Back yard soil (BY) | ecosystem: Environmental > Terrestrial > Soil > Unclassified | place: USA... | reverse complement strand
CTTTTTCCCCAATAGTCCAACTTCTAATGTTTTTGCCATCTTCAAGAGAGGAGATTATAATTTAAAGATTTTATAGAATTCTTCTCTTGCAAAATTTTGATTTATTAAGATACAATTATCAATTAAAAATAACCGGGGGACCTCTTGCCAAATTTTAAAAAAATAATAGAACGGATCACCAGTTATTTTTGAAATTATAAAGCTATTAGAAGGTTTCAATACTTTTTTATGAACTGCGAACCAACGCTTTTTGTTATCATCAATAGAGATAAAGACAATTTTATAATGATTGCCCATATAATCTATTTCATCCGAATTTAATTTATTGATGGTGGCAAGGCAAGGCTCGCACCATGATGCCCAATAGTATAGTATTACTTTACCCTGGTTTTGCAAGAGAGTGTCTTGTCCCTCGCCAATTATTGTTCCAGAATAATTGCTGAGTTGTTCTTTATTAAACAAGGGCAAAATATTTTTATTCAATAAATTGAATTTAGCTTTTAAAGTTTCTATAGTTGTTTTCTCAGTATCAGAAAATGAATATTCATTTTCAAATTCATTTAATTTCTTCAAAATTACACCTGCATTGACTGAACCGGTATCACCATTTATTAAATTAAAAAAATATTGATACCCTGTATATTTCTTGATAAGGGTATCTCTGAACAGAGGTTCTTTATTGAATAAACTATTCAAATCGGTATTAGTTGACGTTTTTAATTCTTCATTGAAAAAAACTCTTAGAAATACTCGTCCAGCTTGGACTTGCAACCAATACCCAGGATTGGTAATTTTGATATTTCGCTTGACCAATTCAGCAATTTTATCAAATTGATAATCCGCTTTGATATTAATGGGCAAAACGTAAAAATCAGCAAGCGCTGCTATAAATAATTGGGTTATGGCCGATTTCATATCATTAGATATTCCATATCTAATTTTTATTTTAGTTTGCGATATGAATTTTAATGTCCTGTTAATATATTTTCCCAATGAATCGGCCAAAACAAGAAATTCATCAAACGTAGGATTCCGGTAATATTGAATAGATGTTTCCTGCAAGTGGTTCTCAAAATTAATAATCAACTGGTTAACATTATTGCTACCACTTATTTTAAAAATATCACCGGTACTATTAAGAGTTCCATGGATTGTTTTACCAGGGGCTGCTAATAGTTGCGTATTGAGGAGAGAAATAATTTCAGGTTTTTTTATTTTAACGACACATTTATAAACATCATCTCTCTGAGAGCAGAAAAAACTTTGCCAATCATCAGTTAATTGATCACTAAATTTCCATGCGGAAGGATTTTTAAAAGCCAGGCCTTTCGAAGTAAATACAATATTAAAATCCTGAGCCATTAAGGAATATTGAAATATTACTAATGCAAAAAATATTACTAAGGATTGGAAAGGATATTTCATCAATTTCAGGTTAATAAAGTAATAAATAAAGTAATGCCTTCGCATCCAGGCATTACTTTATGTTGAAGAGTAAGGACTGTCTAGTATCCAGTACATGATGGGCCAGCTACCACTCCCCCGTGAGTGCTACAGGCCGCAGACTGGTTGGTGGCACTACAACTTGCAACCTCATAAAGATTTCCGTCATTGCATTTAACTTTCCAAACCAGTCCACTCCCATCTCCACCTAAAATCATTTTCAATTGACTTCGTGTCAATACTTCAGCATTTAAACTTTGAAGATTTAATTTTAATTTTTTCATCTTTTAATTTTTTTAAGATGTTTGTAAAAAATAAGACTTTATCAAGCGTAGATAAAGAATATTTCTTATTGTTCTTATCCCGGGTTTTAAACAGCAGGAAAATATTTTAAATGGGTTACACTCCAATGACTACACATTCTTTTTCTCAGTTCAATACCAACCATCCGATGCACTTTCATTTCTTATGATAGCAACCTTTTATTTAAAAATCTATAGGGTTGATAACAACATTATTTTATTAGCTTGTCAAGTATTTTTGTAAAAGATTCGGTTTTTGAAGGCATTGGGGCATTTGCATCTATCACCGTTTTGCCTTTCCCTATAATTATATAGCGGGGTATTGAAAATAGGTTGAAATAATTTGCAAACCCGCTTTTAAAATTTTGCAGTATTAAAAAATTATTTGTTTCTATATTCAGTTCTTTACTTTTATTTTTCCAGTCCTCTACATTTTTGTCAAAAGACAAATAAATAAAATCAATTTTATTTTTATATTTTTCTTCGAGTTCTTTACTATATTTCATTTGAGCAATACATGGTTTGCACCAGGATGCCCAACAATCAATTACAATCGGTATTTTGTCAATTAATTTATCTAAATACGTAGTATCCTTTGAAGAAATAATTTTTGATTCCAGGGCTTCGGTGAAAGAAATTGATGCCGCTTTTGGCTGGCTCTTTATCAAAGAATCAATAAGAAAAACGTATTTTTTATTGGTACAAATAGATCGGTATTTTTTTAAAGTTTTTGAACTGATGGTTTTATGCAGTCTAAGTTGGGTCTTTAATAGTTTCGTTGAGAAGTAATCCTTAATATTATTATCCTTAATCAGGGAATATGCATTTAGTAAATGAAGGTTTTGCCCATCTGTATATATAGAATCTTTATTAAAATTCGCTTTGAAAATGTCCGTAAAAGTTTGTAAATACGCAGAATAAAATGCTGTGTTTTTAAATAAATCATAATTATTTTTCTCAAATTGATATAGCGAATCAATATACTCTTTGGGCAAGTCATTTAAATCTATTTTAAAACCTGGAATCAGAAAGGGTGAAATTAACTTTGATAAATAGCTGTATTTATTTTCTGCAATTGCATATTTTAAAGCAATTGGGGAGAGAGGGTTGTCAGCATTGTATCTTATTATATAATTTCTTCTGCCGATATATTGATTGGTCGCATCTTGAAAAAAGATTTTAATTTTATTGTTGCCTGCTTTAAAAAATAAGTTATCATGATGCAATGCACCATGTAAATAAGCCAATGAATCAAAAAGCCCCAAATTAGCCTGACTTTTACCCTTATAAGCCATTTTGAAATTCCACGGGCTAAGAAGGCTATCTCTTAAAAAGCGCTGACCAGGTAAATATTTTTCACAAAAGACATTTACGGTATCATTCGGCGATATTATAATTTCATGGCCCCAGCCGTCTCCGATTATTGCGCATGTGGGGCTGTTGATTTTATAACTGACAGTGGTAGTAACAGTGTCGTTGTTTTTTGTAACATTCAATATTTTGCTTTCAAGATAATTATCATCCATAAGATCGTCATGAAAACGTATTATATCAAAATAAAAATTATTTTTCATATTCTCTTTGGCAATTGCCTGATAATTTACAATCGCATATTGAGCATACAAGTGATTAGTATAGAGGCTAAGAAAAAACAAAAAATAGCACACAACAATCCTCATTCGATTTGTATTTAGTTATTAATGTATAGAATGATAAAACCATCAATAAGAGGCTCTTTTTTGATATGTAAAAGCCTCTTGTTAAAAGAACACTTTTTTAGTAATCAGGGCAATCGATATCACAACAAGCATCATTAGAAGCACACCAGTCATCAGCAGCTCCCTGGCATTCTGCGGCAGTTGTATTGGTACAGTAATAATAATCACCGGCATAAGGATAGCCAGCGCAGGTGGTAATGGCGCAGCGTGGCCTATCTGGGCCACTACCATCATCCCCGCCCAAATAGTTTTTAATTGAGCCCTTGTCAATACTTCAGCGCCTTCAAGTTGCTGAAGATTTAATTTTAATTTTTTCATCTTTTAATTTTTTTAGATGTTTATTAAAAATAAGACTTTATCAATTGTAGATAAAGAATATTTCTCTTTGTTAATACTCGAGTTTAAACAGAAAGAAAATAGTTTAAATTAGCGATGCTGTATATCTCAGGCAACTGGTTACCATTTATAAAAAAAGTGGGTGTAAAAGTAATTTCTGTTTTATCGCACCACTCCTGCATAGCTTTTATTTTATCGCCTTGCATCTTTAATTCTCCATTCATTGGGTATTTATTGGCAAAAGCTGCATAATCTTTCTTCTCGGCAAGATACCAGATATCCAATGCCTGCTTTGTTTTTTCTTCATCTCCTTTTTCTGCAATAGCCAATAAGTGTTTTACAGGAAGCGCCATCATATCAAATAAATTTTATGCTTTCGATTAACCTTTCGTGTAAGTCCCTTTAAACTTTGACGGTATTTTTTCCATAATTTATTATCTACTGCATAATTTCCACTCTGGTTAACGTTGTTCCGATTTGTAGTTCGCTATGCTTAAATAGCATAAATAACAATTTAATCTTCTTTTAATAGTTTGTTAAATAAAACAAGCAATTCCCCATCACCTGGACGCGGCGCATCAGTGGAGATCAATTTTCCATACTTATCGTATAAATAATACCTCGGTATTGTACTTAAATTCATCTTTTTTAATAGATCGTTCGTTGGGTTAACAAGTAAATAACTATTTTCTGTTCCTAACTTTTCCTCCTTCGCTGCTTTCAGCCACGCTTCTTTAGACTGGTCAATTGACACATAGACAAACTTTATTTTAGCAGTACCAATTTTTTTTATCAGAGCCGGGTAATTAGAAAATTCATATCGGCATGGTGCACACCAACTCGCCCAGAAATCAATAAATATTAACGAATCCTTTAAACGGGAAATAATATCAGAAAATTTATATGAAATCCCATATTCATCAATAATTTTATTCCTGTTAAGAACAGAATAATCAAGCGAGGCTATTTCATCCGATAATACTTTTTCATACGTGGGATTTTTAATTTGTTTAATAAGGGCAGCTAAATTTGCCTTATTCTTCACGTACAGAGAATTAAAGTTATTTTTTAAGTAAATATATTTTACTACCGAAGCCGCGTGTTTGTCAAAATTTGCATCTGCTATTGAATCAATAATGAAAGCATCATCTTTTAATTTTGTATTTTTCTCCTTGTATAGCAAATACTGATATAAAGCACCGTGCCAGGCATAATTACAATTGCTATAAATGTTGCTCATGTCTATGTTGAGTTTAAAATACTTGGCTTTTATCAATGAATCTATCAGGTTGCGCTTATGAATGTATAAGAAGATTTTAATATAGTGGTCAAATTTTACGTAGTCTCTTATAAAATTTTTGAAATCATCTGTTACGGGGTTTGCTTTAAAATAGTCTTCCGAAAATTTTTTAGTTTTATCATAAATGTTAATCAATGCCTGTAAGTTATTAGCAACAGATGTTTCTTCTATCAGACCATTTATCTGATTGGCCTTTTCCCAATATAAAAGCGGGAGTTTATTTCTTACAGCTTCCTGAAAAAAAGTAATTTCATTATTGCGTATCTCATTTTTAGAAAACAGAGAATAATATTTTATGCCGTTATTATCATAGCCCTCCTGATCTTTTATATAAATAGTATCCCCGCTTTTAAGTATGAACGGAATGTGCGTATCCCCGGAATAAAATAATTCCCTACTTTCATCCATCTTTACGGATTGAAAAAAATGGCTGACTGACTTTAATATGAAGATATTTAGTTCGTCATGAACAGCTAAAAATGGAGATCGCACAAACCCAGGCCTGGCATAATTTGACTGGTTAATAAAGTTGACATTATAAATACTGTCATTAACTGGTTGACTAGGTCTGTTGCTTTCAATTTTTATCGCCGTTCCACTACTTTTATTCGCTTGGCAGCCAATCAAAGGTGTACTGTTTAAAATTAATAAAACAACAGCGCAATAAGTTTTAATAGACGCGACTTTAGAAATGACCATGTGCCTTTTTGAAATTTTTATAAAGGCTGCTTTGTCAAAGCAGCCCATAGTTTAAGAAGATTAAATTCCATACCAACTGGCTGAACTGCAATTATCGCAACACCAATGTGCACCTGCTCCCCATGCATTTGCATAATCTTGTGCATCTTGACTAGAAACATTATAGGTCACAACCGGCCCTCCGGATGCACTACCATTTGGATAGTAGTAGGCACAGGTTCCACCACTGCTTCCATCTCCTCCCAAAATTTGTTTCAATTGGCTTCTAGTCAATACTTCAACCCCATCAAGTTGCTGAAGATTTAATTTTAATTTTTTCATCTTTTCATTTTTTTACAACTTCAATTCACCATTCATCGGGTATTTATTTGCAAAAACCATATAATCTTTTTTCTCCGCCATGTACCAATCGTCCGATACCTGTTTTGTTACCTCTTCATTTTTGTTCAAACTGTTATTGGTGGATGCTCTGCTTCAAACCATCAAGAATGGCGCGAATCAAAGATTTTTTTTCAATATTTGTTCTAAAGAATTGAAATCCTGTGAGCCGCCACGAAATATTATTTTACCATCCGGGGCGATTAATAGGGTAGTTGGGTAACTATTAATTCTAAAAGAATTGCTTATAGATTGATTTGGTTTGAAAGGATCATAAAGATTAATCCAATCCATGCAGTATTTTTTTATTGCTGCTTTCACTACCTCCGTATCCTTGTCCTGACAAGCGACGCTTACCAAAACAAGATTTTTGTATTGCCCATGAATTTTGCGAAGACTTGGAATAAGTGCAATACAGGGGCCACACCAGGTTCCCCAAAAATCAATCAAAACAAATTTTCCCCCATAATCATCTAAGTTAAATATAGCTCCGTTCAACGCATGGCTTGTAATCTTCGGGGCATAAAATCCTTTTTCGTATCCTGTTTCTTTTAAATTACGTTTACCCATATATTCAATATATAAAGAATCTCCGTAAGGCGTTATACCATTAATCTTAAATCTAGAATTCCCTGAAAAAATGGTTTCTCCTGTTTTATAAAAATCCAATGCATTTGTATTTAAAGGGAACTTTTCATCCGGTTTAATGATTGAAAAAACTGTTTCGCTGTCATACACAGCCCTTGGTGTTGGCATAGCAGCAGCAACTATATATTTTTTATCTTTAAAAGAAAAACTTCCCAGCCTGTATTCAGATAATCTGAATATAATAAAATATTTTTGTTCAATAGGGTTTACATATTTCAAGCTTCCACGATTAAAATCAGGTCTTAAATAAAGATTTCTTTCAATTTCCTGGTTTTTATAAGTGTATTTAAAATGAAGAGGTTGTTCCAGCGTTTTCATGTCTTTTTGAACAAAGCTATCGTTGTAGTTATATTGGTAATCATCGGAAAAATTAAGATTATTGTTTGTGTCAATAATACAAATTCGCTCTCCGGTGTTTTTATCTCCTATAATCAAATAAAATGTTTTATTTAACGAGTTATTTTTCCCAAAATAAATCGTTTTTATAATACTGTTTCCCTTTGTTAAAAACTCGGGAATTCCTTTAAATTTGTCTCTACTGCCATTATAAATTTCACCGATGCACACACCACCTAAAGTAAAAGGGAAATTTTTTGTCTCTAAAGACATTGGCACGGTTACTTTTTCTTTTTCTACTTGAGCCCTGGTACTCAGGAAAAGAAAAGCATTGATCAAGATTAAAATATATTTTTTATCCATAAAGAATATATTATTGGAAATGAAAATTTAGGGATGAATCAATTGTGATTCATCCCTAAGCTAAGATACTTGTCAACAAGTCAATGATGTTCCATCGCAAGATATTGCTGTTATAAAACCTGCATCATTTTTAGTATTACTACAATCCATTTTATCGGAGGTACACGAAGTTAATCCGCCAGGACATGTTTCAGTACAAGATCCAAGGCCAGATCCCCCATCGCCACCCAAAATTTGTTTCAATTGACTTCTTGTCAATACTTCAGCATTTAAACTTTGAAGATTTAATTTTAATTTTTTCATCTTTTAATTTTTTTAAGATGTTTTAAAAATAATCCTTTATCAATTGTAGATAAAGAGTATTTCTTTTTAAACGCCATCAAATACCTGGTACAAGTTGCTTTGAATTTATCAATTTACACTTTCAATTCTTTCTTTTAAATTTTTATCTTCAGGAGAAGGAGCATCATCGGAGACGATTTGACCATTTTTCCCAATAAGCATATATCGTGGAATCAGATTAACTTTAAACCTCTTTATGATTTCAGAAGTTTTCCAATTGGGAATTATGAAACTATTTTTTGAATCTATACCATTCTCTCTCATGGCATTTTTCCATTTACTGAGTCCCTCGTCTATTGAAATAAAAATAACGACAAAGTTTTTATCCTTTAACGTATTGCCTAACCTCGCAGAATAAGGTATCCCTTTTCTACACGGAACGCACCAACTTGCCCAAAAATCTATATAGAGTATATTTCCTTTATACTTATTCAATAACTCACTCCATGTAGTTTTACTGTTTTGCGCATCCAAAATAATATTACTTTTATCAGCTATTGAACTATCAAAGAGAACTTTATTTTCCAATAAATAGGCGCTATATATATCGTTCCGTTGCTTGTTAAAAGTATTAACAACCTGCCTAAAATCTTCAGGCATTAGATTCATATTTCTTTTCAGTTGTAGGAACTGGATGAATCTTTTGCTGCTACCGGTTAACAATTTTGAAGTAGTATCGTATAGTAGTAAAAATTTTCTTTTGTTAAATTGAAGATTCCTGCCAAAATATTCTATAAGATTTGAAACTGCCCACTGATATGTAGGGTTTAAAACACAAGAGTCGCAGCAAAATTTTGGAGCAAGCCTATCTATTGTATGGTAATAAGTCTTAGCCAGAAATAATGAATCATTATTTGAAAAATGTATGGGAGCGATTAGTTGCAGGTAATAAGCATATTTGAAAAATGTCTCCACATAATGAACAAATTGATCCGAAATTTTGAAATGACTTCTATAGTCATTAAGAAATTTCTTTCGCTTATTATAGATATCAGAAGCATTTTTATTCCATTCTGCATAATCGAATCTGCGTATTGCAACCATTTTGTTTAATCTTCCTCCCAGAAAGAAAGTTGTTTGTTGAACGAGAAAATCTTTAGTCTGATATAATGCTAAAAAGAAATTTAATTCATTACTTCTTTCTTCATTTCCATTAATGGATAAATGCGGAAAATTATCTTTGCCTACATCCACAATTATTTTCTCACCGGGGTAAACTAAAAACGGGATTTGTTGCCTGGAATCAATTAGTAAAGTAGGGTAACGAATGATAATTTTCTGAATGGAATCTTTGCTTGAAATAAAAAAAGGTGGATAAGTATCCGTACATTCATTTGAATAGTAAAAAGAAACTACTTGCCCGTCCTTTAATATGCTTTTGAAAATAGTTGTATCATAACCGGGGATTTTTTGATTTATGGTAATATCTCTTAAAATATTATTGTCTTGTGACTTAGAATTACATCCAACGATTCCAACAAAAATTATAATTAATATCGTTTTCATATAAAAATTAAAAAGCAATACTAAATAACAGGATTTTCCCGGTACCAAATCTGATTTTAAAGAAAATGTGAAACCCTTGATGGTTTTCTGCGTTGCACAAGTATGTAATAAAGATTCAATCTTACATATTTTCCATAAAATTATCTTACAAATTACCTACAAGTTGCTCAATAATTTTTCTCTCAATTTCATCCATGCCACCAGCGGTTGAGTGCCTAAAGATGATTTCACCTTTTTGATTGACTAAAAAGAAAGAGGGGTAAACATGAACGTTCATCATGACTTTCACCGTTCCCGTATCGGCAATATTTTCATAAAATAACATCCACGGAAGGTTGTGATTTTTAAAATATTTCTCCGCATCTGATTTTGATCCTTCTTCCATTATCGATACAAAAGCCATTTTACCGGAATACTTGTTATACATTCTTCTTAGGTCCGGTAAAATTTGAGCGCAGGGAACACACCACGATCCGGAGAACTCAACTAACGTCAATTTATTTTTACTGAAGTCATAATCTACCTGCTTTTTCTTATTAATAGAAAACGCGTGAAAATTGGAAAATTGGATATGGTTTGCCGGTGATAATGTTTTTGATTTGGCATAAACTGCGCTGTCAATGATGCTAACTGAGATTTTATTGCTATCCAGTGAGATTGCGTTTATCAGCAGGTATTTATTTAAAATTTTAATCGCGTGGGAAGTATCTTTCAAATGATCCACAATATCCTGATAAACGCCCCAATCAACGTTTTCCTCTTTGCCGCCCTGGTCCATCTTGTAAATCATAAAATTCCATCTGGCGTCAGCTTGTGCAAGATTAGTTTGATTATAAATCGGAAATGAAAGCGGATGCGGAATAATTTCAAGTTTAAAAAGTTGGCTGTTAATTTCAAAATCAGCACTCAGGAAATTGGTAACATAAAATGATAAAGCATATTTTTTAGCACTTTTGATTACGTCTTCATTATTCAAAAATTTCGCTCCTTGAAAATAGGGCGCCATTTTTAACTGTACATATTTATTTTCTCCACAAGGGCCAATCTTTAAGGAATCTACTGAGATCACCGGCAGAGAGTCGTAAAATTCCCTTTCATTTTCAAATGTCCGGGATGGAAAAAATTTGTAAACCGAATCGTCCGAAAAAGAATTATTAAAATTCTTGTCTAAAACAAGTAAAGGAACATATTTTGAATCGGTGCCAACCAAAACAGAAATGTAATTCTTGTCGGGAATTACGGATTTTGTAAAAAAATATTTTTGAAAAATATATCTCGTAATTGTGTCACCGCTTTTTAAGACTATTAGAGAATCTGTGTGTACGATTTTGCGTTGCGAATGAGCAACAAACTTGAAACTGCCATTTTTGTTTGTTTCCCATGATCTGGATTCAATCTTTAATATTGCGGATTTTTGGGCATGCGATTTATTTAAACCAAATAAGAGCAATCCGGATATGAGTAAAAAACTATATTTCATTGTTAGATCCCATTTACAAATAATCCTTCCAATATGCAACATTTTAAAGAAGATAGAAAAATGGATGATACAAAATGTGCTCAACTCACGTAAGTACCCACCTCAATCATTATGTTTTCAAAATGAAAGTAGAAGCCAAAACCGCCTCTAATCTTTCCAGGTTCTTTTTCTCCAACCAATCCGGCAATTTTTAATTGACGAAATATTTTGTTTACGTCCTCTGCATTGCGTTGCAAAAATCCAATATGAAAAGATTCGGGGTAACTTGCATCTCCACCCTTTGCCTTCGTAATGACTAAAGTAAATTTGT
>Ga0164241_10006014_pt1 | contig 11162 bp, 9 predicted proteins | sample OricomyardsoilBY_FD_108780 | JGI IMG/M metagenome (GOLD analysis project Ga0164241, IMG submission 108780) | Backyard soil microbial communities from Emeryville, California, USA - Original compost - Back yard soil (BY) | ecosystem: Environmental > Terrestrial > Soil > Unclassified | place: USA... | reverse complement strand
CTGGATCGCCTCTGCCGCCCCCATCGTGCATTTGGGCGCCAAGCCGGTTTTGGTCGACATCCTCCCTGCTACGTGGTGCCTAGATCCCGCGAAAGTCGAGACCGCAATCACCCCGAGAACGAAGGCGATTCTGGCCGTGCACCTGTACGGCAATCTGTGCGAGATGGACGCACTGCGTGAGATCGGCCATCGCCACGCTATACCCGTCATCGAAGACGCCGCAGAAGCAATAGGCTCGGTATGGCACGGTCAGCGCGCAGGCTCGATGGGGGCGTTCGGCGCTTTCTCCTTCCATGGCACCAAGACCATCACTACCGGCGAGGGAGGGATGTTCGTCACCAATGACGACGATCTCTACTCAAGGGTACTGACGCTTTCGAATCATGGCCGTGCGCGCGGCGAAAGCCGCCAGTTCTGGCCCGAGAAGGTTGGCTTCAAGTACAAGATGTCGAACATGCAAGCGGCGCTCGGCTGCGCGCAAATGGACCGCATCGAACAGCTGATCGCCGGCAAGCGGCGGATCTTCGAGGCTTATCGGGACGCATTGCGGGGTTTGCCACTTCAAATGAACCCCGAACCAAGCGACACCACGAACGGTTACTGGATGCCTACCGCCGTCGTTGACTCCGATACGGACTTCAATCGCGATGCACTGCTCGCATCGTTCAATGCAAACAATATCGATGGCCGGGTATTCTTCTGGCCCCTCTCCAGCCTCCCCATGTTCGAAGACCGACCCGAACACATGGTCAGTCATTCGATATCCGCCCGTGCCATCAATCTGCCCAGCTACCACGACATGACCGATACAGATATTCTGCGCGTCTCGAATGCAGTTTCCCGTGAACTGAAGAGATAGGCCTCGTGCAACCCGAAGCCGTGCTCAATGAATCGCAAATGATGCGCTTCCGTCAGGACGGCTTCCTGTTGCTGCACGGCTTCTACGACATCGATCGCGATGTCATCCCCGTACTTCAAGGCATCCACCGGGTGATTGGCCAAGTGATGCGTCGCCATGGCCAGGAAGATCGACGCCTTTCTTTCGAACCGGGCCGGTTCGACGATGGCTATCTCGAGCTGATCTCGAACAATCGCTCCCATGGGGGTGAAGTCTACGATGGCGTGAAGCAAATCCCTGCCTTCATCCGACTGCTGAGCGATCGTCGACACGAGGATGTCTTCTGCGATCTGCGAAAAGGCTCGATTCCGGGCGTGGCCGGCGGCGGCTATGGAATACGAATAGACAATCCGGGCGAAGATCGCTACCGCGCAGGGTGGCACCAAGAGTATCCATCACAGTTGCGCAGTCTGGATGGCCTCGTGTTCTGGAGCCCCGTGCGCGCGATAACACCGGAGCTGGGACCGGTGCGCTTCAGACCCGGATCTCACCGCGCCGGCCTTCTGCCCGTGGTTGCGGATCATTCCGGGGGACGCATCGGCGCATACGCATTGCGCCTGAAGGACGAGGAGCAGGTGCTGGGCCGGTACGAGGAGGTCGCTCCGCTCTGCGAACCCGGCGACGTCGTCGTCGTTGATTTCCTGACCTTGCATGCGTCGGGCTTCAACCTCAGCGAATTGCCTCGCTGGTCGATGCAATTTCGCTATTTCAACTTCAATGACCCCGTAGGGATGGCACACGGGTGGAAGGGATCGTTCGCTTCTGGCATCGACTTCCGGACGATCCATCCCGAGCTAGGCGGAGACTGACCAAACCCATGCCGCAACCCGTTTGTTCCGTCTGCGATGCGGCGCTCCAAGCGCCCTTGTATGAATCCAGCGCGCGCGCATCGCTCACCTCACTGTGCCGCATCCAACATGTGCGCACCACCGTATTCTGCTGCCGCGCTTGCGCCCACTTGCAGACTCCCGCGCTCGAGGAGCTGACGAGCTATTACGCCGACGAGTACGACATCCTGGTCGCCAGCGAGGAAGAAGACCAGATCTACGAAGTGCAGGATTCGGTGCCTGTCTTCCGCACGGCGCATCAAGTGAAAACGCTGATGCGCAAGCTGGCTCCAGCGGGGGGCTTGCAGATCCTCGATTACGGCTGCGCAAAATCATCGACAATGCGAAACCTGCTCATCTCGCAGCCGGATCTGAAGGTGCACTTGTTCGATGTCAGCAGTCGCTACGTACCCTATTGGCGGACCTTCTTGCAGCCAGGTTGCTGGGCCGTAGATGAAACGCCATCGGACTGGGGCGAACGCTTCGACCTCATCACCTCGTTCTTTTCGTTGGAACACATCCCCGACCTGTCCAAGACGCTGGACCACATGGTGTCGCTGTTGCGGCCGGGCGGCTCCCTGTATGTGGTCGTTCCGAATGTGCTGACCAACATCGCCGATTTCATCGTCGTCGATCACTGCAACCACTTCACAGCCCCCTCTCTTCGTCGGCTTGCGACCCAACACGGCCTCGTGGTCGAGGACTTGGATACTGATTCGCATCGCGGCGCCCTCGTAATGGTCGCCCGCAAATCGTCTTCAGTCGTTCCGACAAGCGCTGCAAGTGCAACAGAGATTGGCGTCACGCTGAAAGCGCTTGCAGAAACATCCCAATACTGGCGCAGCACCTGCGAACGTCTTGCCTCGTTCGAGGAGACACTCACGGCCGACATGCCGCTTGCCATTTACGGTGCTGGCTTCTACGGCACCTTCATCGCATCCAATCTGCATCGGCCAGAGCGAGTTGTCTGCCATCTGGACCAGAATCCTTATTTGCATGGGAAGGATTTCAATGGCCGTCCAGTGCTTCCTCCGGACGCGCTGCCTGCCGAGGTCCGCACGATCCTGGTCGGCCTCAATCCGCGCCATGCCCGGGAGGCAATCGGCGGCATTCCAGCTTTGCAGCGCCCTGACCTTAGCTTTTTCTTCCTCTAGCGCCATGGAAGCAGCCGCAATCCAGTTGCGACCCTGGCGCACTGCAGACTTGGACGCGGTCGCCGAACTGCGGAACGATTTGTCTTTGCAGCGCCTACTTATGGCACGCGCCCAGCCCGAAAGCCATGACGAAGTACTGGAATGGCTAGGCCGCAAATCTCGACAAACGGATGTCGAATTCCTACTGATCGCGAAAACGGAAGACGACCGCGTCGTAGGCTATATACAGGCAACCGCATTGGATCACCGCAGCGGCACGGCCGATCTGGGCATCTGCCTCATGCCGGAGGCGCAGGGCCAAGGTTTCGGCCGCCAGGCCTGCCTCATGTTCCATATGCACCTGGCCCGGAAATTCGGCCTGCGCAAGCTCGTATTGCGCGTGCTTGCGGACAATGCCCGAGCCATTGCACTGTATCGCCAGCTCGGCTACCGCGATGTCGGCACGCTATTGAGCCACCACCGGGGTACAGCGATGTATCACGATGTCCTGATAATGGAGATATTCCTCACCCCATGATCGTTGTGATTTCCCAGCCCATGCTGTTCCCCTGGCCAGGACTCATCGAGCAGATTCTTGCCGCCGATTCGTACGTGGACTACGCAGATGTTCAATTTTCCAAGGGCAGCCTCGTCAACCGGGTTCAAATCAAGACCCAGCGTGGAACTCAGTGGCTTTCTGTTCCGCTGCACGACCTCCATCTTGGGCAGCACATCAATAACGTCCGCATCAACGAAAGCCGGGATTGGCGGCGCCAGCATTGCCAAAGATTCGCTGAAGCATATGCCAGCGCTCCCTTTCTGGACGACGCGCTGGCGATCATGACCTCAACGTACCGGCGCCCCCATGCGGATATTGGAGCCTTGGCGCTCGATTCGATGCTGGCGGTCTGTCGTTACTTCGGGATAGGCTTGGACGGGAAACTCGTATCATCCGCCGAGCTAGCCATCGCCGGCTCGGGAAGCCCGCGCGTTCTTGACATCGTGAGATCACTTGGGGGAGATACCTACCTCACCGGGCACGGCGCCAGCCGATACCTCGATCATCTTGCTTTTGAACACGCGGGCATCAAGGTGGAGTACATGGCCTATGCGAAAACCCCTTACCCGCAACAGCACGGCGACTTCAATCCCTACGTATCCAGCCTTGACCTGATCGCGAATACTGGCCCTAGTGGCGTGCGTTACCTGTGCCCTACCCACATATCCTGGAGAGAATTCCTAGGCCGATGAACCAAACTGACGAGTTCCACGCCGACGTAAGGCGGCAAATCGCCGGCTTGCGTGAGGATAAAGACGTCCAAGCACTGTCGCGTATTTGGCTGCGCGAGATCGCCCAGCACAAATACGCTTACAACTTCGCATGGCTGGGACGGCCATTGATACAGTTCCCCCAAGACATGGTCGCCATCCAGGAGTTGATCTGGCAGATCAAACCGGATCTGGTCATCGAAACTGGCATTGCCCACGGCGGCTCGCTGATCCTGAGCGCATCCATGCTGGCATTGCTCGACTATTGCGATGCAATCGAAGCAGGCGAGACGCTGGATCCCAGCGCGCCACGCAGGAGGGTTCTCGGCATCGATATCGACATACGTCCGCATAATCGCCAAGCCATCGAAGCGCATCCGATGTCGCATCGCATCGACATGCTGCAAGGCTCATCGATTGCTCCGGACATCATCGCCGAAGCGCACAAGCGCGCGTCCCGACATGAACGCATCATGGTTATTCTTGATTCAAACCACTCCCACGCGCATGTGCTGGCCGAACTCGAGGCCTATGCGCCGTTGGTTTCGCATGGCAGCTATTGTGTCGTTTTCGACACCGTCATCGAAGACCTGCCTTCCGGCCTGCATCCCGATCGTCCATGGGATGTCGGCAATAATCCCAAGACCGCAGTGCGGGAATACCTGCTGAGCCATGACGAGTTCGCCGTGGATGGTGACATGGAAGCCAAATTGCTTATTACTGTCGCCCCGGGAGGCTATCTGCGCCGCAAGCATGCCATGCCCGGTTCCGACATATAGGCCAGACCATGTCGGACGCGGCACAGAACCGCTCGCCGCTCGTCAGCGTCGGGATACCGGTGTACAACGAGGCGAAATTCCTCGATGAGACGCTCGCGAGTCTGCTCGCCCAGGATTATGCGCGGATTGAATTCATCATTTCCGACAATGCATCGACGGATGAAACTCCGGAAATCTGCGCGCGCGCGGCGTCCACTGACCCGCGCATACGTTTGCTGAGGTCGGAAACCAACGAAGGCAGCACCGCGAATTTCCAGCGCTGCCTGGACGCGGCCAAGGGCGAGCTTTTCCTGTGGGCGGGAGGGCACGACCTGTGGTCCAGCAACATGATTTCGAGTTGCGTCGCTGCGCTCCAGGCTGTGCCTGGCGCAGTGGTCGCCGTCCCCCAATCGCGCTGGATCGATGCCTCGTCGCAGCCGTTTGGCGACGAAGCGAGCATTCTCGATACCCGTGGGATGGAGCCACTGGCAAGACTCTTCACCTTGCTGTGGGCGAACATGCATCCGATCTATGGCGTCATCCGCACCGAGGCACTGCGGAAGGCCGGACTGATCCCCAATTTCCCGGGAGCGGACCTTGTCTTGCTCTCCAAACTAATATTGCAGGGCGAATTCGTGCCCGCTTTCAGCGCCATATGGTCGCGTCGCCAGACCCGTGCCCAAGAAACGCACGAGGAACGTCAGCGACGTTACAAGAGCGATCTGTTCAAGATCGGCAAAAGCGCCTTTCCAATGGCACAGATGACGTTTGTCCTCTTGAAGTCGGTATGGTCATCCCCACTCCCGATCGCGGACAAGCTTGCCTTCACGCTTGCATTCCCGGGCCAATTGCCGGCTCGGTATCTGGTGGCGCGGCGTCGCGTGGCATGAGGGGCCGACTCTTTCCGCGAGGGCCGAGGGCGTCTTCGGGTTGGTTGTCATGGACGCGCAGGCTGTTCATACCCGTGGCCTTGGCGTTCCTCGCGTACTCCGCCTATCGAGCGAGTGGCAGCTTGATGCCGCTTATCGCAACCCTATCGTATCCGCACCTTGTTGCCTCAGTGATTTTCTGGAGCATCGCGCAGTGGATCGGGCCGCTCACCACCACCGCGCTTACAAGAGCAATGGGCTTGCCACTTGGCTACCGCAAGCTGGCCTTGATTTCCGTGTTGCGATTGCCGGCAAAGTACCTCCCGGGCGGAATATGGCAAAGCGTCGCTCGGTTTTCGGCCTATCGGGAACATGACATAGAAGACCGGGACTCTTTCGCCATCCTTTTTGCAGAGCATCTGATTGCGTTGGGTACCAGCATCGCGCTGGGCGCGGCCCTTCTATTACATGGAGGGACTGCAGCGGCCATGGGCGATTTCGCTCCTTGGATACTCGGACTGGGGCTAGCAATCCTCGCCCTACCGATGATCTGGATTTCGCGCACGCGATCAGGGAGGCGAGCGCCCCTCTTGACCAAGATGGCCGTGGCATCGTTGGCGACATTGCTGTTCTGGTGCCTGGCTGCAGCTGCATTCTGCACGTATTGGATTGCGCTCTTCGACTTGCAAGCCGTGGACATCCTCCGGATTGCATCGTGTTATTTGCTGTCCTGGGCAGTGGGCTTTGTCGCCTTGTTTGCGCCACAGGGACTTGGAGTTTTTGAATGGGTGACTGCACAGCTGTTGCCCGCTACACAAGCATTGAGCGTCACGGTGGCGGCGGCGGCGGGTTTCCGTCTGGTGACAATTGCCGGGGATTTGGCGGCTTGGGCAGTCGGCGTATTGATAGCAAGCGTGGGGGCTGCGCCTGCCGGCGACCGCGATGCTTGCAAATAACGGGGCGGGGCATGCGGCGGATCGAGGATGCGATCATCCATCTTTTCTATAGGTCAGATTGGTGATCTGCTCGGAAATCAGCCCGATCAGGAAAATGATCACCGCCGCACTCAACAGCAACATGCTCATGTTGGTAAAGCGTCCGGTCTGGCAAAATGTCCAGCCGTACCAACCCAACCCGGCGATTAAAAAGGCCATCGCCGTGGGGGCGAACAGCTTCAACGGCGAATACAAGCTGGCGATTTTGAAGATGATCAGCAGGAATCGCACGCCGTCCTTCAGTGGGCGGATGTGGCTACTGGTGCCGACGCGCTTGGCCACCGGCACTGGCACGTACGCCACCGGGTAGGCGCTGCGGAAGAACGCCATCGTGCTGGTGGTGGGATAGCTGAAGCCATTGGGCAACAGGTGCATGAACTCTCGGAACCTGTCGGCGCGAACGGCGCGGAAGCCCGACGTGAGGTCGACGATCCGGTGGCCGGTCATCCAGCTAGCAAGCCGATTGTAGAAACCATTGGCCAGGCCACGATGGAAATTGGCCTGCCCGCCGCGATCACGTGCGCCAACCACCAGGTCATAGCCCGCATCCAACTTGTCCAGCAGTGCCCTGATGTGTTCGGCCCCGTGTTGGCCATCGGCGTCCATGAAGACCAGGACGGTACCGGTGGCTGCGCGTGCCCCTCGCTTGATTGCGGCCCCGTTACCCATGCCGTAGGGTGAGGACAGAACCCGCGCCCCTGCCCCGATAGCCACGGCTGCCGTTTCGTCGGTGGAGCCATCGTCCACCACGATGAGTTCGGCATCGGGCAAGACCTCGCGAATGGCTGGCAATGTCCGGCGCAAACCTTCGGCCTCGTTTCGCGCGGGAAGGATGACCGAGACGGCTGGCTTGTCGATGTTCCCCATGGAGGAAGCGTAGCGCGGATAGGCTTGGCCGTGCGCACTTGCCAATACGCGCACCTAGCCGGAACAATGCCTTGCGGGGCGGTTTTGCAGTAAAGTCCTGCCATCGCTGGGGAGGCGAGGCCCATGAACGCAGTCACATCCGCCAACCTGATGGGCATCACCGGGATCGCCCGGCGCCTGGTCCTGGACGGCGCCATGGACGAGGCCACCGCGCGCAAGGCCATGGATGCGGCCACCGCGGCCAAGCTGCCGCTGGCCACCTACATCGCGGACAAGCGGCTGGCGAACCCGGCGGCGATGGCGGCGGCCTATTCCATGGAATTCGGGATGCCCCTGGTCGACCCGCTGGTGGTCGACCCGGCCCAGTCCGCGATCCGGCTGGTGACCGAGGAACTGGTGCGCAAACACCAGGTCTTGCCGTTGTTCAAGCGCGGAAACAGACTGTTTGTGGGCTTGGCGGATCCGACCAACCATGCAGCCCTGGACGAGATCAAGTTCCACACCAACCTCACCGTGGAGCCGATCCTGATCGATGCCGAGCGCCTCAAGCGCAGCATCGATGGCTGGCTGGAGGCGGCCGAGGACCTGGCAGACGAAGGAGCCGACGGCCTGGAAGGCCTGGATGTCAGCGGCGGCGACGAGGACCTCAGCAACGACAGCGGCGTGGACGCGGGCGGGGACGACACCCCGGTCGTGAAGTTCGTCAACAAGGTGCTGGTGGACGCCATCCGCAAGGGCGCCTCGGACATCCACTTCGAGCCCTACGAAACCGAGTACCGGGTCAGGCTGCGCATCGACGGCATCCTGAAGCTGGTCAAGCGGGTGCCGGTCAAGCTGCACCAGCGCATCGCCGCGCGCATCAAGGTCATGGCGCAACTGGACATCGCCGAGAAGCGCGTACCGCAGGACGGCCGCATCAAGCTCAACCTGTCCAAGACCAAGCAGATCGATTTCCGCGTCAGCACCCTGCCGACCCTGTTCGGCGAGAAGGTGGTGATGCGCATCCTGGACGGCAGCGCGGCCAAGCTGGGCATCGACAAGCTCGGCTACGAGCAGACCCAGCAAAAACTATTCCTGGATGCCATCCACAAGCCCTACGGCATGGTGCTGGTCACCGGCCCCACCGGCTCTGGCAAGACCGTGAGCCTGTACACCGCGCTGGGCATCCTCAACGATGAGACGCGCAACATCAGCACGGTCGAGGACCCGGTCGAAATCCGCCTGCCGGGGGTCAACCAGGTCCAGCAGAACGTCAAGCGCGGCATGACCTTCGCCGCCGCCCTGCGCAGCTTCCTGCGCCAGGATCCGGACGTGATCATGGTCGGCGAAATCCGCGACCTGGAGACCGCCGAGATCGCGGTCAAGGCCGCGCAGACCGGCCACATGGTGCTGAGCACCCTGCACACCAACGACGCCCCGCAGACCATCGCGCGCATGATGAACATGGGCATCGCGCCCTACAACATCACCAGTTCGGTGAGCCTGGTCATCGCCCAGCGCCTGGTCCGCCGCCTGCACGAGTGCAAGCGCGCCGTGCACCTGCCCGAACACACCCTGCTGGCCGAAGGCTTCACCGCCGACGAGATCCATGCCGGGATCACCGTGTACGAAGCGGTGGGCTGCGAGGACTGCACCGAGGGCTACAAGGGCCGTTCCGGCATCTACCAGGTCATGCCGATGACCGACGAAATCCAGCAGATCGTGCTGGCCGGTGGTAATGTCCAGCAGATCACCGAGGCCTCGCTGAGCAGTGGCGTCCGCGATCTGCGTCGCTCTGCGTTGGACAAGGTCAAGCACGGCGTGACCAGCCTGATCGAAATCAACCGCGTCACCAAGGATTGAGGGAAGCCGCCATGTCCGCACGCAGAGCCGCCATCAGCAAGGCCCGAACCCAGGCTGAGTCGCGTCGCCTGAACCCGATGGTCGAGTTCGTCTGGCAAGGCAAGGACAAACGCGGCGTGGTGATGAAGGGCGAGCAGCTGGCCAAGAACGCCAACCTGCTGCGCGCCGAACTGCGCAAGCAAGGCATCACCCCGACCGTGGTCAAGGCCAAGGGCAAGCCCTTGTTCGGCGCATCCGGCTCGAAGATCTCCGCCCGCGACATCGCCGTGTTCAGTCGTCAGCTGGCGACCATGATGAAGTCCGGCGTGCCTCTGGTGATGGCGCTGGAGATCATCGGCAGCGGCCACAAGAACCCGGCCATGAAGAAGATGGTGGGCGGCCTGAAGGCCGACATCGAGGGCGGCGCCTCGATCTACGAGGCGCTCAGCGAATACCCCGTGCAGTTCGACGAGTTGTACCGCAACCTGGTGCGCGCGGGCGAATCCTCCGGCGTGCTGGAAACCGTGCTCGACACTATCGCGACCTACAAGGAAAACATCGAATCGATCAAGGGCAAGATCAAGAAGGCCCTGTTCTATCCTACCGCCATCATCGCGGTGGCGATCCTCGTCTGCGCGGTTCTGCTGATCTATGTGGTTCCAGTCTTCAAGGAAACATTCGCGGGTTATGGCGCGGATCTTCCCGCGTTCACCGAACTTGTCTTCGGAATTTCGGATTACCTGGTTAAATGGTGGTGGCTGGCTGCCATCCTCATCGGGATCGCGTTTGGCACTTTCATGTTCTTCTATAAGCGGTCCCTCAAGCTCAAGCACTTCCTCGATCGCATGCTGCTGAAGATCCCGGTCATCGGCCAGGTCCTGCACAACTCCTCGATCGCTCGTTTCGCCCGTACCCTGGCCCTTACCTTCAGGGCAGGCGTCCCCTTGGTGGAAGCCTTGGACAACGTGGCCGGCGCCACCGGCAACATGGTGTACGAGAAGGCCGTGAAGCGCATGAAGGAAGACGTGGCCGTGGGCTATCCGGTCAACGTCGCGATGAAACAGGTCAACCTGTTCCCGCACATGGTGGTGCAGATGACCGCGATCGGCGAGGAGGCCGGCGCGCTCGACGCCATGCTGTACAAGGTCGCCGAGTTCTACGAGGAAGAAGTCAACAATGCCGTCGACGCGATTTCCAGCCTGATCGAACCCTTCATCATGGTGATCATCGGCGGCCTGGTCGGTTCGATCGTGATCGCGATGTACCTGCCGATCTTCAAGATCGCCATGACCGTGATGGGTTGAGGCCCGGCCAGGCGAACGAATGGCTTACCTGGACATGCATCCCGGCCTCGGCTTTCCCGCCGCGGCCGGGCTCGGGCTGCTGGTCGGCAGCTTCCTCAACGTTGTGATCCTGCGCCTGCCGCGCCGGCTGGAATGGCAGTGGAAGCGCGACGCCCGCGAAATCCTCGAAGAACCCGAGCTGTACGACCCGCCGCCGCCCGGCATCGTGGTCGAGCGCTCGCACTGCCCGCATTGCGGGCACCAGCTGTCCTGGTACGAGAACATCCCGCTGCTGAGCTGGCTCGCCCTGCGCGGCAAGTGCCGCAGTTGCAAGGCGCCGATCTCGTTCCAGTATCCGCTGGTGGAACTGCTGACCGGGCTGCTGTTCGTGGCCTGCGTGTGGAAGTTCGGCTTCGGCTGGAAGGGCTTCGGCGCGATGCTG
>Ga0164241_10006013_pt1 | contig 11164 bp, 7 predicted proteins | sample OricomyardsoilBY_FD_108780 | JGI IMG/M metagenome (GOLD analysis project Ga0164241, IMG submission 108780) | Backyard soil microbial communities from Emeryville, California, USA - Original compost - Back yard soil (BY) | ecosystem: Environmental > Terrestrial > Soil > Unclassified | place: USA... | reverse complement strand
GGTGCACCCGGTAGCACTCGGCGATCTGGGTCCCGACCGACTGCACCGGGTTCAGCGCCGACAGCGAGTCCTGGAACACCATCGTGATCCGGTCGCCGACGATCTTGCGGCGTTCCTTCACCGACATCGCGATCAGGTCCGCGCCGCGGTACTCCGCCGTACCGGACACGATCCGGCCCGGCGGCATCTCGAGGATCCCGGTCAGCGCCTGGGTCGAGACGCTCTTGCCCGACCCCGACTCCCCCAGGATCGCCAGCGTCTCCCCGGCCCGGACCTGCCAGGACACTCCGTCCACGGCCCGGACCGAACCGTGCGGTGTGTCGAACTCCACCGTCAGGTCGTCGACCTTCAGCAGCACTTCACCAGTGGTCGTCATCTCGGGCTCACCTCAGCAACTTCGGGTCGAGTGCGTCGCGGATCGAGTCGCCGATGATCATGAACGAGATCGTCATCGTCGAGATGAACAACGCCGGCCAGATGAACAGGTGCGGGGAGTCGCGGTACGACGCGGCCACGCCGAACTGCGATCCCCAGGAGATCGACGGCGGTTGCAGGCCGACGCCGAGGAAGGTGAGCACCGCCTCCAGCCCGATCAGGCCGCCGATGCCGAGGGTGGTCATCGCGAGCAGCGGCGCCATCGCGTTCGGGAACACGTGCCTGCGCAGGATCCGCACCGGTGGCACCCCGATCGACCGGGCCGCCAGCACGTACTCGCGGTTGCGGACCGAGAACACCGTCGACCGCATCACCCGCATGCCCTGCGGCCAGCCGGTCACGAGGATGATCGCGACGATGATCCAGATGCTGCGGTTCGGTACCGAGTTCAGGATCACGATCAGCGCGATCAGCCCCGGCAGCGCGAACAGCACGTCCGCGATCCGCGAGATGGCCGTGTCCACCAGACCCGGGAAGTACCCGGCCAGCAGGCCGAGGACAGCGGCGACCACGAAGCCGCCGATGCCCGCGACGAGGCTGACCAGCACCGACGGCCGCGCCCCGTAGATGACGTTGGCGAAGTAGTCGCAGCCCTGGATGTCGAAGCCGAACGGGTGACCCGGCGCGCGCGAGTGCGCGCTCTTGGCGAGCTCGCAGAAGCGCGGATCGACCGACGTGAAGAGCCGCGGCACGGCGGCCATCACGAAGAAGACCGCGACCAGCACCAGGCAGACCACGAACTGCGGCTTGCGCAGCAACGCCCGGAGCAGTTCGGTGTTGGACAGAGTCCGGCCTTCGAGGTCCTGTGTCTCGGTCCCGAAGACCTGTTGCGCCTCAGACATTGCGCACCCTCGGATCGATGAAGCCGTAGACGATGTCGACGACCAGGTTGATCGCGATGAACATCACGAAGGCGAGCGTGGACAGCAGCACGACGACGCCACCTTCCTTGAACCGGATCGACTGGAACAGGAACTGGCCCAGTCCGGGCAGGTTGAAGATGCTCTCGGCGAGGACCGCGCCGGCGAAGATCCCGGCGAAGTCGATGCCCATCAACGTGACCACCGGTAGCAGCGCGTTCGGCAGCACATGGCGCCACAGGATCCGCTGCTCGCCGAGTCCCTTGGCCCGGGCGGTCTTGACGAAGTCGGCGTTCGACGTGTCCACGATCGTGGTCCGGGTCAGCCGGGCCATGCCGGCGAACCCTGCGATCGCGATGCAGATCGCCGGCAGCAGGTACGCCATCGGCCAGCCGTCACGGGTCCCCGACACCGGCAGCCATTTCAGCTCGACGCCGAACAGGTACTGGCCGGTGAAGTAGAGCACCAGTCCTGGTACGGCGAGCACCACGAGTGTTGCCAGCAGCAACATCCGGTCCACGATCCCGTTGCGCCGGAAGCCGGCGTACAGGCCGAACAGCAGACCGGCGATCCACTGGAACACCAGACTCATCGTGGCCAGCTTCAGCGTGACCGGGATCCGCAGCCGCAACTGGTCACCGATGTCGGCACCGGCGAACGTCGTCCCGAAGTGACCGGTGAACAGGTCCTTCATGCTCAGCAGGTACTGGACGATGAACGGGTCGTCCAGGTGGAACTGGGCACGTTTGGCCGCCATCACCGCGGCCGGGATCGGCTTGTCCCCGGCCAGCTCACGCAGGGGGTCCCCGGGCATCGCGAACACGAGCGCGAAGACCCCCAGCGTGACGATCAGGCCGATCGGGATCGCCGCCAGGATGCGGCGCAGGACGAACCGGATCACTTGAACGTCGCGTAGAGCGCCGACACCCCGACGTACTTCGAGACGCGCGGCTCGATCTTGGCCGAGTGCAGGTACGCGTTCGACTTGGTGTACAGCGGGATCAGCGGCATGTCCTCGAGCGCGATGTCCTCGGCCTGCTGGTACAGCTTGATCGCCTTCTCCTGGTCCGGCTCGGCGTCGCCCTTGGCCAGCACGGTGTCCAGCGCCGGGTTGGCGTAGCCGGCGAAGTTCGCGTCACCGTTGGACTTGAACATCGGCGTCAGGTAGTCCTCGATCGACGGGTAGTCGTGACCCCAGCCGCCGAAGCGCAGGCCGTCCAGCTTGCGGGTGTCGGCCAGCGTGGTGATCTCCGAGCCCGACTTGCCGGCGTACTTCACCGTCAGGCCCAGGTTCTGCCGCAGCATGTTGCCGATCGCCTCGGCGAAGATCTGCCCGGTCGCCGACGTGGTGTTGTAGCTGATCATCACCGGGTCGGAGAATCCGCCGGCCTCCTGCAGCAGCTGCTTGGCCTTGGCCGGGTCGTAGTCGCAGTACTTGCAGGCGTTGTCGCGGTAGCCGTCGATGTCCGGTGCGATCAGGCCCTTCGCCGGGTCGGACAGGCCGACCAGGTCCGCGAACGCCTTCCGGTCGATCGCCATCGAGAACGCGTGCCGCAGCTTCGGGTTCTTGTACCGCGCGTCCCAGGCCGGGATCACCAGGTAGTTGGCACCGGAGCTGACCGCCGTGACCCAGCCGTCGGGGGCGTCGGTCTTGAAGGTCTTCACCTTGGTCGGCGGCACGTCGACGAAGTCCACGTTGCCGGCCAGGAACTCGTTGTACGCCGTGTCCGCGTTCGGGATGAAGCGGTAGGTGATGGACTGCGCCTCCGGCGGGTTCGGGCCCTTGTACCCGTCCCACTTGGCCAGCTTGATGTCGTCACCGGGGTTCCAGTCGGCCGCCAGCTTGAACGGGCCGTTGCCGATCGGCTTGCGCTTGTAGGCGTCGGGGTTCTTCCGCACCTCCTCCGGCAGCGGTGCCAGGCCGAGGTACTGCAGGGTCAGGCCGAACTGCGAGAACGGCACCTTGAGCTTGACCGTGAAGGTCAGGTCGTCGACCTGCTTGAGCCCGCTCAGCGTCTTCACCGCGGTGGGCTTCGGGGTGGCACCGTCCGGTGTCGGCGGGTTCAGCGCGTCGTACCCGTCGACCTTGGAGAAGAAGCCGTTGTTCTTCCACGCGTTCGAGCCCTGCGCGGTCATGTTCCAGCTGTCGACGTAGTCCTTGGCCGTCAGCGGCTGGCCGTTCTGGAACGTGTTGCCCGGGTGCAGCTTGATCGTCCAGGTCTGGCTGGTCTTGTCCGGCGTGACGGAGTCCGCCATCACGTTCTGCAGCTTGCCTGTGTTCGGGTCCGTGGTCACCAGCGGGGCGAACACCGCCATCGCGACCTGGATCCCGGGACTGCCGTTCTCGTTCAGCGGGTTGATGTAGTCCAGCGGGTCGGCGGCGATCGCGATGACCTCGCTCTTGTCGCCGGAGCCGGACCCTGAGTCGCTGCTCTTGCCGTCACCACACGAGGACAGCAGCAGCGCGAGGCCGACTGTCACCCCCACAACCCCTGTCAGACGTCGCACGGTCGAACCAACTTCCTCGGCAAAAGCGCCGCTAGGCGGGCGGATCAAGCGTCATGCTCCCTGGTCGAAACTGCGCATGTCAACGTTGTCAGGCGCAAAGCGGCGGCGCGTAACGTAGGCGTTACTTTCCCAAGACCTCAGACGACCAGTGATCTCATAGGCTGGAGCGCCTCACCTTAATCCGATAAGCACGGCGAGTCATCAGACGTCACGTCAGATTCAGGCCAAACTCATGTCTGCACATACCTGCGCACTCACAGCACTGCCTGCAGCCCGTCGACGAGTGCGCTGAGTGCTCGTCCCCATGCATGCTGTGGCGGAGCGCCGTACCCGATGACCAGCGCGGGGGGCAGGCCGGCGCCGAAGTGTGACATTGCGAACGTGACCACCCCGCGTTCGGCGAGGGTGCGCAGTACGGCGTCCTCGTCGGACCCGGCCAGGTCCAGGACGACCTGCAGGCCGGCCGCGATGCCGCCGGCGCGATGGTTGCCCAGGGCCCGCATCAGCTCGTCGCGGCGGCGCCGGTACCGCAGCCGGGACGCCCGGACATGACGGTCGTAGGCACCGGACTCGATCAGCGCGGCCAGCGTCATCTGCGTCAGTGTGTCGCTGTGCCGGTCGGTCCAGGTCTTCTCCTCGGCGACCGCGCCGACCAGGTGCGGCGGTAGGACAAGCCACCCGAGACGGAGACCGGGCGCCAGCGTCTTGCTGGCCGACCCGGCGTAGGCGACCACGTCCGGGGCGAGTCCCTGCAGTGCTCCGATCGGCTGGCGGTCGTACCTGAACTCGCCGTCGTAGTCGTCCTCGAGCACGACAGCTCCGGTCGTGCGTGCCCACTCCAGTACCTCGGTACGACGTCTGGGCGCGAGCGGCACGCCCGTCGGGAACTGGTGGGCCGGCGTCAGCACGACACCGCCCGCGTCACCGAGCTGATCGACCACCGCGCCGTACCGGTCGACCTGGATCGGTCTGAGGTCGAGACCGGCGCGAGACAGCTGCACGGGAACGGCGGCCTGGCCCGGGAGCTCGTACGCGAAGGACTTCGCGCCTCGCCTGGCCATGGCACCCGCCAGCAGGGCGACTGCTTGACGGACGCCGCTGCACAACACGATCTGGTCCGGCTCCGCACGGACACCGCGGGCCCGGTGCAGGTAACCGGCCAGGACCTCGCGTGCGTAGGCGGGTCCCCGGGCGTCGTCGTACTGCAGGGCCTCCCGGGGACGGGTGTTGAGGACGCGGCGCGTGGCCGCGTTCCAGGCGGCGACCGGGAAGTTGGAGACATCGGGGCGGCCGGGCCGCAGGTCGTGGACGATCGCCGCCTCGGTCGTTGTGGCCGGGCGCTCCGCCGGCGCCGGCGGAGTCGTCGCGGTACGGGTGCCGGCGCCGCGGTCACCGGTGAGGTAACCCTCCTGGACGAGTTGGCCGTACGCGTCGGCGACGGTGTTCCGGGCGACACCGAGGTCGATCGCCAGCGCCCGCGAGGACGGCAGCCGAGCGCCGGGCGGCAGCGTACGGATCGCGTCGCGCAGCGCGCTCTCGACGCCGGCGCGGACGCCTCGCGAGCGGTCGACGATCAGGTGCAGATCCAGCATGGCCCAAGATTCTAGAACCAACATGGACCAGGACTGTGGGACAAGACCGGCCTACCGTCGGACCGGTGAGCCATCCGACGTTGTTGCTGATCGCCGTGGTGAGCCGGATCGGGTCGGGCATCGCCGCGACCGTCTCGGCGCTGTATGTGACCCAGGTCGCCGGGCTGAGCCTGCGGTCCGTCGGACTCACGCTGACCGCGGCGACGGCGGTCGCGGTCACCGCGAGCATCTGGCTCGGGCACCTGGCCGACCGGCTCGGTGCCCGCGAGATGTTCGCCGCGATGTTCGGGCTCCAGGCGCTGGCGACCGCCGGACTCGTGATCGTCCGTGACGTGCCGGGATACGCCCTCGTCGTTCTGGTCCTGGCGGTGGCCGACCTCGGCTACCGCAGTTCGCAGGGCGCGGTGATCCACGCCGTCGTGGCAACCGAGTTGCGGCTGCCCGTCCGGGCTCAGGTCCGGGTGGCCGCCAACATCGGGTTCGCGGTCGGCGCCGGGCTCGGCGGCGTCGTGCTGGCCGTCGGGAGGCCTGCCGCCTACGAGATCGGTCTCCTGGCGACCGCCGGCCTGCTGCTGATCACCGGTTCGCTGGTGTTCCGGTTGCCTCGAGTGGCTGCAGTCGAGGCCGGCAAGAGCACTCCGTGGGAGGTCCTGCGCGATCGGCCGTTCGTCCGGTTCATGGGACTCAACGGCATCCTCAACATCCACAACACGATGCTGGGCGTCGCCGTACCGCTGTGGATCGCGACCCGGACCGATGCCCCGCACTGGGTCATCTCGGTGCTGCTGATCGTCAACGCCGCGGCCGTGATCCTCCTCCAGATCCGGCTGACCCGCGGCACCGACTCCCTCACCGGTGCCGCTCGCGCCGGACGTCGTGCCGGTCTGTGCCTCGCGCTGGCCTGCGCAGTCCTGTCCCTGACCACGATCACCCCGACCGGCGTCACGATCGCCCTTCTCCTGCTGGCAGCCGTCGCCCACGTCATCGGCGAGATCCTCGAGTCCGCCTCCGGGTGGGGCGCGAGCTACGCCCTCGCCCCGCCCGACGTCGTTGGCCAGTACCAAGGCGCACACGCGATGGGTCGCGGCCTCGGCGATCTCATCGGCCCGGTCCTGCTGACGACGCTGGCCATCCCGCTGGGTCCCGCAGGTTGGTTGCTGGCGGCATTGATCTTCGGCGCCGCCGGTCTGCTCACTCCTGTTGCGTTGCGAACAGCCGCGCGAACCGGCCGTGGGGTTGTGCCATCAGGTCCGGGTACGTGCCCTGCTGGACCACCGAGCCGTCGTCGATGACGTAGATGCGGTCCATCCCGGTCAGGGTCCAGGCCCGATGGGACACGACGATGGTGATCCGGGTGTGCTTGCTGCGCCGCAGTTCGGCGAAGATCTCACGCTCCGCCTCGGCGTCGATCGCGGACGTCGGTTCGTCCAGGATCCAGACGCCGGCGTTGCGTAACTGGATCCGGGCGAGCGCCAACCGCTGCCACTGCCCACCGGAGATCCCGGCGCCGCCCCACTGCTGACCAAACTGCCGGTCGAGCGGCAGGCCGTCGAGGAACGCGGCGTCCAACGCCGCGCGGATCTCCCTGTCCGGTACGTCGTTCGGTGCGCCGAGAGCGACGGCATCGCGGACGGTGAACTCGAACCGCCCGAACTCCTGCACCAGAAGGCCGAAACGACCGAGCCGCTCGCTCTCGGTCAACCCCGCGGCGTCCCGTCCGTCGATCAGCACACACCCGCCGTCCGGCTTCAGGCTGCCGACGAGCAGGTTGATCGCCGTCGACTTCCCCGCGCCGTTCAGTCCGACCAGAGCGACCATCTCACCCCGTCGCGCGGTGACGGACACGTCCCGCAGGGCAGGATCGGACCCACCCGGATAGCTGAAGCTGACGTTGCTCAAGGCAACCGACTCGACGACCGGTACGACGGTCTGCGGCGGCGTCACCGGCACACTCCGGACGAACCGCCGGTAGATCCGGGCCTGCGGCGACGCGGTGACGATCGTGCCGAACGCGTACCCGCACTGCCGGATCGCATTGAGCCCCGAGATGGTTCCGGCGACTGCCGCGGCCGCCGCTCCCCCGGTCGCCCCGCCGGCCACCAAGGCGACCAGTGCGCCGCCGAACAGCACAGCCGTGGCGAGTGCGGCGGCCGACTCCAGCGTCATCGCCGTACCGATCATCTGGTCCTGGCGCCGGGTGGCCTCCGCCCTGCGGGTGCTGACGAGAGCCGCGACCTTGGCGCCGGACCCGAGCACCGCGAGTTCGGTCCCGGGACGCTGCTGGATGAGCTGCTCGGTGGCGTAGGTCGCGGCGCGGTCATGCTCCGCGACCTTCGGCCATTGCTTGGACTCCATCCGCGCGATGCCGGTGAACGCGACGACGGTCGGCACGAGCGACGCGAGCACCAGTACGCCGGACCACGGGTTGATCGACCAGATCGCGGCGCACAGCACGACCGAGGTCGCGCCCGCTCCCAGCACCTGGACCGGCCGCCCGGCCACATCTCCCATCGGCCACGTGGCGGACTGACTGGCCTCCAGGTCCGTCACCACCTCGGGCCGGGCGAGTCGGCCCGGACTCAACCGGGCCGCTGCCTGGGCGAGCTCGGTGCGGTAGTGCAGCCGGAGCCGCAGCATCATCCGCTGGCCACCCGCCATCGTCACCTGGGCCAGTGGATACATCAGGCCCACAACAACCGTCAGGCCGAGCAACTGCAGCCAGACCCCGCGATGGCCGAGACCGTCGATCAGGTTGCGCAGCAGGACGACCTGGGCGCCAGGCAGGACGGCCTGGACCAGGACAAGGGTCGAGTAGAGCGATAGCCAGCCCGGAGTGACCCGGACGGCATCGGTGAGGGATTCGCGGGCGGTGCGGAGGGCATCCCGAAGGGGAACCAGCATGGTGATCCTCTTTCACGCAGAGCAGGCCGGAGCCGCGCTGGGGTGATCCAGCGCGGATCACGTCGGCCGTCAAGTGCGTGCGATCCCGTTCAGCGAGGAATCCAGAGGCAGATCACGTGGTGACGCGAAACAACGTCGCCCAGACTACCGGCTCAGTGGGGCAGGATGTTCTGGTTCAGGTGGAACAGATTGCCCGGGTCGTACTTGCTCTTGAGGTCCTGCAGCCGGTCGTAGGTGGTGCCGCCGTACGCGGACCGGATCCGGTCGGCCCCCTCGTCAGTCAGGAAGTTGACGTACACCCCTGACTGGTGCGGTTCGATCGCCCGCCATGAGTCGCGGACCCACTCGCGCTGCTCGGCGAACCCCTCCGGGCCGAGCGTCACCCCGACGAAGTTGAACGTGTGCCCGCTCGATCGCCCGCCGAACGCCGTACTGTCCGGATCGACCCGGGAGATCGCGCCTCCGAGCTGGAAGATCGGGTACGCCGTGTACGGCGAATCGATCGCCAGGCCGCGCTCGGCCGCGATGTCGATCACGTCGTCGGACAGTTCGGCGACATCACTGGACCGCATGTAGTACCACCGGCCGTGCGGGAAGCTCGGGTCGAGCATCGACTGCAGCGCGAGGTACGGCATCGGCTCACACATGTCCAGCAGCGGCGGGGCGAAGGCCTTGAGCGGCGCGACCACCTTCTCACCCTCCTCGACAGGCCCTGCATAGCAGGCGACGACGGCCACGACCCGCCGGCCGCGCAGCTCGGCCGGGATCGTCGGCGAGGCCGGCAGCCACCGGTGAACCACCGCGGTGGTCAGCTCGTCGGGTACGTCGGTGATCCAGTCGCGGTAGAAGCGCAGCAGCTCCGGCGACTGTTCCATCGGCCAGGCCACCATGCCGCCGTACACGATCGGACCGACCGGATGCAGCCGGAACTCGAACTCGGTGACGACGCCGAAGTTCCCGCCGCCGCCCCGGACACCCCAGAACAGATCGGCGTTGGTGTCCTCGCTCGCGGTCACCAGCTCGCCCTCAGCCGTGACCAGGTCGACCGACAGCAGGTTGTCGATACTCAGCCCGTACTTGCGCATCAGCCAGCCGATCCCGCCGCCGAGCGTGAGACCGGCGAGGCCGGTATGGGTGACGATCCCGGACGGTGTGGCGAGGCCGAACGCCTGGGTCTCCCGATCGAGCTCGCCGAGCAGCACACCCGCCTGCGCCCGCGCGGTCCGGCGTACCGGGTCGACCCGGATACCCTTCAGCGGCGCCAGGTCCAGCAGGATGCCGTCGTCGCAGGTCGAGTGGCCGGGGAAACTGTGCCCGCCGCCGCGGACCGCGACCGGCCCGCCGGTACGACGGGCGTAGGCGAGCGCGGACCGGATGTCGGCGACACCGGTGCAGAGGGCGATCAGTCCGGGCCGGCGATCGATCGAGGCGTTCCAGACCTTCCGCCGCTCGTCGTACGACGGGTCGCCCGGACGGACCAGCTCCCCACGGAAGTCCTCGCCGAGTGCCTGAATCTCCGGAGTCAACGTGCTCATGACCAGCTCCCGCCCTCCCCCAGGCCCCCTTTCACCGGCCAGTCTGCTCCTGCCCCGCGGACCTGTCGAGGAATCGGGTACGCCGTCCGGACGACCGATCCGCGATCAGCCGTGCCGGGCCGCGTGCGGGTGCAGGACACCGGCGAGGTCGTCGGCCAACCTGGCCGCGTCGGCGGGATCGAGCGTCGACGTGGTCACCCGGATCCCCGGCGGACTCTGGGCCCGGAACGTTCCGCCCGGGCTCACGATCCAGCCGCGGTGGGCGAGATCGAGCGCCGCCTCCCCCTCGTTCGGTGCCGGGATCCACAGGTTCAGCCCGGTCCTGCCGTACGCCGTGATGCCGCGCGCGGTCAACGCGTCGTACAGGGTCTCACGCCGCAGGCGGTAGGTGTCGCCGGCCACCTCGAGGGTCCGGGCGACGGCAGGGTCCCGGAGCATCCGGACCACCGTGCGCTGGAGGAGATGTGAGACCCAGCCCGGGCCCAACGCGTACCGTCCAGCGATCCGCGAGAACAGATCCGGGTCGGCCGCGAAGGTCGCCAGCCGCAGATCCGGTCCCAGCGACTTCGCCGTCGACCGGACGATCGCCCACCGCGCTACCCGTCCGGCCAGCGTGCACTGCGGCGGTTCGACCAGCGACAGGTGCTGGTCCTCCACCACCAGCACCTCCGGGCGCCGCCTCAGTAGCCCGGCCAACTCGTCCCTGCGGTCCGGTGACAGGCTGGAGCCGAACGGATTCTGACCGGTCGGGGTCAGGACGACCGCGCCGACGCCCTGGTCCAGCGCCGCCTGCAGGGCGTTCGGAACCAGGCCTTCGTCATCCACTGCGACCGGCACGGCCCGGACCCCGATCGCCCGCAACAGATCGAACAGGTCCGGATAACCGGGGTCCTCCACCGCCACCCTGTCGCCCGGCCGCAGGGCGACCAGCAGCACACGCTCGACCAGATCGATGGCGCCACCCACGACGCCGATCTGCTCGCTCGCCGCAGCCAGACCCAGTTCCTCCAACTGGGCGGCGGTCATCGCCCGCAACTCCGCGTCGATCCCGGCCTGACCGTACAGCCGCGGCTCGTGATTCTCCTCGGCGACCGCGTGCAGGGCAGCGGCAAGGCTCGGGAGCAGCGCCCGGTCCGGGCCGCCATGGCGAAGGTCGACGCCGGTCGGTTTCGGCCGGGCCTGTGGCAGCCCCGGCCCGACTGCCAGCGGCGGTACCGGAGCCACCACACTGCGCCGTCGCGCCGCGGTGATGATCACCCCACGTCGACCCAACTCCGCGACAGCAGCCGCGACGGTCGTCGCGCTCAGCCCCGACCCGCGCGCCAGCTCACGG
>Ga0164241_10006012_pt1 | contig 11167 bp, 10 predicted proteins | sample OricomyardsoilBY_FD_108780 | JGI IMG/M metagenome (GOLD analysis project Ga0164241, IMG submission 108780) | Backyard soil microbial communities from Emeryville, California, USA - Original compost - Back yard soil (BY) | ecosystem: Environmental > Terrestrial > Soil > Unclassified | place: USA... | reverse complement strand
TCTCGTAGCCGATGTTGAGTTTCTCGGCGATCTCCTTGTAGATCAAACCTTGCGCGAGCAGGTCCAGCACCGGTTGCTCGCGTTCGGAAAGTTCCGCCAGATCATCGGCGGAGGCCGACGCGGGCGCGACCGGTTTTTGAAACGACTGGACGACCAGGCGCGCGATGTGCGTGGTCATCGGCGAGCCGCCCCGGTTCACTTCGCGGATGGCTTCCAGCAATTCCTTCGTCGGCGTGCGTTTGAGCATATAGCCGTTCGCTCCGGCGGCCAGCGCGTTGAAAATATTCTCCGTGTCCTCATAGACGGTGAGCATCATCACCTGAATCTGCGGCAGGAGAGCTTTTAATTTGCGGACACATTCCACGCCGTTCATGCCGGGCAGGTTGATGTCCATCAGAACGACATCCGGCCTGGCCTTGGGCAGATCGGCAACGGCGTCCTCTGCGCTGGCGTAATCACTGGCAAAACGGAAGCCTTCGGCGCGGCCGATCACCTTGGCGAGCGTGCCGCGCAGCTTGTCATTGTCTTCGACGATGGAAACGGAAATAGGCATAGTTCAATTCAATTCCAAGCACAGATGAACACGGATTTTTATTTGCCCGCAGATGACGCAGATTCATTTTTAATCTGCGCTCATCGGCGAAATCGGCGGTTAAGAGTTTTTTAATGTTTTATCCGTGCCCATCTGTGGTTAATAAAATCATTTGGTTTTCAGCGGGACAATTAGCCGCACGATCGTTCCGCCATTTGCTGCGGATGAAATTTCAAATTCACCGCCGATGTCGGTCATCCGTTTGCGCATGTTTTTCAAGCCGTTCCGCAGTTGCTTGCCGGACACATCGCCGAGGCCGCGTCCATTGTCCGTGACCGTCAGAATAAATTTCCCCGGTTCCAACTGCAACTTCACATGCGCCTCGGCGGCTTGGGCGTGTTTGACGACGTTGTTCACCGCCTCTTTGAACGCGAGGAAAACATTGTGGCGAACCTCGGGGAGAATCGGCGTGGCCGGCAGTTGCGTGGGAAGCTCGGCGCGGTAGCTCACGCCGGCCAGCGCAAAATAATCCTGCGCGTATTTGCAGGCATAATTTGCCAGCCCTTCGAGCGTGTCGTTCGAGGGATTCACGGCCCAGACGATCTCGTCCAGCGCCCGCGTCGTGTCGCGCGCCGTCTCGGTGATCTGCTGCGCGTGCTGCTCGATTTCTTCTGGCAAATTTTTATCCACCTCGGCCAGTTCGCCGAGCAATGTCACCTGTGTCAGATTCGCGCCAAGCTGGTCATGCAAATCGCGGGCGATGCGGGCGCGTTCCTTTTCAATCAACTCCTTCTGCCGCGCGGCGCGCAACTGGCGTTTCAATTTGGCCGTGGAAATGGAATAAATGATCCCCGCCAGCACGGTGATCACGGCGAGGACCAGCAACACCACAAACCACGGCTGGCGCCAGAACGGCGGCGCCACGGTGAGGCCGAGCGCGGCCCCGGTTTCATTCCAGACGCCGTCCTCGTTGCAGGCGATGACATGAAAAACATAATCACCCGGCGGCAATTTGGGATAATGCGCCACGCGCTCGCTGCCGGCGTCCGTCCAGCTTTCATCATGATTTTTTTCACCGCGCTTTTCGAGCCGGTATTTGAACCGCGCGCCGAACCGCGCACCTTTTGAGGCGGAAAAATTCAGGCTGGCAAAATGAATTTCCAGTTGTTCATTTTCGGGTTGCAGCGTGATCATCATGCCCGATGCCACGCTCAATGGATTGGTGGTTTGTTCCACGCCGTCCACCAGCACGGATTCAATCACGACCGGCGGCGGATTGGTGTTCGGCCGCAAATCCGCCGGGTTCACGGAGATCAGGCCGCGAATCGTCGGAAACCAGAGCGTGCCGTCGCGGGCGCGGATTGCGGCGGGCTGCGCGCCCACGGCGCATTCCCGCGTGAGAAAAGTGCGGCAGACAATGGTTTTTGCCGCGCCCGCCGCAACTTCATCCAGCGATTTTTTCTCCAGGCGCATGATGCCTTCGTAGGAACCGATCCAGAGCTGGCCGGAATCATCCGCAACCAAATAGCCGATGCTGTCCGTGGCCAGACCGTTGAGGGTGGAATAACGCGTCCAAACGCCGTCCTTGAACCGCGCCAGGCCGTGGCCGGAAGTGCCGGCCCAAAGCACATTTTCCCGATCCACGAGCAAACAGGAAATGTCGTTCACCGGCGCGTTGGCGGAGGAAATTTTCCCGTTGCTCAATTCAAACAGCCCGCCGCCATCGGTGCCGATCCAGAGATTGCCTTTTTCATCTTCGGCCAGGGCGCGGACGGCGTTGGACGGCAGACCGTCGCGGGTGGAATAGAATTTCCAAGCCGTCCCGTCGTCCGTGCAACCGAGGCCGTTTTCACCGCCCGCCCAGATTTTTCCATCACGACTTTGGAATAGAACGTAAATTTGCCGGCCAATTTTTCCCGCCGCACTGACCGGCTTGAAATAGTAGGACATGAAACGGAACAATCCTTCGCCGCGCGTTCCCGCCCAAACCTGTTGATGATTGTCCACCAGCACGGTCCAGGCGTTCGAGTAAGTCCCGATGCCGTAGTCCGTCGCGGAATTGGTCAGCCAATGCGAAAGTCCCCGGCTGTTGAACGTCACCCACAAACCACCTTGGACATCTTCCGCGACCGACTGTGCCGTCCAGGCTGGCAGCGCCGGTGGCGTGGAAAAAAATTTCCGCTTGATACGGTCTAATCCGCGCCCGTCCGTGCCGACCCATAAATTGCCCTCGGTGTCGCAGCAGAGCGACAAAATGTTGTCCTGCGACAATCCCTCATGGGTGGAGATATGCCGCCAATGGCCGTTGTTGCCGAGCCAGAACACGCCCATGTCGAATGTTCCGACGACCAAATTGCCTTCCCCATCTTCAATGGCGGCAGAGACAGGCGCATCGCCCCACGGCGCATCGCCCAAATCTTTTACGAGCTTATCGCCCGCCCATTTTTGCACCCGGCCGCTTTGAAGATGCCAGACCACACCCTTTTTACCCGGAACCAACATATGTGCGGCCTGGTAAAAAAGCTGCGCCGGAAAGGCCGACGGATGCAAATCCAGCCGGCCATTTTTCCAGCAAAAAAACCGCCCGTCCGGCGTGCTGAACCAGACGTTGTGACCGGCATCTTCAAAAGCGCCGTTGATTTTTCCGCCCGCCCCGCCGGTGTCGAACCGTTTCACCACGCCGTTGTGGATGGCGCAAAGCCCGGCGGTTTCCGTGCCGACCCACAATGTCTGCCGGCTGTCCTCGAACAGAAAGACGATGCGGTTGTCCGGCAGGCCGGGCGTGTTGTTAACATTGAAAGGCGTGAACGAATTGCCATCAAACCGCACCAGGCCGTTGAGCGTGCCGAGCCAGAGGTAACCGTCATGCGTCTGCGTGATGGCGATGACGGAACTTTGCGGCAGTTGATCATCCGTGCCCCAGACATCCACGCTGAAAGGCGAATCTTCCGCCGGCGCGCGGCCCGCCAAGGCCAGCATCAGGGCGAAGCCGGCAAACAAGATGTGAGGAAACCGTTTCAATGGCCGGCAGCATACGCGGCGGAATGGCCGGGGAAAATCATTTTCCAAAAATGAACCGGGCCGCCGGTTTTTTGAATTCCCCGGTTGAAAACACTTGCCGCCGCAAACGGATGGGCTACGTTGAAACGCCCTTGAGAACGGGCGCTCAGTTTTTCCTGTTTGAAAGACGAGCATCGGCGGATCCGGAAAAAGTTATCGTGTGCCGGATCCGCCGGTTTGTTTTTGTTCTGTAGCCGTTTTTTTACGGAGGCGGAATAGGCGGTTCTCCATCCGCCGCCACCACCATTCAGGCTCTGCCCACCAGCGCGTGCACAACGATGGATTCTACTATTTTGCATTGAATGGAACCGTTGATTTTCCATCTAAAGCCATGACTCAAAAGTGAATGTGCTTGTCCCATGACTTGCTAGATTTGCTTTTCAAAACTGTGCTTTAATTAAAGGGCATTAGCAAAGAACCAACTGGGTTTCAGGACAAATTGCCAGCAGCGGTGAAGGATGCCAGAAAACCCATTAACCAAGTGGCGAAACAACGTGTCCGCCATTGAAAACCAAACACAGCAATAACATCAAATGAAAAAACATATTGTAATACTGGCGGCAGCGCTCGCGATGCCTTGTTTAACCCAAGCATCCATCACGACCGAAGCCAATGGCAATATTACTGCCATCTACGGGTCGGGCAACAGCGATACATGGGATCAGGTGGTTACCTACAGCGGAAACGATGGAAACTTTCAGTTGGGATTGAATACTCATATTAACCCCAACAACGGCAACCAAAACGTGGATTTCTCCATCAATGTTGATCCAGCCGGTCTCGGAACGACGCTTTTGGGATCATCCTATACTTATTGGATGGTGGTGAACGGTGTTGATGTTAGTTTGACCAGCATTTTTTTCGCCGACAATTCCTATGGAAATAATTCCACGGCCAATAGTCAGGGACATGAAACCGGCGCACAGGTTGGCGATACGATTTTCCAAAACTCTGATCCTCTGAGCTATTGGGCGATTGCAACGGCAGGTGTTCCACCGACCTCATTTACCTTGGAGGTTCGTGATGCTAACGGTGGAATTTTGGCGCAAGACCAATTAAACATCGGAACTGCCGCAGTGCCCGAACCGTCCACCTATGCGGCGGCAGGCTTGATGCTGCTCCCGCTCGGCGCGGCCTTGCTGAGAACGATTCGGCGCAAACAGTTCGCCGTGGAAAAATCCAACGGCTAAAATTTTTCCAGTCCGCTGGATCCGCACCCCGCAGAAGTGATTCTGCGGGGATTTTATTTGCGGTGAAGCGGGCGTCCGCGCATTCTGATTTCGTAAAGCTCGCGAGGACGCCCGCCCCACCAAACGATGTGCCGCCGTCTTTTTGCTTGCTTGCGCCGTGCGTTGCGCCATAGTTACCGGCGTCACTTTTCGGTGGCCGCGCAGTTTTGGATGGGGTCTTAGCTCAGTTGGTAGAGCGTCTCGTTCGCAATGAATTCCACGCAATTTAGGCTTAACTGGACTGAACCAGACCCATAAGGACTCTCTTTTGTTTATTGGGGTAAAGTCGGCTTTTCACGGTCTTGGAGAATGTTCCCAATTACCCTCATTTGCCCCGAATTTATTGCGCCGGGGGTGACAAATGGGGGTGACAAATCAGGCGTTGGATGATCCTGACTTGGAATCGCTGTTGAAAAGAATTGGAAAGTGATTTAACAAATAGACCAAAGTAATTTTCCGGGATTTGAAACAACGATTCAGATTGAACAACAAATTCATTCGATTGTTTATGGCCTTAATTTCATGCAAACAATGTAACGAAACTGTCAGCACGGAAGCGGTTGATTGTCCCTACTGTGGAGCACCACAACAAACGGTCGTGGTGCTAACTGCGGTTCCTGTGGAACCAAGCGAGGAAATATTCTTTTCCGACAATTCGGTGATCGTTACCAATATGCGTTTAGTTGTAGGAGGAACGACCTATGCCTTACGGAACATCACATCGGTTGCAATGCTGTTCACGCCACCGCGACTCGTAAAACCGATCCTGCTGCTCATCGTTGGCCTGATGATTTTGCTCGCTGCCTTCATGCCGCTAAATGAAAACGCTCCTGCGCCGATTGGTGTTTACATTCTTGCAGGAGTGATGATTGGCGGCGCAATTCTGTGGATGTGCAGCACAAAAACCAATTATCATGTCGGCCTTTCGAGCGCGTCAGGTGAAATTCATGCGCTCACTTCCAAAAACAAAACCTATGTTGAGCGAGTCGTTTCGAGTATTAACGAAGCCATTGTGAAGCATCAATAGGCTTGGGCATCATTTTGGATTTATGCGTATCGCTATACTTGGCTGGGGTTCGTTGATTAACGAACCACGTGGCCTGCCCATCGCTGGTGAGTGGCAGAAAGACGGGCCGATGCTTTGGATTGAGTTTTCCCGTATTTCCAAGCGCGGTGCGCGCGCCGGCTGTCTTACGCTGGTCATTGATGAGCGGAGCCACGAGGAAGTCCGCACCCTTTATGTCATCAGCGCACGCACCGAATTGACACAGGCCGTTGATGATTTACAAGTGCGGGAAGGAACCTCGTCAGATGACATCGGATTCTGTGAAATGGCGAGCGGACGATTCGCCACTTACGCTTTTAATCGCCATCCCAAATCCTGTGAACGTATCCGCGTTTGGGCGCTGGAAAAGGGGTTTGACGCAGTCATCTGGACGGCGCTGCCGCGTCGGTTCAAGGATGCCATCGGCATCCCATTCAGTCCCGCCGCCGCTTTGAACTATGTGGACGGTTTGCCTGTGCCAACCAAGGAAAATGCCTTGTGCTACATCCACTCCACCCCGGAACAGACCATGACACCCTTCCGTCGCCTGTTGATTGAACGCGACCAACTCAATCGTCGCCCATGAAGAATTACAACAACGTAGTAAGTGAATTTTAATCGCGCCCTTACCAACTTCGTGCTATGAAAATCGAAGCCGCCTATCTCAACCACATCGCCCTGATTTCCGAGGCTCACAACCATAAAATAGAACAAACACTGAAAGGTGATCATGTTTTGAAGAATACATGGCTTTGCGCGGCCGCTCATTTTTGGAAGCAACTCCAGTTGGTTTTGGCAATTGATTCGGATGTCGGACGAACGGTGCGACTCAAGGAGATTGGTAAAGAGATTGAAAACGCCACCACGTCTCAAATTGTGATTGAATTTCAGAAAACCTGTTTTCCAGATGTTCCGGTTAAAATAATCGGAGCGACTTGGGAATATTCCGGGCGAACAATGTTGGACATCGCCACCCCCATACTTCAATTGAACCCCGGTAATGAACGAAAATATTTATGGCGGGAAGTTGATAAGGAATTGCTCAAGTTGAAAACCCTGTGGATGATTCCGCCTGGTGATCTCACAGACAATTAACATCAACACCTACCGCACGCGCTTAATCCGCATCAGCACACCGGTTCCAGCAGTTCGCGCACTTGTCACAAGGACATCATCGGGAGTGAGAGTGAATAATTTTCCACGTTAATTCATTTCCGCTTGGGCTTGGGAATCGCCCGGCTTGTTTTCAGTCACCACAATTTCCCGAATCCTGGGCTGATTTTCGGCAATTAGCGCATGATATTTTTCCGGCAATTTCATCAGGCCGGACAATTCCAGCCGGCAAATGGCCGTTTCAATACGCCGCAACACATAACCGGAAATCAAAATTTCGTGCGTGGCAAAAACCAGACGCAGTTTTTGTTCCTTGCCATCGCCATCCAGTTCGGCGAACACGAATTGATCCAGCGGCAGCACGAGCAAACGCGTCGCCGTCATTTCGACACGCAAACAACGCGCTTGTGTATCAGTGGTGTAACATTCGGGCGTTTTGGTGTTCATGTTTTTGTCCTGGTTGGGAGTGATGGCGTGATTGTTTTAACCGACAAAACGTTTCGGCAGAGCGCTGGCCGAACCGCATAAGATAGCCATGCAGCCGATCCCAAAGCGGGTTGCGATTGAACGGGCGCAGCCCACCGGCAAATTCCAACGCCAACGGCCTGTGACCGGAACGCACCAGATTCTCGCGTAATTGATCCTTGTCCGGCGTGAAAATGTGGACGCCGCGCCGCCCGCGCGAAATGGTGACATACCATTGTTGTGCGTTCGTCGCGGCCTTGATGGTCGAATCAGAAAATAGAACGTAATCCACCGTCTTGCCCTGTGACCCGTAGGACGTGACGGCGTAGCCGGGAAGAAATTCCCGAAAACTGTTGTCCAAAATGCGGCCGTCAGTCAGTTCAATGTTCCCATCAGGGAGAGCCGATTTTACGGTGACCAATTCGCCATTCGTAACGCGAGCGCCGGAGGCCAGCTTGCGATTGGCCTTGAGATGCAATTTGTCGCCTTGCGCGAGTGGAATTTCACGCGGCAGACAGACAGTGATTTTATCCAGCACCTTGTTTGACACGGTGACGCATTTGCCGTCAATCTCGACCAGCACACCCGCCTTGACGATGCCCGCCAACTTTCCGCGCATCCCCGGCCCGGTTTGCCGCACTTTCTGATTGAACACAATCACTGCGTCTTGGGGATAAAATCGCCGATCCCGCTTTTGCGCATTCGTTAAATCCAATTTGTTAAATGCTTCAGTCGTGACATCATTGGCACCAAGCAGCCCTTTTCCTTTGAGAGCGTCACGCACCTTGGAATTGACGCGATGCACTTCCGCCCAGGTCTGCGACACCACGACGGCAGACGCCTTTTTCTCCACAAGGCGGACATATTCATCGGCCAGTTTGTCGGCTTGCTCACCCAAACCACAGGCAACGACCGCGCCCATTTTGTCCAGCCGTTCAAACGATTCGGCGAGCTTCCCTGCCGCTGCCACTTCAACCGCCTTACGATACTGTTTGATTTTGGAACGTTCGCTTTTGCTCCGGCCCAGCGCCGGGTCTTGGCGTCGAATGGTGTGCAGTTCGACCGGCTTGACCCCGGAATACCGTTCAATGGCCAGAAGTGCATCCGACGCCTCGACAGCGCCATGCTGGCGCGTGTCGCCCGACAAAATAACCCGCGCATTTCGTTCTCGCGCCAGTCGGAGCAATTCAGACATCTGGCGACCGCCAATCTGCCCAGCCTCATCTGCGACGATTACAGCACCCTCGACCAACTCACGCTTGAGCAGAAAATTTGTTACCGTCGTTGGTGAGGGAAAATCCGGTTCCATTGCCACGACCTGCTGGCGTTGCGGCGCGAGAACGACCGTGCGCCTGCCTCCTTGTTGAACGTGCCTGACCAGCTCGCCCAGAACAAAACTTTTGCCCGTCCCAGCACCACCACGGAACAACGAAACCGCATTGGTGGAATGAAGCAGGGCATCCAAAGCCAGACGTTGCTCCTCATCCAATTTTGGATCTGCCGTGTATGAACGTTCCGCCAGTGGCCGGCAATTGCCCGCACCGTCCTTGACGGTTTGAACAATCTCCATTTCCCGTAACAACACTTCCTGCAAAGTCACTTCGGCGGGACGTTCAGAATTGCGAAGGTAAGGACGCTGACGTGTGAATTCCTTGAGTTCTGCGACGGAGAAATTCTCGCCGCGTCCATGTTCCAACGCCTGTTGCCATAATTGACATTCCAACGCGACCGAATTGCGGTTGAACAAATGATCTTCCGACCACTGCACGGCCTCGCTTACATTCATCCGGTCACGAATAGCTTTTTCTAACTTTCCTGAAGGCTGGCGCAAAGCGGTGCATTCCGCTTCACTCAACTGCGAATTCCACAAGGTCCGCAATTCCGCCTGGCTTAAATCCTTGTGCTTTTTGGCGCGGGTCTCAACCGCCAGTTGGGCACGCAACGCCTTGAAGTTTGCACTTTTCAACTCCGGCTTGCTGGCCAGCAGTTTCACCAATGCCTTGTCAATTTCTGCATCCCGTTTGGAAAAGCGTTCACAAACCACTTCGGAAATGCCCTCGATTTGAAAATCACCGCGCGCCAGGTTGCGAATTTCATAGCCGAACCCGCGCAGCTTGCGGGCGAGTTCATGGTAATAGACGTTCTCGGCAAATTTCCGCGCCCGCAATAGCTCATAGTTTTGCAACGCCTTCCACCGATTTTCGACGGCATCAAAAGTAGCGTTGAAAACAATGCAGTGAGTGTGCAAATGCGGGTCTAAGGCGCGCGAGGTGTCATGCGTAAACATGGCAGTCGTAAAATTGCCGGTGGAGCGGTCATTGTTCGCTTTGCCGATCCTAACGCGCGTCGTGGCAAACGCCTCAAATTCCTTCAACGCGCATCGGACGGCATCGGCATGAGCTTTTAGAATTCGCTCATCAACGCCGACCAGGGCCGCGACCGAAACTGATTTGGGTGGCGAGAACGTGAAGTCATAAAAAATCCGGCGATTGGCGGTATTGGCGCTGGCTTCATCCATCCGCGTGGAATTCAGCCGTTGCGTCAATGTTTCGCCGGATGCCGGATGCCGGTTTTCGCAGAGACGCAAAAATGCTTCCGTCCTGACTTTGCCGGCCAAACCAAGCCGTTCTGCACCCAGTCCAAACCACTGGCCGGCCACCCGCTGCCCTTCATCATAGTATTCGCCCACGCAAAGATGCTCCTCAAAGTATTCCTTTGCGTTCTGCAAATTGTATTGCGTCTTGGCCGTAACCACGGAGAACAGCCTGCCAAAACCTGGATTCACTTTGTTTCATTTTGAAACAAAGTGGCCGCCAAAAATTGATTGAATGACAGGCGTGAAAATTAACCAGTCCACGCCTCCCGTGCTGTAACGGAGAACGTGGCGCAACGACGCAAATATATGATGACACCTACCACTGCTGAATTACGCACCACCATCGAAGTTTTGAAGATGCTCGACCAACGCATCCACGACCACACCGCCCATTCCATAAACCAACTGCCGGATACCGAATTGGGCAACACGTATGCCGCGCATATCAAAGACCAATCCATCGAACAAACCAGCCACATCCAAAAGGTCGCCACGCAGGTGCAAAACTGGCGGGATGAACTGTTGCAACAGCGGAAACTACAAGTAGCCCAATCAGTATGAGAATGGACTTTTTAACAGAACAAGCCTTACCCCTTGCCAGGGCAAGGTTTTCGCGTTGCGCAAGTGTTGCGACCAATGTTGCCGGCGGCAAACGCATTCGCGTTGTGTGCAATGTTGCCTGGGATGTTGCGGCCAATGTTGCCGAGAAAAAGCGCCGCCGCATTGCGTTCGGCGGTGCATTAAATGTTGTCCAAGCGAAGCGCATCCGCGCATTCAATGTTGCGCCCAGCGTTGCGTCGCTGTTGCCCAGGCTATGCGCCAGTTTGTTGATTCTACTGTTGCCTTGATTATGAACAAGTTTGTTATTTCGCCGGATGCTCTAAATCGTTTCCGCAACGCTGCATCGGAAGTTGCGCGCGGCGTTGCGTCGCCTGTTTCGCGCTGGTTGCCGCTCAAGGACGACATCTCGGCACTCCGCCAACGCGGCCTTTCCTACCGGGCCATTAGTGACCTCCTGTCACAAAACGGCATCAAGGCATCGCCATCGGGACTGATGCGTTTTTGTCGGCGAATCCTAAAGGAGAAACGCTCACACAAGTCATCGGCGAGGCGGCAGACGCCGCGTC
>Ga0164241_10006011_pt1 | contig 11167 bp, 13 predicted proteins | sample OricomyardsoilBY_FD_108780 | JGI IMG/M metagenome (GOLD analysis project Ga0164241, IMG submission 108780) | Backyard soil microbial communities from Emeryville, California, USA - Original compost - Back yard soil (BY) | ecosystem: Environmental > Terrestrial > Soil > Unclassified | place: USA... | reverse complement strand
GGCCGGCGGCTGGATGCCGCAGGAAAAACTGACCGCTTTCGAGGCGCTGCGCGGCTTCACCCTCGATGCGGCGTATGCCGGCTTCGGGGAAGACGAACTCGGCAGCCTCGCGCCGGGCAAGCGTGCCGATTTCGTGGTGCTGGCGGAAGATCCGCTGGCAGTGCCCGACGCGCAATTGCGCTCGCTCGACGTGCGCGCGACCTACGTGGACGGCAAGCCGGTGTACGAAGCCCCCTTGTAGGAGGGCCTTCAGGCCCGGCCGCACCCTCGCGGTCGCGGCTGAAGCCGCTCCTACAGGGAAACGGATTCGCCCGTCGCTACCCGCCCGCGCAAGGAGTTGCTCATCGCCTCGGTGACGACCACGTCGATGAACTGGCCGATGAGCCGCTTCGGTCCGGCGAAATTCACCGAGCGCATGTTCTCGGTCTTGCCGGTCAGTTCGTCCGGATCCTTCTTCGACGGGCCTTCCACCAGCACCGTCTGCGTGCTGCCGACCATCGCCCGCGAGATCGCCAGCGCATGCGCGTTGATGTGCTTCTGCAGGCGATCCAGGCGCGCATGCTTGTCGGCGTCGGAGACCTCGTCTTCGAGGTCGGCCGCCGGGGTGCCGGGGCGACGCGAGTAGATGAAGCTGAAGCTCTGGTCGAAGCCGACGTCCTCGATCAGCTTCATGGTCTTGTCGAAATCGGCATCGCTCTCGCCGGGGAAGCCGACAATGAAGTCGGACGAGATCGAGATGTCCGGCCGCACCGCGCGCAGCTTGCGCAGCTTCTGCTTGAACTCCAGCGCGGTGTAGCCGCGCTTCATCGCGGCGAGGATGCGGTCGCTGCCGCTTTGCACCGGCAGGTGCAGGTAGTTGGCGAGCTTGGGCACGTCGCGGTAGGCCTCGACCAGCGAATCGGAAAACTCCAGCGGGTGCGAGGTGGTGAAGCGGATCCGGCCGATGCCGTCGATCTCGGCGATGGCGCGGATCAGCAGGCCGAGGTCGGCGACTTCGCCCTCGCCGTACGGCCCGCGGTAGGCGTTGACGTTCTGGCCGAGCAGGTTGATCTCGCGCACGCCCTGCGCGGCGAGCCGGGCGACTTCGACCAGCACGTCCTCGAACGGGCGGCTGACTTCCTCGCCGCGGGTGTAGGGCACCACGCAGAAGCTGCAGTACTTCGAGCAGCCTTCCATGATCGAGACGAAGGCGCTCGGGCCATCCGCGCGCGGCTCGGGCAGGCGGTCGAACTTCTCGATCTCCGGGAAGCTGATGTCGACCTGCGGCCTGCCGGACGCGCGCCTTTCGCGGATCAGCTCCGGCAGGCGGTGCAAGGTCTGCGGGCCGAACACCAGGTCCACGTAGGGTGCGCGCTTGACGATGCCTTCGCCTTCCTGCGAGGCCACGCAGCCGCCGACGCCGATCAGCACTGGCCGTCCGCCCTGCTTGAGCGACTTCCAGCGGCCGAGCTGGCTGAACACCTTTTCCTGGGCTTTTTCGCGGATCGAGCAGGTATTGACCAAGATCACGTCGGCTTCTTCGGCGTTCGTGGTCAATTCCATGCCTTCGGCCGCGGCCAGCACATCGGCCATCTTGGCCGAGTCGTACTCGTTCATCTGGCAGCCGTGGGTCTGGATGAACAGCTTTTTTGCCGGTGCCACGGGATCGGCGGGCCTCTTGGCGTCCGGGATCGGGGCGGCCGAAGCCACGGGCAGGGCGTGCAGGTCGTTCATTTCAACTCCGGGGGCACGGTGGGTAATCCGGGCCGGGCGCGCATTGTAGCGACGGGCGAACGGCGCCGCATGGCCTGAATGCGGGAGGGCGTACGTTCATATAAATCAAATACTTGTCAAAGTTTCCTGAAGAGGAGAGACTGCGCGCGATGAAGGGGAAGGCCGCATTCCTGCTGCTGTTGTCCGCGCTGGTTGCGATGCCGGCGCTCGCAGGCAATGTCTATCGCTGCGATGCGGGCGACGGAGTCACCTCCTACTCCAACAAACGCGTCCCTGGCGCCAGCTGCAAACTGGTCGGGAGCTACAAGGCGAAGCGTGCAAGCAAGCCCAAGGCCAGAGCCGCCGCACCGGTCGTCGCGACGAAGGAAGTCCCGGCGAAACAAGCGGAGACGGTGCCGAAGGTGGTGGCGATGGGCGTCCCGCCCGCCACCATCATCAGCCCGCCAGCCAAGCCCCTAGCCAGTACGCCTGCACCCGTGACCAGCTACAACGCGCCGCGGCTGGTTCGCGGACAGGTATATGCCTATGTCGGCAAGGATGGCGTGCGCAACTACACCAGCGTGCGCCCGCGCGGGGTGGCCGCCAGTGCGATGCGCACCATCAAGTACAGCTACATGGAAACCTGCTACGCCTGCGGGGTGAAGCCGGGCCTGAACTTCGGCACCCTGCGCCTGAACACCGCCGCGTACCAGGCCGAGATCGCCGCCGCGGCGCGCGAGCACGGCGTCGACGAGGCCATCGTCCGCGCCATCATCCACGCGGAGTCGGCCTACAACCCGCTGGCGCTGTCCAGGGTCGGCGCGCAAGGCCTGATGCAGTTGATGCCGGCCACAGCACGCCGGTTCGGGGTCAGCGACGCCTTCAACCCGCAGCAGAACATCCAGGGCGGGGTGAAGTACCTGGCCTGGCTGCTGAAGCGCTTCAACGGCAACCTGACACTGGCCGCGGCCGGCTACAACGCCGGCGAGGGCGCGGTGGACAAGTACAAGGGCGTGCCGCCGTACAGCGAGACCCGCCGCTACGTGGACCGGGTCGGCGTACTGGCCGAGCGCTACCGCGGCAACCTGGCCACCGCCCGCTAATCCGGACCGCGGGCGGATTGTCGGTCCGTTAAGCGTTCCGTTACACTTCCCCGTCTTTTGCGGCAGGCCAGCGCGCGCCAGCGCGGCGCGAGCCTCCGCAACCGTTTTGGGTATTTTTCGGAGTGCGGGATGGCCAACGAAGAGGTCAACACCGGCCGGCGCAGGTTCCTGACCGCGACCACGGCAGTGGTCGGTGCGGTCGGAGCCGGGTTCGCCGCGGTGCCTTTCATCAAGTCCTGGAGCCCCAGTGCGCGGGCCCGTTTCGCCGGCGCGCCGGTCAGCCAGGACATCAGCGCCCTGGTCGAGGGCCAGCAGATGGTGATCAACTGGCGCGGCCAGCCGATCTACATCGCCCGCCGCTCCAAGGCGATGCTGGACGTGATGAAGAGCCTGGATCCGACCTTGGCCGATCCGAATTCGTCCAATGCCGACCAGCAGCCGAAGTACGCGCAGAACGCGACTCGCTCGATCAAGCCGGAGATCTCGGTGCTGGTCGGCGTGTGCACCCATCTGGGCTGCGCGCCGGAGTTCAAGCCGGAAGTGAAGCCCGAGCCGTTCGATCCGGACTGGAAGGGCGGCTACTTCTGCCCCTGCCACAAGTCGCGCTACGACCTCGCCGGCCGCGTGCTGAAGGCGCAGCCGGCCCCGGCCAACCTGCCGGTGCCGCCGTACCACTTCGAGAACGACACCACCCTGGTCATCGGCATTGACCCGAAGGGAGCGGCCTGATCATGGCGAACATCATCACCCGCGGCGTCGAAACCGCCTGGAACTGGGTCAACGAGCGCGCGCCCGGCATGATGCCGGTGTACCGCAAGCACATGACCGAGTACTACGCGCCGAAGAACTTCAACTTCTGGTACTACATGGGCTCGCTCGCCCTGCTGGTGCTGGTCAACCAGATCGTCACCGGCATCTTCCTGACGATGCACTTCAAGCCGAGCGCGGCGGAAGCCTTCGCCTCGGTCGAGTACATCATGCGCGACGTGGACTGGGGCTGGCTGATCCGCTACATGCACAGCACCGGTGCCTCGCTGTTCTTCATCGTGGTCTACCTGCACATGTTCCGCGGGCTGATGTACGGCAGCTACCAGAAGCCGCGCGAACTGGTCTGGCTGCTGGGCATGGTGATCTACCTGGTGCTGATGGCCGAAGCCTTCATGGGCTACGTGCTGCCTTGGGGGCAGATGTCCTACTGGGGCGCGAAGGTGATCATCTCGCTGTTCGGCGCGATCCCGGTGGTGGGCGGCGCGCTGACCGAATGGATCATGGGCGACTTCAACCCCGGCGACGCCACGTTGAACCGCTTCTTCGCCCTGCACGTGATCGCGCTGCCGCTGGTGCTGCTGCTGCTGGTCGTGCTGCACCTGGGCGCGCTGCACGAAGTGGGTTCCAACAACCCGGACGGCGTCGACATCAAGAAGGGCCCGAAGGGCAACCGCTGGGATGCCGGCAAGCCCGCCGACGGCATTCCCTTCCACCCGTACTACACGGTGAAGGACCTGTTCGGCGTCGGCTTCTTCCTGATCATCGCCGCCTTCATCATCTTCTTCGCCCCGACCTTCGGCGGCTGGTTCCTCGAGCACGACAACTTCACCGAGGCCAACCCGCTGGTGACCCCGGAGCACATCAAGCCGGTGTGGTACTTCACCCCGTATTACGCCATGTTGCGCGTGATCCCCTCGTTCTTCGGGATCAAGCTGTGGGGCGTGCTGGTGATGTTCGGCGCGATCGTGATGCTGTTCCTGGTGCCGTGGCTGGACAAGTCGCCGGTCAAGTCCTACCGCTACCGCGGCAAGCTGAGCTGGGCGATGTTGCTGATGTTCGCCTTCAGCTTCCTGTGGCTGGCCAAGATCGGCGCCGGCCCGGGCACCGATCCGGTCGAGGCCATCATAGGGCGCGTGCTGACCTTCCTCTATTTCGCCTTCTTCATCACCATGCCGGTGTGGACGAAGCTCGACAAGACCAAGCCGGTGCCGGAACGGGTGACGATGCATGACTAAGAATTTCGCCTCCCGCGCAGCCGCCTTCACCGCCGGACTGCTGCTGTCCGCCGTCGCCCTGGCCAACGAAACCGCCGGCCTGCAGCAGGCGGGCACCGACCTCGACGACAGGGCCTCGTTGCAGCGCGGCGCGCAGCTGTACATGAACAACTGCAGCGGCTGCCATTCGCTGAAGTACCTCCGCTACGCGCGCATCGGCGAGGACCTGGGCCTGACCGAGGACGAGGTGCAGCAGAACCTCAATCTCGCCGGCACCAAGATCGGCGACCACGTGATCTCGCCGATGACCGCGCAGATGGGCGTGGCCGCGTTCGGCAAGGCGCCGCCGGACCTGTCGGTGATCGCGCGCGTGCGCGGCAGCGACTGGATCTACACCTACCTGAAGTCGTTCTACCTGGACGAGTCGCGTCCGGTGGGCTGGAACAACAAGCTGTTCGCCAACGCCTCGATGCCGAATCCGCTGTGGGAGATGCAGGGCCTGCAGCAGCCGGTGTACGGCAAGAAGACCGCGACGGGCGAGATGCCGGTCGAGGGCTTCACCGTCAGCCAGCCGGGCACGCAGACGCCGCAGCAGTTCGACCAGACCGTGCGCGACATCACCGCCTTCCTGGAATACGCCGGCGAGCCGGCGGCGACCAAGCGCCAGAGCACCGGCGTGTGGGTAGTGCTCTTCCTCGCGTTCTTCACCTTCATCGCGTGGTTGCTGAAGAAGGAATACTGGCGGGACGTTCACTGACGCGGCGGCGTTGCGCGCAGCAAGGGGAACGACGCTTGGCGGCCGTCCGCATCGTGCGGGCGGCGCGTGTGCGGCCGGCGGAGTCCGGTCGCGGGGGTGGTCCTGATGATGGCTGTGAGTCCGCGCATGCGTAACGCCCTGACCTTGTTCTCCTCGGTCGACGACGTCCTCTGCCACCGCGTCCGCCTGGTGCTGGCCGCCAAGGGCGTCACCTACGACCTGATCCCGGTCGATCCGCAGAACCCGCCGGAAGACCTGATCGACCTCAACCCCTACCACTCGGTGCCGACCCTGGTCGAGCGCGACCTGGTGTTGTACGCCGCCAGCGTGGTCAGCGAATACCTCGACGAGCGTTATCCGCACCCGCCGTTGATGCCGGTCGATCCGCTCTCCCGCGCGCGCCTGCGCCTGGCGATGCTGCGCATCGAGCACGACTGGGTGCCGCAGGTGCAGGCGATCCAGCTCGGCAACAAGCAGCAGGCCGACGCCGGCCGCAAGCGCCTGAAGGAACTGCTGACCGCCTCGGTGCCGCTGTTCAAGGCCAGCAAGTTCTTCCTCAACCCGGAAATGAGCCTGGCCGACTGCGCGATGGCGCCGATCATCTGGCGCCTGCCGTCGCTCGACATCCCGCTGCCGAAGGACGGCAAGGCGATCGAGGACTACGGAAACCGCATCTTCCGCAACCCCGGTTTCCTGCGCAGCCTGACCGACAAGGAAAAGAACCTGCGCGACTTGCCCCAATGAAGCCATTGGGCTCGATGGCGGGCGGCTGAGATGGGCGACGATGCTCCGCAGATGAGCAGTCACCGCCCGTACCTGCTGCGGGCGCTGTACGAATGGGTGGTCGACAACGGCATGACCCCGCACGTGCTGGTCGATGCCACCCAACCCGGCGTGCGCGTGCCCGCGCATGCGGTGAAGGACGGCCGCATCGTGCTCAACATCGCCGAACGCGCGGTCGGCGGCCTGCGCATGGACAACGAGGCGCTGCGGTTCTCCGCGCGCTTCGGCGGCGTCAGCCAGTCGGTGCTTGTGCCGATGGCCGCCGTGATCGCGGTCTACGCGCGCGAGACCGGGCAGGGCATGGCGCTGCCGGACGATCCGCGCGCCGCTACGGCGCCGATGGCGGCCGCTCCTGCCGCGACATCCGAATCGGAAGCGCCTGCGCCAGACGACGGGGGCCCCGACGGCCCGGGCGAACCGCCCAAGCGCAGCGGCCACCTGCGCATCGTCAAATAAGCGCGGTTTAGTGCGGCGGAAAACTCCGTACCACCGCTTGCGCCGCGCGGCTTGGCCCGCTGAAGCCGACCAGCTTCTCGCCCAGCAGCACCACGCGACCGATGTGGCGGTCCTGCCCGTCCTCGGAATACTCGTAGCGGAAACTGCGCTCGATGCCAAGCCAGCCGCTGTGCTGCCGGCGCAGGCGCATGCCGGTGGCGTGCACCGACTGGTCCAGCCACTGCACGCCCGCCGCATGGCAGGCATCGCGGCCGATCTCGGTCGCGCGTTCCGCCGCCGCGCGTGCGGCGCTGAAAAAGAAGAACGCGGCGACGCCGGCGATCATTAGAATGAGCAGGGTAGGCATGCGCCCAATGTGGCGACGCCCACCGCGAATCGCAAGCGCATGGGCAGGGGATGGCGCGATGATGGTGAAACTGGTGTTTCCAGCGGGCGAGCGCTCGCAGATGCTGCTGGATCGGGGCGTGTACCGGATCGGCTCGGCGCCGGATGCTGAAGTGGCCCTCGCTGGGGACGGCATCGAGCCGTTGCATTGCGAATTGCAGGTCGGCGCGCAGGGCGTGCAGATGCGCGTGCCGGTTGGCATCCGCGTGCTGGTCAACGAACGCCCGGTCGATGGGTTGATCGCGTGGCGCGCGGACGACACCCTCGGCCTCGCCTCCACCCGCATCCGCCTGCTCGATGCGGCCACGCCGTACGCGGCGCACGCCAACCCGGCGGCGCGCAACGACGACCCCGGCGACTTCAACGCCACGATGGTGCGTCCGGTGCTGCCGAAGTTCGTGCTACGCGGACTCTCGGGCGCACAGTTCGGCCGCAGTTTTCCGCTGCATGCCAGCCTCGGCATCGGCCGCGCCGACGATGCCGGCTTGCGGATCCCGCTGGAGGGCATCTCGCGCCTGCACGCGCGCCTGACACCGGCCGGCGACCAAGTCCTGGTCGAGGACATGGGCTCGGCGAACGGCACCTGGCTCAACGGCAAGCGCATCACCCGCGCGCAGGCAGTGCACGGCGACGAGATCCGCTTCGACACACAGCGCTTCCAGTTGCTGGTGCCGGGACAACCGTTGCAGGCGCAGGCGGCAGGCGGGCAGGTTGCGCGTCGCGGGACATGGTGGATCGCCGCGACATTGCTGGTCGCGGCCGGCGCCGCCTGGTGGTTGCTGCGCTAGGCGATCAATCGCCCGGTGGCGGACCGAGCTTCAGCGAGAAATCGATGGCGTGCACGTGCTTGGTCAATCCGCCGATCGAGATGCAGGCCACGCCATCCTCGGCGATGCCGCGCAGGGTGGCCATGTCAACGCCGCCGGAGACTTCCAGCGGGATGCGGCCGTCGTAGGGCGACGACTTGGCGATGCGCACCGCCTCGCGGCGCGTTGCGGCATCGAAGTCGTCGATCAGGATGCGCGTGCAGCCGGCGTCCAGCGCTTGGCGCAGTTGCGCCAGCGTTTCCACTTCCACGATCAGCGGCAATGCGGGATGCAGCGACCGCGCGCGCCCGACTGCAGCGGCCAGCGAGCCGGCGGCACGGATGTGGTTTTCCTTCAGCATCACCGCGTCGTGCAGGCCGATGCGGTGGTTCACGCCGCCGCCCGCGCGCACCGCGTATTTCTGCGCGATGCGCAGGCCGGGGATGGTCTTGCGGGTATCCAGGATCGCAGCGCCGGTGCCGCGCACGGCATCGACGTATTGCGCGACGATCGTCGCGGTGCCGCTCAGCGTCTGCAGGAAGTTCAGCGAGGTGCGCTCGGCGCTGACCAGCGCGCGGTTGCGGCCCTGCAGTGTGGCGATGACCGTGCCTTTCGCGATGCGGTCGCCATCCTCGCAACGCCAGTCGATGCGCACCTCCGGGTCGAGCGCGCGATGGCAGGCGTCGAACCACGGCCGCCCGGCCACCACGCAGTCCTCCTTGCACAGCAGATAGGCGCAATCCGGCGCATCGTCCAGCAGCGCCGCGGTGGCGTCGCCCGGGCCGATGTCCTCGGCCAGCGCGGCCGCGACAGCGGCGTCGACCACGGCCTGCGGCGGAGGATCGAGGCGCGCGTCGCTCATGTTTTTGGGAAACCGTCGGCCTGCGCGGTGGCGATGCCTTCCTCGGCCAGGAGCACCGGGATGCCGTCGTCGATGCGGTACACGGTCTTGCGGTCGCGGGTGACCAGCGCCTCGCGCAGGACGTCGGTCTGCGCGCCTTCATCGCTGCGCCTGACGCCGCCGCCGGCGATGGCGCGGTTCAGCGCGTCGAGGCCGGCGACATCCAGCATCGCAAGCGGCTGGCGGGTGGCGGGGCAGACCAGGATGTCGAGCAGCTTGCGATCCATGTCGATGCGGGGCGGGGGCGGGATCGGTAGAATAGCGTTTTAGCGCGAGGCACCGACATGCCAGCAGCAGGGGACGCACCACTGGTCGGCATCGTGATGGGCTCCCGTTCCGACTGGGAGACGATGCAGCACGCCGCCGCGAGGCTCGAGGCATTGGGCGTGCCGCACGAAGTGCGCGTGGTTTCCGCGCACCGCACGCCGGACGTGCTGTTTTCCTACGCCGAAACCGCCGCATCGCGCGGCCTGCGCGCGATCATCGCAGGCGCGGGCGGCGCGGCGCACCTGCCGGGCATGCTGGCGGCCAAGACCGCGCTGCCGGTGCTGGGCGTGCCGGTGCAGAGCAAGGCGCTGAACGGCATGGATTCGCTGCTGTCGATCGTGCAGATGCCGGCCGGCATCCCGGTCGCCACCTTCGCCATCGGCAACGCCGGCGCGGCGAACGCCGGGCTGTTCGCGGCGGCGATGCTGGCCAACGAATTCCCGGCGATCGGCGAGGCGCTCGCGGCGTTCCGCGCCAAGCAGACCGACGACGTCGCCGGCAACGACGACCCGCGCAAGTAGATGACGACCGTCGGCATCCTCGGTGGCGGGCAACTGGCCCGCATGATGGCCCTTTCCGGCGCGCCGCTGGGCCTGCGTTTCCGCGTGCTCGACAACGCCGCCGATGCCTGCGCAGGCCAGTTCGCGCCGATGATCGTCGGCGACTACACCGACCAGGCCGCGCTGGCCGAATTCGCGTCGAAAGTGGACGTGGCGACCTTCGATTTCGAGAACGTGCCGGCCGGATCCGCGCAGTGGCTCAGCGACCGCGTGCCGGTGTTCCCGAACCCGCGCGCGCTGGCCGTGGCCCAGGATCGCCTGGCCGAGAAGACGCTGTTCCGCGAACTCGGCATCCCGGTGCCGGATTTCGCCGACATCGCCTCGCGCGAGCAACTCGATGCGGCGGTCGCGCAACTCGGCACGCCCTGCATCCTGAAGACGCGCCGCCTCGGCTACGACGGCAAGGGCCAGTTCCGCATCAAGTCGGCGGCGGACGTTGATGCCGCATGGGATGCGCTGGGCGCGCAGGCATCGACCGTGGGCCTGATCCTGGAGGGCTTCGTGCATTTCCAGCGCGAGCTTTCGGTGGTCGCGGTGCGCGGCCGCGACGGCGAATTCCGTGCCTGGCCGCCGACCGAGAACTGGCATGTGGATGGCGTGCTGTCGGCGAGCCTCGCGCCTGCCTCCGTGGATGCGGCGATGCAGGCCACTGCGCTATCGCATGCGCGCAAGTTGGCCGAAGCGCTGGATTATGTCGGCGTGTTCGCGCTGGAGTTGTTCTGCCGCAACGGCGAACTGCTGGCGAACGAACTCGCGCCGCGCGTGCACAATTCCGGGCACTGGACCATCGAGGGCAGCGAGACCTCGCAGTTCCAGAACCACCTGCGCGCGGTGCTCGGCCTGCCGCTCGGCGCTACCCGCATGGTCGGCCTGGCCTGCATGCTCAACTGGATCGGCGCGATGCCGGAGGCGAGCGCCGTGCTGCGCGAAGCAGGCGGGCATTGGCACGACTACGGCAAGTCGCCGCGCGCCGGCCGCAAGGTCGGGCATGCGACGCTGCGCGCGGATTCGCCGGTGGAACTCGCGGACGCGTTGCGGCGCGTCGGCGATGCGCTGGATCGCGCGGCGCAGGTCGCGCCGGTGGTCCGCGCGCTGCGCGACTAGGCAGCGGTTGTCGACGGGCGCATGCGCGCCGTCAGCAGGAACGAGTAGGCCAGGTAGTAGCCGACCAGCGCGGCGGCGATCCCAAGCGTGAGCGGGCTGGCCTGCATCTGCCCCATGCCCTGGCCGAATCCGCCAACGCGTTGCATCCGCCATGCCAATCGACCGAGCAGCAGTACGGCGAGCGCACTGCCGATCCACGGGTTGGGCGTGTACCAGCGTCCGCGCGCATCGGCCTCGATGCGAGTCGAGGCGATGCCGGCGAAGGCCGCAGCGATCCCGCCCGCGAAACCGGTCACGACCCCGAGCCATGCGCCGGGGAAGAAGGGCCCCGCGGCCACCAAGCCTCCGCCGGCCGCGACAGCAGGGCCCAGG
>Ga0164241_10006010_pt1 | contig 11170 bp, 7 predicted proteins | sample OricomyardsoilBY_FD_108780 | JGI IMG/M metagenome (GOLD analysis project Ga0164241, IMG submission 108780) | Backyard soil microbial communities from Emeryville, California, USA - Original compost - Back yard soil (BY) | ecosystem: Environmental > Terrestrial > Soil > Unclassified | place: USA... | reverse complement strand
GCGTACACCTTCCAGGTGACCGCGACCAATGCCGTCGGTACCGGGCCGGCATCGGCGCCATCGGCCGCTGTGACCCCGGCGCCGGCGGTTCCCGACGCCCCGACCGGCGTGGGTGCGGCGGCTGGCGACGGCAGCGCGACCGTGTCCTGGACGGCACCGACGTCCAACGGTGGCAGTCCGATCACCGGCTACACCGTGACGCCCTACATCGGCAACACGGCACAGCCGGTGACCAGCGCCACAGGCACCAGCGTCGTGATCGGCGGGCTGGCCAACGGCACCGCCTACAGCTTCACCGTCGCCGCCACCAACGCCGTCGGTGCTGGCCCGGCATCGAGTCCGTCGGCCGACGTCACACCGTCGGGGCCGCGGAATTGCCCGTGCTCGGTGTTGCCCAATCCCTCGTCACCGACGGTATCGGATTCCGGTGACGGTGGTGCGGTGTCGTTGGGGCTGCAGTTCAAGTCGGACATGAATGGGTTTATCACTGGTCTGCGGTATTACCGGGATGCGGCGAACACCGGCGCGCACTCCGGGACGTTGTATGCGGCGGACGGGACGGTGTTGGGCACGTTGACGTTCCAGGACGGGCCCGCGGGGTGGCAGACGGCGTCGTTCGCCCATGCGGTGCCGGTCACCGCGGGGACCACGTATGTGGCCGGCACGTTCATGCCGAACGGTCACTATTCGTACACGTCGCATTTCTTCGACTCGCCGTTCGTGAATTCCCCGTTGACCGGTCTGATGGGCACCTACGCCTATGGCAACGCTTTCCCGACTTCGAGTTACAACAACGGCAACTACTACGTCGACGTGTCCTTCTCGACGACGGACCCGGCGACCGCGCCGGCGGCTCCCAGCAATGTCGCGGCGACCGCAGGTAACCAGTCGGCAACGGTGACCTGGACCGCGCCGGCCGATGGTGGGAGCACGATCACCAGCTACACCGTGACGCCGTATCAGGGATCGACGGCGCTGGCGTCGACGGTGGTCTCCGGGTCTCCGGCCGCGACGTCGGCGGCGGTCGGTGGACTGACCAATGGCACTGCGTACACCTTCCAGGTGACCGCGACCAATGCCGTCGGTACCGGGCCGGCATCGGCGCCATCGGCCGAGGTGACCCCATTCGCGCCGGCATTCGTCCAGCAGCAGAACGCCCGAGCGACGTCCGCGACGTCCGTCACCGCCACCCCGGCCGCAAACGTCACGGCGGGGAACCGTCTGGTCGTCATGGTCGGCGTCAAAGGTACTGCCACGTCCACGGCACAATCGGTGACCGATTCTGCCGGGAACACCTATGTCAAGATCACCCAGTTCCGGGCCGCCGATTCAACCGAAATGAGCCTGTGGACTGCCCCGATCACGGCCGGTGGCGGCACCAAACCCGTGGTGACCGCTGCATCCAGCGAATCGGCCACCCTGGCGATCTCGGTTCTCGAGTATGCGGGCCTGTCGGCGGCCGCCGACCTGGGCGCTGTCGACAAGTCACAGACGGCAACGGGTACCACCACCGCCGCGGGCACGGTGCAATCGGGAGCCACCGGGCCGACGTCGTCGGCGGGTGAGTTGGCCGTCGGGTTCTACCTGGACGGCGGCGTCAACCAGTCGATCGCCGCTGGCTCCGGGTACACCGAACGGGTGAACGGGTCACCGAACGAATCGATGCAGTATCTGGTCGAGGACCAGGTAACGGGCGCTGCCGGTGCCGCCGCCGACGCCGGTTTCCAGGCCGGAGCGTCGACGACCTGGCTCGCCGCGACGGTAGTCTTTGTGAGGGGAGCGTGACACCATTGGCCGCCGGACCGCCCGAAAGGCGGATCGTTCGATCACCGTGCGCAACCACGAGAAGCTGGGTGCGCTGTCGTCCGGAAAGTAGGGGGGAACAATGAGTCCTGATAGGGGCACCATGTGGCCGCGGAAGGATGGCCGCCTCGGGGTCGCCGTGGTTGGCGCCGGGTACTGGGGGCCGAACCTGGTCCGCAACTTCCGGGGATCGGCGAACTGGGACCTGGTCGGCGTCTGCGACCTGAACACCGACCGCGCCCGCAAGGTCATCGGCAACCGGTCAACTGTCGAGGTGCTCACCGACCTGGACCAGGTGCTCGACCGCGACGATATCGACGCCGTGGCCATCGCCACTCCGGCGGCGACTCACGCGCCGATCGCCCTGGCGGCCTTGGCGGCCGGCAAACACGTCGTGGTAGAGAAGCCGCTGGCCGACACGCCGGAGGCCGCCGCCGCGATGGTGCGGGCCGCCGAAGACGCTGACCGGGTGCTGATGATCGACCACACGTACTGCTACACCCCGGCGGTCCAGCACATTCGCAAGCTGATCGCGGAGGGCGTGCTCGGCGAGATCCTCTACATCGACTCGGTGCGCATCAACCTGGGCCTGATCCAACCGGACGTCGACGTGTTCTGGGATCTGGCCCCGCACGACCTGTCGATCCTGGACTTCGTGCTGCCCGGTGGCCTGCGGCCCACGTCGGTGTCCGCCACCGGGTCCGACCCACTAGGAGCCGGAAGGACCTGCGTCGGGTACCTGAGCATGCCGTTGCCCGGTGGTGCCATCGCCCACGTCAACGTCAACTGGCTCTCACCCACCAAGATCCGCCAGATGGTGATCGGCGGCAGCCGGCGCACCCTGGTCTGGGACGACCTGAACCCGCAGCAGCGGGTGTCGATCTTCGACCGCGGGGTCGATCTGACGATTCAGGCCAAGGATGCCAAGCAGCGGGAGGCGGCAACCGTGTCGTACCGCCTCGGCGACATCACCGTGCCCGCGCTGAAGGAACGTGAGGCGCTGTCGACCATGGTCGACGAGTTCGCATCGGCCATTCGGGAGCGTCGCGCACCCCTGACGGATGGCGCGGCGGGCCTCCGCGTGCTGTCGGTGCTGGATGCGGTGTCGGAGAGCCTGCTCATCGGGGGAGCACCGGCGATTCCGACCGACGCCGTCGATATCGACGTGGCCGGCCGCGAGCCGGCACCGTCCGCGGTCGTCCGCTGACCTTCTTCACCTTTACCTGTTCATCACTATCTGCTGGAGTGTTTGCATGACTGCCTTGCGGGGGGCCACTGCGCTGGTGACCGGCGGCGCTGGAACCATCGGTTCCACGATCGTCGACCAGCTTCTGGAGGCCGACGTCAGCCGAGTTCGGATCCTTGACAACCTGGTCAGGGGGCGGCGGGCCAACCTGGCCACGGCCTTGGTCGATCCGCGGGTCGAACTGGTCGTCGGGGACATCCGCGACCGGGACCTGGTCCGCGACCTGACCCAGGGCTGCGATCTGGTGTTTCACGAGGCCGCGATCCGGATCACCCAGTGCGCGGAGGACCCGCGCTTGGCGTTGGAGGTCCTGGTCGACGGCTCCTTCAACGTGTTCGAGGCGGCCGTGCAGGCCAAGGTCGACAAGGTCGTCGCCGCGTCCTCGGCGTCGGTGTACGGGCTGGCCGAGGAGTTCCCGACCGGCGAGCGGCACCACCACCACAACAACGACACGTTCTACGGGGCGGCCAAATCGTTCAACGAGGGCACGCTGCGCAGCCTGCGCGCGATGTACGGCCTGAACTACGTCGCGCTGCGGCCGTTCAACGTGTACGGCCCGAGGATGGACATCCACGGCGTCTACACCGAGGTCCTGATCCGCTGGATGGAGCGGATCAACAACGGACAGCCGCCGCTGATCTTCGGCGACGGCTCGCAGACGATGGACTTCGTCAACACTGTCGACATCGCCCGCGCGCACCTGCTGGCCGCCGGGTCGGACATCACCGAGGGCGTCTACAACGTCGCCAGCGGCGTTGAGACCAGCCTGGCCGATCTCGCCCATGCCCTGCTCCGGGCGATGGACTCGGATCTGCCGCTGGAGCACGGCCCGGAACGCAAGGTCAACGGCGTCACCCGCCGGCTGGCCTCCACCGAGGCGGCCGCGAATGACCTCGGGTTTCGGGCGCAGATCGACCTGGAGAGCGGGCTGCGCGACCTGGTTGCCTGGTGGCGGGCCGAGCAACTGGCTGACACCGCAGCCGAGCCGGTGGTCGTGGGGACGCGAGCATGAGCGAGGCTTGCCGAGCGAATCATCGACACAGGTGCCGCCGCCCAGCGGGATGGCCGAGCCTGCGAGGCGTCCCGCGGAGGGCGGCGGCATGAGCCGGATCAACGTCATGCTCCCGTTCCTGGGAGCGGAGGAGATCGCCGCGGTCACCGAAGTGATCAGCTCCGGCTGGGTCGCCCAGGGACCACGGGTCGCCGCCTTCGAGAAGGCGTTCGCGCAGCATCAGCAGGCTGAGCACGCCGTGGCCGTGTCGAGTTGCACGACGGCGCTACACTTGGCCTTGGTGGTTGCCGGTGTGCAGGCCGGGGACGACGTGGTCGTCCCGTCGTTCTCCTTCATCGCAACCGCCAACGCCCCGACCTACGTCGGGGCCCGGCCGGTGTTCGCCGACGTCGACCGAACCACCGGCAACCTGACCGCGCAGACCGTCGCCGAGGCCATCACCCCGCGGACCACCGCGGTGATCGTGGTGGACCAGGGCGGGGTCCCGGTTGACCTGGACCCGATCCGTGAGCTGTGCGATCCGCGCGGCATCACGGTCGTCCAGGATTCCGCCTGCGGCGCGGGATCGACCTACCACGGCCGGCCGGTCGCCGCCGGCGCGGAGATCGCCGCCTGGTCGTTCCATCCACGGAAGATCATCACCACCGGCGAGGGCGGGATGATCACCACCTCGCGGGCCGACTGGGCCGACCGGGCCCGCAAGCTGCGCGAACACGCGATGAGCGTGTCCGCCGCTGCCCGGCACGCCAGCGTGCTCGCCCCGCCGGAGCAGTACGACGAGGTGGGGTTCAACTTCCGGATGACCGACCTGCAGGCTGCGGTCGGACTGGTGCAGCTCGAGAAGCTGGACGCGGTCGTCGCCCGACGTCGCGAACTGGCCGCCGGCTACGCCAAGGCGGTGGCCGAATTGCCCGGGCTGCGGTTGGTCGGGGACCCCGAATGGGGCACCACCAACTTCCAATCTTGCTGGCTCGAGGTCGGTCCCGAGTATCCGCTCGATCGCGAGGGCCTGCTGGCGGCGCTGGCGGAGGCAGAGATCTCCGCCCGCCGAGGGATCATGGCGTCCCACCGGCAGCCGGCCTATGCCGAGCGTGGGTTCCGGCCGGTCCCCCTGCCCAACACCGAGCACCTGACCGACACCACACTGATCCTGCCCCTGTTCCACCAGATGTCGGAGTCGGAACAGGCCAGAGTCATCGACGTGCTGCGCACGCGGGCCCGGCCGTGATCGCCGGTCGGCAGCAGCTGGTGCTACTGGCCGCCAGCGGTCTCGCCCGTGAGGTGATGGCCAGCGCAGCGATCACTGCGCACTTCGACCTCCTCGGGGTGCTCGACGACGACCGCGTCAAGCATGGCCAGGCATTCGGCTCGACAGCCGTGCTCGGGGCGATCGCCGACGCGGTCGACTTTCCGGCGGCACAGTTCGTGGTGTGTGCGGGGCGCGGCGCGGTGCGGGAGCGGATCGTGCGTCGGCTGGCCATCCTGGGGATCGGTAGCGACCGGTACGCCACCATCATCGACCCGACCGCCGTGGTGCCTGCCGGATGCACCGTGGATGCGGGATCGATACTGCTCTGCCATGTGTCGCTGACTGCGGACGTGACGGTGGCTCGGCACGTCTTGGTCATGCCGAATGCTGTGCTCACCCACGACAATCGGATCGACGACTACGCCACCATTTGCGCCGGCGTTGCTTTGGGGGGCAACGTGCGCGTCGGCGCGTCGGCGTACCTGGGAATGAACGCCTCGGTTCGACAGGACCTGCAGGTGGGCGTGCACGCCACGCTCGGCATGGGATCGGTCCTGCTGCAGGATCTGCCGGCGGGCCGGACCTGGGCGGGAGTCCCGGCTCGGGACCTTGGTCGAGACACGGCGGACCAGAACCAACAAGAATGTGAGCCGGCGCGGCCGGTGGGGGGATTGGAAAGGGCGTTGCTGTCATGAGTGTTCCACTGGTGGATCTGCGCGCGCAGCAGGAGGAGATCGACGACGAGGTCCGGGCCGGCCTGGCGGAGGTATTTGCCAAGACCGCGTTCATCGGAGGTCCGGCGGTCGGCGAGTTCGAGAAGGCCTACGCCGACACGATGGGCATCGCGCACTGCGTCGGTGTGGCCAACGGCACCGACGCCCTCGAACTGGCGCTGCGTGCGGTGGGCGTCGGTCGGGACGACGAGGTGATCCTGCCGGCGAACACGTTCATCGCCACGGCGGAGGCGGTCAGCCGGATCGGTGCCCGCCCGGTGCTGGTCGACGTGGATCCGGAGTTCCTGCTCATCGACCCGGCCAAGGTAGAGGAGGCCATCAGCACCAGGACCCGAGCGGTGATCCCGGTCCACCTGTTCGGCCAGACTGCGCCTGTGGAGCAGCTCACCCCGCTGGCCGAGGCCTACGGGGCCGTCATCGTCGAGGATGCTGCTCAGTCGCAGGGTGCGACCCGATTCGGTCAGCCGGCGGGCGGGCTGGGCGCGGTCGCCGGAACCAGTTTCTACCCGGGCAAGAACCTGGGAGCCGCCGGTGATGCCGGTGCCGTGCTCACGAACGACCCGGAGATCGCCGCGCGGGTGCGGACCTTGTCCGCCCATGGCAGCGACCGGAAGTACGTCCACGACCTGATCGGCGTCAACTCTCGACTGGACACGGTCCAGGCCGTGGTGCTGTTGGCCAAGCTGCGCCGGCTCGCTCGGTGGAACGACGAGCGTCGGCAGGCCGCTCACCGATATGGCGAGATGCTCCGGGACGTGCCCGGCGTGCAGCTGCCGCCGGTCGCGCCGGGCAACCAGGACGTCTGGCACCTGTACGTGATTCGGGTCGACGAGCGGAATCGGGTGCTCGAGGAGCTGCAGGCAGCCGGCATCGGGGCGGGCATCCACTACCCGTTCCCCGTCCACCTGACGAAGGCATACGCCGATCTGGGCTTGCCGCGGGGATCCTTCCCGGTCGCCGAGGGAGCCGCGGATCGCATTCTGTCCCTTCCGCTGTACCCGCACATCACCAAGAACCAGCAACAACACGTGCTCGATTCGCTGCGTGCGGCGGTCCGGGGTCGGCAGTGACGTCAGGTCGCCGCTTTCGACCGCACGTGATCGAAGAGGATGACGTCGCGGATAATCGGCCCGCCGACGTCCCGAGGGGTCAAGCAGAACCGACTCAGGCCGTTCCACCGACCGCATCTCTCCGCAAGCAGGTCGATCGCGGTGCCATCTGGACCGTCGGGTTCAGCGTCACGATATCCGGTGGCTATTTCGCCGAGGGTGAGTACGTGGATGTTCTCGATGAACCGAGCTGGGGGATTGGTTCGGTAACAGGATGACCCCGCGCCGAGACTTGCGACGGGTTCTCGTGCACCTGAACAGCCTCGAACTGGGCGGGACGCAGATCAACGCTGTCGATCTTGCTGCGGAGATTCGCAGTCATGGGTTCGACTCGGTGCTGGTCGGTGCTCGCGACACGATCCCATCGAGGGGACCCTCGGTCCTGGACGTCGCGCAGGCGCGCGGCATGCGCGTCCTCCCTTACGATCCGGAACCTTCGATCGTGAAGCGCGGGCGTCAACTCTCGGCGATCGCTGACGATCGCGGTCTTGGAATGATCCACGTCTACGGTTCGTGGGGTGGAGGTGCCCGACCAACTTACTGGGGGCCATCATTGCTGGGCCGGCGTCCGTGGCTCCAGACGGTTTATGAGATGGAGGTTTCCCCAAAGCTCAAGCGGCATATGCCCATGATCGTTGGCACTGGGTACCTGATAGAGGAGCTCCAGGACCGGCCAGGGCGAACCATCCTGATCAGCCCGCCTGTCGACACCTATTCCGATCGTCCGGATAGTAGAGCTTCAGCGGCATTCAGGGCGGAGAATGGACTGCCAGGAACGCTTTTGGTGATTGTCAGCCGGCTCGACAAGAGCATGAAGTCAGTCCCGATCGGTATCGCCATTGATGCAATGCGCAACGTCGGGGGAGACGTCAATCTCGTGATTGTGGGGTCCGGGGACAACACAGATCAGCTGAGGGCGCTCGGGGCGCGAGTCAATGAAGACATTGGCCGATCTGTCGTCCGGTTCGTCGGCGCAATGGCCGACCCACGACCGGCTTACGCGGCGGCCGACGTCGTGTTGGGAATGGGGGGATCGGCAGCTCGCGCCCTGTCCTTTGGTAAGCCGTTGGTCGTGCAGGGTGAGGCGGGCTGGTCGCAACTGTTCGACGAAAAGACGGCGCCGGCGCTGGCGCGGTCGAGCTACTGGAGTGCGATGCAGGTGGACGACGCTGTGCAGATGCTCAACGCCGCGCTAGCGCCGGTATTGGCAGATCAGCAGCGGCGCTCTGAGCTGGGTGCCTTCGGGCGAGAGTTCGCCATCGCGCGCTTCGGGCTGCCCGCGATGGCGGCTAAGCTTGCCAGCTTCTATCGTGTCTCTGCGAAGTCGTACACCGTTCGGAGCTGGATCGCTGATCTTCCTCCGGAAGCCGCGATCCTCGCGCAGAAGATCCAACGCCAAACACGGCGGATCACCGGCTCTCGCGACGGGGGGTCGTCGGCGTGAGCGAGAGCGGAACCGACCGGGATGAGCCGCCCGTGGCCGTGCCCGTCCTGCCCGAGGCGGAGATCGTGTCCGCTGTGGACCCAAGCACGAACCAGCCTCCGCAGGAGCCGGTCGGAGGAATGGCGGCCTCAGGCGTCATATGGCTAACGGCCCAGAAGTGGGCTATCCGGCTGTTCGGCTTCGTCACGATCGCCCTTCTTACTCGCCTGCTCACGCCCGAGGATTTCGGCGTTCTCGCGGCAGCGTCGACTGTGCTGCCGTTCTTCTACATCCTCGCTGACCTTGGATTCACCGCCTATCTGGTCCAGGTCGAGAAGACCACCGGACGGATGCTGAGTACGGCCTTCTGGTACTCCCTGACTGCAGGAATGTTGTTGTACGGCGTGCTCTGGTTCGCGGCGCCGGCCCTGGGCGCCGTATTTGGCGATCCGCGGACCGTTCCAGTCCTGCAGGCGTTGTCTTTGTGGGTGCTCGTCACGGCAGTCGGATCGGTGCCGATGGCGATTTTGCGGCGCGAGATGCGATTCAGTGCGATCGCAGTGCAGGGCACGGTCGGTGCGGTCATTGCCCAAGCGATTGCCCTTGTTCTGGCTTTCGGTGGATACGGCGTGTGGGCGCTCGTGGCACAATCCCTCGCGGCGGCCATCGTGTCCACAGCGCTGGCTTGGATCAGTGCGAAATGGCGGCCGTTGTGGGCGTTCGACCGCAAAGATCTGGTTCGCATGGCGCGATTCGGTGGCCAGGTACTCGGTGTCGAGTTTGTTGCGATGCTTCGCGCGTGGGGTGAAGCTGCCGTCATCTCGTCGAGACTCGGATCGGCCATGCTGGGATACATGAGCATCGCGCAGCGTCTGGTGCAGATCGTTCAGGATCTCACCGGAAGCGCCATCGTGCCGGTGACGAACGTTGCATTCGCCAAGATCCGTGAGTCGAAAGAAAGGCTGCGACACGCATATCTGCGGGCGTTGCGGATGACCTACTTTGTGCTTTCCCTCCCGCTGACGATCGTGGCCGTCGCGGCGCCATTGATCATCCCGATCATGTTCGGGAGCGGATGGGAACAGAGCTATCAGGTTGCGCAGATACTCGCCGTCGCCGGCTCGCTGTCGGTGGGTGCCTGGCTCGACCACGGTCTCTACTATGCGGTCGGCAGACCTGGCGCGTGGTTTCGGTATGCGGTGGTCATCGACGCGCTGACCCTCCTGACGACAGTTCTGACCGTTCGGTGGGGGCTGGTCGCAATCGCTTGGGGATTCCTCGGGGTGGCGACATTCGCGACGGTGGTGCGTTGGTTCCTCGTTGATCGCATCCTGCAGGCTGGATTGCGTACCATCGTCGGTCCGTTCCTGTACTTGGTCGTGGTCGTAGTCTGCGCAGGTGCCGCAGGCTGGGCCGTGATGCTCCTCACCGAGGGCCTGCCCGACCTGCTCTCCGTGGTGGCCATCGGGGCGACTATCGTGGTCGTGCATTTGGCCATCAGCCTTGTCGCGGCCAAGTCGACAGTTGCCGAGTTGGCGCGCATGTTGGCCAGGTCTCGGTGGGGCGCTCGGTTGTCCATCGTCGCCAGAATGGGGACGATGGCATGAAAAGCCAGTTAGCACGGTCGAGTGCACTCCGGTTTCAGCGCACTCGGGCGAGAATCGCATCGGTGTTCTTCAGTGCGGTCATCACGATGACCGACCTTCTGCCGCCACGGCTGCGATACGGGTATGTGCATCGACTCACCCGGTTGCTCTTTCGTTCGCGCTTGCCAAAACTCGATGCAGCCATCGCGCCGACACCGTCGCCCGTCGGACAGTCGTCTGGCATCGTGGAAGAATCAGCCCACGGCACCGAGCGTGTGGTGTGCGCGTTGGTCGCGGGCGCACTGGACATTGGCGGCATCGGCTCGGTCATCGAAGTACTGACGCAGGGGCTCCCGACGGTCGGCATCCGCCCGGTGGTCATTTGCCTCAGGGACGGGATGCGGGCTGCGCGGATACGGGATCGTGGAGTTGAGGTCGTCGTCGTCAGATCCGAGGCCGACGCCGTCCGCGCGATTGTTTCGTTGGCCCCTAACGTCATCCAGCTCCACGCCGCCCCAGAACCGCTGGAAAACGCGGCGATCGCGTCCGGTATCCCGCTGGTCCCCGTCCTCCACAACACCGAGATCCACTTCTCGGATGCGCGCTGGCAACGGTTCAGCACACTGCTCGCCAGATCGGCGGCGGCGATCGCCGTCAGCGAGTTGGTGCGCGCCTTTCACGCCGAGCACCTGCCGAACTCACTTCGTGACCGGATCACCGTCGTTCCCAACGCGGTGCCCACGCACGGAGTCGCGACGGTCGCCCAGGGCGAGGCCGCGAGAGTCGCGGTCGAGCGCATCGTCGGGGCACCCCTGGCGGACGCCGTTGTCTTCGCCAGCCTGGCCCGATACGACGCCCAGAAGAATATCGCCGGTCTCGTCGCGTCCTTTCTGTCCTCCGTCAGCGACCCGAGGGCTCGGCTCGGTATCGCCGCTGAGCCGTCGGGCTGGGCGCGACTCCGTCTGGCGGACGCCAACCGTCGGTGCAGCCCTCGCGCCGATCGGGGTC
>Ga0164241_10006009_pt1 | contig 11171 bp, 8 predicted proteins | sample OricomyardsoilBY_FD_108780 | JGI IMG/M metagenome (GOLD analysis project Ga0164241, IMG submission 108780) | Backyard soil microbial communities from Emeryville, California, USA - Original compost - Back yard soil (BY) | ecosystem: Environmental > Terrestrial > Soil > Unclassified | place: USA... | reverse complement strand
GTGATGTCGACGGCGCCGTCGCCCTTGGCCTGGTCGGGGTCCTGCCCGAGCGCCAGGTGCTTGTTCTGGCCGTAGCCGAACGTGTTGTCGTGGACCCAGTAGTTCGAGGCGCGGGTGCCCGAGCCGCCGCCGTCGAGCGAGAGGGCGTCGTCGTACCACTGGTCGAGGTGGAGGTTGCGGAACTCGACGTTGATCGCGCCGCCGGTGTTGATGCCCCAGCCGAAGAGCGTCGCGTCGGTCCCGACGCCCTCGACGGTCACGTTGCCGTTGCCCTTGCCGATGGTCATCATGCGGCTGTCGCTGACCCCCGGCGGGACGTCGGCGCCCGCGGCGGCCTTGGTGGCGGCGACCGTGTCGAACGAGCCGATGGTCCCGACGACGCGCACCACGAGCGGGGTGCGCTCGTCCGCGGTCGGGCCGCGGTCGGCGGAGAACACCGTCGTGGGGAAGGCGGCCATGGTCTCGGGGGTCAGGTAGACGACGCGGGCGTCGGGGTCGACGCGCCCGTCGGGCAGGTAGCCGCCGACCGCGCCGTCGGGGGCGGCGTCGTTGCTGCCCGGGAAGCCGTAGACGTCCTGGTCGGACGGGACGAACGCCGCGCCGTCGCGGGGGAACGACCGTGTCTGCAGGCCGGTCGCGGTCGACACGACGGTCGTGCCGTCGGCGGCGCGGACCTGGAGGTCGTAGGTGCCGCGCGGCAGGCCGGGGACATCGACGCGCCATGTCCCGCGGGCCGGGTCCACCTCGCGCACGAGCTGGGCGTCGACCTCCTGCCAGTCGGTCAGCCAGTTCTCGATCCTGCTGCCGTCGCGCCAGTCGTAGGCGCCGTGCGTCCTGACGTACGCGCGGTAGCCGGCGGCGTGACCGGTCCAGGTCGTGTAGGCGCTCTCGAACCACGTGCCCGACGTGGCGGCCGCCGCGGCGGTGGTGGTCGGTGCCGCTGTGGCCGGGGCCGCGGTGGCGGCCGTCGTGGACGCCGGTACGGCCGCCAGGACGAGCACGGCGCTCAGCAGCGCGCCGGCTGCTCCCTTGGGTCTCATGTCGCTCCTTCTCGGTGGTGCCGCCGGCGAGAGAGGTCGCGATGGTGCCGTCTCCGTCGACGTGCGGGTGGTGGTGCGGGCGTGGCGCGACTCAGCGGCCGGCGCCCGCCTGGGCCAGGACGACGGCGCGCACGGCGGCCGGTGACGTCAGGGCGTGGTAGCGGTACTCGGCGGCGGGGCTCCAGCCGACGTCCGTCGTGAAGTCGAGCGCGGTCCAGTCGGGCGCTGCGGTGCCGGTAGCTGCGGCCGTCTCGAGCGCGGCGGCCTTGGCGTCCTCGAACTTCTGTGCCGCCAGGGTGTTGAGGTCGGTCGGCCGGCCGTTGAACCACGAGCCGTGGTCGACGAACTGGTTGCCGCCCCAGTTCCAGATCACGATGTCGTTCGTCGCGCCCGGGCCCGTGTACTCGAAGTCGTTGTACTCCGAGTAGATCTTCGACTGGTAGCCGACGCCGAGGTAGTAGGCGTACCCGCCGAGCGCCTGGCTCGGCATCGGGAAGCGCGGGTCGTCGACCGCACCCTGGAACACGTTGTTGTACGTGTGGACGGCGCCGAAGCGGACCCGGGGGCTGCGCTCGACGGCGTCCTTGAAGAGGTTGTGGTGGTAGGTGATGCGGAGGTGGCCGGCGTCCTTGTCGGCGTGGCTGTCGCCGGAGCCGATGAGCATCGTCTTGTCGTGGCCGAGGAACTGGCTGTAGGAGACGGTGATGAAGTCGGCGCCGTCCTCGATGTCGAGCAGCCCGTCGTGGCGCTGGATGGTCCGGCCCTGGAAGCCCGTCGGCGCCTGGTCGTCGGGGTAGGCGCCGTCGCTGAAGGTGCAGTGGTCGACCCAGATGTTCGTCCCGGTCACGACGCCCATCGCCTTGAAGCGGCCGTTCCAGTTCCCGTTGGCACCGTCGCCGGGGTCCCAGGACGTGAACCAGTCGACGGGGGACTCGATGGTGAGGTTCCGGACGGTGATGTTGTGCCCGCGGTTGACCGAGAGGAAGACGCTCGACAGCTTTGCGTCCGTCCCGAGCCCGATCAGCGAGGTGTTGCTCGGCAGCGTGACCTGGATCTGAGCCTTCTCCTTGTTCGAGCCCGTCGTCCGGAGCTGGCGCTGCTGCTTGCAGTAGGGGAACGTCGTGTCGCTCCAGGTCGTGCCGCCCGCGAAGCACGACATGTACTTCTCGATGTCGTACCCCGGCGCGTAGTCCTGCTCGCCGAGGAGGTGGCCGTCGGCGACCTCGTTGCCGTCGATCGTGCCGCGGACCAGGATCACCTTGGGGTCGTCCGGGTGCCCGCCGTTGTTCGCGGCTGCGATCAGCTCCGCGCGTGAGCTGACGACGTAGGAGCTCTCACGCGGCGCGTCCGCGCCGCCGACCGTGCCGCCGTGGGTGGCCGCCCACCCGTCGGCGGCGCCGAGCCAGGGCGCGGCCGAGGGGCCGTGCGGGGCGGCCGAGGCCGACCCGGACACCAGGGCGAGCGTGGCCAGGGCGGCGATCCCCACCGCGGGGGCGACGTGGCGCAGCAGCAGTCTTCGACGCATCCGTGTACTCCTTCGTACTGAGAAAGCGGTTTCTCCCCCTTGCTCGACGGTAGCCCGGGTCGTAACGATTCGGCAAGGGCTGGGCAACCCGTCGTCCCGATGAGAAACGAACGAGACGCGGGCGGGAAACTGAGAAACGATCAGGCCGCAGAGGCGGCCATGGCAGCCTCGACACCGACGGTGCGGAGCGTCTCGAGCTGGCCGCCGACCTCGGCGACGACGGCCGGGAGCCGGGGGTCGTCGCCGGGCAGGAGGGCCGCGTCCACGATCACGCGGCGAACCATCTCCTGCAGGTCATGACTGGAGAAGCCTTGTCGGACCGCAGTCAGGGCGGCGGCGTCGTCGCGGGGGACGAAACCCAGCGGGGTGCCCTGCTCGCCCTGCACCGCGAGCGTCGCCGCGAACGCGAGCGCGGTGAGCGGGGCGCGGTCACCACGTTCGATCGCATCGAGCAGCACGGGGAGCGACCGCGCGCCCCACTTCGCCACGGCGTTGAGCATGATGTCGGTGAGGTTGTGAGAGAGAAACGGGTTTCCGAGCCGCTCGGTGATGCGGTCCGCGAACGCGCGCACCTCGTCGGCCGGGCCGTCGACCGACGGGAGGATCTCGGTGTCCAGGAGGCGGCGGAGCCAGCCGGACACGTCGGAGCGCTCCATCACCTCGCGCACCGTCGAGCAGCCGAGGAGCAGGCCGAGCGGGGCGAGGGCCGTGTGCTGCCCGTTGAGGATCCGCACCTTCGTCGTGCGGTAGGGCGTGACGTCGGGCATGAACTCGACGGGGAGGCCGGCCCGGTCGAGCGGCAGGAGGTCGCGGATCACGGGGTCGCCTCCGATCACCCACTGGGCGTAGAGCTCGCCGACGACGACGTCCTGGTCCGCGAAGCCCAGCTCGGCCTGGATCTCCTCGATCTCGTCGCGCGGGAACCCGGGGACGATCCGGTCGACGAGCGAGTCGTGGAACGTGCAGGCCGTCCGGACCCACGACGCGAACCCGTCGCCCAGGCCCGCGTCGGCGGCGTGCCGGAGGACGTAACGGCGCAGGGTCGTCGCGTTGTCCTCGATCAGCTCGCAGCACACGACGGCGAGGCCGGCGGCCGGGTCGCCCCCGAAGTGCTCGTACCGGTCGTGGAGGAGCGCGGCCACCTTGGCCGGGAACGAGGCGGGCGGGCGGGCACGCAGGTCGTCGCCCTGCACCCAGACGATTCCCGCCTCGGTGGTGTTGGAGACGATGACCCGCAGCTCGGGGGACAGGTAGAGCCGCCGGTAGCGTTCGAACTCGCCGTGCGCACGGACGATCACCTGCACGCACTCGACGCGGGTGACCTCGCGGACGGCCCGCCCGTCACGGACCCCTTCGAGGACGACGTGGTAGAGACCGTCCTGCCTGCGGAGGGCGCTCGTCGGGAGGTCGGGGACGTCGGTCGGGTGGACGATCGCGACGCCGTCGTGCATCGCGCCCGCCTCGTTGGCGGCCTGGACCATCTGGTCGACGAACGCCCGGAGGAACCTGCCGCCCCCGAACTGGAGGATCGTGACCGGCAGGTCGGGTCTGGTGACGGTCGTGGCGTCCAGCGGTGCGAGGGTGGTGGCGTCGCTCATCCGGTCAGGCCTTCGCGTACGCGGTGAGGGGCAGGCGGTACGCGAGGTCGATCGCGGTGTCGACGGCCTCGTCGAGGTCGAGCCGGTGCTCGGCGACGAGGCGCGCCAGGTAACCGGCGTCGACACGCCGGGCGAGGTCGTGGCGGGCCGGGATCGAGCAGAACGCGCGCGTGTCGTCGACGAAGCCCGACATGTTGGAGAACCCAGCGGTCTCGGTGACGGCCTCGCGGAACCGGCGCATCGCGTCGGGGGCGTCGAGGAACCACCACGGTGCGCCGAGGCGCACGGCCGGGTAGACGCCGGCGATCGGTGCGAGCTCGCGGGAGAACGTGTCCTCGTCGACGGTGAACAGGACGACCCGGAAGCCGGGGTGGTGGCCGAACGCCTCGAGCATCGGGCGCAGGGAGCGCGTGTACTCGGTGACGACGGGGATGTCGAAGCCGGTGTCGGGGCCGAACACGCCGTGCATCCTCCGGTCGTGGTCGCGCAGCACGCCCGGGTGGAGCTGCATGACGAGCCCGTCCTCCGCGGACATGGCGGCCATCTGGAAGAGCATGTGCCCGGCGAAGGCGTCGACGTCGTCGGCGGTGACCTCGCCGGCGAGCGCAGCCGCGTAGATCCGTGCGGCGTCGGCGTCCGCGAGCGGCGTCGTGTCCGCGCCGAGGTGCCCGTGGTCGGTCGCGCGGGCGCCCGCGGCCTTGAAGCGCAGCCGCTGGGCGCGCAGCGCGGCGAGGTACCCGGCGTACGTCGCGACGTCCTCGCCGGACGCCTCGCCCAGCCGCTCGACGTCGGCGCGCCACGTCGGACGGTCGAGCAGCACGACCGGGTCGGGCCGGAACGTCGGCACGACGCGGTCGCCGTACCCGTCGGCGGCGAGCTTCGCGTGGTCGTCGAGGGTGGCCCACGCGGGGTCGGTCGTCGCGATGATCTCGATGCCGAACCGGTCGAGGAGCTGACGGGGCCGGAACTCCTCGTCGGCGAGCACCGCGGCCACGGAGTCGAAGATCGCGTCGGCGGACTCGGCCGACGGACGCTGCGTCACCCCGAAGATCTCGACGAGGGCAGTCTCGAGCCAGAACCGCGTCGCGGTTCCGCGGAAGTGCTTCCAGCCGGAGCAGAACCGGCGCCAGATCTCCCGCGGGTCCTCCTCGACGACGACGCCGGTGCCCTCGGCGACGGGACGGACCCCGAGCTGCTCGTTCCGCAGCCCCTGGGAGACGAGGAGCCGGACCAGGTAGTGGTCCGGCACCACGATCAGCTCGGCGGGGTCGGGGAAGGCCCGGTTGTCGGCGAACCACTCGACCGGCACGTGCCCGTGCATCGACACGAGCGGCAGTCCCTTGGTCTGGGCGTAGATGTCGCGCGCGATCGGTCGGACGGCGGGGTCGGCCGGCAGCGCGCGGTCCGGGTGGAGGGTCCACGGCTGGGCAGGGGTGGGGTTGAGGGCAGGCACAGTGGGCTCCGGAGGAGGTGTGGTTTCGTGTGGGGTCGAGGGGTGGAGGAGGTCAGCCGGTCCGGCGGCGCATCTCGGCGGCGAGCAGGAGGAACGGCCCGACGCCCTTGTGGTCGTTCGCGACGATCGGCTCGCTCATGTAGTACGCGTACGAGCCGTCGCGCCGGGCGGGACCCCCGAGGCCCGCCACCTGGCAGACCTTGTTGACGTTGACCCAGCCCTCGTCGGTGACGCTGAGGAACTCCGCCACGGACGACGCCCAGGCGTGCTCGAGGTGCTCCGCCCAGTCGCCGTCGAGGTACCCGAGCCGCAGGCCCTTCGCGACGGCGGCGAGGACCATGAACGACCCGGACGACTCGAGGTAGTTGAGCGGGCGGCCGCCCTGGTCGGGCACCTGGTACCAGAGGCCGGTGCGCGGGTCTGCGACCTTGCGGAGCGAGCCGAGGAGCGAGCGCAGGTTCGCGTGGATCGTCGCGCGCTGCGGCAGGGTCGGGGGCAGGTGCTCGAGGACGTCGGTCATCGCCATCACGAACCAGCCGAGCGCGCGCAGCCACACGTGCGGGGACCAGCCCGTGCGCGGGTCGGCCCACGGCATCGAGCGCGACTCGTCGGTCGCGTGCCGGCACAGCCCCGACGCCGGGTCGAGGGTCAGGTCGTACGCGGTCGTGAACTGGAGGGCGACGTCGTCGAACAGGTCTTCGTGCCCGAAGGTCGCGCAGTACCGCGCGTAGAAGACCGAGCCCATGTAGAGGCCGTCGAGCCACGTCTGGTGCGGGTAGATCTTCTTGTGCCAGAACGTCCCCGCCTGCAGGCGCGGCTGGTGCCGGAGCTGGTCGAACAGCAGGTCGGCGGCCTTGCGGTAGCGCTCCTCGCCGGTCTCGTCGAACAGGTCGAGGACGACCTTGCCGTTGTTGACGTGGTCGAGGTTGAGCTCGTCGTACCGGTAGCCGTGGATCGAGCCGTCCGGCCGGACGAAGTGGTCGAGGTTGCTCCGCACGTACGCGAGGTAGCGGGGGTCGCCGGTGAGCCGGTGGACCGCGAGGACGCCGCCCAGCATGAGGCCGTCCTCGTACTCCCACTCGTCGTGGGGGTTCATGACGGGCTCGCGGGCGAGCATCGTCTCCGCGCCCAGCGTGGCCCAGTCCGTCGACGCGTCGCCGTAGGGCGCCCACGTGCGGGTGCGCTCGGCCGTGGCCCGCCGGGTCGCGGCGCGCGTCGGCTCGGCGGGACCGGTCGTCGTCGGCGCCGTCATCGCATGTCCGTGACGGGGAAGGTGTCCATGTCGGCGAAGGCCTGGTTCTCCCCGGCCATCGCCCACACGAAGGAGTAGGACGCGGTCCCGACGCCCGAGTGCACCGACCACGACGGCGAGATCACGGCCTGCCGGTCGGCGACGACGAGGTGGCGGGTCTGGTCCGGCGTGCCGCACAGGTGCACCACGCGGGCGTCGGCGGGCACGTCGAAGTACAGGTAGCACTCCGTCCGCCGGTCGTGGGTGTGCGCGGGCATGGTGTTCCACATCGAGCCCGGGTGGAGCTCGGTCACGCCCATGACGACCTGGCAGGACCGCACGCCGTTCTCGTGGATGTACTGGTTCAGGGTGCGCCGGTTGGAGGTCAGCGGGTCCCCGAGCTCGAGCCGGTTCCCCTCGCCGGGCAGGACCAGCACGTTGGGGTAGCTGGTGTGCGCGGGAGCGGAGAACAGGTAGAGCTGCGCGCCCGGCGCCTCCGCGTCCTCCGCCGACGCCGGGGCGTCCGCGAGCTCGACGTCCCGGGTCCCGCGACCCAGGTACAGGCACGCGCCCTTCGGCATCGTGAACGTCTCGCCGTCCGCGATCACCGTCGCGGTCCCGCCGACGTTCACGATCCCGACCTCGCGGTGCTCGAGGAAGAACTCGGACCGGATCTCGGGGTCGGCGGGCAGCGTCAGGGTGCTCCCGGCGGGGACGGCGCCGCCGAGGACGATGCGGTCGTGGTGCGTGTAGACGAGGGTTACCTCGCCGGGGACGAACACCTGCTCGAGGAGGAACGTGTCGCGGAGGCGCTGCGTGTCCATGCCGGGGGCCTGGTCGGGGTGGGTCGCGTAGCGCTGCTCCATCGGGGTGTCTCCTCGGTGCGTGTGGTTCGGGTGGTGCGTGTGCGTTCGGGTCTGGGTGCGTACGGGGGGCGGGCGGCTCAGCGCACGAGCCAGCCGCCGTCCACGGGGACGACGGTGCCGTGGACGTACGCGGACGCGTCCGAGGCGAGGAACACGACCGCCCCGGCAAGATCCGCGGGAGTGCCCCACCGGCCCGCGGGGATCCGGTCGCCGATCGACTCGGCCCGGGCGGCGTCGTCGCGCAGCGCGGCGGTGTTGTCGGTGGCCATGTAGCCGGGCGCCACGGCGTTGACGTTGACGCCGCGTGCGGCCCACTCGTTCGCGAGGGCCTTGGTCAGCCCGGCGACCGCGTGCTTGGACGCCGTGTAGCCGGGGACGGTGATCCCGCCCTGGAACGAGAGCATCGACGCGACGTTCACGATCTTCCCGGAGCCCCGCTCGAGCATGTGGCGGCCCGCGGCCTGGGACAGGTGCCAGACGGCGTCGAGGTTCACGGCGAGGACGTCGTCCCACCAGGCCCCGGGGTGCTCCGCGGCCGGGGCGCGGCGGATCGTGCCCGCGTTGTTGACGAGGACGTCGACGCGGCCGAGCGTGTCCACGGCGTCGTCGACGACGGCGGCCAGCTCGTCCGGGGAGGCTGCCCCCAGGTCGGCGGTCACCACGTGCGCCCGGCGGCCGAGCGCGCGGACGGCGTCGGCCGTCGTGGACGTCTCCGACCGTTCCACGCACACCACGTCGGCGCCCGCCTCGGCGAGCGCGAGGGCCATCCCCGCGCCGAGGCCGCGGGAAGACCCGGTCACGACGGCGACGCGGCCGTCGAGGCGGAACAGGTCGAGGACCATCGTGCGCTCCTTGCTGGTGGGACGTGACCGAGGGCCGTGTTCAGGGCCGGTTCGGCGGGACACGCGAGGGGTGCCCGCGGCGGGGCGGGGGCAGAACCGTGCTTCTCGGTCGCACGGCCCCGCCCCGCCACGGGCGGTGGATCACTGGCCGATGGCCTTGTTGACCTCGTCGATCCACGTCTTGGCGGCGTCCTGCGGGCTCTGCTTCCCGAAGATCACGTCGGAGTTGATGCGGCCGGTGATGTCCGAGACCTCGCCCGAGCCCTTCGGCGGGACGGGCTTCGTGGTCGCGAACACCTTGTCGTCGGTGAGCTCCTTGATGAACGCGGCGCTGGTCTTGTCGGCGTCGTCGAGCTTCGGGAGGATCGCCTCGCGGACGTCCATGTTCGACGGCAGACCACGGTCGGTCAGGTTGATCTCGCCGGCCTTCTCGGAGTTCAGCATGAAGTCGACGAGCTCCGCCGCCTCCTTGGGGTGCTTCGACTTGGCCGAGACCGAGTAGGACATCGCTGCACGCAGGTACTCGCCGGTGCTCGAGAACTCCGAGTCGCCGGGGGCCCGCAGAAGCTGCAGCGGGCGTCCCGCGTCCTTCTGGATCGCCGAGAGCTGGTTCGACCAGAACCAGGCCATCGCGCCCTTGTTCGTGGCCGGCAGCGAGCCGTCGACGCCGGCCCCCTGGACCTCGGTGGCCGTCGAGGCGGACGGCTCGGCCTTGGACTTGATCTGGTCGACCGACCGCTGGAACCAGTCGGTGATCGTCTTCTCGGACACACCGATCTTGCCGTCGGCCGTGAACATCTCCTCGCCGTGCTGGCGGGCGAAGACCTCCAGGACGGGCTCGATGAAGCTGTAGTTCTGGACCCCGTAGACCTTCCCGCCGGACCCCTTGCTGATCGCGGCGGCGGTCTTGGAGTAGTCCTCCCAGGTCCACGTCTTGTCGTCGGGCATCCCGACGCCCGCGTCCTTGAACGCCTGGGGGTCGGCGACCACCGCGTGCACGTTGACGCCGCTCGCGATGCCGGCCAGCTTGCCGTCGATCTTCCCGGTCTCGAGCACGGACGGGTCGATCTTGCTGGTGTCGACGTCGAGCGTGCTGAGGTCCGCGAGGAGGCCGCGCGCGGCGTACTCGGTGAGGTAGCGGTCGTCCTGCGTCATGACGTCGGGCAGGTCGTTGCCGGCCGCCATGACGTTCAGCTTCTCGAAGTAGTCGTCCCAGGAGGTCGACACGGGCTCGACGTGGATGTTCGGGTGCTCGGCCTCGAAAGCGGCGATGATCTGCTGGGTCGAGGTGACGCGGGAGTCCGAGCCCCACCACGAGAACTTGATGGTGACCTTGCTGCCCCCGCTGGGGTCGGAGCCCTTGTCCCCGGTGTCGCTCGTCGCGGAGCAGGCGCTCAGGCCCGCTGCGGCGAGTGCGACGACGACGGCGACGGAACCTGCGCGGCGTGCGCGGTGGCTCATCGGCTTGGACATGATGATGTGTCTCCTTCGGCTTTCCGTTCGCGGCACTGCGATGGTGTGGAGCGTTACTTGATTCCTGTCGTGGCGATTCCTCGGACGAGGTACTTCTGCCCGAACAGGAAGATCAGGAAGATGGGGATGATCGTCACGATCGACATGGCGAACATGGGCCCCCAGTTGCTGCCTGCCGACGAGTCGAGGAAGAGCCGGAGCGCGAGGGGCGCCGACTTGATGTCGTCGGAGGTCAGGAAGACGAGCTGGCTGAAGAAGTCGTTCCACGTCCAGATGAACGTGAAGATCGCGACCGTCGCGAGGGCGGGCACCGACAGCGGGAGCATGATCCGCAGGAAGATCCGCGCGTGCCCGCAGCCGTCGAGCCGGGCGGCCTCCTCGAGCTCCATGGGGATGCCGCGGAAGAACTGGACCATGAGGAAGATGAAGAACGCATCGGTGGCCAGGAGGCTCGGCACGATGAGCGGCCAGAACGTGTTCACCCAGTCGAGCTGCCGGAACATGACGTAGCGGGGAACGATGATGACGTGGATCGGCAGCATGATCGTGACGAGCATGATCGCGAACCAGATGCGCCGGCCACGGAACTTGAGCCGGGCGAACGCGTACGCCGCCATGGTGCAGCTGACGAGGTTGCCGATCAGGCAGCCCATGACGATCGCGAACGAGTTGAGCATGTAGCGCCCGAACTCGTAGGTGAGCGCGTTCCAGCCGGTCGAGTAGTTCGAGAAGTCCCAGTGGCGCGGGACGAGCGAGAGGTCCTTGAAGATGACGTCGGTCGGCTTGAAGGAGCTGCCGAGCAGCCACAGGAGCGGATAGATCATGATCAGGCAGCCGACGATCATGACGACGTGGCGGGCGACCGAGCGCGTGCGGCTGCGCCACACGCCGCGGCGGTGCTTGTCGGGTGCCGTGGCGGCGAGGTCGGAGATCCGCTCGCCGAGGTCGGTGCGGGGGAGTGTCGGCGTCGACATCGGGCGTTTCCTTTCAGTCCCCGTAGTGGACCCAGAACTTCGAGAGCCAGAAGTTCAGTCCGGTGAGGGTCAGGACGATGAGGACGAGGATCCACGCCATCGCGGACGCGTAGCCCATGTGGAGGTTGGAGAAGCCCTCTTGGTACAGGTAGAGCGTGTAGAAGAGCGT
>Ga0164241_10006008_pt1 | contig 11175 bp, 8 predicted proteins | sample OricomyardsoilBY_FD_108780 | JGI IMG/M metagenome (GOLD analysis project Ga0164241, IMG submission 108780) | Backyard soil microbial communities from Emeryville, California, USA - Original compost - Back yard soil (BY) | ecosystem: Environmental > Terrestrial > Soil > Unclassified | place: USA... | reverse complement strand
TACCCGGTGCTCCACCCGTCGCTGCCCGAGCCCCGGGAGGAGCTGGCCGCGGCGATCGCCACGGTGCCTCGGGCGCTGCTGTTCCCGCCCGACGCGCGCGACGCGATCGACCGTGCGTACCTCGGCGACGGTCCGGCGACCCCCTACGCCTACGCCGGGCTCGCCCAGGACCTGTCCGTCCTTCCCCCGACCTACGTGGAGAACGCCGAGTTCGACGTGCTGCGCGCGAGCGGCGACGCGTTCGTCGAGCAGCTGAGGGCCGCGGGCGTCGACGTCGAGAGCCACCTGCGCCGGGGCGTGCCGCACGGGCACCTCGACGCCGTCGGGCTGGACGCGGCCGCCGCGACCCTGGACGTGCTGGCGACGAGGTTGACGGATCGGGCGGCCTGAGCGGCCGGCGACGTCAGCCTGACACCTCGCTCAGGTGCAGGACGAGCGCCTGGACGGGCTGCAGGCTGGGCAGCTGGAGACCGACCTCGGCCAGCACCCGTCCGCGAGCCCGGAGCGGCTCGTCGCGCATCCAGGCGGGGGTGCACCAGCCCCCCAGGCGTGCGTCGCCGGCCTCGTCGCGGACACGGACCGTGTAGGTGCGGTCGGCGTCCAGCCCGGCCAGGCGCAGGCGCGGCGCGAGCGCCTCGTCCGGCCCGCGCACGCTGGTGACGGTCCACACCGCTTCCGACCGGTCGGCGGCGACGACGCCGTGGGCCCGAAGGGCCGGGTCGAGGTGGTCGGGGTGGATCACGGTGCCGGTGTGCAGCAGGCCACGCAGCTCCTTGTACAGAGCGGCGTAGGCGGTCACGTGCGCGAGCTCGTCCTCGGTGCAGCCCGTCAGGTCCCACTCGAGGCCTGCGTGCCCCTGGAGCGCGACGGCTGCCCGGTACGACAGCTCGGTGGTGCGGCCCGAGACGTGCGCGGGCGACGGCCCGACGTGCGAGCCGATCAGCTCGGGGGGCAGGACGAGCTCGGTCCAGCGGTGGGAGTCCTGGCGCTCGACGGGGTCGTTGTTGTCGCTGCCCCACACCCGGTCGGCGTGCGCCAGGATCCCCAGGTCGGTCCGAGCACCACCCGAGGAGCACGACTCGATCTCCAGTCCCGGGTGTGCGGCCTTGAGCACGTCCATGAGCTGATAGGCCGAGACCGTCTGCTCGTGGGTCCCCGGGCGTCGGTCGTGCACGGGCTCGAGCAGGTCCCGGTTGTGGTCCCACTTCACGTAGTCCACCCCCAGCCGGCCGATGACGTCGGACATCTGCGAGCGCACGTGCTCGAACGCCTCGGGGTTCGCGAGGTCCAGCACGTACTGCTGCCGGTGCGAGATCCCCTCCGGGTCCGGCACCGACACCGGGTCGTGCAGAAGCCAGTCCGGGTGGGCCCGGGCCACCTCGGAGTCGAGCGACACCATCTCGGGCTCGAACCACAGCCCGAGCTCCATGCCCAGCCCGTGGACGAGGTCGGCGAGAGGCTCCATCCCGTCGGGGTACATCACCGGGTCGACGAGCCAGTCCCCCAGCGACGAGGTGTCGTCGCGACGGCCGAGGAACCAGCCGTCGTCGACGACGAACCGTTCCACGCCGACCTGCGCCGCCCGGTGGGCCAGCGCCTCCAGCCGTTTCGGGTCGTGGTCGAAGTACACGGCCTCCCAGACGTTGAGCACCAGCGGGCGAGTCGTGCGCGGGTGCTGCTCCCGCGAGCGCAGCCACGTGTGGAACCGGTCGGAGACGCCGTCGAGGCCATGGCCGGACCAGGCGAAGTACGCCGTCGGCGCCCGGTAGGACTCGCCAGGGGCGAGATGGATCTCGTGCGGGCGCAGCAGCTCGCCGGCGCCCAGGAGCGTCACGTGGTCGGAGACCCGGTCGCACCGGTGACGCATGTCGGCGCTCCAGCCCAGGTGGACCGCCCACACCTGGCCCGACCGGTTGAGCGGTTCGCCCTCGGTCGCGAACGTGACCCACGGCTGGTCGTGCCCGGCCCGGCCACGGCGCGTCTCGCGCAACCATGCCCCCGCGGGCATCCTCATGGTGGTCGGAGCCTTCTCCTGGCTCCACCGGCCGCCGAAGGACGTCAGCCGGTCGGCGGTCTTCGGGACCGGAAGGGTCGCCTCGAGGTGCACGACCTCGACCACACCGTCCCCGGTGTTCGTCACCTCGTGTCCCACCTCGACCAGGCCGCCCGCTCCGATCGCCAACCAGGACCGCAGCAGAAGGCCGTCGGAAGCCGCGGTGAAGACGACGCCTGCGCCGTCGTCGGACCGGTCGACTGCGCCGACTCGCCAGCGCGGGAACACCGGACGCCCGTCACGCGCGAGCAGAAGCCCGGGCCGCCCCGACCACCCGTCGCCCTCCTGTGGCAGCAGCGACAACCGCCATGCCGTGTCCAGCGTGCCGGGAGCCGCCTGCCGCGACGTCGCGCGCTCCAGGGCGGCGACGGCGTCGCCCGTCAGTGCACCCAGGTCCGCGCCCCAGTGCAGCACCGCGGGCAGACCCACGTCGGGCACCGAGACGACGACGGAGGAACCGTCCCTGGACAGCGCGACGTACCGCATCGCCGGGGTCACCGCTCGTCCCGGGGCGCCGTCGTGGCCGCGGGCGCGGTGGCGACCGGCGCGGTGCGCGGTGCGACCGAGGCGACTGCCCAGGCGGGCAGCTCGAGGTCGAGGTCGAGGACCCCCTCGGGTGAGACGGTCAGGACCACGCGACGCAGCCGGTCGGCGACCTCGCGCAGCTCCGCGGTCTGCTCCCGTGAGAGGTTGAGCGGCGATCCCATCCGGTACCACGCCTCGGCGACGTTCCCGTGGTCCCAGTCGAGGACCGCGACGTCGAACTCTCCGCCGGGGGTCAGGCCTTCGATGGTGTGGTGGACGCGGCGAGCAGGTCCCACGGCGGCGAGCGAGCGAGCGTCCGCGTACGTGTCCCGCGACGCCAGTCCTGCCTTGCCCATCTCGGACGGGTAGTTGTAGAAGATCGCCGAGAGGTCGCCGGTCGCGGAGTCGCGGGTGATCGCACCGTGCTCCAGCTCGAGCAGGAGCTGGTCGCCGAGACGGTTGAGCATCGCCATCGCGTGGAACGTCGGCTTGTGCAGACCCTGCTCGTTGACGAAACCGAACCCGCCGTGGAACGGGCCGATACCACCGCCGCCCTCCTCGAACACGTCGGTGAAGGTCCAGTACGAGATCGACTCCGCGAGCGGCGCGCCCTTGATGAACGCGCGCACGATGTACGACGCCGCGAAGAGAGTGTCGTGGATCGCGTCCCGGCTCGACGGCGACGTCGACCACTCGGTGATGTGCAGCTCCGCGTCCGGGTACGGGCTGTCCTCGATGATCGTGCGCATGAGCTGCAGGTCGAGGTACGTGGCGTCTCGCTGGCGCGTGATCGCACTCACCTTGCCGAGGGAGTCGGCCGCGTAGTCCGTCGGGTACAGGTGCGTGGACAGGAAGTCGATCGGCAGGTCGCGCTGCGCGCAGTAGTCGATGAGCTCGTGGATCCAGACGGGCTGCCAGTCCAGGTCGTCCGGGTCGGCGGCCAGCGCGGTCCCGGCCTCGAGGGACGGGTCGTGGTGCTCGCCGGCGTAGCGCGCGTCGGGGACGAACACGCTGGTCGACGGGCCGCCGACCTTGAGCTGCGGGTCGATCGCCTTGAGCGCCCTGGCCGTCGCCTCGTACAGCTCGAAGTACTCGGTGCGGGTGCCGGTCCAGAAGTTGGGGACGAGGTTCGGCTCGTTCCACACCTCGAACGGCCAGCGACGGACCTCGTCGATGCCGTAGCGGTCGATCCAGTGCCGGACGGTCGTGTCGACGAGCTCGACCCACTGCCCCATGTCCTTGGGCGGGCTGCAGTGCGCCTTCCACCAGAACAACGTCTCGGTCTGGGTCGCCAGCTGGCGCGGCATGAAGCCCAGCTCGACGAAGGGGCGGGCGCCGGCGTCGAGGATCGCGTCGAACACCTTGTCGACGTAGCCGTAGGTGTAGAGAGGTTCGGGCAGCTGTCCGGCGGGACCGAACCCGCCACCGTTCTCCGTCCGGTACACGAACATGTCGTCGTGGAACAGGCCGTGGAATCGGACGTGCCGCGCTCCCAGCACGTCGACGGCCTCACGGAAGTGCGCCTGCCAGTCGGCGCGCAGGGCCTCGTTCGCCCGGCCCGCGCCGACGCACTCGCTCCAGACGTGCCGCAGCGCAGCGCCTCGCGGCTCCTGCCCGTCGATGAGCAGGGTCGACGACGACGCCTCGTGAGGCATGAAGAGCTCCTTTGGTCCCGCAGCAGTGCGATCCGGCGGCACCGGACCGAAACATTTTCGCCCGGCGCATCGCGCGCCCAGGGTAGCGAATGGCAGCCCGGACGCCAAGTACGTGCGACATGGCGTCGCCGCCGCCTAGACTCTCCCTGTCAGAGTCGAAATTGTTTCGAAGGGGCACCGGGTGAACGGCGAGGGAGCAGGCGGGCGGAGGGCGACCCTGGAGGACGTGGCCGCCGCCGCGGGAGTCTCCCGAGCGACCGCTTCCAAGGCGCTCAACGGGCGTGACGACGTCGCCGCGGCCACGGGCGAGCGCGTTCTCGCAGCGGCGGCCACGCTCGGCTACCGGCCGACGACGTCCCGCGGCCCCGCCGTGGCCCGCCGAGCGCTTGCCGTCGTCTTCGACCTCCCCGCGTCGCCGTACATCCTGAACGTCCTGCAGGGCGTGCTGGCATCAGCGACGGACGAGGACGTGGACCTGCTGACCCGTCTCGCCCCCGATCGGGCCGCTCGCACCCAGCGCACGGCTGCTCGCGACTGGATCGATGCACAGCGCGCCTGCGGGGTGATCGGCGTCGTCGGGCTCACGCTCTCGGAGCCCGACGCACTCATCGAGGCCGCTGCCGAGGCGGCCGTTCCCTTCGTGATGGTGGATCCCGTGGGGGCCCTCCACCGCCGGATGGTCACCGTCGGCTCGAGCAACTGGGCCGGCGCACGCGGTGCCGCCGACCACCTGATCGCGCTCGGTCATCGACGCATCGCCTGGATCGGCGGCCCGGAGGCCTCCGACGCCGCCCGTGACCGCTTCTACGGGTACCAGGCGGCCCTCGACGCCGCAGGCATCGAGATCGACCCGGGCCTCGTCCGAGCCGGCCAGTTCGACGTCGCCACCGGCGCGCGCCACGCGCGGGACCTCCTCACCCTGTCCACCCCGCCGACGGCGATCATGGCCGCCGACGACGAGCTCGCCGTGGGCGTGCTGACCTCGGCACGCGAGCTGGGCGTCCGGGTCCCGGAGAGCCTGAGCGTCACCGGGTTCGACGACACGCCGCAGGCCGCCTGGACGACGCCCGCGCTCACGACGGTCCACCAGCACCTCGACGGCATGGGGCGCATGGCCGTCCAGACCGCGGTCGCCATGGCAGGCGGACAGCGCCCTGCGTCGCGCCGGGTCGAGCTCGCCACGTCGCTGACGATCCGCGACACCACCGGCATCGCGCCCGCGCCGACACCGGAGCGCACGTAGGTCGGCGGCTGCGCGACGGATGGTTGGATGGGTGTCGTATCGATTCGAGACGCGTCGGCATCGGAGCCGGCGCGAAGGAGGAGAGTCATGCTCGACGTAGCGGTCATCGGCACGGGCGGTATCGCGAGGGCGCACCTGCGCGGGTACCTCGAGTTCCCGGACCAGTGTCGGGTCACAGCGCTCGTGGACGTCGAACCGACCCGTGCCGTCGTCCTCGCTGAGGAGTTCGGGCTCGACGGAGCACAGGTGCTCAGCTCGCACGCAGCTCTGGCCGGAGGTGGCGTCGACCTGGTCAGCGTCTGCACGCCGCCCTCGACCCACGCGCCGATCGCGATCGACCTGCTCCGTGCCGGCATGAACGTTCTCGTCGAGAAGCCCATGGCGCCGTCGGTCGCCGAGTGCGACGCGATCATCGCCGCGGCCCGCGAGAGCGGACGGCTGCTGTCGGTCGTCGCTCAGAACCGGTTCCGCGACGACCTGTCGACCCTCAAGGAGGCCATCGACTCGGGACTGCTCGGCCCGGTCACGCACCTGGCCGTCGACTCGTCCTGGTGGCGCGGCCTGCCGTACTACGACCTCGCGTGGCGGGGAACCTGGGAGTCCGAGGGCGGCGGCCCGACGCTCAACCACGCGATCCACCACATCGACCTCATGCTCTGGCTCCTCGGGTCCGCCCCACAGGCGGTGGCCGCCATGATGACGAACGCAGCCCACGAGAACTCCGAGGTCGAGGACCTGTCGGTCGCCGTGCTGCGGTACGAGCGGGCGCTGGCCCGCCTGACCAGCTCCGTCGTGCACCACGGGGAGCAGCAGTCGATCGTGGTGCAGGGGCGCGACGCCGCCGTCGGACAGCCCTGGGCGGTGCACGCCGAGCACTCCGGGTCCAACGGGTTTCCCGCTCCTGACGGCGACGCCGGGCTCGTCGAGAGGCTCGACGAGCTCGCCGCCGCACACGTCCCGCTCGAGCACACCGGGCACACCGGCCAGATCGCCGACGTCCTCGACGCCGTAGCGACCGGGCGCCGGCCCGTGGTGACGGGCGACGACGGCCGCCTCACCGTCGAGGTCGTGACCGCCATCTATCAGGCCGCGATCGAGGAACGCACCGTGGCACTGCCGCTCCCCCTCGATGACGCCTACTACACCGGTGAGGGCTTGGTCGAGAACGCACCCCGGTTCTTCCCCAAGGCGCGATCCGTCGCCGCGCTCGACGGCGCTATCACCGTCCCCGGCACGGACCCGGCGCCGCAAGCCAACCCCGTCACCCCGAAGGAGTCCGTGAAGTGACCAGCTCGTCCAGCCACGGCGGCACGTACGCGCCCGCGCCGGTCCCCGCACCCGTCGTCGAGGACGCGGAGTTCCCCTTCGCCGCGGTCGGCCTCGATCACGGCCACATCTACGGCATGACCGAGGGCCTGCTCGGCGCGGGCGGCACCCTCGCGTCGGTCTACGACCCCGACCCGGCCAAGGTCGCACGGTTCGTCGAGAAGTTCCCGCAAGCACGTCCCGCCCGCAGCGAAGCCGAGATCCTCGACGACCCGAACGTCCGCCTCGTCGCCGGCGCCGCCGTCACCTCCGAGCGCTGCGCCCTGGGCCTGCGCGTCATGGACGCCGGCAAGGACTACTTCACCGACAAGGCGCCCCTCACCACGCTCGACCAGCTCGCGGCCGCCCGGGCCGCCGTCGAGCGCACGGGCCGCAAGTACGCCGTGTACTACTCGGAGCGGATCCACGTCGAGACCGCCGTGTTCGCCTCCCAGCTCATCGCCGCGGGAGCGATCGGACGCGTCGTGCAGGTCATCGGGACGGGTCCCCACCGGCTCGACGCCGGCCGTCGACCCGACTGGTTCTTCGAGAAGGACAAGTACGGCGGCATCCTGTGCGACATCGGTTCCCATCAGATCGAGCAGGTCCTGCACTACACAGGCGCCGAGGACGCCACCGTCGCGCGAAGCCAGATCGCCAACTACGCCCACCCCCAGCACCCGGGCCTGGACGACTTCGGCGACGCCATGCTCGTGTGCGACAACGGCGCCACGGGCTACTTCCGCTGCGACTGGTTCACGCCGGCCGGGCTGCAGCAGTGGGGCGACGGGCGGTCCTTCATCCTCGGTACGGAAGGCTTCATCGAGCAGCGCAAGTACATGAATCTGGGCACCGCCGACGGGCCGGCTCACCTCTACCTCGCGAACGGGACGGAGGAGACGCACTACAACCTGCTCGGGCAGGTGGGCTATCCCTTCTTCGGAGAGCTCATCCTCGACTGCCTGCACCGGACCGAGAACGCCATGACCCAGGAGCACGCGTTCAAAGCCGCCGAGCTGGCGGTGCGAGCGCAGCTTCAGGCGGTGGACCTCGTCCCACGCGGTTGAACCGCGTCCCTCGTCCGACGGGGCGGTCTTCCACGTTCACCTCAGATCGGTGTGCACCGACCGTCCTGAGCGCGAGGGCGATCGCCCACCACGGAGAGCGCACGCAGCCTCCCGGACCCCGCTGCGCGAGCGCCTTGCCCGTCAGAGGCAGGTCAGAGCTCCCGGCGCACCTTCTCGATGAGCGGCCGCAGCCGGTACGGGATCAGCTCCCCCATCGAGAGCGACGTCTCCGTGCGCTCCACGCCGTCGATCGCCAGGATCGCCGCGTCGATGCGAAAGAGGTGGTCGGTGTCCCGGCACACCACCTGCACCTGGAGGTCGGCGGTGCCGCTGCGGCCGTAGGCCTGCACCACCTCGGGGATCTTGCGCAGCTCCGTGACGATGCGGGCGAGCTCCTTCTGCCGCACCTCGACCTCGAGGAACGCCGCGAGCGGGTGCCCCAGGTAGTGCGGGTTGAGGCTGCGGTCGAAGTCGAGGAACGCGCCCGCCTCCTCGAGCTGCGCGAGCCGCGCGTAGATCGTGTTGCGCGACATGCGCAGCTCCGCCGCCAGGGCGGCGATGGTCGCCCGCGGGTGGTCCGCGAGCGCCGCCAGGATGGCGAGGTCGACAGCGTCACGGCTGCGCATATCGATCAGCGTAACGGCTGCTGGCTGCGCACTCCGCTCAACGTGTCGGGGTGCGCTTCTCGCCCGCTGTGACCGGCGTTACGTTGCGAGAACACCGGTGCTCGACGAGGAGGGCCGGCGGAGACGCGAGGCGAGGCAACCATGCCAGGCATCACGGATTCGACGACGCGCGACGACCTGTCACCCGCGGGCATCGCGCGCGAGAACCTGACGACGCACGAGTCGGGGGCGCCGGACGAGCGCCCCGTAGACGAGGGCGCAGACGGCGGCGCCGGCACGGTCCGGCTCCTGGACCCGGACGGCGTCCGGCACCCGTCGCCGGAGCACGACCGGTGGCTGGCCGACGTCGACGGCGACGACCGGGCACTCCTCCAGCTCCTGGAGGACATGGTGGTCGTGCGGCGCATCGACACCGAGGCCACCGCCCTGCAGCGGCAGGGCGAGCTCGCGCTGTGGCCGCCTGTGCTGGGGCAGGAGGCCGCCCAGGTCGGCTCGGCGCACGCGCTGCGACGCGACGACTTCGTGTTCGGCAGCTACCGCGAGCACGGCGTCGCGTACGTGCGCGGGGTCGCCCCCGTGGACCTGCTGCGCGAGTGGCGCGGGCTCGTCACCGCGGGCTGGGACCCGTACGCGGTCAACATGGCCACGCCGCAGGTCATCGTGGGCGGGCACGCGCTGCACGGCGTGGGGTACGCGATGGGCGTCCTCGCCGACGCCGAGCGTGACGCCGTGGCCGGGCGCGACGCCACCCCCGGGCGCGACGCCACCGCCGGGCGCGACGACGGCACCGCCGCCGTCGTCAGCTACTTCGGTGACGGCGCGATGAGCCAGGGCGCGGTCAACGAGGCGTTCGTCTTCGCGGGCACGTGGTCGGCGCCCGTCGTCTTCTTCTGCCAGAACAACCAGTGGGCGATCTCCGAGCCCGTGGCGCTGCAGTCCCCCGTGCCGCTCGTGGCCCGCGCCGCCGGCTTCGGGCTGACGGGCGTCCAGGTGGACGGCAACGACGTCCTGGGCGTGCTGGCCGTGACGCGCGCCGCGCTGCACCGGGCGCGGACGGGCGGCGGCCCCACGCTCATCGAGGCGGTGACGTACCGCCGCGGACCGCACACGACCGCCGACGACCCCACCCGGTACCGCGAGGCCGCCGAGGTCGAGGCGTGGGTACGACGTGACCCGATCGACCGGTTCACCGCCTACCTGCGTGACCGCGGCGTGCTGACGGACGCCGCCGACGCCGACGTCCGTGACGTCGCCGACCGGGTGGCTGCCGCGCTGCGGACGGACCTCGCGGCGAGCCCGACGCCGCCGCCGCTGTCGGTCTTCGAGCACGTGTACGCGGAGCCGAACCCCGTGCTGGAGGCCGAGCGCGACGCGTACGCGCAGTACCTCGCGGGGTTCGCCGACGACGCCGCGGGCGGTGCTCGATGACGGCGCTCACGCTCGCGAAGGCGCTCAACCTGGGGCTCCGCCGTTCCCTGGCCGACGACCCGTCGGTGGTGCTGCTCGGTGAGGACATCGGCCGGCTCGGCGGCGTCTTCCGCGTCACCGACGGGCTCCAGGCCGAGTTCGGCCCGCGCCGCGTCATGGACACCCCGCTCGCGGAGGCCGGCATCCTCGGCACGGCGGTGGGCCTGGCCTTCCGCGGCTACCGGCCGGTGGTGGAGATCCAGTTCGACGGGTTCGTCTACGTCGCCTTCGACCAGATCGTCAGCCAGGTGGCGCGCATGCTCGCGCGCACCGCGGGCGCGGTCCGGCTGCCGATCACGATCCGCATCCCCGTCGGCGGCGGCACCGGCGCCGCCGAGCACCACTCCGAGTCGCCGGAGGCGTACTTCGTGCACACGGCGGGCCTGCGCGTGGTCGAGGTGGCCAGCCCGCAGGACGCGTACACGGTGATCCAGCAGGCGATCGCGTGCGACGACCCCGTGATTTTCTTCGAGCCGAAGCGTCGCTACTACACCAAGGGCGAGGTGGACACCGAGGCCGCGCTCGCCGACGCCCCGCCCATGGGGGCGGCACGCGTCGTCGTGCCCGGCAGCGACGTCACGCTCGTGACGTACGGCGGGCTCGTCGCCACCGCCGTCGACGCCGCCACCGCGGCCGCCGACGACGGCGTCTCCGTCGAGGTGATCGACCTGCGGTCCCTGTCCCCGGCCGACAACGACACCGTCGCCGCGTCGGTGCGGCGCACGGGCCGGCTCGTCGTCGCCCACGAGGGACCGCACGAGGCCGGCGTCGGCGCGGAGATCGCCGCGACCGCCACCGAGCGGTGCTTCGAGTACCTCGAGGCCGCGCCCGTCCGCGTCACCGGCCACGACATCCCGTACCCCCCGGCCAAGCTGGAGATGCACCACGTACCGGACCTCGACCGCATCCTCGACGGCGTCGACCGGGTGCTGGGCCGCGTGCCCTCGACCGGGGCGGTGGTCGCGTGAGCGAGCGCGCGTTCCACCTGCCCGACCTCGGCGAGGGCCTCACCGAGTCCGACGTCATCGCGTGGCACGTCGCCGTCGGCGACACCGTGGCGCTCAACCAGGTGATCGCCGAGGTCGAGACGGCGAAGGCGCTGGTCGACATCCCCTCGCCCTTCGCGGGCGTCGTCACCGGCCTGCACGCCGAGGAGGGGCAGACGGTGCGCGTGGGCGAGCCGCTGGTCACGTTCGACGTGGCGGACGACGCCGGCAGTGAGGCGTCGGAGGCC
>Ga0164241_10006007_pt1 | contig 11177 bp, 9 predicted proteins | sample OricomyardsoilBY_FD_108780 | JGI IMG/M metagenome (GOLD analysis project Ga0164241, IMG submission 108780) | Backyard soil microbial communities from Emeryville, California, USA - Original compost - Back yard soil (BY) | ecosystem: Environmental > Terrestrial > Soil > Unclassified | place: USA... | reverse complement strand
GCCGTGAGCTTCGGGTCCTCGCTCCACGACTCGTCGTTGCGTCCCCAGCGCGGGTCACGCGTGAGGTTGACCGTCGGTGCGTAGAAGTCCAGGTTGAGCCGGTTCTCCGGGGTGATGTCGCGCGCCTCGTCGCCGATCTTGCTCGCGACGGCGTACGTCAGGCCGGGGTTCCACGTGCTGCCCATCGAGAGGTCCGACGGGTACGACGTGGTGTTCACGAGGTTCGTGGCGTTGCCCGACGGCTTCGTCGTCATGGCGTTGACGCCGTGGTTCGCCTCGTTCCACCAGCCCCAGGCGGCGATCCCGAGCCGCTCGATGGCGGGCGGTCGGCTGCTGTCCATCTGGGCGGCCTTCTCCGCCAACGTCATGCGCGAGACCAGGTCGGTGGCCCGCTCCGCGGGCGAGTAGGCCCGGTTGAGGTAGATCGGCTCCTGCGCGGCCGAGGCGCTCGGTGCGCCCGCGACTCCCGTGGCGACGCACGCGCCGGTGGCCGCCAGGCCCACCGCCGCGACCGACGCCATCCATCTGTTGTGCACCCTGCTGTGCATCGTTGCACTCCCTCGTGAAGGTTCGGCGGGCCGGGCGGCACCGCCGCGCTCCGCCGCGTCGCTCGCGCCCGCCGTGAGGCGGACGCGTGCGACGCGCCGAGATCAGGACCGGGCAGGCTCTCAGCGCCCGCCGTGGCCGTGGTGGCCGTGCGCGTGCGGGGCGCCGGGCGCCCAGTTCTGGAAGGTGCCGCTGTCGTACAGGAGCCCCAGCATGTAGAGCAGCCCGTCGAAGTAGCGCGCCTTGCCGGACGGGATCGCCGTGGCCCAGAGGTCACGGACGAAGTCCTTGCTCCCGCGAGCGGTCGCGCTGAGGGCGGTGGTCGAGTTCATCGCCACCAGGCCTTCGGCGTGGGCGGGCTCGTAGGTGTTCTGCCCGACGGGCAGCGGAGTGCCGTCCTTCTCGTAGCGGCTCACGTACGTGCTCACGCCCTGCTTCTGGAAGAAGGCCTGCAGCGTGTTCGAGTAGCTGGTCTGCCACGGCTTCGTGCCGTACCAGGCCGCGTCGACGTTCGCGTTGGCGATCGCACGCCAGGCGTCCTCCTGGAACGTCTGGCTGTAGGTGTCGTCGCCCTGCTTCTCCCACGGCCACCAGTACGGCGTGCCGTCGAAGTTCGTGTAGCACGTCGTCAGGCCGGTGCTCGGGTCGTAGGCGGTCTGCAGGAGCTTCTCGCCGGCCGCAGCCGCCTTCGTCCACTGGGTCGCGTCGGCCCGGTCGAAGTCCGCGAAGGCCTTGTAGAAGGCCGGGAGCGCGTACGACGGGTCCGTGAAGCCGACCGCACCGGGCGGCGAGAACGTCGGCAGGTACGTGGCGGCGTCGAACATGTTGATGCCGCCGTCGTCGGCCTGGTGCCACATCGCGTGGAGGATCTGCGTGGCCTCGGCCCCGTAGTCGCGGATCCCGTGGCCGTCACCCCAGCGACCGGAGGCGAAGACGAGCGCCGCCGCGATCCACTGGTCGCCGTCGGGCGCGATCCCGGGGTCGATCACCTTGCCGGTGGTGTCGGTGTGCCAGGCGAAGAAGTCCTTGGTGATGCCGCTGGTGACCTGCATCTTGGTCTTGGCGAACGTCCAGAGCTTGTCGAACTCGCTCTTGTGGCCGAGCTGGACGGCGATCATCATCGCGTAGCCCATGCCCTCCGAGCGGACGTCCTGGTTGCCGATGTCCTCGACGTAGGCCATGTCGTCGCCGAGCTCGTAATACACGGACTGGCCGTCCGAGCGGTCGGGGAGCGTGCCCGGGGCGCCGTGGAAGAGCTGCTTCCACGCCTGGCGGATACGGGCGTCGACGGCCCTCTCGGAGTAGCCGGCCTGTGCGAAGACGTCCGGGTACCGCCCCGTGACGGCGCCGCCGGCCGGGCCGTGGGAGGACGGCCCGTGAGCGGGCTGGCCGTGCGACGGCGGGTCGTGCGGGGGCCTCGCCTGCGCGGCGCCGACACCGGAGCCAACGAGAGCGGCTGAGGCGAGCAGGGCGAGGGAGGAGCGAACGGACTTGTGCATGGGACACCCCTTCGTGTCGTTCGGGGACGACGTCCCTGCGGCGCCGGGACGGCGTGCGACGAGTGCCGCCGACGGGCACGCGATCGACGCTAGGACGGCCCCATAGTCCGGTCAAGGATTCCGCGCCGGTCTCGGAGGCCTTAGTTCATCCGTTAACGGAATAAGGAGACGCTAGGGTTCCGCCATGGACAACCGTCAGCGGCGCAACCGAGAGGCGATCGTCGCGGCCGCCGCCTCGGCCCGTCCCGTCACCCGCCGCGACATCGCCGCCCGGACCGGTCTCTCGGTCTCGGCGGTCGCCAGCACCGTCAGCGGCCTCATCGTCGACGGCGTCCTCGTCGAGCGGGGCGACCAGGCCACCAGCTCCGGGGGCCGTCCGGCCGCGCGGCTCGGGCTCGCCCCCGATCTCGGCGTCCTCGTCGGCGTCCACCTCGGGCACGCGGACACGCGGGCGATCCTTGCCCGGCCCGACGGGACCGTGCTGGCCGAGCGGAGCCGGAGCCTGGACGTCGACCACCGCCCCGGCGAGACCCTCGAGTACGTCGCCAGCTCGGTGCTCGAGCTCGCCGACGAGCAAGGCCTCGAGCACCGCGACCTCCTCGGCATCGGCGTCGCGGCGTCCGCGCCCGTCGTCCTCCCCTCGCAGACGCTCGGCTCGCCGCCGATGCTCAGCGACTGGAACGAGGTCGACATCGCCGAGCGCCTCGTCCGCCGCACCGGGCTCCCCGTGCACGTCGGCAACGACGCCAACCTCGGCGCGCTCGCGGAAGCCGACGCGGGGGCGGGCACGGGCTCCGAGGCCATGCTCTACCTGCTCCTGTCCGAGGGAGTCGGAGCCGGTCTCGTCGTCCGGGGACGGCTGTACGGCGGCGCGTCGGGACGCGCCGGCGAGCTCGGGCACGTCCCGGTGAAGCAGGACGGGCGCATCTGCCGGTGCGGTGGCCGGGGCTGCCTGGAGACCGTCGTCGGCGCGCACGCCCTGCTCGACGCCCTCGGGCAGAGCTACGGACGGTCCGTCGGGCTGGACGATCTCGTGGCGTTCGCGAACCGCGGCGACGCGGGCGTGCGACGGCTCCTGGCGGACGCGGGTCGCGCGGTCGGATCCGCGCTGGTGACGGTCTGCACCATGCTCGACCCCGACCGGATCGTCGTCGGCGGCAAGCTGGGCCGGACGGGCGACGTCCTGCTCGACGCGATCCGCGAGACCCTCCGCGCCACCTTGCCACCCGTCACGAACCAGTCGCCCACGGTGGTCGCGGCGGCCCTGGGCGAACGTGCGGAGAGCCTCGGGGCGGTACAGCTCGCGCGGCGCGGCTCGATGGAGCGTTTCGTCGCGGCCGCCGCCCGGCGTTAGCTCCGCTCGTCGCCGCCTGCTCCCGGTCAGGAGTGGTCGCCGAGGTCGGGGGCGAGCCCCTGCTCGTCGAGGTCGGCCCACAGTGCGTCGGGGATCGGCGCCCGATACCGGCGCAGGGTGTCGCCGGCCTGGTCGGGCGTCCGCACGCCGACGACCACGGAGGCGACCGACCGGTGACGCAAGGGGTACTGGACGGCGGCGTCGGGAAGCGTCACCCCGTGGTCGCGGCACACCGCGGCGATCCGGCGGGCTCGCTCGACGACGGCCGCGGGGGCCGCGCGGTAGTCGTAGTGCGCGTCGGGAGCCACGACGGGCCGGCTGAGCAGCCCGGAGTTGTAGACGGCCGCGGCCACCACCTTCACGTCCCTGGCGGTCGCGATCGGCAGGAGCTCGGCGAGAGCGCGGTGGTCGAGCAGCGTGAGGCGGCCGGCGACCATGACGACGTCGACGTCCGTTCGCCGGACGAGCTCGGTGAGCATCTCGGCCTGGTTCATCCCGGCACCGATCGCACCGACGACGCCCTGCTCTCGCAGCTCCACGAGCGCGTCGACGGCGGTCGCCGACGCCTGTTCCCAGTGGTCGTCCGGATCGTGCAGGTAGGCGATGTCGAGCCGGTCGGTGCCGAGTCGTCGCAGGCTCGACTCCACCGACCTCCGTATCCCGTCCCGGCTGAAGTCCCACTCGCGCCGCAGGACGGCGGGGACCGCGAACCCCTCGGGGTCGAGCTGGTCCGCGGACTCCGGGGCGTCGAGCAGGAGCCGCCCCACCTTGGACGAGACGACCACGGAGGCGCGAGGGACGGACGCGAGAGCGGCTCCGAGCCGTCGCTCGGAGAGCCCGAGGCCGTAGTGCGGCGCCGTGTCGAAGTAGCGGATGCCACCTCGGAACGCGTCGAGGACAGCGTCGGCGGCCTCCGCCTCGGTCGTCTCGCGGTAGAGGTTCCCGATCTGGGAGCCCCCGAACCCGAGCTCGGTCAGGGCGAGACCGGTGCGCAGCTGTCGCGTCGGAAGGCTGGGGGTCGTCGGCATCGTCGTCCTCTCGGTCGCGGCTTGCGATCCGCGACTACAGCATACGTATGATGTCTGGAGGCTACGACGAGAGGAAGAGTGACGCAACGATGCGGGTAGCAAGCTATCTCGGCAACCGGAGGGTCGTGGTCGACGAGGGCCCGAGAGTCCCGCCAGGGCCCCGCGAGGTGACGGTCGCGGTCGCGTACGTCGGGATCTGCGGGACCGATCTCCACGTCTTCCACGGCGACATGGACGCACGCGTCTCGGTTCCGGCGACGATCGGGCACGAGATGTCGGGCACGATCGCCGAGGTCGGCGAAGGCGTCGCAGGGTGGCTGGTCGGGACCCCCGTCACCGTGATGCCGCTGCACTGGGACGGCACCTGCCCTGCCTGCCTGGCGGGGAACCAGCACATCTGCCAGAACCTCGACTTCATCGGCGTCGACACGCCCGGTGCGCTGCAGCAGTACTGGAACGTCCCCGCCGACACCCTGGTCCGGCTGCCCGAGGGGGTCTCGCTGCGCGACGCCGCGCTCGTGGAGCCGACCGCCGTCGCAGTGCACGACGTGCGCCGCTCCGGTCTGGTGCCGGGCGACAAGGCCGTCGTGATCGGCGCGGGCCCGATCGGCGTGCTGATCGCCACGGTCGCCGCAGAAGCGGGCGCGGAGGTCGTGGTCGCGGAGATCGACCCGGGCCGCCGGGCGTCCGTCGAGGCCCTCGGCCTGCGGACGCTCGACCCGTCGACGGTCGACCAGGTCACCTGGGTCGAGTCCTGGACCGGTGGCGCGGGCGCCGACGTCGTCTTCGAGGTCTCCGGGGCCGCGGCCGCGGTCCTGGGCGCCACCAGCCTGGTCAAGGTGCGGGGAACCCTGGTCGTCGTGGCGATCCACCCGCAGCCGCGCCCGCTCGACCTCCATCGGGTCTTCTGGCGCGAGCTGACGATCCTCGGGGCACGCGTGTACGAGCGCCGGGACTTCGAGCGGGCGGTCGAGCTCGTGGCCTCGGGAGCGATCCCGACCTCCGAGCTGATCTCGGCGGTCGTGCCCCTCGACGACGTCGCGACCGCCTTCGAGTCCCTCGAGGCGGGCGGAGCGATGAAGATCCTCGTCGACGTCGGGCTCGACGTATGAACGGGTTCGACCTGTCCGGCCGGCTCGCGGTCGTCACCGGCGCCAAGCGGGGAATCGGCTACGCGATCGCCGAGGCGCTCGCCGCCGCCGGCGCCGACGTCGTCGGCGTGTCGGCCACGCTGGACCCGGCGGGCTCGGCGATCGGCGACCGCGTCCAGGAGCTCGGACGCTCGTTCGAGGGGCACCGCGTCGACTTCGCCGACCGCGCTGCCGTGTCGGCGTTCGCCACCGACCTGGCGGCGAGGGAGAGGCCGGTCGACATCCTCGTCAACAACGCCGGCACGATCCGCCGCGCGCCCGCGGCCGAGCACCCGCTCGAGTGGTTCGACGAGGTGCTCGAGGTCGACCTGACCAGCGGGTTCGTGCTCGCTCAGAGCGTGGGCCGGAGGATGCTCGCCGAGGGACGCGGTCGGGTGCTCTTCACCGCCTCGCTGCTGTCCTTCCAGGGCGGCATCAACGTCCCCGGGTACGCCGCCGCGAAGTCGGGGGTCGCCGGGCTGGTCCGCGCGCTGTCGAACGAGTGGGCGGGTCGAGGCGTCACCGTGAACGGCCTCGCGCCCGGGTACATCGCGACGGACAACACGCAGGCGCTCCAGGACGACCCGGAGCGGTCGCGCGCGATCCTCGACCGCATCCCTGCGGGGCGCTGGGGGCGTGCCGAGGACCTGGGCGGCGCGGCCGTGTTCCTCGCGTCCGACGCCGCTGCCTACGTCAGCGGGACGATCCTCCCGGTGGACGGCGGCTGGCTCGGTCGCTGAGGCCCCGGCCTCCCGCCCCCTCAGGTCACGAAGCGGTCTCGATGGACGCGATCTCTTGTTAGACATCATACGTATGCTCTATCGTGAGGCTGCGCCTCTCCGCGAGTCGTCAACGAAGTCGACCAGACAAGGGACATCTCATGTTCGGAAACCACACAGCTCTACGGACGCGCGGCTCCGTGCTGGGCGTCGGCGCCCTCGCCGTCGCTGCGGCGCTGACCCTCGCCGGCTGCAGCGGCGGCGGCAGCGGTTCCAGCTCCGGCAACGGTGCTCACGGCTTCCCCGAAGCCAAGCAGGACACCTCCTCCACGATCACCGTCTGGGTCGACGCCGACCGTCAGGCCGCGGCCAAGGCGTTCGAGAAGGCGAATCCCGACACCCCGATCAAGGTCGTCACCTACGACGGCTCGGCGAACGGGTCGAACTCGTTCCGGACGAAGATGCAGCTGTTCGACCGGGCCGGCAGCGGATGGCCGGACGTGGTCTTCTCCAGCCAGAACACCGACGCCGCCTGGGCGAGCCAGAAGAGCGGCGGCAAGCAGGCGTTCGCGGCGGTGCTCGACAAGGGGCTCGTGCCCAAGGACACGCTCGACGGCTTCGCCAAGGGCGCCCTCAACCCCTGCACCGTCGACGGGCACGTGTACTGCCTGCGCAACGACCTCGCCCAGGTCGTGCTCTGGTACAACAAAGCGCTCATGGACAAGTTCGGGTACACGGTCCCGACCACCTGGGAGGACTACCAGGCCCTGGGCGAGAAGGTCGCCAAGGACCACCCGGGGTACATCATCGGCACCGCCGGGGACGCCTGGACGCCTGAGGTCTACATGTGGGCCAGCAAGTGCGAGGCCAACAACATCACAGGCCCGAAGTCGGTCACGGTCAAGACGGACAGCGACGAGTGCAAGCGCGCCGCGTCGATGCTCGACACGCTCCGTCAGAACGGCACCGTCCCGGTCGTGAGCGTCTTCACGCCGGAGTTCATCAAGAAGTACACCGGGAAGGTCCTCATGACTCCCGGACCCGCCTGGTACTCCGGTGCGATCTTCAACAACCCGCAGTCGCTCAACGTCCCCGCGGGCCAGCTCGCCGTGGCGGCTCCGCCCGCCTGGGGATCGGACGAGCCGGTGACCGGCAACGTCGGCGGTGGCACGTGGTTCATCTCCAGCCACTCGAAGAACCTGCAGGCGGCGGAGAAGTTCGTCCAGTTCGTGACGACGTCGGACGACTACCAGGTCGCCCTCGCCCCGGGCTACCCCGCGTACGCGGCCGCTGCGCAGAAGTGGATCGCCAAGCAGGAGAGCTCCAAGTACTTCGCGACCTCGCTGGAGCCCGTCGTCACCGCGGGATCCCAGATCTGGGACGGCTGGGGCTACGGCATCTTCAGCCAGGAAGCCATCTGGGCCAAGACGATCACCCCCGCGGTCTCCGGTGGGAAGAACATCGTCGACCTCCTCCCGACCTGGCAGCAGGCGATCAAGAACCAGGCCCAGGTCGACGGGTACAAGGTGAGCTGATCATGACCCTCGCTCCTTCGAGCGACTCGCTGGCCGTCGGAGCGGAGACCACCGCCCGACGGCCGGCGGACGGGGCGCGCAAGCGCCCCCGCCGCACCTCGATCGGCTACGTGTTCGTCGCCGGGTACGCGCTGCTCATGCTCGCCTTCGGTGTCGGACCGTCGCTCTACGCGTTCTATCTCTCGCTCACGGACGTCGACGGCGGGTTCGCGGGGCTGTCGAACTTCGACAGGGTGCTCTCGGACTACCGGTTCTGGCCCGCCGTGCAGCACGTCACGCTGTACCTGCTCATCTGGCTGCTCGCGCTCGTCCTGCTGGTCGTGGTCCTGGCTCTGCTCGTCCACGCGCTGGCGGCGCGGCGCACGAGCACCACGCTCCGGTTCGTCTACTACCTGCCCGGCGCCCTCGCCGGCGCATCGAGCGTCCTGCTCTGGCTCTTCGTGCTCGACCCCACGGCGAGCCCGGTCGGCTGGCTCCTGCGGCTGATGGGCATGGACAGCTTCGTCCAGGTGATCTCCCCGTCGCACCTGCCGGTCATCTTCGCGGTCATCGCGTTCTGGACAGGGGCCGGCGGCTGGATCGTCATCATGTACGGCGCGCTCAACAACGTGAGCAACGACGTCATCGCCGCAGCCCGGATCGACGGAGCCAACGCCGTGCAGATCGCCCTCCACATCCAGCTTCCGATGCTGCGCAAGTGGATCGCCTACATGGGCGTCATGTCACTGGCCGCGGGGACCCAGCTCTTCGTCGAGCCGCAGCTGCTGAGCCAGGCGAGCAACGCCGTCGTGCCCAACGACTACTCGCTCAACCAGCTCGCGTACCAGTACGCCTTCCAACAGAACGACTTCAACGGTGCGGCCGCGATCTCCCTGATCCTGCTGCTCGTGGCCCTCCTGCTCTCCTGGGTCTTCGTGACCCGCGGGGGCCTGTTCGAGAAGGAATGACCGTGACCGCCCTCTCATCGCCCCACGCTTCCCTCGAGCGCCGCCGCCCGGATCTCACCGGCTGGAGCACGCGCGTCATCGCGGCGGTCGTGCTCGTGGTGTTCGCGCTGTTCTTCGCGGTGCCGATCGTCTGGCTGCTCCTCGCCGTCACGAAGTCGTCGCACTCGCTCGTGACCGCGAACCCGTTCTCGGTCGGCTCCTGGACGGAGCTGCGGGCCAACTGGGACCAGCTCTTCGGCTTCCAGGACGGCGCCGTCACGCGCTGGATCGGCAACTCCGCGCTGTACACCCTGGGGGCTCTGGCCATCACGCTCGCCGCGAGCATCCCGGCGGGCTACGCGCTGGCGCTGACGGAGTTCCGGCTCCGCAAGGCGTTGCTCGCCCTGACGCTGGTGGTCATGCTGATCCCGAGCACCGCGCTCGTGCTGCCCGTGTTCCTCGAGCTCAACGCGGTGGGCCTGATCGGCACACCCCTCGCAGTGATCCTGCCGATGTCGTTCTTCCCGTTCGGGGTCTACCTCACCTACATCTACTTCTCGACCAGCGTGCCCCAGGACCTGCTCGCGGCCGCGCGGATCGACGGATGCTCGGAGTGGCAGGTGTTCCTGCGGATCGCGCTCCCGCTGGCAACACCCATCGTGGCGCTCGTCGCGTTCTTCAGCTTCGTGCAGAACTGGAACAACTTCTTCCTGCCTTACATCATGCTTCCGTCCAGCGACGGATACCCCATCCAGGTGGGACTGACCTCCTTGCTCTCGGCGACGCCGGCGTTCAACCCCAGCTCTGCCGGCTCGGACTCCGTCCAGCTGCCGACGCTGGCGCTCGCGACCGTGGTCTCGATCCTGCCCGTCCTGATCGTCTTCCTGTTCTCGCAGCGGTTCCTCGTCGAAGGGATGACCGCCGGAGGGACGAAGGAATGACGACACACACTCCCCCGAAGGGACTACGACCGTGAAGATCACCGGATTCCGGAGCTTGTACGCGACGCACGACTGGGGCCGGCCCACCGGTGATGTGAACGGCGTCGTGACCGAGACCGTCACGACGGTGCCGGTCCTGATCATCGAGACGGACGCGGGCGTCCAGGGGGTGGGGCTGGGTGCCCACGCCGACGTGGGCCGCGTGTTCGACGCCGTCGAGGGCCAGGACCCCCGCGCGGTCACGGCGCTGTACGACCGGATGCTCGACTGGGTGTTCAAGGCCGGGCACGCGGGAACGACCTTCGGGACCATCGGCGCTATCGACATGGCCCTGTGGGACATCAAGGCCAAGCTCGCCGAGGAGCCGCTGTGGCGGACGCTCGGGGGACGCGAACGCTTCGTGCCCGGCTACGCGTCCGGGCTGGAGTACGGCCTGACCGACGAGGAGGTCGCGGCGCTCTACACGCGGTTCGCCGAGCGCGGCTTCAAGGGCGGCAAGCTCAAGGGGGGCAGGAGCCTCGACCGCGATCTGCCGCGCCTCGAGCTCCTGCGCGCCGCGCTCTCGCGCAACTCCCGTCGTCCGGCGCTGATGCTCGACGCGAACGAGGCGTGGAACCGTGCGCAGGCTGTGCGGTACGTCGCGGAGATCGAGCGCTCCTACGACCTCACCTGGATCGAGGAGCCCGTGCGCCGGTGGGACACCGCCGGCCTCGGGTTCGTCCGGGCCAAGGTCCGGGCCGCGGTGGCCAGCGGCGAGAACCTCACCGGCCTCGAGCAGTACACGCCGCTGCTGGCGGCGGACGCCCTCGACATCGTGCAGGTCGGCAGCGTCTGGGGCATCACGCACTTCCTCCGCGTCGCCACCCTGGCACACGCCCACGACCTGCCCGTCAGCCCGGTCGCCTTCAACGGGAACCCGATCGCGCACGCGGCCGCCGTCGTGCCGAACCTCCTCACGCACGAGGTGCAGGACCTGGCGTTCCCGACGGGGCTCGACATCGACCAGGAGTTCGAGGACGGCGGGATCGTCCTGGGCGAACGACCCGGCCTCGGGATCTCCGTCGACGAGAGCCTGCTCTCCCCGAAGCCGCCCGCGGCCCGCCCGCTCAGGCCCGACGGGCCGCACGTGAGACCGGAGCGGGCAGCGCTGCGGATGGTCGCCGAACCGGACGTCCACGACGACCCGGCAGTCCCGGTGCGCTCGGAGGAGACCCGATGACCGCGGGCACCCGGCACGCGTTCGTGGTCGGCGTCCGGCCCGAGCGCCGGGAGGAGTACCTGCGGCTGCACCGTGCGGTCTGGCCGGAGGTCGAGGCGACGATCAGCCGCTGCAACATCCGCAACTACAGCATCTACGTGTTCGGCGACCTGCTGTTCGCGTACTACGAGTACGTCGGCGACGACCACGAGGCCGACCTCGCGCGCATCGCGCAGGACCCCGTCTCCCAGGAGTGGTGGACCCACACCGACCCGTGCCAGGTGCGCGTCGCCGACGAGCG
>Ga0164241_10006006_pt1 | contig 11177 bp, 9 predicted proteins | sample OricomyardsoilBY_FD_108780 | JGI IMG/M metagenome (GOLD analysis project Ga0164241, IMG submission 108780) | Backyard soil microbial communities from Emeryville, California, USA - Original compost - Back yard soil (BY) | ecosystem: Environmental > Terrestrial > Soil > Unclassified | place: USA... | reverse complement strand
CCGTCGACAATTTCATCCTGCGCCTGCGCAGGCTGGTGGAACGCGATCCCGCGAATCCGCAAACCATCCGCAGCATCCGCGGCGTGGGTTATCAACTCGAGAACAATGCATGACCGAAACCGCCCTCACCGCCGCCCTTCATCGTCGCAACGACGGCCGCCCGCCCGTGTGGATGATGCGCCAGGCCGGCCGCTACCATTCGCATTACCAGCTGCTCAAGCGCTACAACGACTTCATCAGCCTGTGCCGCAATCCGGAGCTGGCGGCCCAGACAGCGCTGGGCCCCATCCACGATTTCAACTTCGATGCGGCCATCCTGTTCTCCGATCTGCTGTTTCCGCTCGAAGCCATGGGGATGGGACTGAAGTACGATCCGGGCCCCAAGCTGGATTTTCATCTGCGCGCTGCCGCTGACGTGCAGCGCCTGACCGGCGGCGCGCAACGTGCGGCGCAGCTGCAGTTCCAGGCCGATGCGCTGCGGCTGACGCGCGCACGGCTGCGCGGCGACAAGGGCCTGATCGGCTTCGTCGGCGGACCCTTCACGCTCTACGTGTATGCCGCGGCCGGCTCGCACGAGAAGGCGCAGGAGGCCATGGCGGGCATCCACAACGGTGTCTACGCGGCCTTCAATGAAAAGCTGCTCGACCTGCTGGCCCACAACATGGCCATGCAGTCGGGCGCCGGCGCGCAGTGCGTGGCGCTGTTCGACACCGCCGCCGGCGAGATCGACGCTGAGGCCTATGGCAGGCACGTGGTGCCCGTGCTGGCGGATCTGCTGGCGCGCTTTCGCGCTCTGGATGCCACGACACCGCTCATCTACTACTCGCGCGGCACCGGCCCGGCCTACTGGGATCTGCTGCAAGGCCTGCCCTTCCAGTGCCTGGGCATCGACTGGCGTCACGATCTGGCCGACGTCCTGCAACGCTATGGCGATCGGTGGGCCATCCAGGGCAATGTGGATCCGCAGTGGCTGCACTTGCCGGCCGAAGAGCTGGAGCAGCAGTTGCAAGCCTATTTCGGCCGGATCCGCGCGTTGCCGGCGCAGCAGCGGCGCGGCTGGATCTGCGGCCTCGGCCATGGCGTGCTGCAGAAAACCCCGGAAGCCAATGTGCGGCGCTTCGTATCGCTGCAGCGGGAGATCTTCAGGTGAAGGCCATACCGCCGGATCTGCTGTATCGACACAGCGAGCCGGCGCCTCGTTACACGAGCTATCCGACGGTGATGCACTGGAAGACGCCGCCGCCGGTCGAGGCATGGCTGACCGATGTGCGCGCGGCATTGGCGCCTGCCGCGGCACGCCTGGGCGTTTACGTGCACATTCCTTTCTGCCAGGCGCTGTGCAGCTTCTGCGGCTGCAATGTGCGCATCGTGCGCAACCATGCGCTGGCCGCGCCCTATGTCGACACCGTGTTGCGCGAGTTCGCGCTGTATCGCGAGGCACTGGCGGGCACGCGGCTGCGCGTCGGTGAATTGCATCTGGGCGGCGGCACGCCCACGTTCCTGCCCGCGCAGGAGATGGACCGGCTGCTCGATGGCATCCTGCAGCACTGCGAAATCGCCCCCGGCGCGGATCTGGCCATCGAGGCCGATCCGCGCAACACCACCCGCGAACAATTGGTGGTGCTGCGGCGCCATGGCTTCACACGGCTGTCCCTGGGCTTGCAGGATTTCGATCCACGGGTGCAGGAAATCGTCAATCGCGTGCAGAGCCTCGAACAGGTGGCGCGCGTGGCGGACTGGGCGCGGGATCTGGAATTCACCAGCGTGAGTTTCGATCTGATCCACGGGCTGCCGTTGCAGACGGCCGAGAGTCTGCGGCACACGCTCGACACCACCGGGCGGCTGCGGCCGGACCGTATTTCATTCCTGCCCTATGCGCATGTGCCATGGATCAAGTCCAGCCAGCGGCAGTACACCGAAGCCGATCTGCCGGAGCGTGCGACGCGCGGCCAATTGTTCGCACAGGGCCGCGAGCGCATGGGCGCGTGGGGCATGGTGGAAATCGGAATGGACCAGTATGCGCTGGCCCGCGACGCGCTGGCACAGGCGCTCGCCACGCAGCGGCTGCACCGCAATTTCATGGGTTTCACGGCCAGTCCCACGCAGGCATTGATCGGGCTGGGCGTCTCGGCCATCGGCCACGGCGCCGCCGCTTACGCGCAGAACGAGAAGAACCTGCAGCAGTACGAGGCCCGTGTGGTGGCCGATGCATTGCCGCTGCAGCGCGGCCATCTGCTGGGCACCGACGACCGGCGCATCCGCTCGCATCTGTGGAACCTGTTGTGCGCCTCGCATACCACGGTGTCCGCGGCGGAACAGAAGCTGCAATGGTGGCAGCAGGCACTGCGATCATTGCAGGCCTTGCAGCACGACGGCCTGGTGCAGCTCAGCGGTGAGGACATCGCAGTGACGGAGCTCGGCCGCGCCTTCCTGCGCAATATCTGCGCGGCGCTCGATCCCTACCAGCAGGCACTGGCGCATCCGGCCGCGATCAGCGCATGAGCCCGCGCACCTCGCCTGTCGCCACCTTTTCCGCATTCCTGTTCGCGCTGCTGGGCGCGATGCTGCTCGCCGCCATCGCAAGCCCCTGGGTGCAGGCATTGCTCGCGCCCGCGCATGTATTCCCGCTGCACCGGATTTTCAGCCGCCTGACCATGCTGGGTGTCATCGGCTTCACGGCGTGGCTGATGATCCGCTACGGCCTGGCGCGACGCGAGGTGCTGGGATATCAACGCTCGCCAAGGGCCTTCCTGGCGCGCGCCATCGTCGGCCTGGTGGCGGGCCTTGCGCTGATGGCCATCGCACTGGTGCCGCTGTTCCTGCTGCATGTACGCGAATGGAATGGCGCGCGACTGTCGACGGCCGGCGCGCTGTTTCCTTTGGTACTGAAAGGTCTGGGCAGTGGCGCGCTGGTGGCTTTGATCGAGGAAACCTTCTTCCGGGGCGCCATGCAGGGTGCGCTGATGCGCCAGCGCGCTCCGCGCCTGGCGCTGTTCGCCGTGCCCGCCTTCTATGCCGCCGTGCATTTCCTGGGTCGCGCCCAGAGCGTGCCCTACGAGCAGGTAAACGCCCTGAGCGGCTTCACCGCCCTGCGCGGTTTCTTCAGCGGGTTTGCGCAGCCGCTGGGCATTGTCGATGCCTTCATGGCGCTTTACGCCGTAGGGCTGTTGCTGGCGCTGGTGCGTCGTCGCTGGGGCGACATCGCCGGATGCATCGGCCTGCATGCCGGCTTCGTCGCCGTGATCGCGCTGTTTCGAAAGATCTCAATGCCCGGCCCGGCCGGCCAGTGGTCATTTCTCGTGGGCGACTTCGATGGATTGCTGGGGATCTGGCTGGCGGCGCTCACGGCCGTCATCTGCCTCGTGCTGTGGCGTCCTGGCGCGCCGGCAAAGGCCGTCGCATGAGCTTTACTGACGAGGATGTCGTTCCCCGGGGCCGCAATCTGGCTGAATACTGCGCAATGTTCGATCTGCGTGCCGCCGAGCGCGCGGTGTCCATGCTGGGCTGCGCCGATGGTGCGGCTTCATTCAATGCCGAAGGCACGGCCGCAGGCCTGCGCATCGTTTCGGTGGACCCCTTGTATGCGTTGACGGCAGCGCAGATTCGCGCGCGTATCGAGCAGGCCACCCCGCCGGACGCCGATGCACAGACCATGGAACGCTTTCTGGCCGACTACGATGCCGGCGTTGCCGAGGGCCGCTATGTTTCGGGCAGCGCCATAGACCTGCCCTTTCCCGACCACAGCTTCGACCTGGCATTGTGCTCGCACTTTCTGTTCCTGCAGGCAGCCCGATACGACCTGGCCTTTCACCTCAAGGCGGTGCGCGAACTGCTGCGGGTCGCCGACGAGGTGCGGATCTTTCCGCTGCTGGAACCCGGCGCGGTCGAATCGCGACATCTGAAGGCCATCATGCTGGCGCTGCCGCGCATGGGTGTGAAGGCCGAAAGACGACGCGTGGACTACGAACCACAGCGTGGTGGCAACGAAATGCTGGTGATTTCCCGCTAGAAAGGCTTGAGGATCACCAGCCAGAGAATGCCCAGCAGAATCAGCACGGGCAGCTCGTTGTACAGGCGCAGCGTGACCGCCCGCGGCAACACCGCGTCGCGCTGCATACGTTTCACGAACACCCGCGTCGAGACGTGATAGGCCACCAGCAGCAGCACCAGGGCCATCTTGGCATGCAGCCAGCCGCCGCTGATGTGAAACCCGAGCCACAGCGTCGCGCCCAGAACGATGGCCAGCACGCCCATGGCGCTGCTGAAGTGATACAGCTTGCGCGCCATGACCTTCAGCCGGCGCACGTCTTCACCGGCCTTCTGGCCTTCGACATAGTGCACCAGGATGCGCGGCAGGTAGAAAAGGCCGGCCATCCACGCGATGACGAACAGCAGGTGCAGAACCTTCACATAGGGATAGAGCGCGGTGTTCATGGCTGCAAGTCTAGCCGATCAACCGCGCCGCGGTCGCAGGCCGCGCACCGCTTCAGCCTCCAGCGGATTCTCGGGCCAGTAATGCCGCGGATAGCGGCCGCGCATGTCCTTGCGCACCTGCGCATAACTGCCGCGCCAGAATCCGGCCAGGTCGCGTGTGATCTGCATGGGTCGCCGGGCCGGTGACAGCAGTTTCAGCGTGATCGGCACCTGCCCATTCCCGATGCGCGGCGTATCGGCCAGACCGAACACTTCCTGCATGCGCACTTCGATGCAGGGCGCGTTGTCATCGAGGTAGTCCACGGCGATGCGCGAGCCGGTGGGCACGGTGATGTGCGTCGGCGCGTATTCATCGAGCAGCAGGCGCTGCGCGCGATCCAGTCGCGACAGCAGCGCCTCGGCCAGCGAGCCCTGGCCAAGCTGGCGCAGATGGTTGATGCCATGCAGCCAGGGCAGCAGCCAGGTTTCCACCTGCGCCAGCAGCGCCGCATCATCCATGCAAGGCCAATCGCGCGGCGCGTGCCCGGCGGCGAAGCGCAGTCGCGCCAGCAGTCGCCGCTCGCTGTCACCCCAGGGCAGCGTCGCCAGTCCGCCACTGCGCACCTGCTCGAGCAGGGCACCGGCCACATGCTCCGGGTCCAGCGTCACGCGTTGCTCGGTGAGCAGCAACGCGCCCAGTCGCCGCGCGCGTCGTGCCTGCAGTGCGCCGCGGGCATCGATGTAGGTCTCCACGCTGTCGCGGATCTGCGCTGACAGGGACGACTCCAGCTGCGCCAGCGTCAATGGCGCGGCGAGCCGGATGCGGGCCTCGGCGCCCTCGGCATCATCCAGATCCAGCGCCACCAGGTAGTCGGCAGCGAAGAGCGTGGAGACGCCTTCGAGCATGGCGCCGCGACCATTGGACAACAGGAAGCGCGCGCTGCCGCCGCCTGTGCCGCGTGCCTGCGCAATGCGATCCGGATAGGCCCAGGCCAGCAGACGGCCGGCCTGGTTGTCATCCACGCGGCCGGCCTCATGGCCGAGGCGGCGCGCCAGTTCGCGAACCCGCGACAGCGTCGCAGGCTCTGCGCCACGGGTTTCCCCGCGCAGCAGTTCCAGTCGCGTGCGCATGTCCGGATCGCGCGCGGCGCGCAGCAGATCGCGCTCCGAGAGCAACGCCGCCAGCTGCGCGGCCAGCGCGGCATCTGGCGTACCACGTGCGCGCACCAGCAGATGCGCCAGCCGCGGATGCAGACCGGTCTGACTCATGGCGCGGCCCATGGCGGTCATGCCCCCTTCGGCATCGATGGCCTCGAGCTGCCGCAGCAGATCGCGCGCCTGCGCCAGCGCCGCGGCCGGTGGTGGATCCATCCACTGCAGCTGCATGGCGTCACGCGCGCCCCACTGCGCCAGCTCCATCGCCAGCGGCGCCAGATCGGAATTCAGGATCTCCGGTGGCGTATGGGGTGCAAGGCTGACCTGCGCGCCCTCGCCCCACAAACGCCACGCACTGCCCGGCGCCGTGCGGCCGGCGCGACCCGCGCGCTGGGTCGCCGACGCCTGCGAGATGCGCACGGTGGTCAGCCGTTCCATGCCCGTGGCCGGATCAAACATGGCGCGCCGCGCCAGTCCGGTGTCGATCACCACGCACACACCGTCGATGGTCAGCGAGGTCTCGGCGATATTGGTGGCAAGGATCAGCTTGCGGCGACCGGACTGCGCGGGCCGCAGCACCTGCGTTTGCGCTTCGATATCCAGCTCGCCATACAGGGCATGGATGTCGATGGCCTGCTGGCGCAGATCCTCGATCTGTTCGCGCAGACGATGGATCTCGGGCGAACCGGGCAGGAACACCAGCACATCGCCCTGCGTTTGTTCCAGCACGCGCCGGATGTGCTGCGCCACGGGCGCCAGTTCGCGCCCTGAAAGCGTGCGCTGTTCGGGCAGCGCCGGCAGTGCGCGACCCAGATAGTGCAGGGACACGGCAAAGGTTCGCCCCTGCGCTTCAATCACCGGTGCATCGCCCAGCCGCGAAGCCACCGCAGCGGCATCGATGGTGGCCGACATCACCAGCAGCCGCAGCGACAACCCCAGGGATTCCTGCGCCTCGCGACACAGCGCCAGTCCAAGATCGGCGTGCAGGCTGCGTTCGTGAAATTCGTCGAACAACACCGCCGCCACGCCTTCCAGCGCCGCATCCTGCTGCAGCATCCGCGTGAGAATGCCTTCGGTCACCACTTCAAGCCGCGTGGTGGGTCCCACGCGCGTATCCAGGCGCATGCGGTAGCCCACCGTCTCGCCAATGCGCTGGCCCAGGTTCTGCGCCAGGCGCGCCGCGACGGAACGCGCGGCCAGCCGGCGCGGCTCCAGCAGCAATACGCGCTGGCCTCGCGCCCACGGCTCATCCAGCAGGGCCAGCGGCACCACGGTGCTCTTGCCCGCCCCCGGGGGCGCGACCAGCACCGCGTTGTGGCGCCCTCTCAAGGCATCGCGCAGCTGCGGCAGAACCGCTTCGACTGGCAGGGGTGGGGCTTCGGGCATGCGCACGCATGATATCTTCGCCACAGCTTCCAACGTCCCGGATTCAGGAGAGCACCCATGCGATGGCGCGAAGGCAGACGCAGCGGCAATCTCGAAGACCTGCGGGGACGTGGCGGTGGCGGCCTGGGCGGCGGCGGCTTCAAGCTGGGCCTGGGCGGACTGGTGGTGGTGGCCGCGGCCTATTTTCTCGGCGTTGATCCACGGCTGGTCATGGGCATCATGGGCGGCGCGGAGGGCGGCGCGGAGCAATCCACGGCAACACCGGTCGCCGCGGACCAGCCCCTGGATGAGGGCGCGGATTTTCTGCGCGTGGTGCTCGCCGATACGGAAGATACCTGGAGCGAGCTGTTCCGTGCATCGGGCGCCACTTACGTAGCGCCGCACCTGGTGGTCTTCGATGGCGGCGTACGCTCCGGTTGCGGAGCGGCCAGTTCTCAGGCCGGTCCCTTCTATTGTCCGGCCGACCAGCGGGTCTACATCGATCTGGCATTCTTCAATGAGCTGGTGCGGCGCTTCAATGCGCCGGGGGATTCCGCCTCGCCAGGCAGCTTCGCGCAGGCCTATGTGGTGGCACATGAGGTGGGCCATCACGTTCAGAACCTCACAGGCATCGAAGAGCAGGCACGGCGCGCGCAGCAACGCGCCTCACAGGAGCAACAGAACGCGCTGCAGGTACGCATGGAACTGCAGGCCGACTGTTTCGCCGGCGTGTGGGCGCATCATGCGCAGCGCGCGCGCAAGAACATCGATCCGGCCGATATCCAGGATGGCCTGGGCGCAGCGGCGGCGGTGGGCGATGACATGATCCAGAAGCGCACCCAGGGCTATGTGGTGCCCGAGAGCTTCACGCACGGCAGCGCGGCACAGCGTCAGCACTGGTTCACGCAGGGTTTCGAGCAGGGCACGATGCAGGCCTGCGACACCTTCAACGCACGCAGCCTGTAGGGCTTAACAACTCTTAATGATCCGGCAAGCTGCCCGATGGGATTCGCAGTAGAAACTTGGGCTGCGTTCCCATGGGAGTCCGGCCGATTCACCCCCATCTCCCCAGATAGAGGCCGGACTCCCTTCTTTCAATCCCGCCACGAGGCGAAGCTGCACACCACCCTGAGGCCGGGATTGTTGTCCTGAAGCTCCACGTCGCCGCGATGCACGCGTGCGATGGCGCGCACCAGGCTCAGGCCCAGGCCACTGCCGCTGCCGGTGGCCGCCGTGGCCACATCTTCCAGCCGCACAAAGGGCCGCTGCGCGCGCTCACGATCCGCCGCGGCGATGCCACGCCCGTCATCGGCGACGATCAGGATGGTGCGCTCGGCCGCCACCTGCACGGCCAGCGATACGTGACCTCCGGCGGGCACGTACTTCAGGGCGTTTTCCAGCAGATTGGCGATGAGCTGCGCCAGCAGCTGGCGTTCGCCACCGACTGGCGCTTCACCGGCCGCATCGAGCTGCAGCTTCAGGCCTTTTTCCTGCATGCCGGGGGCGTACAGCTCGCACATCTCGCGCACCAGCGCCACCAGGTCAATGCGTTCGGGCTTGCGCGCCAGTCCGCCGGCCTCCGCGCGCGCGATTTCCAGCAGCGTGCCCAGCGTGCGCTGCACGCGATCGAGTTCTTCCAGCACCGGCGCGACCAGCTCGCGCGTGGCGCGCGAGGTGTCGTTGTGCAGTAATCCTTCTTCGAGCCTGACGCGCAGGCGATACAGCGGCGTGCGCAGATCGTGCGCGATGCTGCCGAAGGTGGCGCGCAGCAGCGAGGCCTGCTGCTCGATGCGATTGAGCATGTCATTCACGGTGCCGCTGAGCTGGTCGAATTCATCGCTGCGCGCGCCGACCTGCAATCGACGGCTCAGATCGCTGTGCACGATGGAATCGCAGGCCGCGGTGAAGTCGCGCACGCGCCGCGCGGTCTGGCGCGAATAGCCCCAGCCCAGCAGGCCGATCAGCATGGTGATGAGCCCGATGCCCCACAGCGTGGCCAGGCCGAAGCGACGCAGCGCGCGCCGGCTCTCGCTGGTATCCGTGCCCACCAGCAGCCAGTAGTTGCCCGGCAGACGCTCCACACGCGCCCAGATCGGATGCGTACTGGCAGCGCCGCGCTCATGCGTTTCGATGCGGAATTCGACTTCGTCGCCGCCCACCGGACCGACATCGGGCGGCCAGGCCGCCAGATTTCCCGCCAGCCGCCGCAGCGATTGATCGGCCAGCAGAAAGACGGCGCCCGTGCGCACCCAGCTATCGGTGCGCGAGCGCAGCACCTCGATGATGCTGTTGATGCCGCCATCGTTGAAGTCCTCGGCGAGGTTTTCCAGCTCGGCCGTGACAACGGCGTGCACCTCGCGCTGCAGCGCGCTGCGCGTCAGCAGGAATACGGTGCCCTGCAATGCCACCACCAGCAGCAGCACCGCGGCGCCATAGACGATGGCCAGCCGGGTGGTTGAACTGCGGAAGGACTTCTCAGGACTCATCGCGCAGCACGTAGCCGGCACCGCGCACGGTATGAATCAATGGCCGCGGAAAATCGCGATCCACCGCATTGCGCAGTCGGCTCATGTGCACGTCTATCACGTTGGTCTGCGGGTCGAAATGCAGATCCCACACCCCTTCGAGCAGCATGGTGCGCGTGACCACCTGGCCCTGGCGGCGCGCCAGGAATTCGAGCAACTGGAATTCCTTGGTGGTGAGCTCGATGCGGCGGCCGGCGCGCACCACGACGCGACCCAGCAGATCGATTTCCAGATCCCCGACCTTGAGCCGGGTGGCGGTGGCCGTGCCCTGCCCCCGGCGCAGCAGGGCTTCGATGCGCGCCAGCAGCTCGCCGAAGGCGAACGGCTTGGTGAGATAGTCGTCACCTCCGGCACGCAGCCCCTCGATGCGATCGTCCACCGAACCCAGTGCCGAGAGGATGAGCACCGGAACCTTGTTGGCCTGTTTGCGCAGCATCTGCACGACGGTCAGTCCGTCGATATGCGGCAACTGCCGGTCGGCGATGATCAGGTCGTAGGGCTCTTCGGTGGCCTGGAACAGGCCATCGCGACCATCCGCCGCCACATCGACGGTGTAGCCGCTCTCGCGCAGTCCCTTGGCCAGGTACTTGGAGGCCTCGGTGTCGTCTTCGATCAGTAGCAAATGCATGTCCGTTGCTAGCCTGCGCTGGGCGCCGCAAGTATTCAAGGTCACGTTGGTGGATCAGCTCCGCTACGCGCGTTCAACCCCGCATTAAGAAAATGTCATCGCCGCTCATCGCATGACGATGCGGCGCGAGCTGCCGGCGATCAGCGTGGTCAGGTCCATGATGACGCGCGGCAGGGCACTGCGACCCGGCGTAGCCAGGTATCGCGGCCGCCATTCGGGATGGAATTTTTCCTTGTAGTCGCGCAGGCCTTCGAAATTGTAGAAATGCTCGCCATGGCGATAGACGAAGGCGCCCACGCGATTCCACATGGGGGAGAACTCGCGATCCACCAGGCCAGACAATGGCGCCATGCCCAGATTGAACCACGCGAAACCCTGCTGCTTTGCCCATAGCATCAATTCGGTCAGCAGATAGTCCATCACGCCCTTGGGGGCGTGCTCGTCGTAGCGCATCATATCCACGGACAATTCCTGCCGGTCGCCAGCGGTCCAGAGATTGGCGAAGGCGACAGTGCGATTGCCCACCTTTACGACGGCACAGGGAAAGCGCGCGACGTAGCGCTCGTCGAAACGGCCCAGCGAGAACCCCTTCTCGGCAACGGACTTGCCCGCCAGCCATTGATCGGAAATGGCGCGCAGCACCGGCATTTGCTCTGCCACCTGCGGCACGGTCAGCATCTGGCTGCTGGCGCCGTCGCGCTGGGCGCGCCGGTGAATCTGCCGCAGTTCTGCCCAGCGTGGCCCCTCGAGACTGAACAGCGCCAGATCCACCCGGGCCTCTTCGCCGATCTTGGACAGCGTCAGCCCGGCATCCAGGTAATGCGGCAGATCATCGACGCCGATCTGGTAGAACACCGAGCGCGCCGCATAGCGGTCGCAGGCCTCGCGGAACTGCCAGACCAGCTGCGCGCGAACCGCGGGCGGACCGACCGGATCGCCCATCGCGATCCAGCTTCGACCCACGGGCCGGAACATCACGAAGCCCAGTGCATCGGCCGAGAACAGCAGATTCTTGTCCCCCAGCAGCGCCAGATTGGCGGCCGTATCGCCGGATGCATCGATGATCTTCCGCGCGCGCTCCAGATCAGCCT
>Ga0164241_10006005_pt1 | contig 11179 bp, 10 predicted proteins | sample OricomyardsoilBY_FD_108780 | JGI IMG/M metagenome (GOLD analysis project Ga0164241, IMG submission 108780) | Backyard soil microbial communities from Emeryville, California, USA - Original compost - Back yard soil (BY) | ecosystem: Environmental > Terrestrial > Soil > Unclassified | place: USA... | reverse complement strand
GATTGTTGGCTACAGTAAAAGGCGTGCGGTAAGCAGTGCCAAAACGATATATCTGTATAGTATATGGCGCCTTGCTGCCCGATGCCTTGTATTGCTGCTGGCCATCGGAACATGTAGTTCCGTTTTGTGCCGATACAAATACTACTGATGCCACATTTACCTGCGTAAAACTGTTAGTGATTGAATAGCTCGAAAATTTAGAATTATAGTATGTAAAAACCTTTATCCAATAATATCCCTGGGTAAGCCCTGTAAGGTTAACCTGCCTGCTTGCTGCAGCACTATAGCTGGAATATATGGGAGCCGCAGCAGTATCTTTATATACCTGGAAATATAAGTAATTGAAGCCACCCAGCTTTAAAGGTTCCTGGTTTATGGTAAAGCCCAGGTTACCATTATTGCCTGTATAGTTTATCTTCCACCAGTCCACTGAATCCCGTGTATTGTTATAATAAAAACCCACATGCCCTTCTGTTGTTTTATTGGCTAAAATGGTTGTGGCCTGGTATGGTTTTTTATTTGGCTCTTCATCAGTTGCATTACTATAAGCAAATAAACTATCGGAAAGCGTGTAAGGCGCAAAACCACTACTATAATAGCATCTAACCTTAGCATAATAAGTGCCGGCAGCTAAACCATCAACATGCGCCACAACAGCAGTTCCGTTTGTATAATTCTGGTCTAACAAAGTAGTGCCATCCTTGTCATATAAATGAACATATACATATTGTGCATTGGCAGAGGCCATAGTTAAGCGCAGGCTTCCGTCTTTATTGGTAGTAATCTTATACCAGTCGGCAGTATCCCTCTTGTTATTGAAGAGATAGCCTACATGGCCTCTTGTTGAACCATCGAGGGTTAGTGTAAGCGCCTGTTCTTTTAAATCATTGGGCTCTGTATCGTTTGTCTGCGCCGGTACAAACAGGCTGTCTGAAATGGTATAAGGTGCAAAGCCGGTTGTATAGTACATTCTTACTTTTACATAATACGTGCCTGCAGCCAGCCCATCTGCATTTACTACAGCAGCAGTTCCGTTTGTGTAACCCTGTTCCAACAAAGTAGTACCATCGTTATCATATAAATGAACATATACATATTGTGCATTGGCAGAGGCCATAGTTAAACGCAAACGCCCATCTGCATTGGTGGTTATTTTATACCAGTCAGCAGTATCTCTTGTATTATTGTAATAAAATCCCGCATGGCCGGTTTTGGAGTTATTTTGTAGAAGCGCTTTTGCCTGGGCTTTGCTGTCATTTGGTTCTGCATCATTCGCCTGGGCCGGAACTGTAAGTGTGTTTGAAATGGTGTAAGCGGGTAATTGCCCGGCATAATAAGCATATAGTTTAAGGTAATAAGTACCTGCTGCCAGCCCGTCCTGCGAAAATGTTTTATTACCGGATGTATAATCTGATGTAAGCAAAATAGTTCCATTGTTATCATATAACTGGCACCACAGGTACAGTGCATTGGAAACATTTAAAGTGATATTCAGTTTGCCATCTGCGTTGGCGGTTACTTTCCACCAGTCTTCATCGCCTGCTACACCGATAGCGCCTGTATTGCTGCCGTTTAAAGCCAGTGTATTTGCCTGTGCTTTCGTGTTGTTGGGTTCAGTTTCTGCGGCGTATGTATTGGCCAGCATAAGCACTGAAAACAAGGAGAGTAAAATTCTTAATCGTTTCATAGTTTTTTTTTATGATTTTTTAATGCTTCAAAAATTCATCAAAAGCATAGAACAGGAAATACTCAATTTGTAGTATATGCTTCGCTTTAGCTGCTTATCTTTATGCCTCTGGCAAACCGTGCCGATTTATACCAAAAACGAATTGCTTATGCGTATCCGGAAAACTATTCTTGCCATAATGTTTGCATGTGTATGCATTGCCATTAGTGCGCAAACAAAAAAAATCAACTATCTTAAAACTAAAGTAGATGCTGCTATAACTAATGATGAAAAGTTAGCAGCCATTGTGGCTTACCTGGAAGACTATTCAAACGTTGCACATGACAGCCTCGAAGAATATGCATACATAGCGCTTGAGCTTGCTTCAAAATCAAATAATGAAAAATTAAAGACCCTTGCCTGGCTTACACTCGCACAGGATTATAGACAATGGGGATGGACTGATAGTGCACATGCGGTGATAGATGCTGAATTGCCTAAAAACCCTGTAACGGATAATAACAGGAGGGATATCTATTTTCGCCTTAAAAAATTAAAAGCCGCTGCTTTTAGTGCCGATGGAAAATATAAAGAAAGCCTTGCCATATTATACCCGTTGATAAAAGAGGCAGAAAAATATAAAGACAGCCTGTTGGCAGGTGAATTATCAAACTCAATATGCAGTATTGCCACCCTGCGCAATGAATTGACTGAAGCACGCAATTGGAATGATAAAGCGCTTTTATATTTATCAGGCACACAAAATAAATTTCTTGGTGTTGCTTATATAAACCGTGCCCAATTTTTATATAAAGCAGATAAAATTGATTCTGCAATATATTTTTTAAATAAAGGGATTGAGTTCTGCAAACAAATTGAAATGAACGACAAACTTGCTTTGAGTTATCGTTTTCAATCTGCAGTATATATGCGTCTTAAGAAATTTGATGAAGCCGAAGCTGCTTTAAAAAATATGCAGGCTGCAAGAAAAAAAATAAACAGCAAGCCAAATGCTTTTATAAATGACAATCTGCAGATGGCAGAATTTTATGCTAATTCAGGGCAATTGAAGAAAGCTATTGCTTTTTGCTGGAGCAACCTTGACAGCGGTAATTATTATTATAAGATGCCGGGTGATGTGGACAGGGTATTTAATGTATCGCCGGCTACCCGTTTGCCTTTTTATGCAGCACTTTCAAAGTATTTAAAAGAAGATAAAAATTATACTGATTATCAAAATGTGCTGGAACAGATCATTATTCTAAAAGATACTTTGAGTAAAATAAACAAAACGGAAGCCATTGCAGAACTGCAAACAAAGTATGATGTAGAGCAAAAAGAAAATACCATTATTTCACAACAGTTGCAGCTTACACGCCGCAATTATATGTTGTATGGTTCGCTCCTGTTTATTGTAATGGCAGCTATTATTGGATTTTTATGGGTGCGCAATCAAAAAAATAAACAAAAGGCTAAAATGCAACATGCCATTGAAGAAGAGAAACGGCAGTCGGCACAATCCATTCTTGATGCGGAAGAAAAGGAACGTAAACGGATCGCGGCAGACCTGCACGATAACATCGGGGCTTATGCTACTGCCATTGCCGCCAATGTTGAAACTATTACCGGTAAAGGTTTTGAAGCCAGCACCGAGCAATTACAAAACCTGCAGGACCATTCCAGGGAGATCATTTATTCGCTGCGCGATACCATCTGGGTATTGAATAAAGATAATATTACCATTACCGGCATAAGCGACCGTATCAAAAATTATATCAACAAACTAAAACCGGCGTATGAACACATCAATATTTCGGTGGAAGAAAACATTCAAACTGATTTGCGGGTAGGCTCGCAAAAAGCCCTGAACATTTTCCGGATGATGCAGGAAGCCATTCACAATGCTTTAAAGCATAGCCATGCAAAACATATTACTATTTATATTGAGAGTGACAGTAGTATTCTTATAAAAATAAAAGATGATGGCATTGGCATTATTACTGATCAAAATAATGAAGGCAATGGCTTGCGTAATATGAAAGCACGCGCGGCAGACACTGCAATAAAACTTGGCGTGCTTTCTTTTCTAAATGAAGGAACAGAGATTACGATGGAAACTACTACAAATTAAGTATTGCCCGTACTAACCCAATATTGAATTTTGTAAATTGTATTCAAAGGCAGGCGTTTACCAATAAGGCACTTACACATGGAAAAAATACGGATTGGCATAACAGACGATAAAGCGGTAAACCGCAATAATATCACTGAGAAAATAAGGCAGTTCCCGGAACTTGAACCTTGCTTTACCGCTGTGAATGGAAATGATTGCCTTGAGCAGCTGAAAGGCTTGCCACTGAGTAAAATGCCACAGGTTTTGTTCATGGATATTGAAATGCCTGAAATGGATGGCATACAGGCCATTAGCATCGCAAAATCATTGTATCCGCAAATATTTTTTATCGTCCTTACCATTTTTGATGACGATGATAAAATTTTCGAAGCCATAAAAGCAGGGGCACACGGGTATTTATTAAAAGATGAAAGCGCCACTGGTTTGCAAAATGCCATTATCAGTGTGGTAGAAAATGGCGGCGCTCCCATGAGCCCGGCCATTGCAAGAAAGGCCCTGCAACTGCTTAGCCAGGCTTCGGTGCATATTTCGGAAAAAAAACCTGTTGATTACGATATCAGCTTTCTTTTATCGGCACGCGAAAAAGAAGTGCTGCAACATACCGTTAACGGCCATGATGCAAAGCGCATCGCAGAAATTACGGGTATAAGTGTTCTTACCGTACGAAAGCATATTGCCAATATCTATCAAAAACTGCATGTCAACAGCAAAGCGCAGGCTATGCGCGTAGCCTATGATAAAGGGTTAATGAATTAATTTGTCTGCCAAATCCCTGTTGTTTGGGTTGCCCTCAGCCCAAATCTCTGCCTGCTTTATCAGCTTTTTAATAAGGATAATATAAAATATTTTTTCTTGTTTTACTGCTACCATAAAGTTTATTTACTTTACACCCCCTAAAAAAAGGAAAAGTTATAATATATTATGGGTAGAATTTTTGAAGTAAGAAAGGCCACCATGTTTGCCCGCTGGGACAGGATGGCGAAGCAGTTTACACGCATCGGGAAAGAAATTGCAATTGCTGTAAAAGCCGGCGGGCCAGATACTGCAACCAATCCTGCCTTGCGCCGTTGTTTTCAGAACGCAAAAAGTGTGAACATGCCTAAAGACCGCGTGGAAGCTGCAATAAAGCGGGCTATGGGCAAGGAAATGGATAACTATGAGGAGATCCTGTACGAAGGATATGCGCCGCATGGGGTGGCTTTGCTGGTTGAAACCGCTACTGATAATCACGTGCGTACCGTTGCGAATGTAAAAAGCCTTTTTAATAAAGGTGGTGGTACACTGGGTAATAATGGCAGCGTAAGTTTCCAGTTTAAGAAAATGGGCGTGTTTAAGCTGAAACCTGAAGGCCTGAATGTGGAAGACCTGGAATTTGAGCTGATTGATTTTGGCCTGGAAGAAATGGGCGAAAGCACTGATGAAAACGGCAACGATATAATTGTGCTGCGCAGCGCGTTTACCGATTTTGGCAAGCTGCAGAAAGCATTGGAAGATAAAGGCATCACACCATTAAGCTCAGAACTGGAATGGATCCCGCAAAGTACTGTTCCGGTATCAGAAGGGCAGGCTGAGGATATAAGTAAGCTGATCGAACGCCTTGAGCAGGATGAAGATGTAAGTAAAGTATTTCATAATATGGGATGAATTTAAAAATCCAAAATACAAATTTCAAAAAGCAAATAATAGCCAATTGGAATACTTAAATTACTTGAGTATTTATTTGTGATTTGCTTTTTGTTTTTTAAAATTTATGTTTGATTTATGGCTTCTATTAAAAATATATTAACCGGTACCGGTGTTGCATTGGTAACACCATTTCAAAAAAACGGTGATGTTGATTACGATGCACTTGCAAGGGTGATCGATTTTGTTATTGATGGCAAAGCAGAGTATGTTGTAACGCTTGGCACAACCGGTGAAACACCTACACTCGACAGGGCTGAAAAGAAAGATATAGCAAAGTTTACGTACAATGCTGTAAACGGCCGTGTGCCTGTAGTTGTAGGTATTGGCGGTAATAATACCCGCGAACTTATGCACGAACTTGAAACGTTTCCGCTCGATGGTTCAGTTGCAGTTTTAAGTGCATCACCTTATTACAGCAAGCCATCGCAGGAAGGTATTTACCAGCATTATAAAGCATTGGCGGCAGCATCTCCAAAGCCCATACTTTTATACAATGTGCCGGGCAGAACAGCAAAAAATATAGATGCAGATACCATTATTCGCCTGGCCAATGAAGTGGAGCATATTGCAGGTATAAAAGAAGCGGGTAGCGATTTTACACAGTTCGTAAAAATACTGCGCGATACGCCGGAAGATTTTTTAATTGTAAGCGGCGATGATGCACTGACAATGGCGCAAATTGCCTGTGGCATGCAAGGTGTTATCAGTGTAGCCGCGAATGCTTTTCCGCAGCAGTTTTCTGATATGGTACGCAGCAGCCTGCAATTCGATTTCAAAAAAGCAAAATCCATCAACGATAAACTTGCCGGTTCCTATGAACTGATGTTTGCCGAAAATAATCCTGCAGGTGTAAAGGCTTTTTTGGCAGAGATGGGATTGATTCAGAACTATCTTCGCCTTCCGGTTGTGCCGGTAAGCGAAAAACTGCAGGAGAGGATTAAGACGTATTTGAAGATGTAAATTGAATGTGCCGGATAGAACGTATGGAAGCATTTTTTGCAAATGGTTTTGTAACTATTGATAATATCTACACCACCACTGAAGTAGAAAATATATTACACGTAATTAAGCTGGCTGATACAGGTAAAGAAACATTTAGAAAATCATCTGACCTGTTTGCGATCAGGCAATTTCTGAAAGAAGTTCCTTCCGCTATTGAACTTGTTTTTAATAACAGTTTAAAAACTATTTTGAACAAACTTTTGGGCAACAAATACTTTGTTGTGAAAAGCATTTATTTTGATAAGCCCCAATCTTCAAACTGGTATGTTTCATACCACCAGGACCTAACAATTTCCGTTGATAAAAAACTCGAAATAGAAGGATTTGAACTTTGGACGAAGAAGCAAGACCAGTTCGCAGTTCAGCCTCCCCTCCACATTTTGCAAAACATTGTAACGGTTCGTATTCACCTTGACGATACAGACGAAAATAATGGTGCGCTTAAAGTTGTCCCGAAATCACATTTAAAAGGTATTTACCGCCCGGAGACAATCGATTGGTTAGCTGAAGAGAAAATGAATTGTAATGTATCTAAAGGTGGTATCATGTTAATGAAACCACTGTTATTACATAGCTCTGGCAGAACTACAAATAATAAACAACGGCGGGTAATTCATATTGAATTTTCAAACCTGGAACTGCCATCAGTATTAAATTGGTCTGAACGAGTGAATGTGAATTGATAAAAGCAACCGGATAATGTCTTAGCAAACAGCTTACTTTCAAACCTTGCTATTTTCAGATTTCGAATAATTACCAAAAGGAATTTTAAGGAGGTCTTTTATATCTTCATCATTATGGCCTTCCAAAATATCTATACCATAGCGCACCTGCTCAACCGGCATTTTTGAATAAGTGCCAAACAGCTTATCCCAGAAAGGAAATAAGTTGCCATAATTGGTGTCAGTTTCAGGACGCATATAATGATGGTGCACCCGGTGCATACGAGGTGTTACAATTACATAGGTTAAGAGTTTATCAACACGTTTATTCATTTTTATGTTAGCATGATTGAATTGAGCAAGCACCACGCTAAGGCTTTGATATAAAAATACAAGCCACATAGGCGCTCCGCATATAAATACGGCAAGTGTAGTAAATACGGCACGAAAAATACTTTCACCCGGGTGATGCCGGTTGGCAGTGGTTGTATCAACATGCGTATCTGAATGATGAATGATATGAAATTTCCACATCCATTTTACTTTATGCTGAATGTAATGTATCAGCCATGCACCAATAAGATCAAGCAGTAATAAGCCGGTGATCATTTGCAGCCATGCAGGCATGCTTATCCATTGCAAAACACCAACATGATGCTTCAAACACCAGTCGCTTGTTAATACGATCAGTAACGCAAAACCAAAATTTACAATGATGGTCGTGATAGTAAAAAAGATATTAATGCCGGCATGTTTCCATTTGTTGTATTGAAAGCTTAATAAAGGAATGGCAGTTTCAATCAGCCAGAAAAAACTAATACCTCCAGCCAATATTAAAGCGCGGTGAAGAGAGGGAATATGTTGAAAGTAGTTTATTATGCTATTCATAAAAGCAGATCGTTTGTTTGCAATGATATTAAAAATTATAAAATTATAATGTTATATCAATGGCAGAATGCATTGTAGGTATCGATAGGAAATGCGTAGTAAAACATATTGCGCTTACTAATGTTAGTTATAAAGAAATAAAAATTCTTTAGTAAAGAATTTGAGTTTTTTATAAATCTGTTTTTATATTTGTTCAGCAAATAAGTAAAATGTATAATCTTTCTTCAATGTGTTGTTGTATGCGCCATCTGTCTCTACGGGGAAGGATTTGTAATGCAACTGAGTAAAAAAGTATAAATACAAAAGCATATCAAAAGCCTTCTCCACAAGAGAAGGTTTTTTTTGTTTAAACACTTTGGGCAAAATATAAATGAGCAACAAACCATCAACAACAGAAACAAAGCAAACCGGTAAAGTGTATTTTATCGGGTCGGGGCCTGGTAACCCGGAACTGATTACCGTAAAAGGCGCAAGCCTTTTATCGCAGGCTGAAGTAATTATTACGGACCGCCTTGCCGGGGATGAGATCATTGCGCGTTATGCCAATGCCAATGCCATTATAGTTGATGTTGGCAAGCAGGGCGGCAATGAGAGATCGTATAAGCAACAAGACATCAACGCACTGCTTGTGAAGTTTGCCGGCCTTTATGAAAGGGTGGTACGTTTAAAAGGTGGCGATATTGCTTTCTTCTCCAACATCTACGATGAACTGCAAACGCTTGCTGAAAATAATATTGTGTATGAAATAGTCCCCGGCATAACGGCAGCCTCAGGCGCATCGGCTTATACTGGTGTACCGCTTACGGCAAGAGACCATTCAAGAGGAGCACAATTATTAACTTATTACAGGGATACCGTTATCAGCAACGAAGTATGGAAGCAGTTGGCTGCCTTTGAAGAAACGCTTGTGTTTTATATGAGCAGCAATAACCTTCTTTCAATTGTACAGCATTTGTTGAATGCAGGTGCAGAAAAGGAAATTCCTTTTATTGTTGTAGAACAGGCAACTACGCCTAATCAAAAAGTCAGGTCATTTACACTGCAATCTTTTTTAGAAGCACCTGGGCAGGATTTTACAAGCCCTTCAATTGTTATAATGGGTAAGGTAGCATCATTATATAAACAGTTTGCCTGGTTTAACAGCGGCAATGCAACCGAATCAAATTATTTCCGGAGTGTAGAAGAAGAAACAGGTTATTTAAAAATACAGTCATTTATCCAGCAAAAAAATAGTGAGCATGCTAACAGAACAAAAACTAAGATCTCTTAAAGACATTATACAGGAATCATCAAGAGATGAAATTATCTGGATGAGTGGTTTCCTTGCCGGGGTTTCAGAAAAAAATGCAGCAGGGGCGCCGCCCGCTGAAGCGCAGGCAGCAATTGCAACTGAAAAGCTGGTTATCTCTGTTTTGTACGGAACAGAAACAGGCAACTCAAAAAAAGTGGCTTCAAAACTTGCTTCTGTATTAAAAAATAAACAGCATAAAGTAACACTTAAGGCATTGGATCAATACTCTGTTACCAACCTGCAGAAAGAAAGCGTTGTTTATATTGTAATGAGTACGCATGGCGATGGTGAAGCGCCTGCTGCAGCAAAGAAGTTTTATGATTACCTGCACACAAAGCAACACGATCTCTCTAATGTAAAATATGCAGTGCTGGCATTGGGCGATAGCTCTTATCCTTTGTTCTGCAAGGCCGGTGAAGATGTTGATGCAAAAATGAAAGAATATGGCGCAACACAAATATTGCCGCTTGAACAATCAGACCTTGATTTTTATCCTGTTTCTGAAACATGGATAAACAATGTTGTAAATAACCTGCCTACCTCTGCCAATGCATTGTTGCCTAAGCAAACAAAACAGGCTTCCAAAAATGGAAAGCATTTTTATAAAGGCATTGTAAAAACACACATCAATTTAAATGATAAAGGTTCTGCAAAAGAAACCTGGCATATTGAGATAGGTACCGATGAGGCGATCTATTATCTGCCGGGCGATGCGTTGGGAATAGTGCCCCCCAATACAGATGAAGATGTGCAGGAAATAATCAAACTGTTATCAGCAAATAAAGATCAAACCGTTCATTACAAGAATGAAACATTTACACTGTTTGATCTTTTCAAAACCAAAGTGAATATTCTGCACCAGCCTTTGCGTATTGTTGAAAAATATGCAGGGCTTATACAATCAGAGCTTCCTTCAGTAAGATTGGATCTTAAAAATATTTTATCGCTTTATCCTTTAACCAAAAATATAGACCTGGAAGATCTTATTGCTATTCTTGAACCTATTACACCAAGGTTATATTCCATTTCATCATCGCCTTACGCACATGGCAATAATGAGATCCATATTACAGTGGGCCGTAATAAATTTTGGGTGAATGATAAAACAAAATATGGCTTTTGCAGCAGTCATTTTGCAGGCCTGAATGAAGGGGAGGAAGTAATATTCTATATTAATTCAAATGATAATTTCCGTTTGCCACAGCCGGATAAAGATGTTATCATGGTAGGGCCCGGTACCGGTATTGCACCATTCCGTTCATTTCTTTTTCACAGGGATGATGAAGGCACTCCCGGAAGAAACTGGTTGTTCTTTGGTGATCAGCATTTTGCTTCAGACTTCTTATATCAAAGCGAGTTGCTCTCATTATTCGATACAGGATTGCTTACCAAAATAAACACGGCATTTTCAAGAGACCAGGAAGAAAAATTATATGTGCAGCACCGCATGTTGCAGCAATCAAAAGAATTGTTTGCCTGGATCGATGGTGGTGCCCATCTATATATATGTGGATGCAAAAACACCATGGCAAAAGATGTTGAAGAAACATTAATTAACATCATCAGCAACGAAGCTGGCATTGATAAAGCAGAAGCAGAAGAATATTTGAATAAAATGGAAGAGGAAGGAAGGTTTGCCAAGGATGTTTATTGACCAATAAAAGAGTTATGCTCTAAAGAACCCCAGGCGAGAGGAGAACCCTGAAATGGGTTCTCCCGACGTCAAAAAAAAAATTAAAAGCACATCGAAACTTTATAACTAAAAATACCTGTTTAATCACAGCACACATGGCAGCAGAATCAGTAGTAGAAAAAATAAAAAAAGAAAGTAAAGGCTTACGGGGCACGCT
>Ga0164241_10006004_pt1 | contig 11181 bp, 22 predicted proteins | sample OricomyardsoilBY_FD_108780 | JGI IMG/M metagenome (GOLD analysis project Ga0164241, IMG submission 108780) | Backyard soil microbial communities from Emeryville, California, USA - Original compost - Back yard soil (BY) | ecosystem: Environmental > Terrestrial > Soil > Unclassified | place: USA... | reverse complement strand
GGCGCGTCCATCGGCGACGGCGCGTCCATCGGCGACGGCGCGTCCATCGGCGACGGCGCGTTCATCGGCGACGGCGCGTCCATCGGCGACGGCGCGTCCATCGGCTCCCGCGCGTCCATCGGCTACGGCGCGTCCATCGGCGACGGCGCGTCCATCGGCGACGGCGCGTCCATCGGCTCAGATGATTGGCTGTTCGTTGCCGGTCCGCAGGGCTCGCGAAATGCGTGGGCCACAGCGGCATATTCTGCGGAGCACGGACTGCGCTGGTGGGTGGGGTGCCAACATGGGTTGACGACCGACCAATTGCGCGAGCGCGTGACGGACGAATACGAGTCCGGCACCGAATACCGCGATGACTATCTATATCTCATTGACGTTGTCGAAACGCACCCAGGGCTCGCACGCCACAAAGCCAAAATAGCTGCCATCGTCAAAGCAAAAGGCGGTGAAGCGTGAAGATCGATCTACCCATCGCGATTATTTTCGACTGCCAAGATCACAAGAGTGTTCATGGCTTTCAGGTGCGCAACTTCATCCCGAGGGTCTGCACAATCCGGTTCGACAGCGAGAAAAACGACTTACCGGCAGAACTATTCAGCGCATACCCGCCTGAGAACGCACCGGGTTATCCGAACAGCGATAATGGCGACGCGGTGTTAGCGGCGCTGAGCACCGATGAATATCGGCGGATTGTTGACCGTGCCAAGCGAAATCCATTCGATTACGGCGTCGGGACCGAAGCAGAGCGCGAGACCGCACAGGCGGCGGCTGATGCTGAACATGCGCAGGACGGTCCCAATGACTGAACGCGCCAATCTCAGTGGTCCAGAACGCACTAAGGGAAGAATAGTGCTTCGCTATTCTGGGGTACAGGTCCGCGACGCGCGCTCGCACCTCTATGTCGAGTTCACCGGCGAGCCGAAGCCCGGCGTGCGCACGGCGCTCCACGCTGCCGGTTTCCGCAAGCACCCGGACAAAGACCTCTACAGCCACGCGACCAATGTGGGCCGCATTTTTCAGGTGCAGAGCATTTTGAACGCTGCTTATGGGAGCGGGGAATGAACTACCTGACCGAAGATGAGGCGCGGACATTAGATTGTCCCTTTTTCAGGTCTTGCGTGAACGAACATGCGGTGAGGTACGGAAGCGCTGACGCGTTCTATCAACACAGCAAGTGCCGCGCATCTGAATGCATCGCGTGGCGCTGGAAGCACATGGGCGGCGATCACAATCAGATCGGTGAGCCTATCGATCCTGTTCCGGCTCAAGGTTACTGCGGCTTGGCGGGCAAGCCATGAACCTTGGAGATTTCTCCGACCGCGACTGGTACGGGCGGATGCTCGACGACGCCGCCATGCTTGGCGACCGTGAGGCTGAGCGTCGCCGGTTCGGCCATGAGGATGCGCGCCAAGTCCGCCCTTCGACCATGACGGAATGGATGCGCGAGCGCCGCGAACAGATCGCTGCCGATCCAGAAACCGCAAAACGTGACGCACGTCTCACTGCCTTCTGGGCGCGTTTCGATGCGGAAATGGCTGTGAAATTCGGGAAAACGAGGGATGCCGCATGACCACGCTCGCAACAGTTCTGGGGTTCTTCGCCGTCGCATTCGTTCTCGGCCTGCTCATTTGGAAGCTGGCGACGGCACACGCCGAAAGCGACGCCGCGAAGACAGACGCTGAACGATTTGAAGACTGGCAAGACGGATTTTAGGGGCAGCTATGGCCGAAGCAGTGACAGAACACACAGACGATTATGTACCGGCGCGGGAAGCACCAAGCGCAGACCCATATCTCGTGTGGTCGAACGAGCATAACGCTTGGTGGCGCGGCAATCGCTGCGGCTACACCAAATTCATCGACCAGGCGGGGCGCTACGAGCGCAGCGAAGCCTTGAATATTTGCAGGAACGCACGCAACGGCTGGCGCGACGGTGAGACGGTCACGGAAATTCCGCTGCGTCTGATTGATGCTGTCGAGTGCATGGGGGCTGAGTGATGATCGCGTTCCCCGACAGCCCCGAAGGTGGATACATCGCCGTCGATGTCGAGCGCCGCGAATGGTGGCAGTTCCCCGGTGTGCGTTATCTGGCCCGCGCCGCTGCGATGACCACGTTCCTCGCCGCCGCATTCATCGCAATCAAGGTGCTGGCATGAGCGAGCGCACCCGCAACTGGCTCAATACCTGGGGCGAGGACATCGCAGCCGCGATCTGCCTCTGCGCCTTTATCCCCGTCCTGTTTATTTCGTTGACATTGATTTCAACATTTTTCGGAGGCCCACAATGACAATCATTTCAGCACCCGGCATCTATGACCTGCCGATGGATGTTTATCATTCACAATGTTGCGATGGGCCGAGCATTTCATCGTCCGAGATCATCACGCTCACGAACAAGAGCCCCGCGCATCTGATTGCTGACCGTGAAGCGGAACGTGAAAGCGCGCGGAAGCCGGACATGGGCACAGCCATCCACGCCTTGGTGCTGGAACCGTTTCAGGCGGAATCGCGTATCGCCGTCCTCGACTTCAAGGATTATCGGACAGACGCGGCGAAGTTGGCGCGCGACCGTGCCGTGAATGAGGGCAAGACGCCCTTGCTCACCGCAGACTACAAACTGGCGAAAGCCGCTGCTGAGCGCGTGCTCAATCACCCGGTGGTATCGAAAATTCTGGTGGACGGCGTAGCGGAGCGCAGTTTCTTCGCCAAGGACGCTTCGACGGGCATATGGGTTAAGGCCCGCCCCGATCTCGTAACCAAGTCTGGCGCGATTATCGACCTCAAATCAGTGGGTGATGCGGGCTACGACTTCATCCAACGCCGCATCTTTGATGGAGGCTGGTTCCAGCAGGCCCCGTGGCACTCCCATGTCGTTGAGCGTGTGCTGGGTCAACCGATCCGGGATTTTCTGTGGGTCTGTGTCGAGCAAGATGCGCCTCACGCGATCCGCGTGGTGCGTCCGGTCGAAACAGCGCTCGTCCATGGCGCCCGGCTCAACGCCAACGCGCTCAAGCTCTTTGCGGAGTGCGTCCGTAATAATGATTTCCCCGATTACGCCCTCGGCGTCGAAGACATGGGGCTGGCCGACTACGCCTATTTCAAACTTGAGGCCGCAGGCGCGCGGGAAGAAAACGCGGCGATGGCCGCAGTCCCGCTTGCCGCCCGCCACAACGCCAACGTGTTCAGTTGAGCGCCGCCATGACAGATCAGAAAATTGAAAGCGGTGCCATCGTCACGTTCGCGCCAGCACGCCGTGCGGGTTCTCACGTCCTTATTTCGATGGAAGCCTATAGCGGCAACGGCAAGACATATTCTGCAATCCTGCTCGGACGGGGCTTGGTCGGACCGCAAGGAAAGCTCGCCCTGCTCGACACTGAAACGGGACGCGGAAAGACTTATGCCAACCTGGCGGGCGGCTACGACTATGCCGAACTGACCCCTCCGTTCAGCCCTGAACGGTATATAGCTGCAATCCGCGTTGCCGAATCCGCTGGATATGAATGTCTTATTATCGACTCCGGCTCCCACGAATGGGAAGGCATCGGCGGGCTGATCGAAATTGCGGACGGCGGCACCACGAAAAAGGGCGATCCGCTTTCCGGCCTCGCCAAATGGGCGGCTCCGAAGGCACGCCACAAGAAATTCATGCAAACCCTGCTGACCACGCGGATGCACATCATTATCTGCCTTCGGTCGAAGGAGAAGTTGATCCAACGCAAGGGGACAAACGGAAAAGACGAGATCGTCTCTGCCGGTTGGTTCCCGGTGCAGGACAAATACTTCCCCTACGAAATGACGGTGCGCCTGTTCTTCCCGGAAGGCCCGCGCAAGGGCGTGCCAGAGCTTTCAAAATGCCCCGCCGATCTGCTGGGCGCTTTCCCGGCAGATCGGCAAATCACCACCCAGACTGGTGAAGCCATAGCTGAATGGGTGCGCGGCGGAGAACCGGTTGACGGGGATCTAATCGAACTCAAGCGCGAGGCCGAGGAAGCCGCTGAGGGCGGGAGCGATGTGCTTGGGGCCTTCTGGCAGCGCCTCACACCCGATCAGCGCAACCGGATCAAACCATTCGGGCCAAACCTGCGCTCGATAGCGGACACCGCGGATCGCGACGCCGCTGAACAAGAAGAAAGCAGCCCGGCCGAGTTTGGGCGCGCCCTCTCGAACGCAAACCAATTCACCACCGACACGCCGTCGGCACCATCCACTTCAAACGAATTTTAGGAGCGTCAGATGCGCATCATTCAATTGACCGCAGAAAATGTGAAGAAGCTATCCGCCGTCGAGATCAAGCCAGACGGCAATATGGTCCAGATCACCGGCAAGAACGGCCAAGGCAAGACATCGGTTCTGGACGCTATCTGGTGGGCAATCGCCGGGACCAGCAACATTCAGGCCCAACCGATCCGCAAGGGGGAGGAAAAGGCGCGCATTGAGCTTCAACTGGGCAATGCGGGCAAGACCGAATTGGTGGTCGAACGGCGCTTTACGGAAAAGGGCTCGACCCTGACCGTGAAGAATGGCGACGGCTTCAAGGCAGGAAGCCCGCAGGCGATGCTCGATGACCTTCTGGGCGCCCTGACCTTCGATCCCCTCGCCTTTATGCGGCAAGGCGAAAAGGACCAGTTCAACACACTGCGCAGCCTGGTCACCTTGGAAATCGACCCGGAGGCGTTGGATAAGGCCAATGCCGAAGACTTCACACGCCGGACCGGCGTCAATCGCGATGCCAAGGCCAAGCGCGCGCAAGCCGCTGCAATTCAGGTCGCGTCCGACCTCCCGGTCGACCGGATCGACGCAAATGCGCTTTTGAATGAAATGGCCTCTGCCTCGGAAACGAACGCAGATGTCGAACGCCGCAAGCTCAACCGCGAAAATGCGGTGCGCGAAATCGAGAATTCGAAGCAGCAGATCGATGGATCGAAGGCGACCCTTCCAAAGCTCGTCGATGAAATCGTAACGACCGCAGCGGCAACGACCAAAGACCTTGAGGCCCAGATAGCGGCCCTACAGTCCAAAATCAACGCCACAGCAGAACTGTCTGCCCAACGCATCAAAACCACACGCGACGCAGCAGAAAAGCTCCAGAACGACTATCAGGCGAAAATTCTCGATACCCAAGCGAAGTTAGACGCGGCCCCGCCCCTACCCGATCTGATCGACATTGCCGACCTTCGCCAGCAGATCGACGCGGCAACAGCAGTCAACAACCAGATTGATGCCAGAAACCGGCGCGCCGAGATCGAGGCCGAGGCCGAAATACTGGAGACAGAATCCAAGGCGCTGACGTTAGCCATGACGGATCGCGAAGAAAAGAAACGCGAGGCCCTCAGTAAGATTGAAATGCCGGTTGCCGGACTGAGCTTCGGTGATGGCGTGGTGACATTCAACGGTGTACCGCTCAACCAGGCCAGCGACGCGGAACAGTTGATCGTGTCCACGTCCATTGCCGCCGCCCTCAACCCGAAACTTCGCGTGCTCCGTATCCGTGATGGGTCGTTGCTGGATGACGAGGCCATGGAACGGCTCGCCAAATTTGCGGACGAACAAGACATGCAAATTTGGGTTGAGAGGGTTGATAGCTCCGGCATGGTCGGAATCGTCATGGAAGACGGTCATGTCAAGGGCCAAGAGCCCGTCATGCAGGCGGCGGAGTAGTCCAGATGGATCAGCCCGAACCCTGGTTCTTCTACCTTCACACCAACGGCGATCTCATCGCCAAACACTTCCGGCCGGACCTCGGCGATTTCGTCCGCAAGATTTGGACATTCCAACCCGATGAACGGGAGAGCGGTTACATCATCCTGATTGAAGCTGCGGTGCTAGGCGCCCGGATGCCGCGCGTGCTCGAACTTGCCAAGCATTGGGGCATGGACGGGGCTGACGGTCTGATTTTCTGCGAACGCATGGGCTTCATCTGTCAACCGCATGAGAGCGAAGCTGGCAACGGTTATCTGATTTGGCACAAGGACGATGCGCCGGAGAGAACACGCGGCGAAGGATCGAGCCCGCTTCTAGCCCTCATCAGTTATACGCGCGCGGGCGATTTCGCGAAGAAGGCCGCATAGCCATGCCTAAAACGCCCGCCGCGCTCCACTCACAACGTCGATGGGGAACACACGACGACAAGGTCGCGGCGGGCGGGGAGGCTTTGAAATGCCTAAAGCTGTGACACCGCCTATCTGCCCACCTTGCGGCTTGGTGGCGAGGTTGACCGATGGCGTAGAGATTTATCCGCACCGGCGCGATCTGCACGCCAAACCCATGTGGAAATGCGAGGGGTGCGGCGGATATGTGGGCTGCCATGACGGCACGACTAAGCCGCTTGGAACACCTGCGGGGCCGGAATTGCGGAAGGCCCGCCGTATCCTGCACGAGCAAATGATTGATCCGCTTTGGATGGAGGCTGATCGCAGCGGGCTCTACAGGCCGGAAGACGCCAAGGCTCGCGCCATCATACGCGGCGCGGCGCGTAACCGGGTCTATGCCTATCTCGCATTCCATCTGGGGCGAGCCAAGGCCGACACCCATACGGGCGTGTTCGACCTTGAGACGTGCCGCCAAGCATGGCGCGTGCTGAACGGCGTCAGCTACTCCCAAATTCGTGACTGGGCAAAAGATCAGAAGGTGGCGGCATGAACCTCGGCGGAACCGCTACGATATTCAACACGTCATCGGGAAACAAATTTATCCCGCGCGTACGAGGAAACATAATTGAACGATTTTGGGAAAAGGTCGTCCCAGACCTCAATTCTGGCTGCTGGTTTTGGTGCGGTGACGACAATGGGAAATATGGAAGCCTTGGGTTCTGGGATAACGAAATGAAGCGAACGGTCCGGCTGTACGCGCATCGCGTCTCATACGTTTTGCACAAAGGCTTTATACCAGATGGTCTCGAGATAGATCACTTGTGCAGGCAACCTCTTTGCGTGAACCCGTCGCACCTTGAAGCTGTCACTCATCGCGAGAATTCCAGGCGCATTCCCGTTCATAGGAATCAGAACACCAACAAAGAGTATTGCGGCAAGGGGCATCCGCTTTTCGGGGAAAACCTCCGCATATCGAGCCCGCGAAAGCACAACGGGAGAACGTATCGAATTTGCAAAACGTGCGAGCACGCACATCAGAAACGTTGGCGGGACGCTAATCCAAGGAGCCAAAGACGTGCGTGAATCTATTTCCGCTCGGATGAAGGTTCTTTGCCTGCTTCACCGGGCACCAGTCACATGCGCCATATGTTGCGTGAGGTTAGTCCCTTCTGATGAAATCGAGTGGGACCATATTTGCGCGCTGACCCATGGCGGACCGCATACGTTTGATAATCTGAGACCGCTCCACAAGGCCTGCCACAGAATAAAAACATCCGGCAACGCCGCGACCTCAGCCGGTTCCGACATCCACATGAACGCCAAGGTCAACAACCCGAAGCGGACTGCCAAGTTCGTTGTGACCAAACCAGCCATCGGCGAGGAACGTCCCGCCCGGACTAAACAGAAAATGCAATCGCGCGGCTTCGACAAGACATGGAAGCGCCCGATGAACCCGAAGAAACGACCCGAACGCAGACAGATACCTTGAGGATTTTGAACATGGAACGAGTAGCTCTTTTTGTTGACGGCCAAAGCCTCTATTTCGCGGCCAAACTGCTTGATCTCGAAATCGACTACAATCGCGTCCTCCGTTATTTCAGCGACGGCGACGCTCTTGTGCGCGCTCGTTACTATGCCTCGATTATCGACACCGACGAACACAACCCGATGGTTCGGTTGTTCGACTATCTGGCGTACAACGGCTGGAAGGTCACCACGAAGCAACTCCGCGAGCATACGGACGCCACCGGCACGCGCAGAGACAAGTCCGGGATCGAGGTTCAATTATCGTGTGACGCGCTAGAGATTTCCGAGCACGTCGATCTCATCTTTCTGTTTATCGGCGATCATGCGTTTCTGCCCCTGGTCGAAGCCCTTCAGCGGCGTGGCAAACGGGTGGTAATTGTCAGCACCAAGCCCGCCACCAGCGCCGAGCTTCGCCGGGAGGCCGACCGCTTCGTCGACCTCGAAACGATCCGGGACAGCATTTGCCGCGTCACCCAGGCAGAAGTGGTGAAAGCGGCATGAGCAACAAACCAATCTGGCCGCGTCGATACCAATTGACCGAAGCTGATCTCGCCGTTCTCGACCGGCTGGACTTCCGCCAACGGGCAATCCTGACCGCTGAAGGCACATACGAGGAAATGGCCGTCGCGTTCGGTGTGCCAATTGGCACGATCCGCAGCAGGCTCAACCGGGCGCGTAAGGCTTTGTCCGAACTCCACAAGGCGGAGGCCGAGCGGACATGACCAGCTACCCCATTCCCGACACCGCGCTCGCCCATCACACTGCTGTTCTCGGTAAGACCGGCGCCGGTAAAACCTCGACGGCAAAAACCATCGTGGAACACCTGGTCGCCAGTAGCGCACGGGTTTGCATTCTCGATCCGATCAAGTCCGACTGGTGGGGCCTGACATCCAGCGCAGACGGTAGGCGTCCCGGCCTGCTCTTTCACATCCTGGGCGGCCCGCGCGGGCACGTCCCGCTCCACCCATCATCTGGCAAGGCCGTTGCCGAATTGGTGGCGAGTGGCGCGCTGCCGCTTTCCATTCTCGACATGGCCGACTTCGCGCCGGGCGGACAGGCCAAGTTCTTTATCGACTTTGCCCCGGCCCTGCTGCGCCAGATGAAGGGCGTCGTCCACCTCGTCATGGAGGAAGCCCACATCTTCGCGCCGAAAGAACGGTCTGGCATGGGCGACGAGAACATGGCTATCCATTGGGCGAAGATGCTGGCCACGGCGGGGCGGTCCAAAGGTATCAGGCTCATCCTCGCCACCCAGCGCACCCAGTCTCTGCACAACGCGATGCTGGGAAGCTGCGAAACGATGGTGGCGCACCGGCTGACCGCGCCAGCCGATCAGAAGCCCTTGGTCGATTGGCTCAAGGCCAACACGGCAAAATCCATTGTCGAACAGGTGTCAGGATCACTATCCAGCCTAAAAACCGGCACGGCATGGGTATGCTCCGGCGAGGACAAATTCTTTGAGCGCGTCCAGTTCCCGCGGATCACGACCTACGACAACTCGGCAACCCCAACCGGCGAGATCGGGACGCAGGAGGTCTGCACCGCTCCGGTCGATGTGGACCGGTTGCGGTCGATTGTGGGTGATGCGGCGCGCGAGGCCGAGGCCAATGACCCCAAAGCCCTGAAAGCCGAGATCGCGCGGCTCACCGCCCAGATCAAATCTGGGGGCGCAGAAATCACCGAAGCCGAGAAGGAGGCATACCAGCGCGTCGGACACAGAGAAGGCTATGAAGAAGGACACCGCATCGGGTTCGCCCGCGCAGTCATCGCCGCGCGCGACGCTATAAACGCGATCAATCCGGGACTGGCGGCGCCACCAACGATGCCTTCGCCCGGCGTGACCGCGCTTTCGCCCGTCGTTCAAGTGCAGGCCCCGCCGCCGCCGGTTTCGACCGCATCGGCAACCCCGCGCCCAACCACCGGGCGCGTCAGCCCCAGCGCGCGCAAGATTTTGGACGTTATCCACAACGCCTACCCCGCGTCGCTTTCATTCGCGGCGGCAGCGATGCGCGCCGGAATATCCAAACGGTCCAGCGCATACCGTGGCTTCCGGAACGAGGTCTGTTCTAGCGTTGAGGTTGTCGAGGCAAGCGACCGGCTGAGATCAGCAGCGGGCTTCGAGAACCCGGTCCGCATATCTGGCGATCCAGTGGACGGGTGGGCCAATCGCCTCCCGCCAAGCTGTGCGGCCATGCTTCGCGCCATAGCATCGCACAAGACTGCCATCGACAAGGCAACCGTCGCCAGACTTGCAGGGGTCAGCCCGACATCATCCGGCCTTGGGTCTGGCCTGCGCGAATTGATCGACCTCGAACTGATTGAACAGACACCCAACGGCTACCGGCTTTCGGAGGCTCTTCGCACATGACCGGACATCACAAAACACCACAGGCACCCGGCTTCTATTGGGGCCGCTGGATAAAAGCCTGCCCAGGCACGAAGGAAGGCGACGATCTTGCACCGGCCCATGAATGGGAGGTCATGCACGTTGTCGACAACAACAGCGATGTGCCGATGGTCATGGTACCCGGCGTGCAAAAATGGCAACCGCTCGAAAATTTCGAGTGGGGCGAGTTTGTCTCGCCGGAACGCCCGATTGAAACGCCTAGCCCAACAGCGGGGCTCGAAATCGAATGAGCAAACGAAATGGCGCGAAAGCGGCGAAGGGATTAGCGGTCGCGTTTGTCGCGTGTTTCTCTGTTCCGCTGTTTGGCTGTGACCGCCATCCTCCAATGTCTAGGCATGAAATTGCTAGTGCGGTGGCGGAGTGTCGGCGCGCGAACTTAGCGCCAAGGTTCTATTCACGGGAAATAGATGACGTGATCGCAATGGTCCAGTGCGTCCCGCCTGAATACGAAACCTTGCCCACCACATCTCCAAGGTTGAAGTAGATGTCGGAACAGAAGCACACACCTGAGCTTAAGGCAGCATCCATCGAACAGGCGATCCTCATAGAGGGCGCGCAATCAATATTAGCCAGCTATCAAATGCCCGGCGGCATAGATGCTCAAGAGTGCGTCAATCGCCTCTTGTCACATCTGTGTGGGCCAGACGAAGCCAGGGTGAAGGCGCTGCACACTGCCGCCATCGCTAAAGCCCAATCCCAAGGAACCCCAGCATGACACACAATGCAGAGAGCCGTGCAAAGGCGGCACAGGGATTTCACATTTCCCGTGCTGCACGCACCGCAAAAAGAGTTGCTGAATTAGACGCGGAAGTGATGCGTCTAGAGCAAGATCTTGGCCGCGCCTATCGGGCCTTGCACGGCTTTTACAACGCGCATACCGGCAAGATCACTGCCGATCCCCACATGGAGGCCTACCACCTACCCACCATCGGCGCGGCGGCGCGCTTCGTCTACGAGCAGTCGCTCGAAGGCGCTGACTATTTCGTCGGCAAGAAAATTGAGGTGCTTCACGCCGCGCTCAAGGCGGGGGACAGCGAATGACACACAATGCAGAGAGTGAAGCGGTGAAACACGCGCTTGTAAGTGACACCCTGTATATTGAGCGCGGCGGGATCATCGGCAAATGCGTTTGCGGGTGGAACACCGGGCATAGGATTACG
>Ga0164241_10006003_pt1 | contig 11181 bp, 8 predicted proteins | sample OricomyardsoilBY_FD_108780 | JGI IMG/M metagenome (GOLD analysis project Ga0164241, IMG submission 108780) | Backyard soil microbial communities from Emeryville, California, USA - Original compost - Back yard soil (BY) | ecosystem: Environmental > Terrestrial > Soil > Unclassified | place: USA... | reverse complement strand
GTCCGTTGTGATCTTGAATCCGATCAAGCGTGACTACTACCGCCAGCGCTTCGATGTCGCGCACGAACTCGGACATCTGGTAATGCACGACGATTCGGAACCCGGGGGCCGAATTGTCGAGAACCAGGCCAACCGGTTCGCGGCCGAACTCCTGATGCCGGCAGGGCAGATCAGCGATCTGCTCCCGGCCACGATGGGCGGAAACGTCTGGCGAAACCTCGCGCGGCTCAAGGAACAGTGGGGCGTCAGTATTCAGGCGCTGCTGTATCGCGCGCGGTGGCTCGGACGCCTCAGTGATGTGTCGTACCGCAACGCGATGACGGCCATCTCGAGTCGTGGATGGCGGCGAAATGAGCCTGGGCTGGTAGATGCGATCGAACAACCGTCGTTGTTGCCGCGGGCTGTGGAGTTGTTGGAGCAGGAGGGCATCGACCAATTGCAGTTGATCCACCAATGCCGCGTACCCGTTGATCTTTTCCGGGGCATCACGTCACGGCTTCCAGTTGCGACGCCCACCGCCTCCGAGATGGACGCAGAACCAATGGGCCGCCGGGTCGTTTCCCTGCTGGAGCGTCGTGCGTTGGCGAAGAGTAGAGGCGCCGAGTGATCCCGGCTCGCCTGACGCTCAGCGCCAGGAGGGGAGCCAGAGTTCGGCCTGCCAGTGGCCGTCGGTGATGGAGTCGCCGTTCAGGATTGGCCACAGCCACACGAAGTTGGCCACCACCACGCCCACGTACAGGGCCACCACGAAAAGCCCGGTGCCTCGCCGCTCGTAGCCGTTCGCGGCCGGGCCCAGGATCTGACCCAAGACCAGGACCAGGCCCAGAACCAGGAATGCCGCCAGGGGCATCGCGTAGAAGTAGTACATCTGGCGGTCGAGGTTGGTGAACCAGGGGAGCAGGCCCGCCAGGTACGCGACGACCACCGCGGCGTAGCGCCAGTCCAGGCGGCCGATCATGCGCCACAGGCCCCAGCCCAGCACGGGCAGCGCGAGCCACCACATCGCGGGCGTGCCGACCAGCATGGTCGCCGACACGCAATGCTCTTCACCGCAGGTCACGGTGCCCGCGTCGTAGTAGTAGAGCATCGGGCGCAGGCCCATCGGCCACGTCCACGGCTTCGACTCCCACGGGTGCTGGTCCCGCGCGGGCGTCACCAGATGCTCGTGGAAGTCCAGCACGTTCCCGGAGTACTGCCACAGCGACCGCAGCGCCTGCGGCAGGAAGTCGTACCAGCCGTGGTGACCGGCCTCCGCCGCGAGGTGCCGGTCGACGGCCGTCTCCGACGCGAACCAGCCCCACCAGGTCGACAAATAGACCAGCAGCGGCACCGCGATCAGCGCCCACACCGCCGGCGCCACGTCCCGCACCAGCGTGCCCTTCCACGGCGACGCCACGCCCGCCGACCGCCGTGCCGTCGCGTCCCAGATCACCGTCAGCAGGCCGAACGCCATGACGAAGAAGATCCCGGACCACTTCGACCCGCACGCACACCCCAGCGCGACCCCGCCGGCCAACCGCCACCAGCGCATGCCCAGCCGCGGGCCGAAGCGGGACTCGGTCGCCCAGCCCTCGCGCACAGTCAGCGCCAGCCGCGCGCGCACCTGGTCGCGGTCGAGCAGCAGGCAGCCGAACGCCACCAGCACGAAGAACGCCAGGAAGATGTCCAGCATCCCCATCCGGCTCTGCACGTGCGACAGGCCGTCGCAGATCAGCAGCACGCCCGCGATGGCGCCGAGCAGCGTCGAGCGGGTCAGCCGCCGGGCGATCCGCACGATCAGCAGGATCATCAGCGAGCCGCACAGCGCGGCCGAGAACCGCCAGCCCCAGCCGTTGTAGCCGAACAGCCACTCGCTGACCGCGATCAGTTCCTTGCCCAGCGGCGGGTGCACGGTCAGCTCGTAGGCCGGGTTGTCCTCGTACCCGCCGTTGCGCAGGTACTCCCACGCCTGCGGCACGTAGTGCTTCTCGTCGAAGACCGGGGCGCCCTTGTCGGTCGGGAAGCCCAGGTTCTGCAGCCGCACGAAGCCGCCGAGCACCCCGAGGAACGCCGCGACCAGCCAGCCGCGCAGCCGGTCCGCCGGCATCGGCTTGCCGATCAGGTGGACCTCGGCGAGTTCCGCCTCCGACAGCGGCCTGCCGCCCGACGCGGTCGGCGACTCGGCTGCTCTGGTGGCGAGAAGGCTCACGGCGACAGATCGTAGGCGGCGCCGCGTGCGCTCCGTGTCGGGACCGGGCGCGGTCGCGGGTTGTCGCGCGCGGACGGTCGGTTCCGACTATGTTGTTCGCGTTGGGTTCGGCATCTGAAGAACCGGCAGGGGCCCTGTTGCCGGCGCGGAGGGCCGTGAGTGTTCACTGGAGCGGATGGTGGACACTCACGGCCTGCTGGTTCTCGCTGCCACGCCGCTCGGCGACTCCCGCGACGCATCCCGGCGCCTGGTCGAGGCACTCGGTACCGCGGACGTGATCGCCGCGGAGGACACCCGCAGGCTCCGCTCGCTCGCCGCCGCGCTCGGCGTCACCCCGGCCGGCCGGGTGGTCAGCTTCTACGACGCCGTCGAGCTCGCCCGCCTCGACGGGCTCACCTCGGCGATCGAGGAGGGCAAGACGGTTCTGCTCGTCACCGACGCCGGCATGCCCAGCGTGTCCGACCCCGGCTTCCGGCTGGTCGCCGCGTGCGTGGCGAAGGACCTGCCGGTCACCTGCCTGCCCGGGCCGTCCGCCGTGACGACCGCGCTCGCGCTGTCCGGCCTGCCGTGCGAGCGCTTCTGTTTCGAGGGTTTCGCGCCCCGCAAGGACGGCGAGCGGCGCCGTTTCCTCGCCGCGCTGGCCGACGAGCCGCGCACCGCCGTGTTCTTCGACTCGCCGCACCGCGTCGCCGACACGCTCGCGCTGGCCGCCGAGGTGCTCGGCGCGGACCGGCGGGCCGCGGTCTGCCGCGAGCTGACCAAGCAGTACGAACAGATCCGGCGGGGCGGCCTGGCCGAGCTGGCCGAGTGGGCCGCGGACGGCGTGCGCGGCGAGGTCACCGTCGTGCTGGCCGGCGCCGAGCCCCGGCCCGCCGAGGACCTCGGCACGCTGGTCGAGCGGGTGACCGTGCTGGTCGACGGCGGTGCCCGGCTCAAGGACGCGGCGGGCGAGGTCGCCACCTCGGCCGGGGTGAGCCGCAAGCAGCTCTACGACGCCGTCCTCGCCGCCCGGCGAGAGATTTGACCTGGAGCGCGCACCAGGGTGTTGCCTGGGTCTTACCGGCAACCCAGGAGGAATGATGCAGAAGCGCACGCTCAGGGATCTGGAAGTCTCCGCACTCGGGCTCGGCTGCATGGGGATGTCCGAGGTCTACGGGCCGATCGACGACGACGAGTCGGTGCGCGTGATCCATCGTGCGCTCGACCTCGGGGTCACGCTCCTCGACACCGCCGACCTGTACGGCGACGGCCACAACGAGACGCTCGTCGGCCGGGCGATCAAGGACCGCCGCGACGAGGTCGTGCTCGCCACGAAGTTCGCCATCCTCGGCGCCTCGCGCGGCGGCACGGTCCGCGTCGACAACAGCCCGGAGTACGTGCGGGCCGCGGCCGACGCCTCGCTGCGCAGGCTCGGCGTCGACGTGATCGACCTGTACTACGTGCACCGGCGCAACCCGGAGACGCCGATCGAAGACACCATCGGCGCGATGGCCGAGCTGGTCCGGGCCGGCAAGGTGCGCCATCTCGGGATGTCCGAGGTGAGCTCCGAGACGCTGCGCCAGGCCAACGCGGTCCACCCGATCACCGCGCTGCAGTCGGAGTTCTCGCTGTTCAACCGCGAGCTGGCGAACGACCAGCTGAAGGTCTGCGCCGAGCTGGGCATCGGCGTCGTGCCGTATTCGCCGGTCGGCCGGGGCCTGCTCACCGGGCAGCTGCCCACCGAGTTCGGCGCGGACGACTTCCGCGGCGGGCTGCCGCAGTTCCAGGGCGAGAACCTGACCCGCAACATCGCGCTCGCGCAGCGGGTCCAGGACCTCGCGAAGACGCTGGGCGTCACGCCCGTGCAGGTCGCGCTCGCCTGGCTGCTCGCCCAGGACGAGCACGTCGTGCCCATCCCCGGCACGAAGCGGCGCAAGTACCTCGAGGAGAACGCGGCGGCCGTGGACGTCGAGCTGACCGCCGACCAGTTGGCCGAGATCGACTCCGCCGTGCCGAGCGGCGCTGTCGCGGGCGACCGTTACGGCCCGGGCGGCATGGCCGCGGTCAACCGCTGAGAAAACAAGGACGCCCCCGGCAGGTGCCGGGGGCGTCCTTTGCCTCTGCGTCAGGCGTTCTCGCGCTGGAACGTGCGGGCGCCCCAGAACACCGAGAGGATCGCCATCACCGCCAGCACGACGACGCCGGTGAACAGCGAGTCGAGGGTGTAGTCACCGCGGAAGGCCGCGCGGTCGGCGTCCACGATGTGCGTGAACGGGTTGATCCGCGAGATCGTGTACAGCCAGCTCGGCGCCAGCCCGGTCGTGATCGGGATCAGGATGCCGGACAGCAGCAGCACCGGCAGCAGGATCGTGTTCAGCGCCGGGATGAACGCCTCCTCACTCTTGAGCAGCAGCGCGGACGCGTATCCGACCGAGGCCAGCGTGATGCCCATGAGCAGCACGATCACGAGGCTGAGCACCACACCGGCGAACGGCGCGGACAGGTCGAACGCCAGCAGCGCGATGATCAGCACGAGCAGCGACTGGAACAGCAGCTGCACCGCGTTGTTCAGCACCTTGCCCAGCAGCAGCGAGATCCGCCGCACCGGCGTCACCCGCAGCCGTTCCAGCGAGCCGTTGCGCAGCTCGATGAGGATGCCGATCCCGGAGAACATGCTGAACAGCGCGATCTGCAGGATCAGTGCCGGGGTGAGGATCACCCACGCGTTGCCCGGCGGGAAGCCCGGCGTGCTGTTCACGATCCGCTCCATCAGCGGCCCGAACAGCAGCAGGTACAGGATCGGCTGCATGATCCCGATGAAGATCCACGCGGGGTTGCGCAGTGCGACCGTCTGATCCCGGCGGAACACCAGCCAGATCTCACGCAACATCGGTGGACTCCTTCTCCTTCTTCTCTGCTTCGGCGGCCGGCGCGGGTTCGGACTCGGCGGCGGACTCGGCGTCGCGCAGCGTGCGCCCGGTGAGCGTCAGGAACACGTCGTCCAGCGACGGGCGGTGCACCTGGACCGACGTCATCGGGATGTCGGCGCCGTCCAGCGCGCGCAGCAGCTCCGGCACGGCCGTGTCACCGCGCGGCACCCGGAACCGCACGGTGCCCTCCACGGTCGTGATCTCGCCCGCGTCGGGCAGCTTCGTCACCAGCTCCGCGGTCGCGGCGACGTGCTCGTCCGGCACGCCGACCTCGACCCGGTCGCCGGAGACCTGTGCCTTGAGCTCGTTCGGGGTGCCCTGCGCGACGATCTTGCCGTTGTCGATGACGAGGATCCGGTCGCACAGCGCGTCGGCCTCGTCCAGGTAGTGCGTGGTCAGGAACACCGTGGTGTCGTGCTCGTCGCGCAGCGCCTTGATGTGTCCCCACAGGTTGGCCCGGCTCTGCGGATCCAGGCCGGTGCTCGGCTCGTCGAGGAACACCAGGCGCGGGTCGTGCAGCAGGCCCAGCGCGACGTCGAGGCGCCGACGCTGGCCGCCGGAGAGCGTCTTGATGACGCGGTCGTCCAGGTCCGCGACGTCCAGGCGTTTCATCAGCTCGGCCGCCCGTGCCGCGGCGTCCGATTTGGACAGACCGTAGAACCGGCCCTGTAAGACCATCTCCTCGATGACCTTGAGCTCCGGCGTGGTCCCGCCGCCCTGCGCGACGTAGCCGATGCGCCTGCGTACGCCGACCGGGTCGGTGGCCAGGTCGCACCCGGCGACGGTGGCCTCGCCCGCGGTCGGCTTCAGCAGCGTGGTGAGCATGCGCAGCGTCGTGGTCTTGCCCGCCCCGTTCGGGCCGAGGAAGCCGACCAGCTCGCCGGCGGCGACGTCGAGGTCGACCCCGCGGACCGCCTCGACCGTACGCCCCCTGGCCCGGAAGGTCCGGGCGAGGCCGCGTGCTTCGATCATGATTGTTCCCCTCTGTAGTCAAGTTTGACTAGCGGCGCATCATGCCTTGCGCGCAACACTTAGTCAAACTTGATTAGCGTGCCGCGCCCGGCTCGCCGAAGGCGGTACCGGGGTCGTCGGCCATCACATACTCACCGGATTTCAGACGCGACACCAGGCCCTCCAGCCAGCCCAGCATTCCGTCGATCATCGTGACCCACAGCCGGTACAGCTCGTCGACATGTGCGGGCTGACCCCATTCCTTACCGTGGCCGGCCAACAGGTGCGCGGCATTGGCGCGGCGCCCGCGCAGCTGGGTGAGCTGGTGCTCCAGCAGGCTGATCGCCCGCTCCCGGGGCAGCACGGTCAGGAAGGTGATCCCGGCGACGAGCCGGTAGGAGCCCTGGGTCGACTCGTCGGCCTCGGACAGGCTCTTGGCGAGCAGCACCTGGAACTCGGTCTCCCCGTCGGGCGTGAGCTGGTAGGCCGTGCGGTCCGGGCCGCCGCCCTCGCCCGCGTCGTCGGGTACCTCCTCGAGCAGGTTCTCCTTGGCCATCTTCTTGAGCGCGTGGTAGATCGAGCCCGGCGCGACGTTGGCCCACTTGTCCGCCGACCACGTCAGCAGTTCGCGCCGGACCTGGTAGCCGTGGGCGCGGCCGTACATGCGCACCACCCCCAGCACCAGCAGCCGCGTGGCCGACACCGTGCCTCCCTGCATATCCGTCCGGCGATCCTCCGTAGGCTAGGACGACATGAGCATCCCCGTGTTGACCGCGGTGGCCTGGCCCTACGCCAACGGCCCCCGCCATATCGGTCACGTCTCCGGATTCGGTGTCCCTTCGGACGTCTTCTCCCGGTACATGCGAATGGCCGGCCACAAGGTGCTCATGGTGTCCGGCACCGACGAGCACGGCACGCCGATCCTCGTCCAGGCCGACAGTGAGGGTATGACCGCGCGCGAGACCGCGGACAAGTACACCCGCCAGATCGACGGCGACCTCCAGGGCCTCGGCCTGTCCTACGACCTGTTCACCCGCACCACGACCGGTAACCACTACAAGGTCACCCAGGACCTGTTCCTGGGGATGTGGAAGAACGGCTACGTGGTGCCGAAGACGCAGCTGGGCGCGATCAGCCCGTCGACCGGCCGGACGCTGCCCGACCGCTACATCGAGGGCACCTGCCCGATCTGCGGTTACGAGGGCGCCCGCGGCGACCAGTGCGACAACTGCGGCAACCAGCTCGACCCGGCCGATCTGAAGAACCCGCGCTCGAAGATCAACGGCGAGACGCCGGAGTTCAAGGAGACCGAGCACCTGTTCCTCGACCTGCCGGCGTTCGCGGGCGCGCTGGGGGACTACCTCAAGAGCCGCCGGGACTGGCGGCCGAACGTGCTCAAGTTCAGCCAGAACCTGCTCGACGACCTCAAGCCGCGGGCGATCACCCGCGACCTCGACTGGGGCGTGCCGGTGCCGCTGGACGACTGGCGCGACCTGCCGATGAAGCGGTTCTACGTGTGGTTCGACGCGGTGATCGGCTACCTGTCGGCCAGTGTCGAGTGGGCGCGGCGGTCCGGCGACGACGACGCGTGGCAGGAGTTCTGGACCAACCCGGACGCCCAGGGCTACTACTTCATGGGCAAGGACAACATCGTCTTCCACTCGCTGATCTGGCCGTCGCTGCTGCTGGGCCAGAACGGCGCGGGCGACAAGGGCGGCGAGCCCGGCGTGTTCGGCACGCTGAACCTGCCGACCGAGGTCGTCTCCAGCGAGTTCCTGAAGATGAGCGGGGCGAAGTTCTCCACCTCGCGCGGCACGGTCATCTACGTGAACGACTTCCTGCGCGAGTTCGGCCCGGACAGCCTGCGCTACTTCATCTCGGTGGCGGGCCCGGAGACCCAGGACGTCGACTTCACGTGGGAGGAGTTCGTCCGGCGGATCAACTTCGAGCTGGCGAACGAGTGGGGCAACCTCGTGAACCGGTCGATCTCGATGGCCCACAAGAACGTCGGCGCGATCCCGCGGCCCGCGCGACCGGAGGCGGCCGACGAGGAGCTGAAGGCGCTGTCGCGGGCCGCGTTCGAGACAGTGGGCGCCCACCTGCGCCGGTCGCGGTTCAAGCAGGCCGTCGGCGAGGCGATGCGGGTGGTCGGCGCGGCGAACAAGTACATCTCCGACCAGGAGCCCTGGAAGCGCAAGGACGACCCCGAGCGGCGGGACGCGATCCTGCACACCGCGCTGCAGGTCGTGCAGGACGCGAACACGCTGCTGACGCCCTTCCTGCCGCACGCCGCGCAGAAGGTGCACGAGGCGCTGGGCGGCACCGGTGTGTGGGCGGCGCAGCCGGAGCTGCGTGAGGTCGAGGACCTGGACGTGCCCGGCCGGATCAACCCGATCCTCACCGGTGACTACGCGGCCGAGCAGGCCAGCTGGGAGTCGACGCCGATCGAGGTGGGCCGGCCGCTCGAGAAGCCGACCCCGTTGTTCGCCAAGCTCGACCCGAAGCTGGGTGAGACCGGCCCCGAGTGGGCGCCCATCTCGTCGTGAGTAAACGTCAGGGGGAGCCGCTACCGGTGCCGGGGCGGCTCCCTTCGCCGATCGTCGACGCTCACACGCACCTCGATGCGTGCGGGGCCAAGGACGCCGCGGACGTGGTCGCGCTCGTCGACAGGGCGGCCGCCGCGGGCGTCACACGGGTCGTCACGGTCGCCGACGACCTGGCGGCCGCTCAGTGGGCCGCCACGGCCGCCACGTGGGATCCGCGGGTGTTCGCCGCCGTCGCGGTCCACCCGACCCGTACGGCGGCGTTCTCGGACGCCGACCGCGCCGTGGTCGAGGACCTGGCCCGGCAGCCGCGCGTGGTGGCCGTCGGCGAGACGGGACTCGACTACTACTGGGACTACTCGCCGCCCGCCGCGCAGCAGGAGGCGTTCCGCTGGCACATCGACCTCGCCAAGCGGGTCGGCAAGCCGCTGATGATCCACGACCGGGACGCCCACGAGGACATCTACCGGATCCTCGGGGAGGAGGGCGCGCCCGAGACGGTGGTGTTCCACTGCTTCTCCGGCGACGCCGACTTCGCCCGCCGGTGCGTCGAGCGGGGGTACGTCCTGTCGTTCGCCGGAACCGTGACTTTTCGCAATGCGCGGGCACTTCGTGACGCATGTGGGAACGTTCCCGTTTACCAGTTGCTCGTCGAGACCGATGCGCCGTTCCTCACACCGCACCCGTACCGGGGGCGGCGAAACGAGCCATATGGCGCTGCGTACACGATCGAGAGCATTGCGCAGCTCAGAGGGCTGAACCTGGAGGAGCTGTGTGCGGCCGTAAATGCGACCGCAGACCGGATCTTCGGCCTTTCGGGTGTTACCCAAGGTGATTTCGGCGGTAACGAGTCGTGATCACTGCGATGATCGGGCGACCCCCGCTACTCCATTCGTGGAGTGACGGAGGTCACGACACTCGACGCGGTGTTTGCGCAACCTGCCCGGCACCGTTACTGTCCCGTGACCGGAGCCGACCCGAAGTCGTGTCGGTGCCTGAGTCAGGCCTGAAGTCAGGGCAAGGGATGTGCCCCGACCTAGGGATTGTCGTGAACGAAGCGCGTTGGCGGTACGTAGTTGAGTATGGCCACGGCCTTCTGGAGGTATCGACTCTGTGAGCGGAAACAGATCCGGCGATTTCGGCGGTTCTTCGGGTAGCGGCTTTGCCGACACCGACTGGTTCACCCCGGTCGCTGCGCCGGCCGCGACCGCAACCGCGGTCCTGGACGACGACTTCCGCGCTTGGCGCTCGGAGTTCCCCGACTTCTACGACGACTTCGGTGGTTCGAACCTCGAGGGTTACTCGGGTTCGCTGACGATCACTCCGAACGACGTGCGCACGGCGCTCGGCCCGCAGGCCGACGAGCTGATGGCGTACGCGAACGTCGACGTCGACGAGCTCATCCGGCTGATCAACGCCGAGACGACGGTCCTGCCGGTAATCCCGGACGAGATTTCCGGCGGCGGCCGGGTCCGGGCACTGCCGATGACCGACGAGGGCGATGCCGACCCCGGCGTGGTCACCGGCATCAAGCGGTGGAAGAAGTCCGTCCTCAAGGCGACGATCGCGTCGATCCTGGTGTCGCTGATCGGTGGCGGCGCCGCGGCGATCGCGATGAACAAGTCGGTCACCGTCGACATCGACGGCCAGGCGCACCAGGTCAGCACCTACGCCGACACCGTCGGCGAGGTGCTCGACGACGAGGGTCTCGACGTCGGCTCGCACGACTCGCTCTCCCCGTCCCCGGCCGCGAACATCAACGACGGCGGTCAGATCGTTCTGCAGCGCGGGCGTCAGCTGCACCTGACGCTCGACGGCGAGAAGCGCGATTTCTGGGTGCGCGCGACGACCGTCGAGGACGCGCTCAAGCAGATCAACGTGGCCGCGGACGGCGCGTGGATGTCCACGGACATGGGCTCCGAGGTGCCGCTCAACGGCATGGCGCTCGAGATCAAGACGGTCAAGAACATCACGCTGTTCGACGGCGGCAACAAGCCGAAGACCATGCAGACGACCGCCGTGACCGTCCAGGAGCTGGTCAAGGAGCTCAACCTCAAGCTCGGCGCGGACGACAAGATCACCCCCGGTGGCGGCCTGAAGGTCGCCGACGGCGCCGAGATCCGGATCACCCGCAACGGCGTCACGGTCGTCAACCGGACCGAGAAGGTCAAGCCGCCGGTGCAGGAGGTCGAGGACCCGAACGCCATGGAGGGCACCGAGGTCGTGCTCGACCCGGGCGCGCCGGGCGAGCGGATCGCGACCTACCGGATCACGGTGAAGAACGGCCAGGAGATGGCCCGGGTCGAGATCGGCTCGAAGGTCACCAAGCAGCCGAAGCCGAAGGTCGTCAAGGTCGGCACCAAGGAGCCCCCGCAGCCGGTCATCTCCGACGGCGAGGTCTGGGACCAGCTGGCGCAGTGCGAGTCCGGCGGCAACTGGGCCATCAACACGGGCAACGGCTACTACGGCGGCGTCCAGTTCGACAAGCAGACGTGGGACGCCAACGGCGGTGACCAGTACGCCGCCTACCCGCACGAGGCGTCCCGCGAGCAGCAGATCGCGATCGCGACGAAGGTCCGCGACGCCCGCG
>Ga0164241_10006002_pt1 | contig 11182 bp, 7 predicted proteins | sample OricomyardsoilBY_FD_108780 | JGI IMG/M metagenome (GOLD analysis project Ga0164241, IMG submission 108780) | Backyard soil microbial communities from Emeryville, California, USA - Original compost - Back yard soil (BY) | ecosystem: Environmental > Terrestrial > Soil > Unclassified | place: USA... | reverse complement strand
GTCCCCCCCGGCCCGCTGAAAGCGACGCGCCGGCGGACGGTGAAGACGCTGCCGTTCGAGCAGCGCCAGTCGCTTGCCAGCCCGCCCGAGCGGATCCTCCGCGCCCTCGCCGCCGTGGTCGCCGAAAAGGGCTACCCCGACACCACCGTCGCCGACGTGGTCGAGAAAGCGGGCACCTCACAGCGCACCTTCTACGAACACTTCAAGAACAAGGAGGACGCGATCGTCGCCGCCCTCGACAGCGGCTCCGCCCACATGCTGGCGGCGGCACTGCCGGCCTTCCGGCGTGCGCCCGACTGGAAGAACGCGGTCCACGACACGATCGAAGCGATGTTCGCCTTCGGCGCCGAAGAGCCCGAGTACGCGCGGATGGGCGGCGTCGAGATGTACGCGGCCGGCAAACGCGCGCTCGAGCAGCGGGAGACCGTCACCGAAGGCATGGAGGGCCTGCTCGCCCCCGGCTACGAGCTCAAACCCGACACTCCGCCGATCGCAGCGGAGGCCGTCGGCGGTGCGCTCTACAAACTGCTCTACGACCACGTCAACCGCAAGGGCCCCGAGACCCTCCCCCACATCGTCCCGGTCCTTGTCTACGTCACCCTCGCCCCGTTCCTCGAGGCCGAGGACGCCTACGAGGTCTCGATCGGCTGAGGCGGCGGCCAGGTCCCGGCAAGCCGCTTGAAGCCGACGATGCTGCGCAAGCTCGCGACCGGGAATACGAGACCGTCGTAGTCCGCCTGCATCGCTTTCGATGCCACCGTCTCGAAGTCCAAGGGAGGCACTCCTCCGCGAATGACGTCGATCATCCCGGCATCGCCGATGACCCGAAGGTGCTCTTGGCCGAGCAGGTGCTCGTCCCGCAGGGGAGCGGCGTCCCGCTGACGAACCGCGTTGAGCGCCCGCAGCGCCGTCAGCACTCGGCGATCGTTGGCGGGGTCGTCCGGGACGAGGAAATCGACGTCCTCGGTGGCGCGGACGAAGCGATTGGCGATCACCGCGAAACCACCGATCACGACGAAACGGGCGCCGGCGGCGACCATCGCCCCAGCCGCGACGTCGAGCTCAGGATCGCGGGGTGAGGCCATTGCCCCTATCTACTGCCCGCATGAGCCGAGCGGCCTGCGCGGAGAGGCGCTGCCCCCGGCGCAGCAACTCTCCGACCGGCGTATCCGGCGCGGGCGTCAAGAGCGCTCTCTTTTCAGCGCCGAGACGATCCCACTCGGCCTCGTGGCCCGGCTCGAGCAACGTGCCCGCGGAGCGATCCATATCGCGAATCCTACGCCCACCACTCCAGGTTCTGACCATCACCGCCCATCCTCGCCCGCGATGGATGGCGCCCGAGGCGACCGAGACCGGGGCCCGCCGATTACGAGGTCTCGATCGGCTGAGCGGCAAAGCGTCGCGCCGTAGCCAGGCCAACATAAGGCGTCAGGGCGAAGACGATCAGATCAGGGCCGATCGACGTCACCGGCTCTTCGGGGCCGGCCTCGAGCTGGAGAAGGATCTGGCGGGCGACCCTGAGGACGACATTGCGGGCGGTGCGCTCGGGACGGGCGACGGCGGGGGCGTCGCGACGGAGTTTCCCGGCCAGGTCGTCGACCATCTCCGTGAAGGCGCCAACGTCATCGCTCCGCCGTCCCGCCGCGGGCAGGACGAGGCGGCGGGCCGTCGCGGGATCGGCGGCTGCCGACCGGAGAGCGGCGCGGATCGCCGCGGCGACGCGCTGCGGCCAGGGCGCCGCCGGGTCGACGGCAGCAGTGAGGTCGCGCTCGAACTGGAACCGTAGAATTGCGTACGGTTGCGTACCATCATGAGGATTTCCTGTCGCTTGAGACAAGGTTTCAAGGCGCTGTCTCGGTCACCTTTGAGTGACACCGACGTACCACACAACCTTACATGCGTCAGCGGCCGCGGCAGCCGCGCGTTATCGCGGTGCCGATGTGCCCGCCGCCGACGAGGGTGAAACCCGCCCGGGCGAGGGAGAAGAAACCTGCCGTGAGCGCCTTCGGGATCGGACAAGAGGCACTGAGGTAGGTGTGGCGTCTCCCCCTGTACTCGAAGCTGCGCGACAGGGTCATCTCGAAACTGGCCAACCGTGGCCACGGCCCGAGCGCTCGCGGCAGCTTGGCGACGAAAATCTGGCCGAGGTTGCCGCTGCCGCGCTCGAGAAGGAAGGGGATCACCACGGCGACCGGCACCCCCCTGCCGAACGCGTGCACGATAAGCGCCCGCCGACCGTCCACCCGTGCGTTGAAGGCGAGCAACCTGGTCTCGATCGACAGCGGTGACTGATCGGGAAGGACGACGTCGGCCCGGAGCCGGCCGCGACCGACCAGCGCATCCCGGCAGGCGTCGAGCGCCCCGGCGGTTGTCGCCGAACGGAGGCGACGCGGCGAGCAGACCGGGAGCCCACGGGTGTCGATGATCCCCTGTTGGGGCAGCCCGAGTTCCATCCGGATCATCCGCGGGAGGGTCGACCCGTCGTCGGTCCGAAGGGTCCCGGCCAGGTGGACCGACACCGGAGCGGGGTGATCGCGGGGAAGCCTCAGCGGCGAGATCCGCCCGTCGAAGGAGAAGACCAGGTTCCCGGCCTGCGCGCGCTCCCCGCTCGCCCGCTCGGATCGCGCCGACCCGAGGATCACCGTCGTCGCCAGCAACACGAACAGCGGTACGACCCACCATCGACACGGCGAAGCTCGACCGATCACCCCACCACGTTAAGACCTGGAGGTCGGTCGGGCTTCGCGCCGCGGAACCGCTCGGGCCACTTGCCCGTCTTACTGGGCCTTTGACTCCTGCCGCCGCTCGCAACGGCATCACGGTTCTGGCCTGCGACGACCACTTCGGGCGAATCGGATCGGTCGTCATCGACGCCTGAATTCGCCGGCGTGGGCTATCCTGCGCTTGGACCGGCACTGATTCAAGGTGCCGGGTGAGGGCTCCTACCCGCACCCGGCGACTGCTCACCGCGAGTCGCGCAAGGCGATGACGATGAGCCGTAGGACCGGAATCAGATCCATCATTCGCTCCTTTCTCCGGGTTGTTCGCTTGGTGGCGAACCCGGAGGGAGTGGCGATGGGTGCTGATCCGATCCGTGCGAGCACCTTACGTACCCAAGCGGCGCCGAGATCGTCTCCACAGCCGACAGCGGACTCGCTGATCGATTCCCGAGGTCGAGCCTCAGCGATGCCCGTGGCGCGCGCCGGCGAGTTGTGGTCGGTCGTCGGGATCGCGGCGCCCAGGTTTCGGGAGCTCGGGCAAGCGATCGGCGAAATAGCCCACTGCCGCACGACTCCTCCACCTCCCAGGGATCGGAAGGCCGAGCGCAGCGCCGGACACCCCCGGACGAAACGCATAAGGGCGAGGCGACGGTCGCGCCGTCGCCTCGCCCTTGGACCGCCGAAGGGTCGGCGGACCTACTCCTTGTGGCCCTTCGACTTCTTGTGGGTCTTGCCGCCGCAGCCACTGACCTTGACCAGCGGCCGCGTTTCACTGGCCTTGCCGTTCTGGCCGCCCAGGGTGGCTTCGGCCCGCGGCTTCGCCTTGCAGAGGTTCGTGTTGTTGGCAAGGAGGCTCTTCTTGCCCCCTTGCATTTCGAGCACGAACCGGCTGACCGGGGCGTCCGGCACTTCGAGGAACCGGGTCCTGATCCGCGGCGACCCGTGCCGCTTGACCGAGTCGATGTAGCCGACCAGGACCACATGGATCGACCCGTTGAGGTCGGCGACCAGGTCGGGGAGCTTCCGTTCCCCGCCGTTGGACCGCAGGTACACCGGGCCTTCCAGTGGCTTGTCGAGCAGCGGCGTCCAGGCTTTGGCCTGCCCGTAGATCGAGCCCGCCGGGCACTGGTTCGCCGCGAACTGCACCCTCGTGCAGACCGTCTTGATGTGGCCCTGTTCGAGGAGCTCGGTCGAAGGCAGGATGACCGAGGCCGCACCGATGTTGGCGTTGCCCGCTCCCGGCGTCAGCGTGGCTTTCAGCGCCGGGTTGGCGCCGCGACGAGGCGGTGCCCCGGAGAGGCGCAGGGCCAGCTTCGGCTGGAACTCGAGAGCCGCGCAATCGGCAACCTGGAAGCGGCTGCTGACCGTGGCGTTCGTGCCCGAAGCCGAGCCAATCGAACCCCTTACCTGCATCGGGTCACAGTTCGTCGGGTTGACCATGAAACCGGGCCGGTTCATTTCGATCCTGATGTCCCGATAGGAGATCGGCACCCCGGCGAGCATCTGCGGCAGGGGATCGGAGGTCGCCGTGACCGCCGTGGTGGTCGGATCGACGTGGAGCGCGTTGCGCACCGCCACCGTGCCGAGGTTGAAGGGCCCTGCCTGCGCGGGGACCTTCACGACCAGGCTGTAAGGCGCCCCCTTGTAGGGACCGGCCAGATAGACAGCCGTGGCCGGATGGCCAGGCTGCGGCACGTAGACCGGATAGGCCCCGGCGCCGGCGGCGACCGTGGTGGTCCCGACCTGGCTCGCGGCCGGACAGTCACCGGTCGCGGCCTGCGCGTCGGGACAAAGCGGCACACCTGCCAGCTTCGCGAGCAGGCCCGCGGGGAGATCCGCCCCGATGGACGCCACGTTCTGGTCCCCGTCGGGACGAGTTACCCGCAGGGTGAAGGGACTGCTGGCACCCGCGACCGGGTTGTCGGTGCCTGCTTCGAACCCGGGCGAGAACCCGGGCTGCCCACAGCCCTTGTCGATCGTGAACGAGGAGCTCGTCTGCGAGCTCTGCCCACCCCAGGACGTGAACGACGAGTTGGTCGTCTGTTCACCACACGTCGACGGAGTCGTCAACGGCGCCCGGTCGCCACCCTTGAAGTTGAGGGTCAGTCGATCGACCGGTAGGTCCGGATTTTCCAGAAACCGCGTTGTCATCTGCCCCGTCACCGGGTCGACGGAAACTCGACCTTCGAGCTTGATCTTCAGCCCGGGATCGGTCGCCGAGACGAAGATCCGGAACATTTCGCCCGAGGCCGGGTCCCTGGAGAGCTGCGAGCCGATGTAGATCGCGCCGGAGACCGGATGGTCCAAGTCCGGGCTTTCCAACACCACGTCACCGATCCGGCTGGCAGTCGGACAGGTCTCGTCCACGGCCGAGTGGATCGCGAACTGTTCGTCGGTGCAGGGCTCGAGGCCATTGGCTGCCGAGGGCGAGATCGCCACGCCTCGCGGCAACGTCACGGTCGCGTCCCTGAGATTCGCGGTTGCCGGGGTTTCGGGGTCTTCGTTCTGGCCCAGTTGCAGGGTGACCTGGTAGCCGCTCGGCGTAGCCGTCTGGGAGACCGCGGGCTTCACTTCCAGCCAGGGCGAGAAGCCCAGCTGGTCACACCCGATCGGGGTCGGGATTTCCGAGTTGATCGGTGCGATGAAGGTCCGCGTCTGCCAGGAGGCGAGGTTCATCGTCGTGATCAGCGGACCGTCGCAGCGGGCCGGCACGCTCATGAACCGCTTCCGGGGAACGCTCACGGGCAGCGGTCCGCCGAACGTTTCGGGGTCGCTGATCTGTTTAAGCGGGCCCGGTCCCTGGTGTTCCTGCGGAACGCCCCACATGGTCACGTCAGCGGTGGTGAGGGGCAACCCGGCCTGCTGGTTTCGCGAGCTGATCCGCAGCCGGTAGCCGTTCGAAGGATCGACCGTCACCGAGAGGCGCACCATATAGCCCGCCGCGGCCGCGAAGGCGAAGGCAGCGACCTCACCGGGATAAGGTTCGGTGCGGTACACGCGCACGGTGAACGGGCCAAGGACGTTGCCCGCGACCGGGTTCAACAGGTACAGGACGGCGACCCCGGCGACGGAGGTAGCAGGACACAGTTCTTTCGCGTAGATCGGCGCCGCGTTGGCCATCGAGCAAGTGCTCGTCACCGCGTTCGGGTTGCCGACCAGTCCCGGAGGCAGGTCGATCAGCTGATCTTTGATCGAGCCAGCGGGCTGGTTGGATACCCCCGGGTCGGCCTTGCTCAGGGCGAATTTGAGCTCGAAATCCGCCGCCGCTCCGGCCTGGGTGGAGCTCAGGGAGGTCGAGAATTCAGACAGTCCGAATTCTTCCGCCTGGGCCGAGCCGGTCCCAGCCGAGAAGGCGGCCAGGCAGGCCACCGCAGCGAGCAACAGTCTTATACGAGTCATCGTCATTACCTTCGAGATCGAGTTCCTTGCAGGCATCGGTCACCGCCCCTTTCGCTTGCTCGTAGGGTGCGAGCTCGCCGGTTGCTTGAACTTGACCCGGATCGTCCGGGTCGCGGTCCGTCCGGACCCCGCCCTGAACTCGACCCGCACGGCGGCATTGACCACAGAGGTCTGGCGCAGCTTCCGCTTGCCGGCCCCCGTGAGGGCCACGCGAATGCCATAGCTGCCGGCCTTCGACACCGAGCGAGCCACCCTTCTGACCAGCGCTCCGGTCGCCACGACCCGGCCTGCCTCCGACACCCGAACGCGTACCTTCGCGGCCGTCCCGACGGCCCGCTTCGGCGCCGAGGCGCGCAGCGTCACTCGGGAGGCGGTGGTGTTGCCCTTCCCGTTGATCGCGGCGCTTGCCGGCGACGACGCCGCGGGCGGCGGGGCCGGTGGGCCCTGACATTCGTCGCCGGCGCACGGCTTCGGCGGCTCTGCTTCTTCGATGCCGCCGCCGGCCCTGGCGTCGTAGATGTCAAACATTTCGTCCTTGTCGGACGGGGCCAGGCGCGACCTCGAAATGATGAACACGTCCCGACCGCTCGGGGTGGTCGTGTAGAACTGTTCGGGGTCAGCGCCGCTCGCCCCGGTGGTGATCAGTCGCAGGTGGCCGTCGTGCCACTGGTAGGCGTCATCGACGGTGTTGTGGTCTTCAGGCAGGAGCGCCGATTTCGTCGTGAAGTAGATCGTCGAGCCGTCGGCGGTCATCGGGCGGGTCGCCCAGAAAAGCGACTGGGTCCCGGCGATCGGCGAATATCCGTTGGCCGGCCCCCACATCGAGAGGACGGCACCGTTCGGGGTGCCACCGGGCTGGCAAGAGATGCATTCCAGCCCGTTGTCGGCGACCGTGTAACGGTAAACCTGCGACCGGTAGCTCGAGGCACCCGCTCCCGGCGTGTGATCCGGGTTACCGCGCAGGGGGCCGGTCGAGTTGAGCGCGATCACGCTTTCATCTGCGGAAAAGACCGCGCGCGTTATGTAGGTTCCATTCCCTTGGTTGACGGCCTGGACTCCTTCGGAAACGGTCATGGTGGGCTGACCCTTACGCCAGAGGCGTAGGGACCCGGACGCCGTGACGTAGAGCATCGAGTTGCCGCTTTCGCTCAGTTCCACCACGTACCCGACCTTGCCGGTGCCGGTTCGGTCCAGGTCTGGCAGGTAGGTGAGATCGCCGCTCGCCGTTTCGTACCTGTACGTCTTGATCGTTTCCGGGTCGACGGCCGCGGCATCCGCGGTCAGCGCGTCTTTGGTGCTGAAGAGCACGACCGAGTGATCAGGCGTCGCCACGGCGAACCCCGAGGTGGGTGGGGTGCCTACGGCCGCGCGGTAGCTGGTCGGCACCACACCCGCCGTGCCGCTGATCGGATCGGCTTCCCCTTTCGGCGCCGAGATCAGCACGCTCGGCCGACCGTCGATTGCCATGTATAGCTGCGGCGCGGGCAGCGTCGGGTCAGCCGCGGCACGCAATGGTTCGGGGCTGACGAAGAGCAGGCTCCGACCGTCCCGCGAGACCGGGTGGTCGAGCGGGGCATCGGTGTCGGCCGGGTGCACCTGGTTGGCCAGCCCCGGACCCGGCGCGGTCGCCCGATCCGCGGAGACCGATCCCCCGGGGCTGATGCTGCCGTCAGGCAGCGTGCCGGCGTTGCTGAGCTGCCCGTTCTCGTACTTGTACACCGCCCAGCTTTCCATTGGCCCGCGGCCGCTGGTGCCGTCGGCGGGCGTCAGCGTGCCCTTCGAGATGAAATAGGAGATGCCGAGGTCCGAGGAGCCGCCGACCGGAACGAAGGTGGCCCAGAGAGCGTTCGATTCTCCCTGTGCGGGGAGCGCCCCGGCCCAGGTCGGCTTCGAGACCCAGGTCTCAGCCTTCCCGTCGCTGAGGAACACGCCCCCGTTGAAGTTGGTTTTCCCGTTGAACGCCTGGCCGGGGTCGTAGACCGCCGAGGCGGTGAAGAGGATCTTGCCAAGGTTGGAACTGGGGACAACCCACCTCGGAAACCCGTTCCCGAGTTCGGTGATGGGCGAGACGATCGGCGGAACAGCCGATTCAATGTTCCAACCGTCGGCGGAGCGCTGCGCTCGCTCCCAGGTGTTGATACCCCAAGAGGGGTCTTCGTCCAGCGGTCCCGAGGCGGTCAGGTAGAGGACGCGTTCGCCGTCTTCGCTGACCTGGATCGGGTTGGTCGTGCCGATCAGCACCCTCAGGTACTGGGCCTTGCTCGGCGGGGTGACCATCTCGTAGACGCGACATTCCGGCAGGAACAGTGAGGGGCCGGTGCGGTATTTCGCGTTGGGACAGGTTTCGGCCGCCGTGGCCGTGCCGGGGCCGACGATCGCCGCGAGGGCGAGCAGGCAGAGGCAGGTGAGGCCGAAGGACCTCCTGCCGTTGGTCATAGGCGATCGCGTGGGCGATGCCTTCGCTTGGCGTCTCACTCGTTACCCCTCCTTGTCCCGTGGCTTCGCCTCTTCCCTCCCGCTCGTGCGCGGGTCCCTGGCCGAGGCTCGACCGTCTGTTTCTCTCCTGCCGACAAGCCCGGCTCCCGAAATCCGTCGGCCGCCATCGACGGTGCAAATAGAAACGTAGAAATACCATCCTGTCAAGAGTAGATTGCGGATGGGAGGACCAGTGACGCGAAATCTCCCAAAGTAAATGCCTTATTCATGCGGTTTATGCGCAGATAGCCAAATAAGAACAATGCACGAAATAGTGATCGATCACGTACCAAATCTTGGGATTCGCGGAAGATGAAGACTCCCTGGGGCGAGTCCGGAGAGCTGCGTGATCGACGGTTACGGCCGGGCGCGGGACGGTCGCGGGCAGCGACTGAACGGAACCAGCGGGAACGGCTGTTCGCGGCCCTGACGTCGGTCGTGGCGGAGAAGGGGTACGAGGCAACGCGGGTGGCTGACCTGGTCGCGCTCTCCGGCGTCTCGCGAAGCTCCTTCTACCGACACTTCGAGGACAAGCAGAGCTGCTTCGTTGCCGCGATCGACGCGCTGACCGGGCCGACCTTGGAGCAGTTGGCAGAGAGCCCGGAGGTGGTGGCCGACGAGGAGCGGGCGCGGGAAGGGTTCTTCGCGCTGCTCGGGTGGGCGGCAGAGCAGCCGGCGGCGGCGCGGATGTGCCTGGTGGAGACGTATGCGGCCGGGCCGGAAGCGGCGGCGCTGCACGACTCGATCTTCGACGGGCTGGCGCGGCTCGCGGCGAAGATGTTCGAACGGATCCCGGGCCGCGGGGAGATGCCCGAGGAGCTGGTGCGGGGGATCGTCGGCGGCGTCCACAAGGCCATCTACAAGCGGCTGCTGCGGGGAGAAGCCATGGCGCTGCCGGAGGCGGCACCCGGACTCTGGGAGTGGGTGCTCTCGGTCCCCCCGCCGCCGGGCCCGCTGCGTCCCCCGCGACGGAGATGGCTGCGGCCACGGCCTTTCGAGGATCGCCAGGCGACCTCCGCCCCGCCCGACCGGGTGCTGAGGGCGCTGGCCGCGGTGGTCGTCGAACGTGGCTACCAGGACGCGACGGTGGCCGAGATCGTCGACCGCGCCCACACCTCCCAGCGCACCTTCTACAAGAGCTTCGAAGACAAGGAGGCGGCGATGGTGGCGGCGCTCGACGCTGCCTCCGCCCAGATGATGGCCGCCGCGTTGCCGGCATTCCGGCGCGGCCGCGGCTGGGCGGAATCGGTGCGCGACACCCAGGAGGCGATGTTCCGCTTCGCCGCCTTGGAGCCTGAGTACGGACGGCTCGGCGCCGTGGAGATGTACGCCGCGGGACCGCCGGCGCTGGAGCAGCGGGAGGCGGTGACCGAAGGGATGGAGGGGCTCCTCGCGGCAGGCTTCGAGCTGGCCCCCGGGACTCCGGCGATGGCTCCGGAGGCCATCGGCGGCGCCCTCTACGCGATGCTCTACGACTTCGTCAAGGCCCACGGTCCCGAGCGCCTGCCGGAACTGCTCCCCGCCGCCGCCTACATCACCCTGTCCCCCTTCCTCGGTGCCGAGGAGGCCTACGCGGTCGCGGTCGGCTGAGGAGCGGTGTGCGTCGAGTCTCAGTAGAGACGTCCGCGGTGGCCCTGCTCAGGCCGCCGTCCAAAGACACGCCAGTGGCCAGGCTTCGAGGCGGTCGCCGAAGCGCAGCGGTTCGCCGCCGGCGTAGAGCACGACGCCGCGGACGAAGCGGTCGCCGAGGCTGTCCCGCAGCCTGATCAGGTGCTTGAAGTCATCGGCGCGGACGGTCGCGGCTGCCTTGACCTCGAGGCCGGCGATTTCGCCGCCGGTGCCTTCGAGCACGAAGTCGACCTCGACGCCACGCGCGGTCCGCATGTGCATCAGCGCGCTCCGCGGGCTGGTGGCGGCGAGCTGCTTCGCGAGCTCCATCCCGACGAAGCACTCGAGCACCGTGCCGAGCAGCGCGTCGTCCCTCTCCAATCGCGTGCGGTCGGCTCGCAGGAGGTGCATCAACAGGGCGGAGTCGGCGATCAGCAGCTTCGGCGCCTTGGTGATCTGCTTGATCCGATTCGAGTGCCAGGCGGGGAGCCGGCGGACCAGGAACACGTGCTCAAGCAGAGTGAGGTACCGGTCCAGCGAGCTTCGCGGGATTCCCACCGAGCTGCCGACATCGGCCTTGTTGAGCGGCGCTCGCACCCGCGCCGCGAGCGAGGCGAGCAGGACGGGGATCTCCGCAAGGCGCTCGATGTTCGCGAGGTCGCGGAGGTCGCGCTGCACGATCGCCGACAGGTAGGCGTCCAGCCACTCGGCGCGGCGGTCGTCCGGGCGCGACACCGCCTCCGGGAAGCCACCGCGAGCAAGCCGCTCGATCATCTCCTCGCGCCCCGTCGGGGGCGCCGTCGGCGGCCGAGTGCCCTGCTCGAGAAGGGCCGGGACGCCCCGTGGATCGACTCCCGCGATCTCCGCCTGCGAAAAGGGCCAAAGGGTGTGGACCTCGATCCGGCCGGCGAGCGACTCTGAGACGGTCGGCAGCAGCATGACCGGTGCGGAACCGGTGGGGATGAACCGGCCGGGCCGGC
>Ga0164241_10006001_pt1 | contig 11182 bp, 4 predicted proteins | sample OricomyardsoilBY_FD_108780 | JGI IMG/M metagenome (GOLD analysis project Ga0164241, IMG submission 108780) | Backyard soil microbial communities from Emeryville, California, USA - Original compost - Back yard soil (BY) | ecosystem: Environmental > Terrestrial > Soil > Unclassified | place: USA... | reverse complement strand
GGCGCGTATGGGCACCCAATGGGGCCAATGCTTTGATGAAAGAAGATCGCCGCGACCGCGAAGGCATTACGGCCGCACTGCAGTTTGCCAGTGACGACGGACGCTTCGAGGCGTTGGCGGAATATATCCGCTCCGATTCCACCCTCGCCTGGAACGAGCGCGCGCTTAAATACCAAGGCGGTTACTACAGCATCGGCATTCGCCCTTCCGCCCCGCTGGCGGGAACACATTTTCAATTCGATGAAAATGGCTTATTTGCCGCTGGGACCGTTGCGGAACAAGCCAATTCCTGGCGGGTAGGCTCCAGTGGACACAGCCGGGTTCCCACCAGTTTGAGCGTGCTGAAAAATTATGCCCAATGGGGTCATCGCACCCAGATGGACAGCCGTGTCAACGAGACCCAATCGTTGGTGGAAGACCTGCATCTCAATCTCAAATGGCAACCAACGGATCGCCTAAGCGTGACGGGCGATGTGCAATTGATCGATGCCGAGGCCCGCGTGGACGATTTATCCATCCACCTGTTGACCTGGGGGATGTACGACTACGACACGCGCGGCGACCTCCCCCACTTGCGCTTGATCGAACCCTGGAATGGACAGCGTGATCGGGAGCGGGCGGAGGGCAATCCCTTTTGGGATGGGACGACCAACGGGCAGGCCAATTATCCCGGCTTCGGTGGCGATCCTTTGGGGGATCAGAATTTCTTCCAGGACGCCAATTCCTATTTATGGCGGTCGGCCATGGACCATTATGAGCGCTCCGATGGCGACTCCTTGGCCTGGCGGCTGGACATGGACCTTAGCTTGGGTGATGGTCTGTTACGTCAAATCAAATTCGGCTACCGCTATGCCGAGCGCGAACAGACTGTGCGCGCCACGGCCTGGAACTGGGGCGCCCTGGCCCCCGAATGGAACGGTCAGCCACAATCGAATTTCAATTTGCCGGAGGGCGAATTTATCGGAACCGGCATCGGCTGGCTGCCCGATGTGCCCCAACAGCAGGATGGCTACGAATTGGTGGACTGGTCCGATTTTATGCGCGGCGGCGTGCTGGATGTTCCCGGTGATAAAACCCTGCACGCCAACGAGCAATTGATACGTGCAGTGATGGGCGCAAATCCCAGCCGGCGCTTGGCCGAGTCCCGCGCCACTAACAACAACTGGGTTCCCTATCCGGATCGCGATCAGGCCGACACCTTGTACGGCAGCATTTTTGAAGGGCTCTATAACGTGCCTTTGGATGCCGAGTTTGGACTCTTCACTCCCGACGAAATCAACCGCACCTTGGAAATCCGCGATGCCTTGTATGTGCGTTTGGATTTTGCAGGTGAAGGTGAATTGCCATTTGCCGGTAACGTGGGATTGCGCTACTTAAAAATGGAGCGCCAAGCCCTGGGTGTGGTGGAATTTCCACTCATAGTGCCGCGTCAACATGAGCTGCAAAATTTTCCGCCAGAATCGGTCAATCTGCCTTTAAATGGCCAGGTGGTGGAGGCCTATTTGCGACAACAGGTGGCAGACGGCATCCACGGCAATTTTTATCAAGCGGCTACCGCTGCGGAAAATAATTGGATCTACAACCCTTACTTTTTTCTCACCAATGAAATTCGCGGTTTCACCCAAGGCGGGGAGGTGCTGGACGCCGACGGCAATCAGTTAGACGCACGAGGGCAACTGGTATTCGCGCCTTATGTAAACACCCAGGTCGCAACCAACGATTACGACACCCTCTTGCCGAGTTTTAATTTGAAGGTGGATCTCACGGAGGAACTGGTGGGCCGCTTCGCCTTTGCCAAGGCAGTGGCGTTTCCCAATCTGGTCGACGTGCGCAATCGCACGGATCTGGCCCCGATCAATATCGACGAATACGCGGGTGCGATAACCATTACACGCACCACCGTGGACACGGGTGCTGCCGGTGACTCGCCGGTGGAATTGCTCGATGAGGTTACCCTGAACAAACCCAGCGGCGGAACTTGGTTTGTCGGTGAAGGCGGCAATCCCTATTTAAAGCCCATGGAATCGCTGCAATACGATTTTTCCCTGGAATGGTATTTTTCCGCCTACGGCCAGTTGAGCGGCGCCGTGTTTCACAAAAATCTGTCCAATTATTTTTCTCCGGGCGTCATCACCCGCGAATTTACCAACGGCTTCAGCGGTGTCACCCAACCGGTCGCCATCACCAGTCAACGCAACGGCGGCGATGCCAAATTGGATGGAGTGGAAATCAATTACAACCAATTCTTCAATGGCTTATTCGAAGGCTTCGGCATTCAAGCGACCTATACCTACATCGATGCCACCAGCGTCCCCAACAACGAAAAAAATGTGGAGGACGAACAATGGTACAACTCCTTGTACGAGGACACGGGCATCCGTGTCGACCCCGCCAAATTGCCCCTGCAAGGCCAATCGGATCAAATCATCAATTTAATCGGCATGTACGAAAATGAACTGGTCAGCGCGCGCCTGGCTTACAACTGGCGCTCCAAATATCTGCTGACCACCCGCGATGTGATCAGCAAAGCGCCCATCTGGTACGACGACCACGGCGAATTGGACGGTTCGATTTTTTTCAAGGTGGGCAGACATTTCACCCTGGGATTGCAGGCGGAAAATATCACCAACGCCCGCGCCGACACGCTGATGGTTTTAAACGACCAACTCCTGGAAACCGGGCGCTCCTGGTTTGTCTCGGATCGACGGGTGGCGTTGGTTTTACGCGGGGAGTTTTGACGGGTTTTTCTTCGAACTAAAATGTCAATCACCAAGTGTTTCTGTACAGACGCGCCCGCCAAGGATTTCATCAATTCGGCAAGGTCGACCGGCTTTCTAAATGGCCGCCGAACCCCGCTTGTATCGAGCGACATCACATTAGGGCGCTGCATTTCCGCAAACTCAAAACACCATTTGTCGGAGCTGGGAAGCGCCTCGCAAATATCGAACTTAACTTTGCCGTTGCTTATGTATGAGGATAAGATTTTATATGCTCCAACGGGGTGTTCTATTGGTAAGTCACCAACTGCACCGCATCACAATCGCAGAAAATCTTACACGTCTTCATTAGACGCTCACCGGAGTTTACCGACATAACGTTGAATGATGTGGGTACGCGGGATCTTTCACCAACAATAAACACCGAATATGGAGAGAGTCATGACATACGTGAAAATGAGTAGGATTGTTTATTTTTCATTTGTTTATATCCTGCTGGCAGGCTGCGATCCCACTTCCAGTTCATCCACATCCTCGAGCTCTTCAACCTCTTCCAGCACATCAACATCCAGCAGCACCTCAACATCCTCCGGTGCCAGCTTTCCGCCAGAATCCGGCTACCCTGAAGTCCAATTCCGCTCCACATCTCTAATCACTGTTCAAGAAGGCTCGGAGGACGACTTTTATAAAGCAGAGATTGCTGGTTTGCCCGACAAAGTTGGCAAGATTTCTTTCAGACTGGGTGGGACTGACGGTGAATTTTTCACTATTGATAGCGGTACGGGAAGCATACGTTTTGGCACACCTCCATACATAGTAACGCCTCAAGATGAGGACGGGGATAATATCTACAATGTTAATCTCACCGTCTTCTCCGAGGAACAGGAATTCGATGCTGCGACTATGCCTATTCAGGTAAAAGTGGTTCCACCTGGTAGCGTCCAAATAAAGGAATTTCAACCAATTTTTCCGCCAGACCAGTCCAACATTGGCATTGGAACGGAGTCGGATATCAGCCTATTAGTTCGCACCGAACTGGACTCGGGGGACTACGCCAACATCGTCTCGATAACGGCAAACGACATACCGCTAACACGCAGCTCTCTTGAACAAGGACTCTGGTCCGGCAATATTTCAATTGGATTTGGGCAACATGCGATTATTTACCGGGTATTCGACGCGGCGGGTCAGGTTTTCGAGCACACCATCTCCGTCAGCAATAATGCCGTTCCCACCTGGACAAACAGATACTTTTCGTCCGATGCAAAGCATGTGTATCTTCTTGATTCGAGATTGAAATCCATATTCAGAGCTGACACCAATGGTGTTGCCATCGAAATGTTAACCGGCCCCAAGAAAGGTGATGGGCCAGATTTAGCCGACGCGATCAATATCGTAGTGGACGAGGAGAGTGGCCGTATTTTTGTAACCATTCAAAAAGAGGATAGGTCGACGTCAGCCGAACTTTTGGAAATCGACATCATCACGGGTAATCGCAAGAAAATCCTGAGTTACCCACCGCAAGCCAATGCCTCGGAAATCCCACCATTAGTGGTCGACGCCTCGTCACAAGAATTCTTCGTTTTGGTATGGAGTCCAGACTTCTCCCGTCAGCTGCTCCACATTAAGGGGGATATTGTAGAAACGATATTTGATGATGCCACTTTACCGGTCGAGCAAAAACTTTGCGACCATGACCCTTTAATGTTAGATCGCGCCGAATCGGTGGTTTATCTGGCCAACAACTCCTGTCTGGACTACAGCCCCAGAATAAGTGCAATCAGCTTGGACGACGGAAGCACCCGAATTGTCGCAAGTATGGAAGATGCCACTGACCAGGTCATTGGCTCGTATTTTGATGAAAGAAATCATCAGATATATGTTAAATCGGAAAATAGCTTGTATCGGGTGAATCTCAATGACCAGAGCCCGCAGTTTCTTGTAGCAGAAAATGAAGCCATCGCCACATTGGGTGGGGAATTGACTTGGCTAGCATTACCGGAATTCAAACTGGCGCTTCCACAATATTACGGAATTGACGTGGACAAGGTGACCGACCTTGATTTTAGCGGAGGTATATTGGCCATGGTAACAAGCGGCCAAGTTCTCATGTGGGACCCTACCGATGTGTCGACCCAGTCAGGCTGGACTTACAAAGCCCCATCTGGGAATCAAACGCTCCCCGGCTTTTATAACAGAACGGATTATCATGGAATAGAGCTCGATAGTGATCAACAGCGCTATTATGTCTATGAATATTATACTGAACGCAGCGATTTTATAACTGACCTTACCGTGCATCTAATCGCGAAGGATTTTAATGGTGAAGAAATCGATCGAATGTTCAAGGCCTCTTATAGGGAGGTCAATGGCTTTCGAAACCCCCAAGCGGTGTCCACCTGCAGAGTCAATCTGTCAGAGGACGAGTCTTTCTTCTCGAAATATTTATCGCCCGCGCTTTGCGCCAATGAAACACAAGGTGATGCATCCGCAGAGGATGGAGTTGGAATTTTTGCCCGGAATGGTGAAGTAGGAGAATTCTATTTGGACACAAACAATATTAAGACAATCTCCAAGTCATCCGAAGGCTCACCTTATGTTCAATATTTCGCAATCACCCACGATCCACGTAATTATTTGGCTTACGCTCTATCTAACCATCCCTCACAAGGCAACTTATTATTCGCCATTTCCCTACTAACCGGCCATAAAGTCATTATGCCAGGTGGAGCGCCTCGGGCGAGATAATGCTTTTGTAATTAATGGCAAGGAATCGCTAATCCCAAACCAGGTCATTGGCATTTTCGCCAATGACCGTCAGCTCCCGATTCTCAATCAAAATTTTCACCCCGCCAGCGATGCCTTGATGGAGGACGTCCGGTCGGGTGGCGGTGTTGGAGGCGAGGCCGACGCTGCGGTTGCGGCCGGATCGTTTGGCGGCGTAGAGGGCGTGGTCGGCGATGTTGATGACTTCCTCCCACGACAAGGCCATGGGATGTTCCCGCAAAAATGGCAGGCAGGCGAAGCCGATGGAGCAGGTGCGGGTGAGGTGTCCGCCATCGGGCAGAATAAAAACATGTTGTTCCATGGTTCTGCGAATGCGTTCCGCCATGAGAGGTGCTTCGTCACGGTCGGCGAAGCGGCTGACGATCAGGAATTCCTCCCCGCCCCAGCGCACCACACAATCGGATTGGCGACAAATTTTGATGAGCAGTTCCGCCAATTGCACCAGCAGATTATCCCCCGCCGCGTGGCCGTGAATATCATTGACCGATTTGAAATGATCTACGTCCAGCAAAAAGAACGTGAGATCCAGGGAAGCGTTTTTTGGACTTCGGTGCGGGAATTTCTTGTCGTATTCCCGCTGCACTTTCGCAACATCGGCCGGCATCAGCTTTTGCAGATAACGGCGGTTGCTTAAACCCGTCAGCGGGTCGGAAAGGCTGATGGCCTCCAGTTGCGCATACGCCCGTTCGAGTTCCGCATTTTTATTTTGCAGCTCAGCGGTACGGTCGGCCACTTTGATTTCCAGGCTGCGGCTGGTCTTGCGTTCGTCGAGCACTTTTTTGTGTTGGGTGTAGACGAAATAAAATAACAGGCCGAGAGCCGACGCCGTATAAATGCAATAGGCCCACCAGGTTTTCCAGGGCGGCGGCAGTATGATCAAACGCACGCTGCGGCCCTGGGAATTCCATACGCCATCGTTATTGCTGCCGCGCACGCGGAATTCATAGGTACCGGCGGGAAGATTGGTGTAGAGCGCGCTGCGCAGTGTGCCCACTTCACGCCATTTATCGTCAAAACCTTCCAGCTTGTACGCGTATTGATTTTTCCCCGAGTCGCGAAAATTCAACGCCGCAAAACTAAAAGAGAACATGATTTTGGTGTGGTCCAGTGTGATCTGTTCCGTGCGATTGATCACCTTGCTGAGAATATTATCCGGCTCGCCGATCGGCACAGGGCGGGTAAAAATCCGGAAATCCGTCAGCACCACCGGCGGTGATTTTTCGTTGATGAGCAGAGCTGCCGCGTTGAAGAGATAAAGCCCGGTGCGCGTACCGAACACCATTTCCCCTCGGCGTGTGGCAACCGCCGCGCCCGTGGCGACACCGCCGATTTGTTCACCGTTGAAACTGGTGTAATTACGCACTAGGGCGGTATCGGGGTTGAACATGATCACCCCGTTGTTGGTCCCCAGCCAGAGGTTACCCGAAGGGTCTTCGATAATGGCGCGTATGCCGTGATCAACAAAGCCGTTCCGGGTGTTGTAGACGGTAAAGCCGTCGGTCTCCTGGTTGTAAAGGTGCAAACCGCCATCGGTGCCAAACCACAGCCGACCGCGCCGATCCTCATAAATGGACAGCACGGAGGGATTGGCCAAGCTATTGGGGTTATCGCGCTCGGGAAAATAGCGTTTGAAGGTGCCGCTGTCGCGGTCCATCCGGTTGAGCCCATTGGCTGTGCCCACCCAGAAACGCCCCTGGGAGTCCTCCAGGGTTGTCCAGACCACGGTGGAGGAAATGGTGGTGGGATCGTTTATGTCATGGGGGTAGTAGGTGTAGATGCCGGTCCGTTTATCAAACTTGGTCAGCCCGTTGTAGTGCGTCGAAATCCACAACTGCTTCCGCCGGTCCTCATAGACACTCCAGACCATAAGGTCGTTGAGTTTGGTACCGGTCCTCTCCCCACGACTGGTCAGGGTGGTATCCGTGGGAACCTCCTCGAAACGGTCCTGCTGCGGATTGTAGAGCAGTATTCCGTGCGCCCAGGAACCGAAGCGAAGTTCACCGTCGGAGTCCACCATGCCATTGATGATGGACGTGGAACCGATGCGCGAATCGCTGCCAACGGCATTTTGATAATGAGTCAGGGAATCGTCCTTGGGGTTATAGCGCGTGACGCCGTTGGCGCCAATCCATAGGTTGCCCTCCGCATCCTCCTCCACCGCTTCAACGTTGGCACCAAGAAGTCCTTCAGAGAGCGCCGTTCCCGCGCGTAAGACCCGGATGGCCGATGTGGAGCGGTCGTAGACATTCACGCCGGAGGGGTAGGTGCCGATCCAGACATCGCCGATGTCGTCTTCATAGAAGCGGCGGATGGTATTGCTGCTGATGCTGCCGGGACGACCCGGCTCATTGAGGAATCGCAGAAAGCGGTCTTGATTCTCGTCATAGATATTCACCCCGCCGCCATCGCTGCCGGTCCAGACCCAACCCTGGTTATCCACAAAGATATGCCAGGTAAGGCTGTTGGAGAGGCTGTGGGGATTGGTCGGCTCATGGCGGTAGGTGCGAATCGTCCCCGAGACCGGATCCAGCCGATAAATGCCGTTGTCACTGCCGGCCCAAATATTCCCTTTATGGTCCGTGGCCAGCGTTCGAACCGAGTTATTGGCGGTGGAGGCGGGATTGGCCGGATCGGGCACAATCAGCCGCATCTCCCGTCCGGCCCAGGTGATGCGCACAATGCCATTCCGGAGCCCGACCCAGACAACCCCCTGCGAATCCACATGAATCTCGTTGACGAAATTGCTCGGCAAACTGTTGGGATCGTCAGGCCTGTGTGTGAGGAGATTGAAAATCAACGTCCGGGGATTGAAAACGGCGAGGCCCAGTTCGGATCCGATCAGCAATAGGCCGTCCGGGCTCTCGGCGAGCGCGTTGATGGACTCCCCGGACACCCGCTCCCCCTGGTCATTCAGGACCGGCAGCATCAATTCACGGTCGCGATCGTAGCGGAAAAGCCCCGACCGGGTGGCGGCCCAGAAGTTGCCGCGGCTGTCTTCCAGCAGCTCCAGCACATGTGCCACAGGTTGCGCTGCTGCAGGATTGTGCGGATCCAGTGCGTAATTGATGCCGAGGAAGTTATAGCCGTCGTAACGCAGGAGCGCGTTGCGGCCGCCGAGCCACATGAAGCCTTCGTGGTCCTGCAATATGGCCTCCACCTCCCCAAGCGCTATGTCCTGGTCCTGCAGGATGTTGCGGAAGTGAATCGTTTTTGGATACTCCACCGCGGCCACCGCGGAGGAAAATCCAAGCACCGCTAGCAACCCAAGCGCCATCCAATGTCGGCACAGGCCCACCCAAGCCCAATTCTTCCAGGCAGGGGTTAGGCTTTGACGGTTCGGAAACACGGCTGATTGTCGGGTCATCATATTGTTCGAGAGCGGCGGGATAGGAAGCATCACCCCCTGCCGCTAAGCCAATCCGGTTGCGAAGACGGGTTGCAAGACTCTTCCGCAATCCCGGCTTATTGGGCCTGCGTTGCGATCAATCTATTAGTTATAGCATCGCCGGCCGATTCGGCACGGCCGGTTATTGAAGTTAATCCGCAAAAACCGCCGTGCATAACGACATTATCAAAGGCAGATTTATTCCGCGCCCAACGCCATCTGGATAGTGTCGATCAGCTCTCCAGCGAGGAGCGGCGCGGGCTGGCGGTGCTGTAAATTACCCTCGGCATCAAAGAACAACAGGTCAGGCGCACGAGCCTGGTTTTGCCGCATCCATTCGCTCGCCATAGGCCGTCCCACGTCAGCTATCAGAAAAAGCACACGATCATCGAACTTATCACGAATGCTGTTCATTTCACCCGTTTGCATGCCACTAATGGCGAGATTGCTGTCGTAGACGAAAACAACGGCCGGCTTTCCATTTCCGATTTTTGCAAGATCCATATCAAATCCCTTAGGTAGATTCACCACCGCCAACGCCACTATGCTTGCGATAAAAATCCCAGCGGCAATCCATCCCAGTCCGCGGAAGCGGCTCTTTTCCGATTGTTTCTGTTTACTCATCGCTCTTGTTTCCCGAAATTGACTTACCGAATATTATGCAGTTACGCCGGTTGTCCCGATTCTTGAGTCAACATGGCAATGGTTATGGAGGCCGGATTGTGAGTGGATGCGCCGAAGGGTTCAAGCGCTTCATATCGTTGACTCCGAAAATCAATTCCCCTAGCCTGCCCCTCCTTGCGTTGAAAGCAGCCTTCATGTCCGACTCAAAAACGCCCCTCACTTCCCGCCATACATTCGGCATTGCCTGTGTGTTGTTCGGTACTTTCTTTTTCGCCTGCAAAGGTATTTTTATCAAACTGGCCTACGCCCATGGCATAAGTGCCTCGCCTTTACTTATGCTGCGGATGCTGTTCGCCTTGCCATTTTATTTAGCCATGGCGGTTTGGCTGCATAAAAAATCGAAGATGACACTCAGCCGCAAAAATCTTTTGCAGGTTCTGGGACTGGGATTGATCGGTTACTACTTGTCGAGCCTGCTGGATTTTTGGGGGTTGGAAACCATCTCCGCCGGCCTGGAACGCCTGGTGCTCTACATCTATCCAACCATTGTGATTTTGATTCTGGCGTTTTGGAAAAAGAAAGTCATATCAACCAAAGAAAAACTCGCGATGGCCGTTGCGTATATCGGGATGATTTTTGTTTTTCTCCATGAATTGCAATTCCATCAAAATTTCTCCAATACCTTAAAAGGTGGCCTGCTGGTTTTTTCCAGCGCCATCAGCTACGCATTCTTTGTGGTCATGACCAGCGAAAAGGCAAAGCAGGTGGGATCATTAACCTTCACCACTTACTGCATGTTATCCGCTTCGGCTGGTGTCATCCTCCATAACCTGTTGACCACCGACCTTCACGAATTACAACAACCTGTTGCCGTCTATTGGCTGGCATTCGGGCTTGCTATTTTTTCAACCGTCATCCCCTCCTTTCTGATGAACAAGGGTATTTCCTCCATTGGTGCCAGCAAGGCCGCCATTATGGGTAGCATCGGCCCTGTCGTTACCTTGTTTCTCGGCGCGTGGTTTTTAAACGAGATTATCAACACGACGCAATTGATCGGCGCCGTGCTGATTATTGGTGGCGTAAGTCTGGTGGGGAAGAAATAGAAAATAAGGCAACACGCCATATGTTAAACCATCGTGAATTTGTCACAAAACTCCCGGCCCTTTGCCACAGTTGACCCCTCTTTGAGATTGCATACTGCGCACCACCCAACAGGAAACGACTTGGGTAATACCTTCAAACAAAAAGGAGCCAGCCATGTTCAGCTTAAAGAAACAATCGCCACTCACTGGAAAAAACACCGCAGGATTGCGCCCCGCCCTTTATTTTGCCTCTGCATGTGCGTTTACCCTGTCAATGCTGCAACCGCTGCCGGCTGTTGCTCACGGACAAACACGAGCCACATCCAATTACGCAAATGCCGATGCGTTGACTACGACCCTCAACAACCTCACCAGCAACCACACCAACATCGATGAACTTGCTATTTCACCCACAGGCCAATGGGTGATAGTGGCGGGTAAGGCGCGTTATTACAGCGGCGGAATTCCGCAAGCACTGCGCACCAAGATAGCGGAATACCTCGATACGGGCCGCAGGATTGATGCGGTTGCCATTGCCGATAATGGAGCCTGGGTTGTCGCTGCGGAAGACTGGTTTTATCGATCCG
>Ga0164241_10006000_pt1 | contig 11183 bp, 7 predicted proteins | sample OricomyardsoilBY_FD_108780 | JGI IMG/M metagenome (GOLD analysis project Ga0164241, IMG submission 108780) | Backyard soil microbial communities from Emeryville, California, USA - Original compost - Back yard soil (BY) | ecosystem: Environmental > Terrestrial > Soil > Unclassified | place: USA... | reverse complement strand
TCCGCCTCGGTCCCGTTCTGCATCGCCAGGATCCGCTCGTGCTTGCGGAAGGAGCCGTCGACCATCCGCACGTAGGCGATCACGCCACGGTACTGGTCGAACTCGGAGTCGAAGATCAGTGCCCGGGTCGGGGCCTCGGGCTCGCCCTTGGGCGCGGGGATGCGCTCGACGATCGCCTCCAGCACCTCCGGCACGCCGACCCCGGTCTTGGCCGAGATCCACAGCGCTTCCTCGGGGTCGCCGCCGGTCAGGTCGGCGATTTCGGTCGCGACCCGGTCGGGTTCTGCGCCGGGGAGATCGACCTTGTTGATCACCGGGATCAACTCCAGCCCGGCGTCGATCGCCAGGTAGGTGTTGGCGACGGTCTGCGCCTCCACCCCCTGGGCGGCGTCCACCACCAGCAGGGCGCCCTCGCAGGCGGCCAGGCTGCGCGAAACCTCGTAGGAGAAGTCGACGTGGCCGGGCGTGTCGATCAGGTGCAGGTGGTAGGTCTCGCCGTTCTCGGCCTTGTACTCGACCCGCACCGCCTGCGCCTTGATCGTGATCCCGCGCTCGCGCTCGAGGTCCATCGAGTCCAGCATCTGCGCCTGCATTTTCTTCGGGTCGACGGCCCCGGTGACCTCGAGGATGCGGTCGGCCAGGGTCGACTTGCCGTGGTCGATGTGGGCGATGATCGAGAAGTTGCGGATGCGGTCCATGGGCGTGCGCAGTATGGCCGACAAGGTGCTCCGGCCGGCGGGTCCTGTCGCGGCAGGGGCCCACCGCCCCTGCGGTAGCTAAAGCTTCCTCGGGGCGGTTCCCCCTACCGCGCCACCCGCCGGAGGAGCGCGCTCAGCTGCACGCCGAAGGATTCAGCTTTCCGGTGAGCTCGAAGACGACCGTCGGCGGCGTTTTGAGCAGGATCTTGGCTGCGGGGTCTTCGGTCCAGCTTGCCTGCGGTGGATAGGGGGGCTTGCCAGGTTCGATGCGGTCGCGGGAGGCGATTACGTAGTCGTAGCCGCCGTCGTTCAGCGCTTCGCGCCAGGCGCGGCACGTCGCCAGGGGCTCGAAACCGCCGTGGGGGCGTTCTTCGCCGATGAACTGGACCCGGTTGGAGAGGTCGGTGCCGAAGAGGGGGTACTGGCGGGTGCTGGTGGTGGCGATGCGGGAGTCGCTGATGTCGTCCGCCCACTTGAAGGCGGCGTTGAGACCGGGGGTGGTGAACGAGGGGTCGGAGTAGCGGCTCTCCAGGTAATGGCGCTGGACCGGGTAGCCGACCCCGATCGCAGCCAGCGCCAGGACCACGGCGATCGCCCAACCCGACCACCACCGACTCCTCCGCTTGTCCTTTGTCACCCTCTGGGTTACAAAAGTCATAGGGAGGGAGGGACGCGCGAGGCGCATGCGCAGAAGCGGGGACGCCGGCAGCAGGGCGAGGCCGAGGACCAGGGCGGGTGCCAGATAGCGCAGGCCGGACTCGAAGCCGCGGGGCATGCCGTCGGGGCCGGAGGCGGAGGTCGGTGCGACCAGCCAGGCGAGGGCGGTCGCCAGGCCGACGGCGCCCATGACCCGCAGCAGCGGCCCGGCTCCGCGCCCGAAGCAAAGGACGAGGCCCGCCAGGGCGGCCGCGGCCAGCAGCGGCCAGACGACCCAGAGGCCGTCGTGCAGGCCGGGCAGGAGCCAGTCCGACCAGACGCCGCCGTCGCCGAGGTAGCCGAGGACGCCGTGGGCTTCGCGCCCGCCGAGCGCCTGCTCGGGAGCGGGCAGCGAGATCGGGCCGAGACGGTCGATCCAGGGCAGCGGGTTGCCGCTGTGGACGAGGTTGCGCAGATACCAGTAGCCGCCGCCGGCGAGGGCGGCGAGGCCGGAGGCGGCGAAGGCACGCCGGCGCTCTCCTCGCGGTGCGATCGCGACCAGCCCGAGGACCAGCACCCCGGCCGGCAGTAGGAAGTTGAGCTTGGTCCCGGCGGCGAGGCCCGCCGCAAGGCCGGTGACGATCAAAGCCCCGCTCGTGAGACCCCTCTCTCCCTCCCCGCGGCCGGCCCAGGCGTTCAAGGCGACGGCGACGGCGGCCAGCAGGAAGAAGATCCCGACGACGTCGTTGCGCGCCTCGCCCGCCTGGTCGGCGAGGGCGGGCACGCTCAGCGCGACGGCCCCGAGACCGAGCGACCAGGAGGCGACCCGGTAGGGCCGGCCGATGCACCAGGCAGCCAGCAGGCAGCCCGCGAACCAGCCGAGGTTCAGCAGCGGCGAGAGCAGGTCCCGACCGAACGCCAGCATCCCGACCGAGTGGAAGATCTCGCTGTTGGCCGGGTAGAACCAGGCGAGGAACTGGGGCGCGATGAAGTGCAGGCCGAGGGTGTCGCCGGACTGGAAGAAGCCGGCCGCGAAGGGACCGTGGTACCAGGTGGAGTCGAAGCCGGTCATGCCGGTCGAGAGGTGTGGCTTGAGCTCGAGGGCAAACTTGAGGAGGGCTATTGCCGCGACCAGTAGGGCGATGAAGGTCACGACTGGCAAGGGACCGTGCGTTCCGGCTGCGGGTCCTGTCGCCCGGGCATCCCCCACGGTGCTCGGGGCTGGACGCCCCTCCGCGCCGCGGGGGACCCCCGCCCGCGCGCCACCCGCAGATGGGGCGGGGGCCTCGCCGACCAGAACGCGCAGCGCGAGTCCCAGGGCGACCACCGCCAAGAGATATGGCAAGGGCTCTAGCAATGAGACGGTGCCAAGAAGCTCGGCGGTCCAGACCAGGAGGGCGAGGGCGCAAACCGCGGTCGCCAGGTGCGCCGGCGCGCCCCGGAAGCTGGGAAGCAGCCGGGAGCGGACGCGGGCCGCGCCCAGCCAGGCGCAGCCGATGAGCAGGGTCAGCTCGGCGATGCCCAGCAGGTAGCGACCCGGGCCCAGCATCTAGCGGCGGCGCACGAGGCGCATGATCTGCTCCAGCTCGGCGATGCGGAGGAGGCGGGCGACGGCGAGGTAGACCAGGGCACCGACCGCGAGGCCGCAGCCGAGGGAGGCGATCTGACCGATGAGGCCGCGGCCCAGCAGGCCGTCGAGCACGTCCCAGATCCCGTAGCTGACCGCGGCCAGGGCAGCGGCGGCGACGCTGATCCGCAGAGCGGCGGAGAAGAGCCGGCCCAGCTCGAGGCCGCCCAGCAGCCGCCGCAGGATCTCGGCCTGGGCAATGACGCTGGCGGCGGTCGCGATCGCGGTCGAGGCGACGATGCCGCCGACGCCGAGGTGGTAGAGGGCAAGCGCCGCCAGGGCCGTCACGGCCAGGTTGCCGGCCGCGATCATGGTCGGGATCCAGGGGCGCTGGAGGCCGAAGAAGGTGCGGGTGAGGAGTAGGAAGAGGCCGTTGGTCGGCAGCGAGAAGGCGAACCAGAAGAGCGCCGTCGAGACCACCGTCGTCTCCGCCGCGTCGAAGGCGCCGCGCTGGTAGACGAGCCGGATCATCGGCTCGGCGAGGACGAGCACGGCGGCGGCGGCGGGGATCAGGACGAAGAGGATCTGCCTCATCCCGTTCGCCATCGTCGCCCGCAGGTCGTCGAAGGCACCGCGATTCGCGTACCGGGCCAGGGTCGGGAAGAGGACCGTCGCGATCGCCACCGAGAAGATCCCCTGCGGCAGCTGGTAGATCCGGAAGGCCTTGTCGATCGCCGCCGGCGCCTCGTCGCTGACGAGGCTGCCGAAGAAGCTGTTGATCAGCAGGTTGAAGTTGATCAGGCCGAGGCTGATCGTCACCGGCAGCATCAGCAGCAGCACCCGCCTGACGTCGGGATTGCGCCACTCGAAGCTCCACTTGAACCGGAACGGCGTGTTGCGCAGGTCGAAGACGGGGATCAGCAGCTGCACCAGGGTGCCGGCGAGGATGCCGATCGCGTAGGCGTAGATGCGGTCGTTGCCCTCGAACAGCGGGTCGACGAAGACCAGCACGGCGATGATCGTCAGGTTCCAGAACAGCGGCGCGATCGCGAAGGCGCCGAAGCGGTCGTAGCTGTTGAGGACGCCGACGACGATGCCGCTGATCCCGAGCAGGATCAGGATCGGGAAGAGGACCTGGGAGAGGGAGACGGTGAGGTCGAGGATCTCCCCTTCGAAGCCGGGGGCGAAGAGGGGCATGATCAGCGGCGCCGCGAGCACGAACAGCGCCGTGATCGCGCCCAGCACCATGGTCACGATCAGCAGCAGGGTCGAGGCCAGCCGGAAGGCCTCGCGGTAGTTCTTCTTCTCCAGCTGTTCGGTGAAGATCGGCACGAAGGCGGGCTGCAGCGCCGCGTCGGCGAAGAGGCTGCGGATCAGGTTGGGGACTTGGAAGGCGATCGTGAAGGCCGACATCGGGCCGCTGATGCCGTAGTAGCTGGCGGCGACGACCTCGCGGACCAGGCCGGCGACGCGCGAGGCCGCGGTGGCGATCGAGAAGAAGGCGGTGGAGCGGGCGATGCGGCCGGCCTGGCGGCCGGGGGCGGGCTCGGCCGCGGGTTCCTCACCGGGGTCGAAGGCCTCGGCGGCGCGCACAGCCGCGTCGGAATCGAGCTCTTTCCGCTCGCGGTCGGATGGGTCGGGTGCCTTGGGCGTCTCCAAGCTGGATCTTCAGTCGCTATAGTCGGCGACCGCCCGGAGCAGGCACGACGCTCGCCCGGGCACTCGACATGGCCAACATTGCCTCACAGAAGAAGCGGATCCTACGCAGCGAGCGCGAGCGCGCGGAGAACCGGCTGCTCACCAGCACGGTCAAGACCCATTTCCGCCGGCTCGAAAGCGCCGTCGAGGGTGGCGACGCCAGCGCGATCGCAGCCGAGGAGCGCGACCTCGCCTCGAAGATCGACAAGGCCGTGCAGAAGGGCGCCATGCACCTCAATACCGGTGCACGCAAGAAGTCCAAAGCGTCTCGCATCGCCGCCCGGTAGGCGGCTGCAAACCGGCGCATCGCGGCGTCGTCGTTCGGTCGTGTGCGGAGCACACTCCCTCTCTCCTCCTTGCGCTGCTTGGTTTTCGCTCGCCTACCGGGCGGCACCGACGGCTCTGCGCAGCGCCAGCGTCAAGGCCAGCTCGTCGCCGTAGTCGGCACCGCCGCGGCACCACAGCTCCAGGTCGGCCAGGGCCTCCGTTGCCATCCGCAGGTCGGCGACGTCGGCGTTGCGCAGGCGGGCGACCAGCTGCTTGGCCGCGTAGGGGTGCATCTTCAGTGAGGATTCGACCTGGCTGGGCGGGATGCCCTCGGCAAGCTGCCCGGCGGCCGAACAGGCCCCGCGCAGGCGCGAGGCGAGGCCGTAGATCAAGCCGGTGACGTTCTCGCCCTGGTCGATCAGCCGCTCGCCGATCCGCAGGGCGCCGGCGGCATCGCCTTCGAGCAGGGCGTCGGAGAGCGACCAGACCGCGGCCTCGGAGGTGTCGGCGATCATCGCCCCGAGGTCGGCGGCGGTCACCTCTCCCCCCTCCCCGGCCCACAGCGCCAGCCGCTCCAGCTCGTTCTGTAGCCGCACCGGGTTGGCGCCCATGCGGTCGACCAGCAGCCGCGCGGCAGTGGGCTCAAGCCGGAAGCCGAGCCGCTGGGCGTCGGCGACGAGCAGTCGCGGCATCTCCCGCGGCTTCGGGGCCTCGAACTCGTGGACCTCCCCCTGCGCCGCCCTGACCGCTTTCAGCAGCTTCGCCGGCGCCTTCGCGCGGGCGATCAGGACCAGGGTCAGATCGGGAGGCAGGTCGCCGACGGCGACGGCGACCGCCTCGAGCTGGCGGTCGCGCCAGCGCTCGACCCCGTCGGCCAGCAGGTAGCGGCGCGATTCCATCAGCGACATCGCCGGAATCGCCAGCAGCAGCGCCTCGTGGTCGGGCATGCCCTTGCCCTCGCCGGGCTCGAAGACCTCGAGGGCGTCGGCGCCGGCCTCGCGTTCGGCCCGTGCCCGCAACCGCGTGCGGGTGGAGTCGATCTTCGCCCCGTCGGTGCCGGCGATCAGGTACAGCGCTCGCATCTCCTCGGCCACGCGCCGAGTCTAGGCCACGCCCGGGCGGCGCCCTCAGCCCCCGGTCGCGACCTCGATCGAGTCCCCAAGGACTGCGATCGTCACGGTGCCGTCGCGGTCGGTGCGGAGGACCTCGACGCCGCGCTCGGCGAGGGTGGCCAGGGTCGCGGCGGTCGGATGCCCATAGGAGTTGCCGTCGCCGACCGAGATCACCGCCAGCCGCGGCGCGGAGCGATCGAGCAGGGCAGCCAGGCCGGCATCGTCGCTGCCGTGGTGGGCGACCTTGAGCAGGTCGAGCGGCCCGGGGTCGAGCGGCACGGCCTCCGCCTCGGCATCGGCGCTGAGCAGCATCGAGAAGCCGCGCCAGCGGACGAGCAGGACCAGCGCCAGCTGGTTGGGATCGAGGGCCGGCGCCGGTTCGTCCAGCAGCGCCGCCGGTGGCCAGAGCACCTGCAGGCGGAGGGCACCCGAGCGCAGCTGCGCCCCCGCGGTGGCGCGCATCGCCACGGCACCCGCGGCGCCGGCCGCCGCCAGCGGCCTGCGCCCCAGCCTGGCGTAGACGAGCCTGGCGATCGGCAGCCGGCCCAGCAGCTCCTCGATCCCACCGGCGTGATCGGCCTGGTCGTGGGTGACGACGGCGGCGCCGAGACGGTCGACTCCGGCGTCCTCCAGCAAGCCCTCGAGCCCCGCGCCCGGCGGGCCGCCGTCGACCAGGACCGCGGGCGCGCCCGCCGGCTGCAGCAGGATCGCGTCGCCCTGGCCGACGTCGAGGACCTCGATCCGCAGACCGGAGACCGGCGGCCCCACCGAGCGCTCGCCCGGCCCCCAACCCGCCAGCCATGCCAACCCCACGACGCCGACCGCCCCCAGCAGCCAAAGCCGGGGTCGGCGGCCCAAGAGCCACGGTCCATCCCTCGGGCCGGCGGCAGGCCGTCTGAGCGCCGCCAGGCGGCGGTGGCGGCCGAGCTTGACGGCGAACAGGACTGCCGCCGCCAGCACTGCGTAGGAGGCGGCCAGGCCATCGGTTCCGAGCCGGACCTGGACCTCGGCCCAGCTCGGGCGGCCGCACCAGGCCGCCACCTGGGCGATGTAGCCGAGCAGCAGCGCGTTGACCCAGTTGAGCGGCTCGACCGGCAGGCCCGGGACCTGGGCGGCGGCAGCGGCCGCCATCCCCAGCCACATCGCCGGCGCCACCGCCGGCAGCGCCAGCAGGTTGGCGGCCAGGGTCGTGGTCGAGAGCGTCTCGAAGTGGAAGGCGATCAGCGGCGCCGTCGCCAGCGTGGCGGCGACCGTCACCGCCGCGCCCTCGGCCAGGGCCCGGCGCCAGCCGCCGCTGCCGATCCTGGCGGCGATCGCCTCACGCAGCGGCCGCGCCAGGGCGAGGATCCCGGCCACCGCGGCGAAGCTGAGCTGCCAGCCGACGTCGGCGGCGATCCCCGGGTCGATCGCCAGCGTCACCACCAACGCCAGCACCAGCGCGTAGATGCGCGAGGCTCGGCGCCCGGCCAGCGTCGCCAGCACCCCCGCCGCGCCCATCACGCCGGCGCGCTGGATCGAGGGGCCGGCACCGGCCAGCGGCACGTAGACCGCGATCAGGGCCAGCAACCAGACCAGACGCTCGCGCAGGGGGATCCCGAACCCCGCCAGCACCGGCAGCGCCAGCAGGGCCAAGAGCATCACGTTCTGTCCTGAAACGGCGAGTAGGTGGCTGAGCCCGGTCCGGCGGAAGTCGTCCTCGGTCCGGGCATCGATCCCCTCGTCTTCGCCAAGCACGAAGCCGCGGGCCAGCTCCGCCTCCCGGGCCGGCATCCCCCGGCCGAGACCGTCCTCAGCGCGCTCGCGGATCTCGGCCCGGTGCCCGAGGGCAAGGAGGGCGACGGCCGCGATCGCGATCAGGACCGGCGGCGCCAGCCGCGGAGAGCGCACCGGGACAGGTCCTACGGCTGCAACCGAGCCCGCAGCGACTCCATCGTCGCCGGCCCGATCCCGGAGACCTGGTCGAGCTGGTCGACCGAGGCGAGGCCGCCGTGTTCGTCGCGAAACTCGACGATGTCCCCGGCCGTGACCGGGCCGATGCCGTCGATCGTGTCGAGCTGCTCGACGGTCGCGGTCCCGAGACTGATCGGTCCCTCCTCTTCAACGCCCGCCGTCGCGGTTCCGGTCGGGCCGCGCTCGGGCACCACCACCTGCTGCCCGTCGGCGAGCCGGGCGGCGCGATTGATCGCATCCAGCGCCGCCTCAGCGGCGGCGCCCCCGGCACGCTCGATCGCGTCCTCGACCCGGCTGCCCGCCGGCAGCCGGTAGACGCCGGGACGAACGACGGCACCGGCGACGTCGACGACGAGGTCGGACGCCTGGCCGCTGAGGCTGAAGCCCCCACTCGCAGGCGTTGCGCCGGTCGCCCCGGCGGCAAAGGACCGCTCGTCCCCGCCCTCGGCCCGGATCGCCCGCGCCCCGACCAGCAGCAGGGCGACCGCGATGGCGCCATAAACGACGATCTGCGCTCTGCTCAGCTCCCGCACCCCGCGAAGCCTGGACCACCTCAGCGCACACGTGGCGCGCTAATTCAAATAACTCTCAAACAAACCTTGATCTGAGGCGTCAGGGGCAAGCAGATCGGGGGACGCAGGGAGCACGGCGAGGGGAGCGCACTCCAGTGCGTGACCCGAGCCGGCGGACCGAGGACCCCGAGATGCGCCGCCTCTGGCGCCTCAGATCTCGTCGTCTTCGTCGTAGCCGGCGACCTCTGCCAACTGGTCGCTGTACAGCTCCGCCGCGGCCACCGGCGGCGACTGGATCGAGACGCAGGAGAACTCCTCCTCGCCGTTGTTGGCGAGCGAGTGTTCGGTCGCCGGCGGGACCAGGATCAGGTCGCCCTCCCCCACCTGCTGGGTGTCGCCGGCCACCGACATCGTGCCGGCGCCGCGGACGACCACATAGGCCTGCTCGGCCTGCTCGTGGGAGCCCAGCGCCTGCTCCGTGCCGGCCGCCAGCGAGAGCCAGGTGACGGAGAGATTGCGGGAGCCGAGTTCGCCCGCGTCCATGAGGACGTGCGTGCGCAGCCGGTGCCACTCCTCAACTGGTGCGTCCGCGAGACGCCTGACGAGCATCGGCGCGCTTTCTACCAGAACCTCGGGCGACACCGGGGTGCCATCGCTACCTGACCACGAAGTTGACGAGCTTGCCGGGCACGACGATCTCCTGGACGACCTCTTTGCCGTCGAGGTGCCCACCCACCTTCTCGCTCTCCCGCGCCAGCTCCAGCAGCTGCTCCTTGCCGGCGTCGGCCGGTGCCTCGATGCGGTCGCGCAGCTTGCCGTTGACCTGGACGACCAGGGTGACGGTGTCGCTCGCGAGCAGGGCCGGGTCGGCCTCCGGCCAGGGCTGCTCCCAGACCCGCGTGCCGGTCAGGCGCTCGCCCACCTCGGCGCCGAGATGCGGGGCGAAGGGGAAGATCAGCGAGGCCGCGGTGACGGTGGCGAAGCGCACGGCCGCCTCCCCCTCTGGGTCGCCGTAGAGGCCGTCCTTGAGCCGGTAGGCCTCGTTGACCAGCTCCATCACCGCCGAGATCGCGGTGTTGAACTGGAAGCCGCGCCGGAAGTCCCGGGTCGCCTTCTCGATCGCCCAGTGCGCCTTGCCGAGCAGCTCGCGCGCCTCCCCGCTCGCCTCGGCGTCGGGCCCGCCGGGGCCGGTCCGGGTCTCGACCTCCTCGCAGAGCCGCCAGAGGCGGGAGAGGAAGCGATTGACGCCCTCCACCCCCTCGTCGGACCAGTCGCCGCCGCGCTCGGGCGGTCCCATGAAGCAGACGTAGGTGCGGGCGGTGTCGGCGCCGTAGCGCTCGACGTAGTCGCCGGGACTGACCGTGTTCCCCTTCGACTTCGACATCTTCGCCCCGTCGCGGGTGATCATCCCCTGGGCGAAGAGGTTGGCGAAGGGCTCCTGCACGTCGAGCTGACCGATGTCGGCCAGCGCCTTGGTGAAGAAGCGGGCGTACATCAGGTGCAGGATCGCATGCTCGACGCCGCCGATGTACTGGTCGACCGGGAGCCAGGCGTCGGCCGCGGCCCGGTCCCAGGCGGCCTCCTCGTTGCGGGGGTCGAGGTAGCGGATGAAGTACCAGGAGGAGTCGACGAAGGTGTCCATCGTGTCGGTCTCCCGCCGCGCCGGTCCGCCGCAGCGCGGGCACTCGGTCGCGACCCAGTCCTCCGCCGCCGCCAGCGGGCTCTTGCCCTGCGGCGCGTAGTCCTCGATCTCCGGCAGCTCCACCGGCAGCTGCTCGTCGGGCACCGGTACCGTCCCGCACCCGTCGCAGTAGACGATCGGAATCGGCGCCCCCCAGTAGCGCTGGCGTGAGACCAGCCAGTCGCGCAGGCGATAGTTGACCGCGGGCTTGCCGCGCCCCTCCGACTCGAGCCAGGCGACGATCTCCGCGTAGGCCTCGCGGTTGCCCTTACCGTCGAAGCGCCCGGAGCCGACCATCGACCCGTCGCCGGGGTAGGGCAGGCCGTCGTCGTCGCGGGCGACCTCGGGGTCGTTCCCCTCAATCACGCGCACGACCGGCAGCTCGAACTTGCGGGCGAATTCGTAGTCGCGGCTGTCGTGCCCGGGCACCGCCATGATCGCCCCGGTGCCGTACTCCATCAGCACGTAGTCGGCGACGAAGATCGGGATCTCCTCGCCGTTGACCGGGTTGACGACGCTGCGACCGAGCGGCACGCCGGTCTTCTCGCGGTCCTCGGCGCCGCGCTCCTCGGCCGACTCGCGGCCGACCCGGTTGACGTACTCGCGCACCTCCGCCTCGGCCTCGGTGCCGGCGATCAGGCGCTCCAACTCCGGGTGCTCGGGAGCCAGCACGAAGAAGGTGGCGCCGAAGAGGGTGTCGGGACGGGTGGTGAAGACCGGGAAGTCGAGCTCCAGCTCCTCGCAGCGGAAGACCACCTCCGCCCCCTCGGAGCGGCCGATCCAGTTGCGCTGCATCGTGATCACGTGCTCGGGCCAGGACTCGAGCCGGTCGAAGTCGGCGAGCAGGCGCTCGGCGTAATCGGTGATGCGGAAGAACCACTGCTCGAGCTTGCGCTGGATGACCTCGGTCCCGCAGCGCTCGCAGCGGCCGTCGACCACCTGCTCGTTGGCAAGCACGGTGGCGTCCTTCGGGCACCACTGCACCGCCGCCTCAGTCCGGTAGGCGAGGCCCTGCTCGAACAGCCGCAGGAAGATCCACTGGGTCCAGCGGTAGTACTCGGG
>Ga0164241_10005999_pt1 | contig 11186 bp, 9 predicted proteins | sample OricomyardsoilBY_FD_108780 | JGI IMG/M metagenome (GOLD analysis project Ga0164241, IMG submission 108780) | Backyard soil microbial communities from Emeryville, California, USA - Original compost - Back yard soil (BY) | ecosystem: Environmental > Terrestrial > Soil > Unclassified | place: USA... | reverse complement strand
TACTGCGCTCGCTCGGACTGCGCTCTCGTTTGCTTGCTGCCAGGAGCTTCTCGCCGCGCTGGAGAGCAGGCGCGCGCAGCGCGTCCCTTCGCGGATGCCTCAACCCGTCGCTCATTTCCGCTCACTTTCGGCGACCAAGCCCGTCTTGCGCAAGAGCCGCCAATGCCGACTCATCGCGGGCGGCGTCATCGATAGCGCATCGGCAAGCTCCCCTGCGCGACGCGGTCGTTGCCGCAAGAGTTCGACCACGCCACGCCGGGTGGGATCGGCGAGCGCCAGCAGCGTGCGATCGAGATGGGCAAAATCGGTCAACATCAATTCAGCTGCGCGCCGCACGGTGGGCCGCGCCCCGGCTCACTGGGACGTGCCTGACAGCGCTGGCTCGCCGGGGTTGCGCACGCGCTGCATGAACCACCAGTGGTGCCCCTCCGGATCTTTTGCGCCATAAGTGCGGTCCGCCCAATATTCGACCCCGTAGTCGCTGGTCGTGGGCTCGCGAATGATCTCCGCACCCGAGGCGCGCGCATGCCTGCAGTGTGCGTCTGCATCATCGACGCAGATCGCAATGCCTTGCGTGACCTGTCCGCCGATCGAACGCGGGCTCACACACTCGAGCTGCTCTGCCTCCTTGAGAGCCACGCTGGACACCATGATCAATCCGTCCGCGAAGGTAATCTCCGAGTGCTCCACGCGGCCTCCCTCCCCTTCCACCTTCAGGCGCACCTCGAAGCCGAAGGCCCGGCACAGCCACTCGATGCCGGCATTGGCATCCTGATAGAAGACGCTGGGTGTGATGCGAGGCCAACCGACGGGTGATGGTTTCATGACGGCTCCTGATCCTTTCTCGAGTGCTCCCGCCGAGCTCGGGCGCTCGACCGCATGCATTCCGAATGGATTAATAGTTAACTACAACGGCAACTATTGTCGATCGCCGCTGCAGCAACGGCGCAAAGCGCCCAGCGGCCGCTGCGCGGTCGTCGCTCGCTCAGCGCGAGCGCTCAGGGCAAGCGCGAGAGCTCAGGGCAAGCGCGAGAAGAAGTCGAACATGGCCTGGCTGGCGAAACACGGCCAGCCGTGGTTGGTCATCGAGTAGTTCGGATCGTTGTGGCTGCACCAGACCAGGTCCTCGGAGCAGCCCTGGTAGCTGACGCAGCCCGGGTTCACCTGCGTGCCGCCGCTGTTGCAGCCGGCGACGGCATACGGAGCCGTGGTCATACTGCAGCTGTTGCTGGCGAGGTACGGGCCCAGATCCTTGCGCCCGTTGGCGTCGGCGTTGGTGTTCGCGCGTTCCATGTCGTTGGCGCCATGGATCAACAAGGTTGGGATCGGGTGGTCCCAGTTCGCGCAATACATTGATGATGCCACCGGGGCGAGCGCGGTAAAGCGATCCTCTCCACCGCGGCACAGGAGCTGGACGATGAACTGCGCGCCCGAGCTGTGGCCGGTCGCGTAGACCCGACGCGTGTCGATGCAATAATTGGCGAGCAGCTCGTCGTACCAACGGTCGAGGCGCCCGGCGTCGGCGTTCAGCGTCCAACCGGCGCCGACGCTCTTCGGAAACGCCATCACGAAGTTGGTTTCCAGAGGCGTACCGCGGGTGAGGGTGCGGATCTGATCGATCGGGTTGTTGTTGGCGTGAAAGCCGAAGAGGAGAGGCAGCGGCGTGACGCCGTCGTAGTTGGGCGGAAAGCTGTAGATGTGGTCGCCAGCGACGGTGATCACACCGCCCGCGGGGCGCCCGCTCTTGCCACAGCCCGCGCTCGGCACCGGCCCAGAAGAGTCCGACGGGGTCTGCGTCACTGGATCGGTCGGCGTCGGCTCCGCGGGCGGGGCGGTGGAAGGCACCGGTGACATCGCGGCCGGTGACATCGCGGCCGGTGACGTCGCGGCCGGCGCCATCGCGGCCGGCGCCATCGCACTCGTATCCACGGGGCTCGCTCCCGTGGCGCCCGGCGGGGTCGAGTTGCCCGCGAGCGGTACATTCATGGCGTTGCCCTCCGCATTGCCATTGGCGGGGCGGGTGGACGCAGGGGTTGCCGAGTCTTCGCTAGCGGACGCGGCCGTCGCTGGGACTGCGTTGCCATTGCCATTGCCTGGGCGGAAATCTCTCGCACCCGAATACGGCTCCGGTCCGGCGCTGGGTCCCGCCGCCGCGCCATCGTCCGAGCAGGCGAGCAGCAACCCTGCCCCGAGCAGACCCAACCCGGTCAGACGCCGCAGCGCCAGGTACACAACTCCGCAACGAGACGCCACCGTACCAACCCTGCGCATCGCCATCCCGACGTCATCGCACGAAGAACCCACGGCTGTCATCAGAACTGCTCGAGCAGGATCGGCGGATGTCCCTGGTGGCTCGGCGCGGAGCCTGTGCGCGCTCCCCAAGATGGTTCGTATACGAACTGACTTTGAGAGTTGGAACAGGGTCTCCGGGCGGAGCGGAGCAACCCAAACGGGACAAGGGGCTATCTCGAGTTGGAGCCCCAAGGTAGTCTTGCACCCATGGTGTCGCGAGCTTCCTCTCTGCGTGGCGACGACGAGAGAGTCCGGATCGGTGTGATTGGTCTCGGCAACATGGGCGGCGTACATGCTCGAGAGCTGCGTGCGGGGCGGGTGCAGCGCGCCGAGCTGAGCGCGCTCTGCGATCTCGTGCCCGCCGCGCTGGAGCCGTTTGCTGGCGTGCCGCGCTTCACGGAATACTCCGCGCTCCTGAGCTCTGGCCTGGTGGATGCGGTCTTGATCGCCACGCCGCACTACGATCACACACCGATCAGCATCGATGCTTTGGGACAGGGGTTGCACGTCCTGTGCGAGAAGCCGCTCGCGGTGCACAAGGCGGACTGTGAGCTGATGATCGAGGCCTACCGCCGCCGGCCGCACGCCGACCAGGTCTTCGCCGAGATGTTCAATCAGCGCACCGATCCCCGGTATCAGAAGCTGCGGGCGCTGGTGCAGGGTGGCGAGCTCGGCGAGGTGCAGCGCATCAACTGGATCATCACCGATTGGTTTCGCCCCGAAGCGTATTATCGCGCGGGAGGTTGGCGTGCCACCTGGCGCGGCGAGGGCGGCGGCGTATTGATGAACCAATGCCCGCACAATCTGGACCTGTGGCAGTGGATCTTTGGCTTGCCCGAGCGGGTGCGAGCCTTCTGCGGCTTCGGTCGCTTTCACGAGATCGAGGTCGAGGATCAGGTCACGGCGTACTTCGAGTACCCGAGCGGTGCGACCGGCGTGTTCATCACCAGCACCGGGGAAGCCCCCGGCACCAATCGCCTGGAGGTGACCGGCGAGCGCGGCAAGATTGTGGTGGAGGGCAGCGGGCTCTCCTTCACCCGCAACGAGGTGTCCACGACCGAGTTCAGCCGCACCACCGCAGACAGGTTCTCGGCGCCCCCGGTCTGGAACGTACAGATCCCGATCAGCGGCAGCGGCACGCAGCACCTCGGCATCTTGCAAAACTTCGTGAACGCGATCCTCGACGGCGAGCCACTCTTGGCGCCTGCGAGCGAGGGCATCCACAGCGTGGAGCTGGCCAACGCGATGATCTATTCGGCCTTGCAGGCCGAGACAGTGACGCTGCCGCTCGACTCCAGCGCCTACGCGGCGGAACTCGAACGCTTGATCGTCGATTCCCGTCACGAGAAGCCCAAAGGCAATACGCTGGCGCGGGACGATTTTGCGCGTTCCTTCGGCTCCTGAGCTCAGGGACGCGGCGCGGCAAAAGCGCGGCAGTCGCCGGCAAAGTGGGTGCATTCCGCCACGTCGAACAACGGCTGTGCTGCAAAGATCGCGCACGGCGAGCGACGCTCGTTGCAAGGCGTTGCCGCGAGCGTGACGACGTCGCCCTGGGGTTGAAGCGGTCACCACAGTGCGACTAAGGTCCGCGCCCCTTACGACTGTATTTCCCGAGGAGGAACCATGTTCAAATCCCAATCGATCCGCTCGTTCGCCCGCCACTTTTTCCTGAAGCCGGGCAGCGTGGCTCTGGCCTGCGTCTGTATCGCCGGCTCCCTGTCGGCGTGCTCCGACGAGGAAGACGATGCCGAGACGGAGACGGGCAACCTCCAGACGGAGCTGAGCTTCTTCGTCACCAGCACCATGCACGACGGCAACGTGGGTGGCCTCGCCGGTGCGGACAAGATCTGCCAAGATCTCGGCGCGGCCGAGGGCGCAGGCAGCAAGACCTGGCGCGCCTACCTGAGCGTGGCCAACAACGGCACACCGCTGCACGCCAAGGACCGCATCGGCAAGGGCCCCTGGTACAACGCCAAGGGCATGATGATGGCGGCGGACGTGGCGTCGCTCCAAGCGCTCACCGGCAACGCCGACATGTTCATCACCGAAAAAGGCGACAAGGTGAACGGTCAGTGGAACGGCTCCAACGGCATGGGCGGGACGCCTGCGAACGAGCACGACATCATGACTGGTTCGGGCCTGGACGGTACGCTGATGATGACCACCGACCCGATGACGGGCATGCCCGCGCAGACGACCTGCGCCGACTGGACCTCGAACACGCTGACGCCCGGACCACAGGTGGGTCACACCGACGGCATGGGTCCGAACATGGACACCAGCACCACCCGCTATACCTCCTGGAGCGGTGGGCACGCCGCGCAGGGCTGCAGCATGGCCGGGCTACAGGCGTTCGGCGGTGGAGGCCACATCTACTGCTTCGCCGCCAACTGAACTGACGCCGAGGTCAGCGGCCCCGATCCGAAAGGACTCGGGGCCGCGGCGCTGGATGGTAAACTCGGCGCATGAGAATCTCCGTTCCCGGCGCCGAACTCTATGCCCTAACCGAGCAAGCCACCGGCAGGCGTGACTCGCCTGATGGCGCGGTCCGAAACGAGCGCGCCGTCTGTCTCGTGCTCTGCAACCTCGGTACCCTGCCGTATCAGCGGCAACTGCCCGCGGCGCTCGCCGAGCAGCTGCAACTGGTCTTCGTGGACCTGCGCGGCAGTGGGCAATCGACCGGGGCGGCGAGCGAGCTCGATTTTGACGTCCTGGCCCGGGATCTCGACGCCGTACGCGGGCAACTCGGCGCGGCCCGCGTGGCGCTGTTTGGGCACTCCATCCTCGGCGCGCTCGCCATCGAAGCGGCCCGCCGCCTTCCGGAGCGGGTGTCCCACGTGATCGCCGTGGGCACGCCACCGCACGGCGACATGGCGCGGCTCACCGCCAGCGGCAGCGCCTTCTTCGAGCAAGACGCCTCCGCCGAGCGCAAACGGGCGCTGGCGCGAAATCTGGCCCTCTTGCCCGAGGACCCGCGCGCTCGCACCCCGGGACAGATGATGTTGGCGCAAACGCCGCAGCGCTTCTTCGATCCCGACTTCGACGCGGCGTCCCTGTACGCGGGCGCCGAGCTGAACCTCGCGTTCTTCGCGCACCTGATGGGCAAGCTCACTCCGGGCTGGGACGTGCTGGCGGGTGGCCCCCTGGCAGTGCCGCTATTTCTGGCGCTCGGTCGCTACGACTACGCGGTGCCCTACACCTCCTGGAGCGGCATCCTGGAGCAGGTCCCCCGCGCGGCTCTGCAGGTGTTTGAGCGCAGCGGGCATCAGGCCTTCGTGGAAGAGCCGGAGCTCTTCAGTCAGGCGGTGCTGGCCTGGATGCAGCGCACGCGCTGAAGAGGTGAGCGGCCGACGCTTGCGCATCGAGCGCGCGCAAGGGTCCGTATTTGATATTGAGGTGCAATATCGTATACGGTATGGGGTGGCGATGCCTACTTCCGCACTGCTGCATGCCCTCGTTGGTCTGATCGCCGCTCCATTGGCGCTCGGCTGCGGTTCCAGCTCCGAGCCATCTGCGCTAGCGGGCGCGCCCGAAAACGAGGCAGACGTGCAAGACGCGCCGGCGGTGATGGTGGCTGTCGAGGTGCGCTCGCCCGGAGACGATCAGAAGCTGTACGTCGGCGCCTTTGCCGAGTTGCCCGGCGAGGAGCTCGATCTGTCGAACATGATCGAGGCAGGCAGTGCGTCGAGCGCGCGCAGCGCCTTTGGCTACGTGTACCTGTGGAATGGCGAGGCCGCGGAGTACACGCGCTGGCGCGTGGATGACTCGCTCGGGCTGGTGCCCGGACCACGCGTGAGCTTCGCGAACTTTGGTGTGACCGGTCCGGCGCTGACCCATTTTGCTGCGCCGGATCGAGCGTACACGATGCTCAGCGACGCACAGGCCATGGTGGTCTGGGACCCGGAGTCGATGCAGGTGCTGGGCAGCATTCCCACCGAGGGTCTGTTCGATCCCGAATATCCACGGGTGGAGTACGGCGAGCCCGTCGCTTTCGGCGACTACGTCGCATGGCCGATCCTGTGGTCAGACTACGACCAGCTGCGCTTCAAGCCGGAGGTCGCCGTGGCGCTGGTGCCGACCGAGGTCGATGCCGAGCCGATCATCGTCAGGGACGCTCGCTGCGGCGCGGGCTGGAGCCTGTTCAAGGATCCGGAGGGCGACGTGTATGCGGTCGGCAACGGGTACTTCGGCTTTGCGCACTTCTTCGGCGAAGATCCGGGCGCCTATCCCAACGATTGCGTGCTGCGTTTGCGCGCCGGGACGACGGAGTTTGATGCGAATTACACGCGCGATCTGAATCAGATCACGGGCTCGCCCGCCGTCTATCACACCTGGTCGGTCGAGGAGCGGACGCTGTACGCCGCGGTCTGGGATCCCGCAGCCGACCCGGCGGAGCTGGAGAGCGAGGATGCCTACTGGGAAGCGCCGCTGCTCCGAACGCTGGTGCGTCTGGATGATGATGCAGCGACCGTCGTGCCCGGATTGCCCAAGTCGGCGGTCTGGAGCACGCTCGACTATCGGCTCGACGGCACGCTGTACCTGCTGGAGTCCGAGGGCTCCCTCGAGGAGGATGCGCGCAGCCAGGCCCGCTCCTCACTCTACCGGGTCAGCGCCGCAGGCGTGGAGAAGGCCTTCTCCACGAGCGGAGAAGTCGCGGCGATCGGCCGCATCCGCTGAGCGAGCTCCGATGGTTCAGCCCTCGCCGAGATAGCGGCGTCGCAAATGGCGCTCGAACGCGCCCGTGCCGAGCGGCGCTCCGGTGGCCGCCCTCACCAGCTCGCCGGTTTCGAGCAGGGAACCACGGCTCCACACGTGTTCGTCCAGCCAGCTGTCGAGCCCCAGGAGATCGCCGCGAGCGATCGCAGCACCGAGCCCGGGTTGTGCTGCACGAGCCGCCTCGAACAGCTGCGCCGCGGTCAGCGCCCCGAGCGTGTATGTGGGGAAGTAGCCGAAGAGCCCTGCCGGCCAGTGAACGTCTTGCATGCAGCCGTTCCTGACGTTGCCGGCAGTGGAGAGGCCGAGCAGGCGCACCATGCCTTCGTCCCAGCGCTCCGGGATATCTTTGACCGCGAGCGTGCCCTCGATCAACGCACGCTCGATCTCGAAGCGCAGCACGACGTGGCATGGATACGTCACCTCGTCCGCCTCGACACGAATGAAATCCGGCCGCACCCGCAGCAACACGCGCGACAGATTTTCCACCGACAGCGCCGACACGCCGCCGTTTGCGGGCACACGCGCTGCGTTCGGAAACGCCTGACTCAAGAACGGAGCGAGAAATTCAGCAAACTCGTGACCACGGCAGACCTGCATCTCGAGCAGCAGGCTCTGACTCTCGTGAATGGACATGCTGCGCGCGCGACCCACCGGCTGATCGAGATACGCGGGCGGACGATGCTGCTCGTATTTGGCGTGGCCCGTCTCGTGCAACACCGCCAGGAGCGCCGACAGGCAATCCTGCTCGTCATAGCGAGTGCAAATGCGCACGTCTTCTGGCACCCCGCCGCAGAACGGATGGTGGCTCGTGTCGAGGCGGCCGTGTTCGAAGTCGAAGCCGAGCCGACGCATCAACTCGAGCCCGATCTTGCGCTGGCTCTCGGTGGGAAACGGCCCTTCCGGCAGGATCGCGGGCTGGCTCGACTGACGTTCCATGGCGTGGCCGATCAGATCCGGCAAGATCCTGCCCAGCTCCGCAAACAAGGGAGCGATCTGCTCGGTCTTGACCCCTGGCTCGTAGCCGTCGAGCAACGCGTCGTAGGGCGCGAGCCCGAGCGTACCCGCCAGGGCGGAGGCCACCTCCCGCTGCAAGCGCACCACTTCCTCGAGCAGCGGCCGAAAGCTCTGCCAGTCGTTGTTCGGGCGCAGCTTGCGCCAGGCCTGCTCGCTCGTGCTCGACGCGAGCGACGCTGCCTCCACCAGAGCACTCGGCACCGCGGTGGCCCGGATGAAGCCACGCTTCATCTCGCGCAGGTTGGCGCGCTGCCAGCCATCGAGCTTCCCGACGTCGCTCTCCGCGGCCGCGATCAGCTCTCCCACCCGCGGAGCCGACGCCTCCGCATGGATCATACCCTTGAGCGTGGCCAGCGCCGCGCCGCGAGCCACGCCGCCGCCGGGCGGCATCATCGCTGCCTCATCCCAGGACGCGATCGCGTCGAGATGCTCGAGCCGAGACAGGCGACGAAAGTGTTCTTCCAAGGCAGCGTAGGTCATGAGGAGGTCCTGGCAGTCCGAAGGTTTCCGGATCGTGACCCATTTACCCCGATCGGTCGCCTCTCGCCAAGCGGCGATTCCTGCAGCGCCCTTGCGGCAGCGGGTGCGCCTCCACCGGCGGCACCTTGCCGGCCTCGCGATCCTGGATATACAGAATGGAGTCGCATGGAAACTAGAACACTGGGCGCGCTCTCCGTGAGCGTGGTGGGCCTCGGCTGCAACAACTTTGGCGGGCGCCTCGATCAGGAGCGCACGACCCGCGTCGTGAACGCAGCGCTCGAGCTGGGCATCAACTTCTTCGACACCGCCGACGTGTACGGCGGCACACACAGCGAAGAGTTCCTGGGTCGCGCGCTCGGCACGCGCCGCGCCTCCGTGCTGATCGCGACCAAGTTCGGCATCCCGCTCGATGCCGAACGCCCGGGCGGCGCCAAGCCCGCATACCTCCGGCGTGCCGTGGAGGACAGCCTGCGCCGGCTGGGGACCGACTACATCGACCTGTATCAATTGCACCGACCGGATCCCGATGTGCCGCTCGCCGAGACGCTCGGCGCGCTGGACGAGCTGGTGCGCGCCGGTAAATTGCGTCAGATCGGCTGCTCCAATTTTTCCGCCGAACAACTGCGGGAGGCGGAGGCCGTGGTAGCTCCCGGAGCTGCGCGGTTTGTCAGCGTGCAAAACGAATACAGCTTGCTGCAGCGTGAGCCAGAGCGCGCAGTGCTGGCGGAGTGCGAGCGGCGCGGCATCGGGTTCTTGCCCTACTTTCCGCTGGCGAGCGGGTTGCTCACCGGCAAATACGCGCACGGGCAAACCCCTGCTGCGACGGCACGGTTGGCGGATCCGAGCACGCAGCTCGCCGGACGCTTCCGCAGCGCACCGAACGTCGCGGTCGCCGAAGCGCTGGGTCGATTTGCAGAGAGCCGGGGCCACAGTCTGCTCGAGCTGGCGTTCTCGTGGCTGCTCTCCCGACCCGAGGTCGCCTCCGTGATCGCCGGGGCAACCTCAGCGGAGCAAATCCAGGCCAACGTCGCTGCTACCCACTGGCGCCTGAGCGCAGACGAGCTGCGAGAGATCGATCGGCTCGCCCCGCCGCCCGCCTGAGCGGCAGCTTGCCGGCGTACGCTTCCATTATGGCGACGGCAGGACGGAGCGCACCGGGCCCGTGCTCGTGGATTTCAATCGTCTGATCGCTCAGGATACGTTGATCTGTGATCCACCCCGCTCTTTTTCAGCGGATCTGTCCCTTTTGAGCTGGGTGGACGACAAGATCGACTTTTTCAAGCGTCTTTTTTGATGGGCAGCGCCGTACTAACGGTGCTGACCTGAGCTTGCTGACCCGGGACTGCGAGGGATTGTGCACAACACGAAACGAATGACGCCACCGCCCAGCTTCTCGCAAGTGTTCGAGGAGCTGCTCACGGAGCGCACCATGAGCCCACTGGTCGCGCGGCGCGTCTTCGATTCGATTCTGGCGGGAGGTTGGACTCCGGTACAGATCGGCGCATTTCTGGTCTCGCTGGAGTTGCTCGGGCAAAACGTCAGCGTGCTCGGCGCTGCCGCCAAGGCGATGCGCGCCGTGATGCTCGAGGTCAAACATGACTTGCCGCTGGTGTTCGACACCTGCGGCACGGGAGGGGACGGCAAGAACACCGTCAACATCTCCACCGGCGCCGCCATCATCGTCGCCGCTGCCGGCGTGCCGGTCGCCAAACATGGCAATCGCGCCATGTCGAGCCGCACGGGCACCGCGGATGTGCTCGCCGCGCTCGGCATTCCGCTCGATGTACCGCCGAGTGCCGCACTGGAAGTGCTGCGGACCGCCAATATCGTGTTCTTGCTCGCCACCGAACACCATCCGGCAATGAAATACGCTTCCGGTCCGCGGCGCGAGCTCGGGGTACCGACGATCTTCAACATCCTGGGGCCGCTCGCCAACCCTGCCCTGGCCACACACCAGCTCGTGGGCACCTGCTCGGAGGAGCTGCGCCCCACCATGGCGACGACCCTGGGCAGCCTGGGAGTGAAGGCCGCCTGGGTGGTGCGCTCAGAAGACGGCCTGGATGAGCTGAGCCCCTTTGGTCCCACGCGCCTCAGCGCGCTGGCCGCAGGTCGCGTGCAAGAGGGCACGGTCACGCCCGAGGATTTCGGCCTCCCGCGCAGCCCCGCAGGGGCGATCGACGGAGGCGACGCCAAGCACAACGCGGGCATCCTGCAGGAGGTCCTGGACGGTAAGCCTCACCCCTCGCGCAATGCCTTCGTGTTGAACGCGGCGGCCGCCCTGGCCATCGCCAAGGATCTGCGGCTGCAAGACGCTCGCGATCTCGCGCAGAAGATGCTCGACAGCGGTCGCGCCCGGGAGTGTTTGGAGAAGTGGCGCGTGACCGCACGCGCCAAGTCGCCGAACGCTGCCCGATGAGGGCGCCCACCGCGCGCGGCCCCTCTGCAGCTCTTGAAATCAGTTTGTATACGAACTGTTTCTAGAGAAATAAAAAGGCTCCCGCCGCTGGCGGCCTCAGGTACGAAGCGCCAGACGGCGCCGTCAGGCGGGCTTGCGGTGCCGCTCGTAGAGCTGATCGCGCCAGCGGATCAGGTCGGCGTACTCCTGGGCGAGCTCGGCCTCGGTCCAGACCTCTCGGTAGGCTGGGCCGAGCCGGATGTAACGACCTGCGACGGGGACGACGCCC
>Ga0164241_10005998_pt1 | contig 11186 bp, 10 predicted proteins | sample OricomyardsoilBY_FD_108780 | JGI IMG/M metagenome (GOLD analysis project Ga0164241, IMG submission 108780) | Backyard soil microbial communities from Emeryville, California, USA - Original compost - Back yard soil (BY) | ecosystem: Environmental > Terrestrial > Soil > Unclassified | place: USA... | reverse complement strand
GTCGACCCCGAGCACGTTCTCGATCTGCCCGCACACCGCCTCGACCCATTCCTTGTGGCCGCCGTCGGCGTTGCTGGTGATCTCGATGCCACCCGGCCAGCCCGAGGCGTCGAAGAGCTTCTTCGCCTCCTCCGGGTTGTACTCGCACCACTTCCCGCAGGCGCCTTCCTCCCAGCCGGGCAGCTTCGGCACGCCGTAGCCGGTGGCCGGTTTGCGGTTGCCCTCGAAGATGGCGTCGATGACCGCCTTGCGGTCGATGGCCATCGAGATCGCGTGCCGGAAGTCCTTGGACTGGTACTTCTTGTCGTACAAGGGGAACGAGATCGTCTGGTTGGCCAGCACCTCCGCGACGTCCGCGCGGCCGGGCAGGTCGGTCTGCCACACGTTGCCCGCGATCGCCTGCGGCGGCAGCGTGTCGAGGAAGTCGAGCTGGTTGCCCTTGATGTCGACGTACGCGGCGTCGGAGTCCATGAAGCGGAACTTCACGTGGTTGATCTTGGGCTTGTCGGCGCCCTTGTAGTCCGCGTACCGCTGGATCCGCAGCTCCTGGTCTGGCACGCGGTCCACGAACTCGAAGCCACCGTTGCCGATCGGGTGGTCGAGATAGGCCTCCTTGTCCTTGAAGAAGGCGTCCGGCATCGGCATGTACGCCGTGTAGCCGGTCTTGGTCTTGAAGATCGCGTGCGGCTTCGTGAAGGTGATGGTGAACGTGTAGTCGTCGATGACCTTCAGGCCGGACAGCTTGTCCTTCGGCGGTGTGGCCGGCTTCTTCGGGCCGTCGCCGTCGGGGTCCTCGGTGAAGACCTGGTCGAATCCCTCGACCTGGGCGAAGAAGCTGGCCTGCTGCTGGCCGTTGGGGCTGTAGGCCGTGAAGTTCCACGCGTCGACGTAGTTGTGCGCCTGCACCGGGGTGCCGTCGTGGAAGGTCCAGTCCTTGTTCAGCTTGACGGTGTACTCGTTCGGTTTGGTCAGCTCGAACGACTCGGCGTTCGCGAGTTTGGGCTGCCCGGAGACCGGGTCGTATTCCATCAGCCCGGTGAACAGCGCATCGATGATCTTGCTGCCGCCGCTCTCGTTCGTGTCGCCGGGCACGAGCGGGCGCTCGGGCTCCGTGCCGAACACCGTGATCTCGGTGTTCTCGTTCTTCTGCGGGTCGCCCTTGCCACCGGTCTCGTCACCGCCGTCTCCGCCGCCACAGCCGGCGACGGCGAGCGCGATCGACAGTGGGATCACCGCCGCCGTCCAGCGCGGTCTACGCATGCCGTCTCTCCTCCCAATCCGGAATGAGAGGGGACATTAATGGTGCAAATGGCAAAAGCCGCACACATAGCCGTCACAAAGCGGTGCCGATCGGGCACATTTCACGCATTTTTCGGCGCACATTAATCGCGCATATTCATTGTGCCACAGAATATGCGTACGAGCACTCAGAGAAGAGAAAGGACGATCCCGTCGAGAATGTCGTGCTCGCTCACCAGTAGTTCGGCGATGCCGGCGGCCGCGGCGAACTTCCCGGCCAGCACCCCCGTGATCAGCGCTCCACCGCCGATGACGTCGATGCGGCCGGGATGGATCGCGCCCATCGCCGCGCGCTCGTCGTGGGTGGCCGCGAGCAGCCGTGCGGCGGTGGCGTCGATCCGCTCGTCGGACAGGCGGGAGAGGTGGGTGCTCTCCGCGTCGTACTCGGCAAGGCCCTGGCTGATCGCGGAGAGCGTGGTGATCGTGCCCGCCACACCGACCCAGGTGCGGGCCTTGGCCACCGGCACCGCCGCGAACGCCGCGGACAGCGCCTCGTCGGCGAGCTCGCGCGCGGCGGCCGTCTCGTCGGGGGTCGGCGGGTCGGACCGCAGGCAGCGCTCGGTGATCCGTACGCACCCGATGTCGACCGACAGCGCGCCGATGACGTCCGCGCGCACCCCGTCCCAGGTGCCGACGACGACCTCGGTGGAGCCGCCGCCGATGTCGGTGACGACGAACGGGCCGTCGTCGGGATCGAGGTCGCCGACCGCGCCGGTGAAGCTCAGCCGCGCCTCCTCGTCACCGGAGATGACCTCGGCCTCGACGCCGAGCACGTCGCGGGTCATGGCGAAGAACTCGTCGCGGTTCGCCGCGTCGCGGGTGGCGGAGGTGGCGACCATGCGCACCTTCTCCGCGCCCTTGCGCCGGCAGATCGCCGTGTAGTCGGCCAGCGCGTCGCGGGTGCGGCGCAGCGCGTCGGGGTGCAGCCTCCCGGTCGCGTCGACCCCCTGGCCGAGGCGCACGATACGCATCTCGCGGTGCACGTCGCGCAGGTGCGCGGCGCCGTCACCGCCGACCGTCACGTCGGCCACCAGCAGGCGGATGGAGTTCGTCCCGCAGTCGATCGCGGCAAGTCGAGGCATGCGCCCAGCCTATTGCGCCGGGCCCGCTCTCCTTAGCTCAGCGCGGTTCAGCTGGTGGGCACCACCGACGAACCGGCCGAGCCGGCCGGCTCCGACGACGGGTCCGAGGCGGGTGCCGACGACGTGGGCGTCACCGACGACTCCTCCCCGGCCGACGAGGACGAGGACGACGACGGCGGCGTGGACGTCGGGCAGCCCGGGGTCGTCGTGGTCGACGGCGGCGAGGACGGCGGTGTCGTGGTGGTCGTGGTGGTCGTCGAGGTCGGCGACGTCGGGCACGACGGCGAGGTCGTGGTGGACGAGGACGACGACGGCGGGGAGGTCGGCGGCCGCGAGGACGACGTCGTGCCGCCCCCGCCACCGGGCCGCGGCTTGGGGTGCGCGCCGCCCGGCCGGTTCGCCACCGGCGGCTGCAATGCGGCCAGCTCGGCCGGGTCGACCGGGGTCGACTCCACCGGTGTGGTGCCGTGGGCGTAGGCGTCGGCCCAGATCAGCACGGTCCGCACGTAGCTGTCGGAGTGGTTGTAGCGGAACACGGCCACCGCGCGGTCCTTGGCGCTGGACAGGTCCAGCCCGCCCGAGCACAGGTACTTCCCGGCCGCCACTGTCGCGTCGTAGATGTTGTGCGGGCTCGAGACCCCGTCGTTGTTCCCGTCCGATGCGTACTGCTCCCACGTCGACGGGATGAACTGCATCGAGCCGACGGCACGATCCCACCGGGCGTCGTCGTCCAGACGGCCGCCGTCGGTGTCGCGGATGGCGGCGAAGCCACCGCCGTTCAGCACGGGCCCGAGGATGTGCGGGACGGTGTTGCCGCGCGCGTCGACCTGGCCGCCGCGCGCGTGGTTGGACTCGATGCGCCCGATGCTCGCGAGCAGCGACCACGGGATGTGGCAGGACGGGATCTCGGTGGCGAGCATCTGCGCGGCGCTCTGGTAGGCCTTGTAGAGGTCGCTGGGGATCATCAGCGGACCGTTCGGCAGGTCGCCCGCCGGGCCCATCTGGCGCAGCTTGTCGATGTCGCCCGCGTTGTCGAGCAGGTCGTCACCGATGCGATCCTCGTCGCCCGCCTCGCCGTTCGCGCCGACGGAGTCGGGGTCGGTGAGGCCGATCAGCCCGCCGCCCGCGCTGCCGGCGAGCGGGGTGAAGGCGTTGAGGGCCGCCGGCTCGCCTGCGACGGCGGCCGCTACGAGCAGCATCGTCCCGGTCGCGGTCGCGACCTTGCGGCGACGTCGGGTCGTACGGCGCTTGTGCTTGGCGTCGTACGATCTGGTGCGTTTCGCCGTGCTCACAGCCTTGATCCCCTTACGCCGGTATGAGCGACACCCAACCCTAGTACGAGGTTGCGGTTGGTCGCTGTCCGTAAGCCGCCTGCCACAGTCTCACGAACCATCCTCACAAGAAAGACGTCAACGACGAGTCAAGACGATCGTCGCCGCCATCCTTCCTGCAACACGGACGGAAATGGCAGTCCCGATGGTTGCCCTTGCGGGAACATCCGGTGTCTAGGATTCGCAGTCACCCGCCGGCCAGTTGTCCGCCAAACGGAGCAATGTCTCGTCTCCGAACGGGTTCACCCCCGCGCCGGCGGCGAGCGCGTGCGCGACATGGACGTGCAGGCACTTGACCCGCCCCGGCATGCCGCCCGCGCTGACCTCGGTGCCGAGCGGGTCGATGGCGTCACGCTCGCCGAGATAGGTCCGGTGCGCCGCGAGGTAGGCCGCGGCGAGGTCGGGGTCGGTGGCGAGGCGCTCGGTCATCTCGCGCATCAGCCCGCTCGCCTCGAGCGTGCTGACCAGAGACGTCAGCCGCGGGCAGGTCAGGTAGTACAGCGTGGGGAACGGCGTGCCGTCCTCGAGCCGGGGGCTGGTCTGCACGACCGCGGGATGGCCGCTCGGGCACCGCGCCGCGACCGCGCGGACCGCGCGCGGCGGCCGGCCGAGCTGCTCGGCCACGATCGCCCGGTCGGCTTCGGAGACGGGGGCCAGGTCGTTCGTCATTCCCCGGACACCGCGTTCCACAGCGACAGGTACCAGGACTGGTCGAGCACTTGCTGCTTCTTTCCGTCGCCGCCGCCCTGAGTCTCGGACTCGTCGGGCAGCTCCACCATGTATGGGGTCTCACCGGGCATCACGTACCGCAGCCGCCGCCGCGCCTCGGCCTCGACCTGCGCGGGATCCTCCAGCTGCGCCTTGCGCTTCTCGAGCGCCTCGACCTGCCCACGTAAGTCCGCCTGCCGCTGCTCCTGGATCTCCACCTCGTCACGCTGCGAGAGGTAGGTGCGTAAGGGCACCGCCACCGACAGCGCGAGGGCGCACACGACGATCGCGAGCACGGCCGCGCGGCGCGTGGTCGACAGGCCGACCGCGGCCGCCGCACGAACGGTCCGGCTGCGGACCGCGTCGCGATCGCGCTCCGCGGTGACCGGGCGGCCGGGCCGCCCGTCCCGGGGCCGGCTGCCGCCCCGCGGCCTGCGCCGCGCGGTGCCGGCCCGGCTGCGTTCGGACTCGCGCCCGGCCATCTAGGACTCCGGGTTGAACCGGGGGAAGGCCAGGTCTCCTGCGTAGCGTGCGGCGTCGCCGAGGATCTCCTCGATGCGCAGCAGCTGGTTGTACTTCGCGGTGCGCTCGCCGCGGGCGGGCGCGCCGGACTTGATCTGGCCGACGCCGGTGGCCACCGCGAGGTCGGCGATCGTCGTGTCCTCGGTCTCGCCGGAGCGGTGGCTCATCATGCTGCGGTAGCCGTAGGAGGTGGCCAGCGCGACCGCGTCCAGCGTCTCGGACAGCGTGCCGATCTGGTTGACCTTGACCAGCAGCGCGTTGCCGGCGCGGCGGGCGATGCCCTCCTCGAGCCGCTCGGGGTTGGTGACGAACAGGTCGTCGCCGACCAGCTGCACCTTCTCGCCGATCTCGTCGGTGAGCCGCACCCAGCCGTCCCAGTCGTCCTCGGCCAGCGGGTCCTCGATCGACACCATCGGGTACGCGTCGAGCAATTCGGCGTAGTAGCCGAGCATCTGCTCGGCGCTGCGCTTGCTGCCCTCGAACGCGTAGGCGCCGTCGGAGAAGAACTCGGTCGCGGCGACGTCGAGCGCCAGCCCGATCTGCGTGCCGACCGCGAAGCCGGCCTTCTCGATCGCCGAGACGATCAGGTCCAGCGCCTCGCGGTTGCTCGACAGGCTCGGCGCGAAGCCGCCCTCGTCGCCGAGACCGGTCGCCAGCCCGCGCGACTTCAGCACGGCCTTGAGCGAGTGGTAGACCTCGACGCCCCAGCGCAGCGCCTCGCGGTAGGACTCCGCGCCGATCGGCGCGATCATGAACTCCTGGATGTCCACATCGGTGTCGGCGTGCGCGCCGCCGTTGAGGATGTTGAGCATCGGCACCGGCAGCACGTGCGCGTTCGGCCCGCCGACGTAGCGGAACAGCTCCAGCCCGCTGGACTCGGCGGCCGCCTTGGCGACGGCGAGCGAGACGCCGAGGATGGCGTTCGCGCCGAGCCGGGACTTGTCCGGCGTCCCGTCGAGGTCGACGAGCTTCTGGTCGACGATCCGCTGGTCGACCGCGTCGGTCCCCGCCAGCTCCGGCCCGATCTCGTCGAGCACGGCGGTGACGGCCTTCTCCACGCCCTTGCCGTTGTAGCGGCCGGCGTCCTTGTCCCGCAGCTCGACGGCCTCGTGCTCACCCGTCGACGCGCCGGAGGGCACAGCGGCACGGGCGAGCGTGCCGTCGTCCAGGGCGACCTCCACCTCGACGGTGGGGTTCCCGCGCGAGTCCAGGATCTCGCGCGCGCCAACCTGTTCGATAACCGCCACGTGCTTGCTCCTCAACCGACGGGACTACGAGCGGCATCGAGCCTAGCCGGGCTGTTTTGTCACCCGGTGGAGGCACGCGGTGTGATGCTTTCTGGAACAGCACAACTCCGGGTAGCGTTGAACCTGACCATGACTGAGGACGGGCAGGGCACGTTCGAGGCGTTCCGCCGCGCAGAGTCGTTGGTGGCGCAACGCCGGCCCCTGGACGCCCTCGCCGCGCTGGGCCCGGTCCTCGAGGCGGAGCCGGATTCGTCAAGCGTTCACCTGCTCGCCGGCCGCGCGTACCTCGGCTCGGCCCAGCTGCGCCGCGCGGAGCTGGCGTTCCTGCGCGTGCTCGAACTCGACCCGACCGATCACTACGCCCGGTTCGCGCTCGGCAAGGCCCTGCAACGGCAAAGCCGGCTGACCGAGGCCCAGACCCAGCTGCGCCTGGCGGTCGCGATGCAACCGCTGCCGGAGTACCAGGAGGCCCTTGGCGAGATCAGCGCCAGGCTTTCAGTCGAAAACGACCGCTAGAAATCGTCACAGCTTCACGGCGGCCTTGGCGTAGGCGTCGGCGCCGGAGAAGACGTTCTGGCCGTAGCTGACCGAGCTGTTGTAGCGCAGGACCGCGCGCCACCAGCCGGCCGCGGTGGACAGGTTGCCGCCGCTCGCGCACAGGTAGTGGGCCGCGGTCAGGGCGGCGTCGTCGACGTTCTGCGGGTCCGGGGGCTTGCCGTCGCCGCTGGCCCGCTCGCCGTAGCGCTCCCACGTCTCGGGCAGGAACTGCATGGCGCCGACCGCGCGGTCCCACTCGCGGTCGCCGTCGAGCGCGCCGCGGTCGGTGTCCGGGATGGCCCGCACGCCCGGCGAGCCGTCCAGCGGGACGCCGAAGATCGGCGGCGACAGGGTGCCGTCCGAGCCGACGTCCGAGCCGTTGAACTGGCCGTGGTGCGACTCGACCCGGCCCACGCCGGCCAGCGTCGCCCAGCTCAGCCGGCACGCGGGGCGGCTGGTGCGCAGGGCGAGCTCCGCCTCGGCGTAGGCGACCAGGCTGCGCGACGGGATCTGGGTCTTCTCCGCGAGCGTGGTGGCCCAGTCGCGCACCGCGGCGGTGGTCGGCCGGGTCTTCGCCCGCGGGGCCTTCGGCGCGATGGTCGCGCCGGCGGGCACGGCGCTGCCCGGCGCGACGGTCAGCTCCGGCACCACGAAGTCCGGTGCCGGGGGCTCCGCGCGCTCGTCGGGGCGCTGCATGCCGATGACGACGGCGACGGTCGCCACCAGAATGGCCACGACCAGCAGGATCGGGCCGACGAGCCGTCTGCGGCGCCGGTCGCCCGGCGGGCCCGACGGGGGCCCGGGCAACGTGGTCGACGAGGTAGTCGGAGGTACGGCCACGAGACCCAGGCTACGTACCGGCGCGGCGGGGCGCGGGCGAGCCGGGGGAATCTACCCGCGTGGCCCATCCCGTTTGTCGCTTATTCACAGTGCGTAAACGGTGACAAATCAGACTCGGACTGGACTTTGCAGGTGAGCCTTACCTATGTTCTGCAAGGTTAGGCATACCAACGATGCGGAGGCGGTCGTGCTGTTCAGCAGCGCGCTGATCGGACTCAGGGAAGGCCTCGAGGCTGCCCTGGTGGTCAGCATCCTCGTCGCGTTCCTGGTCAAGGCCGGTAAGCGGGACTACCTGAAGTGGGTCTGGATCGGCGTGGGCGCGGCGCTCGTGATCTGCGTGGTGATCGGCACGATCGTCGCGTACACCATCGGTGAGCTGCAGTTCGAGCACCAGGAGATCGCGGGCGGGACACTGTCGATCATCGCGGTCGCGTTCGTCACCTGGATGATCTTCTGGATGCGGGCCACCGCCCGGACGATCTCGGCCGAGCTGCGCGGCAAGCTCTCGCACGCGGTCGAGCTGGGCGCCGTCGCCGTCGTCGTGATGGCGCTGCTCGCGGTCGGCCGCGAGGGCCTGGAGACGATGGCGTTCTTCTACGCCAACGTCCGCACCGCCGAGTCCGGCGTGACCGAGCCGCTGATCGGGTTCATCGTCGGCATCGTCACCGCGATCATCCTCGGCTGGCTGATCTACCGCGGCGCCCTGAAGTTCAATCTCGGCAAGTTCTTCCAGGTCACCGGCGTGCTGCTGGTGTTCGTCGCGGCCGGCATCCTCGCCTACGGCGTGCACGACCTGCAGGAGGCCCGCGTCCTGCCCGGACTGAACACGCTGGCGTTCGACCTGTCCGGGCCGATGCCGGAGGACTCCTGGTACGGCGCGCTGGCCAAGGGCCTGCTCAACTACTCGGCGCAGACCACCGTGCTGCAGGCGATCGTCTGGGTCGCCTACGTCGCGATCGTGCTGACGCTGTTCCTCCTGCCGCGCAGGCAGCCGAGCGCCCCCACCCGCCCGGACGCCGTGCCGGCGGGTTCCGTCTCCAGCAGTTCCGTTGCCAGCAGTTCCGCTTCCAACAAGGAGAACTCGTGATCTCGACACCCGTCCGGGTCGCCGTCGCCGGTATCGGCCTCGCGACGATGGCCGCGCTCGCCGCCTGCGGCACGCAGACGCCGGAGGAGGAGAAGGGCGGCGGCGCCATCGCCGTCAACGCGAGCGACGACGCCTGCAAGGTCGCCCGAGCCAGCGCCGACGCCGGCACGATCACCTTCGAGGTGACCAACAAGGGCTCCCGCGTGACCGAGTTCTACCTCTACGCCGAGGGCGACCGGATCATGGGCGAGGTCGAGAACGTGACGCCCGGCCTGACGCGACGGCTGATCGTCGAGGTCAGCGAGGCGGGCGAGTACCAGACCGCGTGCAAGCCGGGCATGCAGGGCGAGGGCATCCGCAGCGCCTTCAAGGTCACCGGCCAGGCGGACAAGCAGGTCGACACGGACACCAAGCTCGCCGACGCGACCAAGAGCTACCAGCGGTGGGTGAACTCGCAGACCGGCGCGCTGCAGACCAAGACCGAGGAGTTCGTCAACGCGGTCAAGGGCAAGAAGGTCGACGAGGCCAAGAAGCTCTTCCCGGTCGCGCGGATCTACTGGGAGCGCATCGAGCCGGTGGCCGAGAGCTTCGGCGACATCGACCCGAAGATCGACAACCGCGAGGACGGCGTGGAGCCGGGCCAGAAGTTCACCGGCTTCCACCGCCTGGAGAAGGACCTCTGGGTCACCGGCCTGCAGGCCGACTCGGCCGCGATCGCCGACCAGCTGCTGGTCGACGTCAAGGACCTGGTGAACCGGGCCAAGACCCTTGAGCTGACGCCGCTGCAGCTGGCCAACGGCGCGAAGGAGCTGCTGGACGAGGTCGCCACCGGCAAGATCACCGGCGAGGAGGACCGCTACTCGCACACCGACCTGTGGGACTTCCGCTCCAATGTGGACGGTTCACAGGCCGCCGTCGCGGCGCTGCGCCCGGTCATCCAGGAGCGCAACCCCGGCCTGCTGACCACTTTGGACGCCAAGTTCGAGGCGGTCGACAAGGTGCTGGAGAAGCACCAGGTCGGTGACGGCTACAAGCTCTACACGCAGCTGACCAAGGCGGACATCAAGGAGATGTCCGACGCCGTCGACGCGCTCGGCGAACCGGTCAGCCAGGTGTCCGAGGTGGTGGCAGGCCAGTGACCGAGCAGCTCTCCCGTCGCCGGCTGTTCGGAGTGGCCGGCGCGGGAGCCGCCGCGGTCGGGGTCGGAGCGGCGGCCGGTGTGCTGGCCGACCGCTCCCTCGACGCGGACCCGGTCGCGAACGCGTCCGAGTCCGCGGCGCAGGTTCCCTTCCACGGCGCGCACCAGGCAGGCATCGTCACGCCCGCGCAGGACCGGATGCACTTCGTCGCGCTGGACGTCACCACGACCTCGCGCGAGGAGCTGGTGGACCTGCTGAAGGCATGGACCACGGCGGCCGAACGGATGACCCGCGGGCTCGAGGCGGTCGACAAGGGCGCGGTCGGCGGCGTGCGCGAGGCGGCGCCGAAGGACACCGGCGAGGCACTCGATCTGCCGGCCTCCGCGCTCACGCTGACCATCGGCTTCGGCCCGTCGCTGTTCGACGAGCGGTTCGGCCTGGCGGACAAGAAGCCCGAGGCGCTCACCGACCTGCCCCTGTTCCCCGGCGACCAGCTCGACCCGGCCCGCACCGGCGGCGACATCTGCCTGCAGGCGTGTGCGAACGACCCGCAGGTGGCCGTGCACGCGATCCGCAACCTGGTGCGCATCGGGTTCGGCAAGATCGCGGTGCGCTGGTCGCAGCTGGGCTTCGGTCGCACCTCGTCGACCACCCGCGCGCAGGCCACGCCGCGCAACCTGTTCGGGTTCAAGGACGGCACGCGCAACATCAAGGCCGAGGAGCGCGGCGAGCTCGACAAGCACGTGTGGGTCGCGAGGAGCGACGGGCAGGACTGGCTCGCCGGCGGCACCTACCTGGTGGCGCGGCGGATCCGGATGCACATCGAGATCTGGGACCGCACCACGCTGCTCGAGCAGGAGCAGATCGTCGGCCGGGACAAGGGCGAGGGCGCGCCGCTCGGCCAGCTCAAGGAGTTCGACGAGCCGGACCTCAACGTGCTCGGCGAGGGCGGGCTGCCCGTCATCGGCGATCTCGCGCACATCCGGCTCGCGTCGAAGGAGTCGCTCGGCGGGGTGCGGATCATGCGCCGTGGCTACAACTTCATCGACGGCTCGGACGGGCTCGGCCACCTCGACGCGGGCCTGTTCTTCATCGGCTTCATGCGCGACGCGCACAAGCAGTTCGTCCCCATGCAGCGGGCACTGGCTGCGAACGACGAGATGATGGAGTACATCGAGCACACCGGATCGGGCCTGTTCGCGGTACCGCCCGGGGTGGCCGAGGGCCGCCACTGGGGCGCGGGCCTGCTCACCTGACCGCGCTTATCTGATCGCGCGCAGCGCGTAGAACAGCGGGATCCGCGGCGCGCCGGCCGGCAGCGAGAACCAGCCGTCCGCGTCGCGGTGCATCGACGGCCAGCGCGGCCACGGCAGCCGCCGGTCCTCGCGCAGCCG
>Ga0164241_10005997_pt1 | contig 11186 bp, 9 predicted proteins | sample OricomyardsoilBY_FD_108780 | JGI IMG/M metagenome (GOLD analysis project Ga0164241, IMG submission 108780) | Backyard soil microbial communities from Emeryville, California, USA - Original compost - Back yard soil (BY) | ecosystem: Environmental > Terrestrial > Soil > Unclassified | place: USA... | reverse complement strand
TGATACCGCCACGGGTTTTGTGTCCCTTTGGTATCGCCCCATGACACGACATAGAACCCCAACTCACCTTTCGGGTTCTCAACGCGACCATACGACTCGCCTTGTGGGATGCGCGGGCTATACGCCTTTGTGCCGACCATGATGTCCTCGCCTTTGGTTTCCTCAAGGCGGGGCAGTAATTGGCGCAAGATACGCAATGATTCGTGCATCTCTTGCATACGCACCTTATAGCGGTCAAACAGGTCACCGTTCGTGCCGACTGGGATGTCGAAATCCAGCTCAGAGTAGATGCTGTACGGGTCGGCACGGCGCACGTCATACGCCACACCGCTACCGCGCAACAGTGGGCCAGCACAGCTCATTGAAATTGCGTCTTCCGCGCTCAGGACGCCATAACCTTTGGTACGCGCCAGCAAAATTTCGTTGCCGGTCAGGTAACGGTCATATTCCTCAAGGAAACGCGGCAGGCGTTCATTAATCATATCGGACAAGAATTCCATCGTGTCATAGTCACGAATCTTGTCGTTCATCAAATTGACGGTGCTGCGGATGCGGTCTGGCAAGTCCTTAAAAACGCCGCCGAAACGCATGTAGTTGCACATCAATCGGCTGCCCGCCACGGCCTCGAAAAAGTCTAGGATTTTCTCACGCTCTGCATTGGCGTACAGCATGGGCGTGAAGAATGCGCCGAGGTCGTTCAGGAAGAAGCCAATCGACCAGAGGTGATTGACGATGCGCGTGAGTTCCGCCATCAATACACGGATGACCTCTGCACGGTAGGTGGGTGGGGTATAGCGTGCGCCCAACGCCATCAACTGTTCCACCGCTTGCACATACCCGAAGTTATTGCCCATCGAACTGATGTAGTCGAGACGGTCTGTGAAGGGGATATTGTGCAGGTAGCTGTTGCGTTCGCCGATTTTCTCGTGGTTACGGTGCAAATAACCCATGACCGGCTCAAGGCCGAGGATGGTTTCGCCGTCCAGTTTGAGAACCATGCGGAACACGCCGTGCGTAGACGGGTGATGTGGCCCCATGTTCACAATCAATTGGTCGGTGTGCATCTCGTCACCCTCGACCTTTTGATAGTCAACGCCGATGCTGGCCGAATTATAGACTTCTACGTCCGAGACATCTGACAGTTTCGATAGGTCGAAATCTGCCGGATAGTTGACGTTCGAGCCATAAATATTCTTTTCTTCCGAGCGATGTACCCAACCGTTAGGCCACCGACTGTCGAAAGGCTTGGCTTCGCTTTCATAATAGGCTTCTTTCCAGTCCTTCCGCATCGGATGACCGTTGAAGCCGTCCCACATCAAAATACGCTTGAGGTTCGGGTGTCCGGTGAAGTGGATGCCGTAGAGGTCAAACGCCTCACGCTCTTGGAAATCCGCGCCCGCGTACACGTTAATCAAGGACGGGATGACCGGCTTTTCGCGGTCAGTTTGTGCCTTGAAGTTCAACGCGCCGCCACCGCTGATGCGGTAGGCATGGTATACCATTTCCATTTGGTCGCCCGCGCCGAGATAATCGACGGCGGTGGCACTGGACAGATAGTTGTAGCCCAAGTCATCGCGGATGGTCTGCGCGACATCGGCCAATTTTTCTGTCTGGATAATCACGCCCTGAAAGCCCGGACGGGTGTCATCGCTGACAACGCCCGGGTGTTTCGCCTTCAGGTACGCGATGGCGTCCTGAGTGCTGCCCGTAACGGGCGGGGCTGCTACTTCGTGGTCAACCATTATTTACCCCTTGTAACACTAAAACGCTTAAGCGCCCTTAGCCATATCGCGAGCGCGGGTGCGCGCCAACACAGCCTGACGACGACGCAGAATTTCCTCACGACGCGGCGCATCGCTCGCGTCTTCAACCACCGCAGCCGCGACCTTCTTGGGGACGAGCGCCTTCACGGTTTTAATCACGGGCGGCAGTTCACGTATGCCTACCGGCTTGCCCGCTGCTGCCAATTCAGCCTGACGGCGGATTAAATCCATCTGGCGCGGGTCGATGATGTCCGGCCCCAAAATGGGGATGGGGGTCGGTTCGCTGGGGCCGACGCCATACCACGGCACGTCGTCCAAGTTCGCCAGTGATTGCCCGTCAATCTTCTTTTGCAGCGCAATCAAGCCGTACAACAGTGCTTGCGGGGTCGGGGGGCATCCCGGGACATAGACATCCACCGGCAGATACTTGTCGATACCGCTAACGACGTTATATCCCTCTTTGAATGGCCCACCGCCGCTGGCACATGCGCCCATCGCCATCACATATTTCGGCTCTGGCATCTGATTGTACAGGCGGACAATCGGGACGATCATCTTCTTCGTCACCGTGCCACTGACAATCATCAAGTCAGATTGGCGGGGGGTCGCACGCATGACTTCCATCCCGAATCGACTGAAGTCGAAGCGACTGGAAGCCGTGCCAATCATCTCAATCGCGCAGCACGCCAGCCCGAACAACAGCGGCCACATCGACGAGCGACGGCTCCAGTTGTACAGCTTGCTGAGGCTGGTGATGGCAAGATTCCCCTGCATTTCTATAGGGAGCGGGAATTCTGTATCGTGAATCTGTCTCAGGTCAAGTTCTTTACTGCTCATACGCCATCCGTCTCCTCATACCACTCCTGAAAGATCGCCATCAACATGGCCTCGTTCACCAGTGCCGGATCATCCGCGAAGTCCGGCAGCGCAATCGCCCACTCGTAAATCTGCCCAGTGCTGACTTGTTCTAACTTGGCGTCGGGGTGCGCGTCACGCAGCGCCAGCGCCATCTCATACGAGGCATCCCATGTCAGCATGGCGGATATTCTAACCGAGAATCGAGTCATTGTCGATTTGCGCGCGCTGTAAACGCCCGCTGAAATCGACATAAACCGACTTCCACTCGGTGAAGCTATCCAAAGCAGCACCGCCCGCCTCGCGCATCCCGTTACCCGTACCGCGTGTACCACCGAACGGGAACTGAATTTCCGCCCCTGTCGTCCCGTGATTGATGTAAACAATACCAGTCGTCAAGTCGCGGATGGCGCGGAAGGCCTTATTGACGTTCTCGGTGAAAATACTGCTCGACAGGCCGAATGCGGTGTTGTTGTTGACTTCAACAGCCTCTTCCATCGATCCGACTTCAATCATCGACAAAACCGGCCCGAAGATTTCTTCCTGCGCGATTCGCATGTTGGCGGTCACGTTGCCATACAATGTCGGTTGAAAGAAATACCCCACGCCCGCCTCGGTATCACGCCCGCCGCCCATTAACAACTGTGCGCCGTCAGCCTTAGCGATGTCGATATAACTGCTGACTTTCGCCATTGCTTTCTCGTTGACCAATGGCCCGACCTGAATATCGTCGGTGATGCCGTAGCCAACTTTCAGCGTTTTGGCCTTCTCAACCAGCGCCTCAGAGAGCTTGGCGCGGATGCCCTTTTCAACGATGAGGCGGCTGGTGGCAGTGCAACGTTGACCGGTTGTGCCATACGCGCTCCATGTAATCGCCTCAACTGCGAGTTCGAGGTTGGCGTCGTCTAGCACAATGATGGCGTTCTTGCCGCCCATCTCAAGCGTGACTTTCTTGCCCAACGCCGCCGCACGGCTATATACCGACAGGCCAGTGGTGGTTGAGCCGGTGAATGAGATGATTCGCACGTCGGGGTGTTCGGTCAATGCGCCGCCCGCGTCGCCAAACCCGTTGACGAGGTTCAACACCCCAGCCGGTAAGCCCGCTTCGGCGAATGCCGCCACGAACGCTGAGCTAATCGCGGGGGTTTCCTCGCTGGGTTTCCAGACGACGACATTACCCGCAATCAACGCTGGCAACATCTTCCAACTGGGGACGGCGACGGGGAAATTCCACGGCGTCACCAAGCCGACCACGCCCACCGAGTCACGGAGCGCCATACCGAACTTGTTCGGCATTTCTACCGGCGCGGTGTAGCCTTTTAGGCGGCGGCCTTCACCAGCCATATAATAGGCCATGTCGATGGCCTCTTGAACGTCGCCGCGTGCTTCGGTGATGGTCTTGCCCATCTCCATTGTCATCAGGCGCGAAAGGGCTTCTTTACGCTCGGTCAGGACGTGCGCCACGCGGAACAGGATTTCACCACGGCGCGGGGCAGGGGTCAGACGCCACCCTTGATAGGCGGCCTTCGCGGCTGCGACGGCTGCTTTGACATCTTCCGCGCCGCTTTTGGCCGCCTCAGCGACGATTTCCAACGTTGCGGGGTTGGTACTGGTGAAGGTCGCGCCGCTTTGAGCGCCGACCCATTGTCCACCGATAAAATTCTTAGCAAAATCAGTCATGAAACAACCTCGTTTTAAGTGCGATGGGATTTAGATTTAATCGCAGTATACCGGATTGTCCTTCATTTCACAAGCACAGACAACACCGTGGTTAAAGTAAAAATCATGATGAGTCGGAAGTGACGTGTGATGAGAAAAAGCTGCGTATTCTCGCTCATTTTCGTCAAATCCATCCCCACCTGAGATTTTCAAAACCAACACATCACTCAGGATTCATCATTCCACACTTAAAACCCGTGCGCCTTGTGATGAAATCCGGCTGACGCGGGTTGATGCGCCCATGTTGTGAGAGGCGTATAGTGCCGCCATCGCTGCCTCGACCTTTTGCGCCGTCTCCATCGAGTCGCATAACGCCGCCAACGTCGGCCCGGCTCCGCTGATACATAAGCCTAGCGCTCCCGCTGTTTTTGCGACGGCGCGGCACTCCTCCAGATAGGGCATCAGATGTTTGCGGGCAGGCTCGACGATAACGTCATCTTCCATCGCCTCAGCCCACGCCAATAAATCATCACGATACAAGGCAGCCACCAGACGCCCGACAGCCGCCGTCATGTGAATCATGTGTTTCATCGGGATGTCTTTGGGGAGTGCCGCCCGCGCTAATGCCGTTGGGACAGCCACATGGGGCGTGACCAATGCGAATACAGCGCGTTCCGGGGCAGGTAAGGCCAAAACTTTATCCGGCATGGTTCCGCTGATGAGGACAAGCCCGCCCATCAACGACGGCGCGACATTGTCCGCGTGGAATCCGCTGACTGCGCCTTCACCCACCACCGCAGCCGGAATCAGCTCACGGTTGGTCAGGGGAGAGCCGAATAACGCATTGACCGCCAATGCTCCGGCGGCTGCGCTGGCGCTACTGCTGCCCAATCCACTCGCCAGCGGCATGTCTTTATAAATGGTCAGCGCCACGCCATCGGTTATGCCGAGTTGTTCTAAAACGGCCTGAGCTGCTGCACCAGCGGAATTTTTAATCGGGTCACGGGTCAGTTTGCCCCCGTCCCCGTAAATTTGCTCTATGACCACCCCTGATGTTGAACGGCGTACCGCCGATACCCTGTCTCCGGGCGCTTCGAGGCATAAACCGAGGATGTCAAACCCACAACCGACGTTCGCCATGGTTGCCGGTGCAAATGCTTCTGCTCTGGTTAAGGCCATTTTCCGTGTTATCCTTAAGAGGAAGTAAGTTACAGATTTCACAGTGTCAAGCGAGGTGGTGTGTGGCGAGCATCTTACAATGTATGGCTTGCGGGCGGCAATACCCGATAAATTCGGTCATGTATGTCTGCGATTCGTGTCAGGGACTTTTGGATGTCCAACATGACTTAGAGGCGATACGCCGAACTTACCCCCGTGAGACATTCGATAAACGACTCGGCTCACTTGACCGCCCATATAATTCGGGTGTTTGGCGCTTCAAAGAGCTGGTTAACCCCGATGTTCCAGACGACTTAATCGTTTCGTTCCCAGAGGGCAACACCAATCTCTACGCCGTCCCGCGCCTTGCGAAATGGGCAGGTGTTGACCGTATGCACCTCAAACACGAGGGCGAAAATCCCACAGGCTCATTCAAAGATCGCGGCATGACCGGCGGAGTCACCCAAGCGCGGGTGCTTGGCATGAGCCGAGTCGCGTGTGCCAGCACGGGCAATACGTCCGCTTCACTGGCTGCCTATGCTGCCTTCAGCGGGTTAGAGGGGATCGTCTTTTTTCAAAATCAACATGTCGCTATGGGCAAACTCGCTCAATCGGTGGCGTATAATGCAACGGCTATCCGTATCGATGCCGATTTCGACAAAAATCTTGAACTCGTGCGACAAGTTTCACAGGAGTTGGGAATTTACGTCCTGAACTCGGTTAACCCGTTCCGGCTGGAGGGTCAGAAGACGATTATTTTTGAAATCCTCCAACAATTGCGCTGGAATGTCCCCGATTGGATTGTTGTTCCGGGTGGCAACCTCGGCAACTCATCGGCCTTTGGCAAAGGCTTGTCAGAACTTTACCAATTGGGTTGGATTGATAAGATGCCTCGCGTCGCCATCATCCAAGCCGAAGGCGCCTCACCTTTATATGAAGCGTATCTGCGCGGATTCGACCATCTTGAACCGCAAAAAGCCGATACCATCGCTACCGCAATCAAAATTGGCAATCCAGTCAATTATCCGAAGGCCGTTCGTACCATCCGCACGACCAATGGCGTTGTCGAGCGCGTGACCGACCAAGAAATTATGGATGCTAAGGCGTTGATTGACGCGCACGGCATCGGTTGTGAACCCGCCTCGGCTTGTTCGCTGGCGGGGGTCAAGAAATTGGTCGGACGCGGGGTGATTGGCAGCGGTGAGAGCGTCGTCGGCATCCTGACCGGTCATGTCTTGAAAGACCCTGAGGCGGTCATCGGCTATCACGCCGATACCCTGCCGAATATCACTGGCAATTACGCCAACCATCTGTATGAGGCCGGCCCGTCCGTCGAAGAATTGGCGCGTATCCTCCAACGTGACCGCGACCTGATGCCCGCTTAGTCAGAAACACAGTATAATGACCTCAGATACAGAATGGATGTGCTGAGGTCGTTTTTTATGTCAGGTGCTTTTATGGAGGGTCGCCGATTAGATTCCCCTTATATTGATATGATTTGGCGCGGCCATTCCGAGCCGAATTATTCGCCTGTTTGTCCTGCCGATGTCCGCTGGAATTTATTATTTCTCAAATCTACCGGGCGGATTCACGTCACAGTGGAAGGGGCGACGACTCAATATGTGGCGAAGCATCGGGTTGAAAGCACTGATTTTCTGGTGATTAAATTTGCGCTCGGCGTATTTATGCCCTATCTCTCCCCTGATATGTTGGTAGATGCTGACGCAACCTTGCCGCAAGGTGGTGGGAATAGCTCATTCTGGTTGAACGGGTCGGCATGGCAACTCCCCGATTTTGAGAATGCCGAGGTGTTTGTCCAGCGGATGATGCGACAAGGATTGCTCGTCGCTGAACCTGTGGTGAATTCGGTGTTACAAAATCATCTGCCAGATGTCTCCTCGCGGACGGTACGCCGCCGATTCATCCAATCCACTGGCCTGACTCCAAAATTGATTGAGCAAATCGAACGCGCTCAACACGCGGCTGCGCTTTTAGGACAAGGCGTCTCGATCCTTGATGCGGTTTATGAGACGGGTTACGCTGATCAGCCCCACATGACCCGTTCATTACGCCGATTCATCGGTCAAACGCCCGCGCAAATCGCGTCACAGGTGCAAGGTTAAGCGGGATGCGCGCATCCCGCCTTTTATTTCTGCAAATTGTCCATTTTATTCAAGACGTCGCGCTCTGGTTGGCTTATCCTGTTGGTATTAACAGCGAATCGACATACAGGACAAGCCCCATGCGTAGAATTATCATGCTCATTCACGTCAGCCTTGATGGGTTTACCGCCACGCCTGATGGCGGGTTAGAGTGGATTACCTACACCAAAGAATTAGAGCAATACGCTCACAGTTTGCACGCCACCACCGATGCTGCAATTTATGGACGTGTGACCTATGAAGGCATGAAAAGTTATTGGCCGACGGTCTTGACAGACCCCGATAGTGATGAGGCCGCCCGTAGTCATGCGCGTTGGGCGGACGCCGCCACCAAAATCGTGATTTCTAAGACGTTGACCGAGAGCGATTGGGTGAACACCGTGTTTATCGGGGAGAATATCGCCGAGGAAATCAACAAACTCAAGGCACAAGAGGGCAAAGACATCTGGTTATTGGGCAGCCCCAGCATCGCGAGATTGTTCATTGAGCTGAATCTGGTTGATGAATATCGAATCAACATCAATCCCCTTCTGTTGGGCGGCGGCGTGCCGTTGTTTGGCCTGCTTGAGGACAGTCGCCCTTTGAAATTACTTGAGGCGCGGGCATTAGAAGGGGGCGTGGTGGCCTTGCGGTATGAACCCGTCTAACCTACGAGGCAACGGGCGTACAAACAGGTATGCTCTTATAATTTTACACGGCAACGGGCGTACCCGTTTGTACGCCCGTCCTACTGATTTTGAGGGACAACATGAAAATTTTGATGGTAGCGTATGGGTCACGTGGGGATGTCCAACCGTCATTGGCGCTGGCATTGGGGTTAAAACGGGCCGATCAAATAGTGACGGTGATGGCGGGTGAGAATTTTGAGGCGTGGATACGCGGATATGGGTTTGCATTTTTGCCCGCGCCGGATACTGAGCAAATTATGGCGTCCGAGGCTGGTAAGGATTGGACATCCACTAAGCCCAATTCTCCGCAAGAATTACGGGTGATGGGGCGCGTATTCAACAAATATGGTGGGCAGATGTTCGACCTCATTGAGCGTCATATCGCAGGATTTGACCTCGTATTGAGTGGATTCGTTTCGATGCCGTATGTGCAGACAGCGGCAGAATATCATCGCGTGCCGCAAATTAATCTTCAACTCCAACCGTATTATCCGACGGCGTTGGGCGCGGCGTCTCTGGTTGCGGTGACATCCGGCAGGTTATTTCTTAATCGCTGGGTGGGGGAAATCTCACAGCGGTTAATCTGGGGACTGGTCTCAAAATCGGTCAATGCGGTGCGCGGGCGATTGGGCTTGAAACCATATACGACCCGGAATTTTTTGCGCGTGGCGCGTGCTATGCCCACGGTGAACGGATTCAGTCCAGAAATCGTGCCTCACCCTGAAGATTGGCCTGACCACGTGCATACGGCGGGCTATTGGTTTCTTGATGAGGCGCAAACATGGACGCCGCCGGAGTCGTTGGTCTCGTTTTTGGCGCAAGCACCTCAACCCATTTACGTCGGGTTTGGCAGCATGACCAGCCGTGACCCTGAGCGTATGTTTCAGATGGTTTCAGATGCGGTAGGGCAGGCGGGGCAACGGGCGGTCATGATTACGGGCTGGAGTGGTTTGCAACAGACCGATGTGCCGCCGCACATGTACCTTATTGACAAAGCGCCGCATGATTGGCTGTTCCAACACGTCAAAGCGGTTGTGCATCATGGCGGGGCGGGGACGACGGCTGCGGGTTTGCGATGGGGGAGGCCGACCCTGATTGTCCCGCACATGGCAGATCAAGTCTATTGGGGGCGGCGGATGCCCGCATTGGGGATTGGCGCAACGCCTGTTAACCGAATTGACCTGACGACGGATAAGCTGACCGCGGCGATTCGCGCTTTGACTTCCGACGATTCGATGACGGCGCAGGCGGCAATTATCGGTCAGCGTATCCGCGCTGAGGACGGTGTAACTCGTGGGGTCGAGGCCATCCTCAGAGAGTCAGTGCGATTGGGACTAAGGGTCTAACCGCCGTAACTCCAACCGATGTCTATCAAGGTCAGGATGTCATCAACACGGCTCATGCGCGGGACTCTTGCGCCGACCACGTGCGCCACGACAATCGCATGATCGCCTTGAATATCGACGATTTGCTGAACGCGACATTCAAGTGTCGCGGCGGCTTCATCAAGCATCGGGACGCCGGTTTCCACGCCATCTGTGTAATTCATCAAACCGACCTTTTCGGGGTGCTTGGCGCGGCTTTTGGTGAATTGCTTGACCACTTCGGCGTCACTTTTGCGGAAGATATTCACGCCAAATACCATGGTGCGCTTGACGAGTCCGAACGAATAAGAGTTGGTTTGCAGCACGAAGGCCATCAAGCGCGGCTCAAATGAGACTTGCGTCAGCCAATTAGCGACCATCACGTTACGGTCATCGCCGTCGCGGGTGGTGATGGCATAAAATCCATAGGGAATTAAGTGTAGTGCATCGCGCATCGCATCAGACATGATTAAGAATCCTTGTTCATGTGAATACAGGTAAAGCTGCTTTTAGTATACGACAATGGCTGACTCCGACACATCACTCCAGTGACGGGTAACACACTACCGGATGCGAGGCGTCTGGTAAGCGTGTGGAATGAGCATTCAATGATGTGCGCTGGGTTTCCCGTGTAAAACTGGGGCATAAGCGCGTATCATTCATAACTTATGGAGTGACTGGAGAAAACATGGCGACCAATGAACAAGTGATGGCGGCGCTCAGTACGGTGATTGAGCCGGAACTGAACCGCGATATTGTATCTTTGAATATGGTGCGTGACTTGTCGATTGACGGGGGAATCGCCCGTTTCACGATTGTGCTGACGACCCCGGCTTGTCCGTTGAAAGACGTGTTTATCACGCGCTGTAATGACGCTCTCATCGGCAAGGTGGACGGGATTCAGCGGTTGGACATCAAGTGGGACGCGCAAGTGCCGACCAATCGCAATTTTGGCCGTCAAAGCACGGTGGCGCGGGCGATTATCGCAATCAGCAGTGGCAAGGGCGGGGTGGGCAAAAGCACCATCTCGACCAACTTAGCCGTCGCGCTGGCGGAATTGGGCGCGAAGGTCGGTTTGATTGACGCAGACATCTTGAACCCGAATGTGCCGCAGATGATGGGGCTGGGGTCGGGGCGTCCGAAGGTGGTCGATAACAAGATGATCCCGATTGAGGCGTATGGGGTCAAGGTGATGAGTACCGGCTTCTTGAGCGCGCCAGACAAGCCGATGATTCTGCGTGGGCCGATGCTCCAAAGCGCGATTCGTCAGTTTTTTGTCGATGTGAACTGGGGCAGCGAATTGGATTATATGATCGTTGACCTGCCTCCCGGAACGGGCGATGCTCCCCTGAGCCTCGCGCAACAATTCCCCGTCACTGGCGCGGTGATTGTGACACAGCCGCAATCGGTGGCGGTGTCAGATGCGCTCCGCAGCGCGGCCATGTTCGACCAATTGAACGTGCCAGTTTTGGGGATTGTCGAGAATATGGCGGGTGAATTCTTCGGCAGCGGCGGCGGTGAGAAATTGGCGAGTGACCGCAGCGTATCGTTCTTGGG
>Ga0164241_10005996_pt1 | contig 11187 bp, 9 predicted proteins | sample OricomyardsoilBY_FD_108780 | JGI IMG/M metagenome (GOLD analysis project Ga0164241, IMG submission 108780) | Backyard soil microbial communities from Emeryville, California, USA - Original compost - Back yard soil (BY) | ecosystem: Environmental > Terrestrial > Soil > Unclassified | place: USA... | reverse complement strand
CCGATGCCCTGCAGGGCCTGCCCGACCGCGAGCAGCTGGATCGACGTGGCGACTGCCGCCAGCGCGATGCCGGCCGACAGGATCGCGAGTACGGCGAGCAGGACGGGCCGGGTTCCGTAGACGTCGCCCAACCGCCCGGCGAGCGTGGTCGAGACGGCCGCGCAGACCAGCATGGCCGTGAACACCAACGCAATGGAGGCGTTCGACGCGTTCAACTGCTCCTGGATCACCGGAAGAGCCGGAGAGATCCAGACTTCCAGCGTCGTGTAGGCGAAGAAGATGATGACCAGGGCGGCGAGTCCGATCCAGGTCCGTGGCTGGACCCGGACGGTGCCGGAAGGGGTTTCGGCTGCGACGCTCATCGGACGCTCCTACTTTCCGCAGATTCACCCGCACGAGGATTGTTCAGACGCTCGGTGCGATGTGGTGCGCGACAGACTGCCAGCGCCGATATCCCGGTTGCATCGTGCGGTGGGAGGAAGCGAGGGGCCCTCGTTCGTCCAGCCTGACGATGCGGCACCCGTCCGGTGTGACTTTAGATCGATGGCATGCTGATTCAGGCCGCCAAGGCCTTCAAGCGCTGGCAGTACCGCGGCGGCCGCCCGCGGCGGTGGGCCCGGATCGAGAACCGGTTGTGGGCCATGGCCGCCGCCTCGGGGATCATGCCGAAGGGGTCGGCCGCTCTCGAGGTCCGTGGACGCAAGTCCGGCCGGCTCATCTCGTTCCCGGTGGCCGTCGCCGACTACGACGGCGAGCGCTACCTGGTCGCCATGCTCGGTGAGTCGACGAACTGGGTTCTCAACGCGCGCGCGGACGGCGGGCGCGGCGTACTGCGGCACGGGCGTCGCGAGGAGGTGCGCCTCGTCGAGGAGTTCACCGGCAACCGGGCGGCAATCCTGCGCCGCTACCTGGAAGTGGCGCCCGGAGCTCGCCCGCACTTCCCGATCGACCGTCGTGCGCCGCTGGCGGAGTTCGACCGGCTGGTCGGCCGCTATCCGATCTTCCGCATCACTCCCGCGTCCACCTCTGCCCCATCCGCGCACCCTGCCCCGGAGAACCGATGAGCGCCGTACACGATCTCAGCGCGACGGAACAAGCCGCGCTGATCAAGTCCAAGGACCTCAGCCCGCTCGAGTTGATGCGGCACTATCTGGAGCGGATCGACCGTCACGACCGTCGGCTCGGGGCCTTCATCACGCTGACTCCCGAGTCGGCGCTGGAGGCCGCCGGGCAGGCGACGGCACAGGTTCTGCAGGCCGACGACCCGCAGGAACTCCCGCCCCTGTTCGGGGTTCCGACGGCCATCAAGGACCTCCACCTCACGGCGGGCGTCCGTACGACGCTGGGTTCGGCGGGGCTGACCGGATTCGTGCCGCCCGTCGACGCCCATGCGGTCGCGTTGATCAAGGCCGCCGGACTGATCTCGGTCGGGAAGACCAACGTGCCCGAGTTCGGTCTCGTCTGTTACACGGCCAACGACCTGGCGCCCGACGCGCGCACGCCCTGGGACGAGACGCGGTCGGCGGCGGGCTCGAGCGGTGGAGCCGCGGCGGCCGTCGCCGGCGGTCTACTGCCCGTGGCCCACGGCAGCGACGGCGGCGGATCGATCCGGACACCGGCAGCAGCGTGCGGCCTGATCGGCTTCAAGTCCAGCCGCGGTGTGATGTCGACCGGGCCGAGCCTGACCTGGACCTCCTACGTCTCCGAAGGCCCGCTGGCGCGCACGATGGCGGATGCCGCCACCTTCCTCGAGATCATCACCGCACCCAACCCCGCCGATCCGCACAACCGGCCGCTGCCCCGCGGGTCGTACCTGGCCGCGTTGTCCCGGCCGCCGGAGAAGCTGCGCATCGCGCGGACCGCGCGCCCGGGCGACGGCGGACCGGTGCATCACGAGTGCCTGGCCGCGTGGGAGCAGGCGAGCAAGACCCTGGCCGACCTCGGCCACGAGATCATCGACATCGATCCGCCCGACGGTCCCGTGTTCGCAACGATGACCGACCAACTGCTCACCCTCATGGGTGTCTCGGCCAAGGTGGTCACCGACACGGTGATCCCGGCCGAGCTCCGGGACCGGCTGACCCCGTTGTCGAAATGGCTGGTGAAGAACGCCGAGCAGGTGTCCGGGGTCGACGTGGAGCGGGCCTACCGGACGCACATCGCCGCCGCGAGCCAGATCCTGCTGGCGCTCGAGCCGTACGACGCACTCCTCACGCCGACGACCACCGACCTGCCCACACCACTGGACTGGCTCAAGGCCGACGGTGATCCGGCGGAGTCGTACCGCCGCATCGCCGCCTGGTCGGCGTTCACCCCGGCGTACAACCTGAGCGGGCAGCCGGCCGTGAGCCTCCCGTTCGGTCAGACGCCGGACGGCCTGCCGATCGGTGTGCAGCTGGTCGGCCGGCGTTTCGAGGACGACCGGCTCGTCGCGCTGGCCGCCCAGCTCGAACAGACCACGTCGTGGCGCGATCGCCATCCCGCGATCTGGACCGAAGCGTGACACCAGAAGATCGTCCGTACCAGCAGGAGGTAGCTGTGTCCTTGCCACGGCACACGTATCAGGTACTGCCCACCCGGCGGATCCAGGGGAACGGAGTGCCGTGGCCGCACGACGTGCACATCGCGCTGCCGCCGTCGTACGACCACTCCGACCGCACCTACCCCGTCTTGTGGGTGACGGACGCGTCGCTCGGCTTCCCGCTCGTCGCCGGCCTGATGACGTCTCTCGGCCTCGTGCAGGAGATGCCCGAGCTCATCGTGGTCGGGGTCGGCGCTCCCGCCGAGCTCGACCTCGCCGAGTTCAACCTGCGGCGGACGTACGACTTCTACCCGCGGCCGAGGTGGATCAACGCGGGCCCGGGCGGCGCGCAGATGGAAGCGCTCCTGTCCGACGACATCCTGAAGGCGGGCGGCGGCGCCGACTCTGTGCTCTCGTTCCTGGTCGACGAGCTGCGCCCGCAGTTGGCGGCCGAGTTCCGGTTCGACGACGACCACGGCCTGGTGGGTTTCTCCGCCGGCGGGCACTTCGTGGGCTATGCCCTGCTCTCACGTCCGCAGGCCTTCGACCGGTATCTGGCGGACAGCCCGGCGCTCAGCGGATGTGAGGACCTGCTGTTCACGCTGGAGGCGGAGTACGCCGCGACCCACGACGACCTGCCGGCGAAGGTGTTCTTCGCCGCGGGCGAGGCGGAACTCGCCGATCCCTACATCGCCGCTGCGGACGTCGTCGGGTCGATGGCCCGGATGGCTCAGCTGCTGCGGCTGCGCGGCTACCCGTCGCTGGAGCTCGTCACCCGCGTGTACCCGGGCCAGACCCACGGTTCGGCGGCGGCGTACGCGCTCAGCGAGGGACTCCGGGTGCTGTATCCCTCCACTCCCGGGGACATCGACCAGCAGATCGAGGCCATCGGCGTGAACCGGCAGCCGGATGCCGGCGAGTGAACCGATCAGCAGAATCCGAAAGGGCTTGCCGCCGTGGGAAAGCTTGATGCGAAGGTCGCCCTCGTCTCCGGGTCCGGGCGGGGCATCGGCGCGGAGATCGCACTGAAACTCGCCTCGGACGGCGCGGCCGTCGTGGTCAACGACCTGGACGAGGGGCCGGCGAAGCAGACGGTCGCCGCGATCGAGGCCGCCGGCGGCAGAGCCGTCGCCTGCGTCGGCAGTGTCACCGAGGACGGGTTCGCCGAGAGCTACGTGCAGTCCGCGGTGGAGGCGTTCGGCGGGCTGGACATCGTCGTCAACAACGCCGGTTACACCTGGGACACCGTCATCCAGAAGATGACCGACGAGCAGTGGGACGCGATCCTGGACGTCCACCTCAAGGCGCCGTTCCGCATCCTCCGAGCCGCCCAGCCGGTCATCTCCGCTGCCGTGAAGGCTGCCCGGCAGTCCGGTGCACCGGTCCCCTGCCGCAAGGTTGTGAACATCTCCTCGATCGCCGGTCTCAGCGGCAACGCGGGCCAGGCCAACTACGCCGCCGCGAAGGCGGGCGTCACCGGCCTGACCAAGACGCTGGCCAAGGAGTGGGGCCGGTACAACGTCACCGTCAACACCGTCGCCTTCGGGCTGATCAGGACTCGGGTCACGGCAGCGCCCGCCGACGGCGTCCGGACCATCGACGTCCAGGGCAAGCAAATCACGGTCGGCGTCGATCCCGGCGTACTCGACGCCATGGAGCGCATGACCGCCCTCGGCCGCAGTGGTACCCCGCAGGAAGCGGCCGGAGCCGTCTACCTGCTGTGCACCCCCGAGTCCGACTACATCAGCGGCCACACCCTCGTCTGCTCGGGCGGATTCATCGCCTGACGTCGTCTCCCCGCAGCGAACCGGTGGTCGCGAGCAGCCGGAGCTGCAGCATGGCAGCGAACCTCTGCTCGTGGTCCTGCAGGTCGAGACCGGAGATCTCGACGACGCGACGGAGCCGGTACCGGAAGGTGCTCGGGTGCACGCGGACCTCGTCGGCCGCGGCCTTGACGTCGCCGAACGCGTCCAGCCAGGCGCGCAGGCTGGGAATCAGGTCGGTGTGGTGCTCCGCGTCGTACTGCAGCAGCCGAGCCAACGGCCGCTGCGGCGGTGCGGCCTCGGCGGCGATGAGGTCGGACAACTCGAGCAGCAGAGCAGTGGCGTAGACCTCGGAGATCCGCCCGATCTGCGGACCGGAGCCACCGGACCGTACGACGCGGAGCGCGCGATCGGCGTCGCGCCGGGACTGGGCGAGTTCGGTGACACTGGTGGCGATCCGCCCGATCCCGAAGGCGCAGCGGAGCCGGGTCGCGGTCCGGCCGAGGAATTCGGCCGCGACCCGTTCGGCCCGGAGATCTCCGTCGTCACGCTCGGCCGCGACAGGCACGATGCAGTACGCGATACCGCCGAGCAGGGCTGACGCGGAGCGCGCGTGCGTCGCGGCGAGGTGGACCGCCAGCGCGTCCGCGATCCGTTGCCGCTCCGCCTCGGCCCGCGCGGCCGGAACCGCGTTGCCCTCGCCGATTCCCAGCGCCAGAACCACCGCGGGAGTCGAGGCGATGTGCAACCGGCGTGCGGCTTCGTGCGCGCCGGGGCCGCCTTCCAGGACGGTTGCCACGAGTTCCGTGCGCAGCCTGCGTTCCACGTCGGCGCCCGCTCGGTCGCGCAGCATGTGCAGCGCGACCAGCTTGGCGGCATCGGCGAAGGCCTGCTCGCGTTCCGGCGACGGCCGGCCGGACACCGCCGCCCACATCGAGCCGAGGATGTCGTCGCCGGCCCGGACCGCGATCGCCATCCGCGACAGCGCCGTACCGGGGAGCCGCTCGACGTAGATCGGCTTGGCACTGTGGTAGAGATCGGAGAACACCCGCTCGTTCTCGAGCCACTCGACGTACTGCCCGGGCACCTGGCGGCCGAGCACGGTCTGGATCCGGGCCACGTCGGTCGTGTCCTGGTTGGCCGAGAAGGCGAGCACCCGGGAGTTGAGGTCCTCGATGGTGACGGCCGCGTCGACGAGTTCACTGATCGCGTTGGCCAGCGAGAACAGGTCGCCCGCCGGGACGCCCATCAGCGTGTCCTGCTCGCTGGTCCCGATGTCCGCCTCGGACAGGACGGACCGTAGCAGCGCGGCCAGCTGGGCCCAGGCCGCTCCAGGCGTCAGGGCCAGCAGGACGACCCCGGCGTCGTCGGCTGCAGCACGGACGGTGTCGTCCAGCGTGATCGGAGCGCGGACCACCAGAGCCGCCGCGCCGGCCGTTCCGAGCGCACGCAGCAGCGCCGCCACCTCATCGGGGGCACGCGCGCCGACGCCGAGGACCAGTGCGTGGGCCGACAGCGGCGAGTCGTCGCACGGATCATGGATGACGACTTCCGCGGGTCGCGGAACACTGTGCGGGTCTCCCCACACGAGTTCCAGCAGGGTCATGCCCAGGTTGTCGAGAACCGTGGCCAACGTGGGGAAGGTGCTGTTCAGCCGACCGCTTCCTCTCTGGTGGGACTCAGGCTTTCTGGTAGGACTCAGGCCAGTCTCTTTCCGAGAAGGGTCACAGATCCTCGTCGAACCGGACGAATCGACCCCTGGCGCCTCCTCGGACCGAAGCATTCGACCCTAGACCAAAGGTGTAGGTGGCTTGGCCTTCGGGTCGAAGCGGTGGGTGGCCGGTCTGGCCGAGGGTTTCGGGTATGACGAAGAAACTCTTGGTGATGCTGGCCGCGGGGCTGGCGCCGGCCGGGCTGCTGGTGAGCGCCGCCGAACCCAGTGCCGCCGCGCAGCCGACCGTCGTACGGACCGATGCCGGTCTCGTGCAGAGCAGGACCGTCGGGGAGGCGCGGGTCTACGACGGGATCCCGTACGCCGCTCCGCCGGTCGGAGCGCTGCGGTGGAAGGCACCGCAGCCGGTGAAACCGTGGGACGGCGTACGCGAGTCGAAGTACGGCAATCCGTGCCCGCAGCAGCCCAACTCCGAGGCGCCCGACGGAGCCACGGCCGAGGACTGCCTCTCCCTGAATGTCACCACACCGGCGGCGAAGTCGGCGAAGCCGCGGGCGGTGCTGGTGTGGCTTCCGGGCGGCGGGTTCTTCTCCGGGGCCGGAAACAGCTACGAGGCGTCGAAGGTGGCCGGCCGCGGCGATGTGGTTGTGGTGACGGTCAACTATCGCCTCGGCATCTTCGGGTTCTTCGGCTACCCGGGTCTGCCGGGCTCCGGCACGTACGGCATCCAGGACCAGCAGGCGGCCCTGCGCTGGGTGCAGCGGAACGCGCGAGCATTCGGTGGTGACCCGCGCAACGTCACAGTGGCCGGCGAGTCCGCCGGTGGCATGAGCGTCTGCGCGCAGCTCACCTCCCCCACGTCGACCGGCCTGTTCGCGAAGGCGATCATGCAGAGCGGCTCCTGCGCGTTCAACTGGGACGACAACAGCCAGTACCCCGGCCAGGCCGCCGACTCCCCCTGGATCCCGGAACGCACCGTCCAGGCCAACGGCAAGGAATGGGCCGAGGGCAACAAGGACAAGCTCGGCTGCAAGCCCGGCCAGGCCATGCTCGACTGCCTCCGCGCCGCGAAGTCCGACGTACTGGTGGAGGACACGCTGCAGTTCACGCAGGTCGGGTACGGCGGTACTGCGGCCGTACCACTGAGTCCCGCGAAGGCGCTGAAGGCCGGACTGTTCCACCGGGTGCCGATCATCTCCGGCAACAACCATGACGAGGCCGGAGGCTGGCTGGCTGCGTTCGGCGACGTCACCGCCAAGAACTACCCCGAGCTGGTGACCAACATGGTGGGTGCACAGCAGGCAGCGAAGGTACTGCGTGAGTACCCGCTTGACCGGTACGAGTCGGCAGCCGCGGCGTGGACTGCTGTCACCACGGACCGGATCTGGTCCTGCACTCAGGCTGCCAGCGACCAGCAGGCCGCTCGCACGGTGCCGGTGTACGCGTATGAGTTCGCGGACAAGCAATCGCCGATCGCACCGCCCGGACTGGGCGCCGTCCATGCGGCGGAGCTGCCGTACCTCTTCCGGCTCGGCGGGAACGACATCCCGCTGACGGAGACCCAGCAGCAGTTGTCGAACCAGATGATCGACTACTGGACGGCGTTCGCCCGCACGAGCGATCCCAACGGACCCGGGCGGCCGCACTGGTCCCCGACCACAGGTCGCACGGTCACAGGGCTCTCACTGGCGCCCACGGACCAGACCGGCATCCAGCGCGTGGATCTCAGCACCGAGCACCACTGCGGCTTCTGGGCCGGGATCAGCTGACCTTCTCCCGTAGATCCCGAATCCTCGCGATCACCGGGGACAGGACGAGCAGCAGCAACGCATAGAAGCCGACCCCGGGGACGAGGGTCGCGAGCACGAACGCGATCAGGGTCAACCCGGTCAGCACCAGGGAGCCGATCAGCTCCCGGTCGCTGACCGGGTCGTCCGGGTTCTCCAGCTCCGCGTGGCCGTGGATCATCCAGGTGAGCGCGGACTGGCAGATGCTGAGGGCAAGGATCGTGCCTGCGTAGAGACCGGCGGTGAACCGGCCGCCGTCGTATGCCCCGGCGATCTCGGTCGGGAACGGCAGGAACACGATCGTCAGCAGCCAGACCAGGTTCAGCCGCATCATCGCTGTCGTGTAGGCGCGAACGTGCTCGAAGACCCGGTGGTGGCCCAGCCAGAAGTTCGCGATCACCACGAAACTCAGCAGGAACGAGGACAACTCGGGCCGGTGCTCGGTGACCACCTCGACCGCGCTCAGGCCCTCCGCCTTGGACTCGGTGACCACCTCGACCAGCGGCAGGATCAGCAGGGTGATGGCGATCGCGACGACCGCATCGGTGAACAGCACCAGCCGGTCCGGGTTCCTCGTCTTGCTCACGGCCGACAACAGTAGCGGCCGGTCAGTTCCGTGGTGTCCGCAGCAGAGTGGTCGACAGGACGAGCGCACCGAGCACGAAGCCCGCTGCCGCCAGCCACGCGACGCCGTAGCCGTCTCGCAGAGCCAGTACGTCGCTCGCACCGGCAGCCAACCGATCAGTCGTGGTGGATGCGGCCAGCGTTGCCAGCACTGCAGTGCCCACAGCCGCACCAGCCTGCTGTGCAGTGTTGTTCAGGCCGGACGCCAGCCCGGCGTCGCTCGCGTCGGCGCCCGACATCGCCAGCATGATCGCTGCCGGGATGGCCAGGCCGATGCCGACTCCCAACACCGCGAGGGTGGGTGCGACGTTGACGACGTACGATCCGTCGACCGGGGCCTGACTGACCCAGAGCAGGGCGACCAGAAGGGCTGCGAGTCCGGTGATCAGCATGGCGCGCGGGCCGAGGCGGACGGCCAGGCGTGGGCCGACGGACAGCGATATCACGGCGCTCATGACCGGTGCCGGAAGGAAGGCCAGGCCGGTGGTGAGGGAGTCGTAGCCCATCACATGCTGCAGGTACAGCGCAGTGGTGAACTGGAAGCCGAAGCCGGCCCCGATCATCAGGACGCTCACCAGGTTGGCGACCGTCACCTGGCGCTTGCGGAAGATGTGCAGCGACAGGAGCGGGTTCGCGATGCGGGCCTGACGGACCACGAAGGCCGCGACCAGGACAACCGCGACGGCGGCGAGGACCAGGGTGCGCGTCAGGTTCGCGTGGGGATCGGCAGTCTGCACGATGGTGTAGACGCCCAGGGAGAGTCCGGCGGTCACCAGTACGGCGCCGAGTACGTCAGCACCCTTGCCGAGGCCGAGACCCTTGTCCCCGGCGAGCACCCGGACGGCCAAGGCCAGTGAGACCAGCCCGATCGGGACATTGATCAGGAAGGCCCAGTGCCAGCCGATCGTCTGGGTGATCACGCCACCCAGGATCAGGCCGATGGACGCACCACCGGCCGAGGTGAAGCTGTAGAAGCCCATCGCGCGGGCCTGTTCGCCCGGCTCGGGGTAGAGCCCGACGATCATCCCGAGGATCACGGCCGAGGCCAGCGCTCCCCCGATCCCCTGCAGGAACCGGCCCGCGATCAGCAGCTCCGAACTGCCGGCCAAGCCGCACAGCAAGGACGCCGCGGTGAACAGTCCGAGCCCGGCCACGAACACCCGCTTGCTGCCGATCAGGTCACCGATCCGCCCGGCCAGCAGGAGCAGCCCTGCGAAGGCGATCAGGTACGAGTTCATCACCCAGGCGAGCCCGGCCTGCGAGAACCCCAGATCCTCCTGGATCGTCGGCAACGCGACCGTCACCACGGTCCCGTCCAGGATGATCATCAACTGCATCACGCACAGCACCACCAGGGCTTTCATCCGCCCGGCCGTGACCGGACGCCCACCCTGAACCGCTGTTTCCACTGCCATCACTCATCTCCTTGCCCAGCCCGAAGCAGAACAAGTACGAAGATAGCAGATAGTTGGATAGCGGACGATCTTTTAAGTAACTACCCGATGCGCTGACGGGCCCGGCGTACCGGCTGAGACTCGACCGGGGCGGAGAGGTGGTCGGCGACGAGGCTGGACAGGGCGTCGACGAACGGGGTGCGTTGCGACGCGGTCAGGGCCTCGAGGGTCTCGGCATGAACCCGGTCGACGATGCGCTGGCCTTCGGCGGCGATCTTGGCGCCGGCCGGGGTGACGGAGATGATGCGGGCGCGGCGGTCCGTGGCCGACGGCTTGCGTTCGGCGTAGCCGGCCTGTTCGAGCGCGTCGACGGTGACGACCATCGTGGTCTTGTCCATGTAGGCCAGCTCGGAGAGCTGGATCTGAGTGCGCTCCTCCTCCAGGGCATGCCTCAGCACGCACTGCATCCGCACCGTCAGCCCGATCTCCGCCAACGCAGCGGACAACTGCGTCTCGAGCACATGCCCGGCATGCGTGAGGTAGCCGGTGAGGTCGGGAACCGTGCGAGCTGGAGTCTTCGCCATACCTCGAGGGTAGCGCGGGATTATCTACTGGCAGATCATCCGGCGCCGAATCATTCTCCCGTCGCCCCGTCGATCAGCTCCCGGACGACATCGAGGTGCCCGAGGCGCCGCGCCGACTCCTGCAGCACGTCGGCCAGCAGTCGCTCGACCCGGATCGGTCTTGCCCCTGAGCGTCATCCACAGACCCTCCCACCAGCCACCGACAGTAAGGCGAGGCGGTTGGCACGTAGCATCTCGGGTGTGGCGAGGACTCAGGCGGATCGGTGCCCCGGGGTGGTGGCGGTGCACCAGGCGGCCGATGGGGGGCTCGCGCGGGTTCGGTTGCCGGGTGGCGTGGTTCGGGCGGAGCAGTTCGACGTACTGCGGGCGGCTGCTGCTGAGCTCGGCGACGGACGGCTGGAGTTGACCTCGCGGGCCAATGTGCAGATCCGTGGACTGGGTCCGGACGCACCGCAGGAGCTGTCGCAGCGGCTGTTCGACGTCGGCCTCCTGCCATCGCTGCCCCACGAGAAGGTGCGGAACATCCTCGCGTCACCCCTCTCCGGTCTGGACCAGGACAGCCGGTACGACGTGATGCCCGTGGCGGCTGCGGTCGACCGGGGACTGTGCGCTCGACCGGAGCTGGCTGAGCTTCCTGGGCGCTTCCTGTTCGCACTGGACGACGGCCGCGGTGACCTTGTCCGGGTCCGGGCAGATGTCCTGGTGCGAGCAGTCGATGAGCGCGACGCGTTGCTGAGTCTTGGAACGCGCGGCGTGCGGGTGGACTGGAGTGACGCGGCGGACGTGATGGTGGCAGCGGCTGAGGCGTTCCTGCGCGAGCGGGACGGGCAGGAGTGGCGGAT